>JAAIGE0100387562.1_pt1 | contig 11821 bp, 8 predicted proteins | sample 6487951 | NCBI WGS metagenome assembly JAAIGE01 (sample SAMN13974128, study PRJNA590717) | phyllosphere metagenome | biome: tomato field; feature: multiple bacterial spot infested tomato fields; material: tomato leaves; isolation source: leaves from tomato fields | host: Solanum lycopersicum ... | reverse complement strand
TCGCCCACTGCGCCTCGCTCAACTCGTATCGCTTGATCCCCATCACCCACTCCGCGCCTCAACACGGAGCATCATGAATCAGCAATCAGCCCCCTTGGGAATCCTGAATGTCGATCCGGCCTAGCCGTCGTCGAGGCGAAGGCGGAGGCGAAGCGGGTCTTCAAGGCCCTTCCCGCGTCGCCCGAGCGGGAGAGTGTGCTCAACGCGCTGGGCAGGCTCGGCAGATCGACACTGCGAAGCAAGGTCCGCCATCCGGCCGACATCGTCTCGCAGGCGCTCCGCGAACCCCTGACCGGCCTGGAGATGGTCACCGACGAGGCGGTGCGCTGCCGCAACTTCTACGTCCACGGCACGCCGGGCAGCTTCAGCTACGCCGAGCATGGCGGGGTCTTCACCTTCCTGACCGGCGCCCTCGAGTTCCTCTTCGCCGCCGCCGACCTGGTGGAGGCGGGGTGGGACATTAGGAAGTGGCGCGGGCATGGCGGCGTGCTCGCCCACCCGTTCAACCGGATGCTGCACGAGTGGGATCAGCAGGCCGCGCTGATCCGAAGCTTGCGGGAAGGCACCGCGCCGGATGCTGACGAATGAGGGCCGGGTCGGCCCGTCACGCCTCGGAGTTCCAGTCTCAGCGCGGGTAGGGTTCGCAGGCGACGCCATCACCGTCACCATCCATGCCTTCGAGATAGCTTGGCTCGCCCCGGTGAATCGAGGCGGCTCCTGCCCGGCGGGCCTCGTCGCACCCGGAATAGTATACGCTGAGCTCGCGTGCCTCGGTGGTCGATGGGTCCTCGTTGCCCGCGCGCCCCACGCTGCGCGCCGGCCTCTCCACCACGAGACTGAACGCCGCGAGCCCGAAGCCGAGCCCGACCGCCTGCATGATCAGCGTTCCGGCACCGCCTGCCCGTCACCGTTCCGCCCGTTCCAGCCGCTCTGGTACAGCACCAGCACTGCATGTTCTGGTGGTGGCCTATTGACTTGGTGCGCGATGCGCAGATGAGGCCGCCATGATCGATCTGAACACAGCCAGCGCGTAAGACCTTGATGGATTGCCGCGGGGACATGGCGTCGAGATCGTCCGCTACCGCGACGATCGCGGCCGCTTCCACGAGGTTCGCCGACTTAAGGACGTTCCGGGATTGGCGGGCAAAAGAGGCGGGACCGAGCAGCATGTGGCGTTCGGATGAGCTTTCTGGCCGCTGCGGCCTTGGCACCGTCCGCGCTACGCCGTTAGTTGCCATTCCTATGGCAGACAGCACTTCTTGTATTTGCGGCCGCTTCCGCACGGGCAGGGCTCGTTCCGCCCGACCTTGCGGGCGGGTGCGTCGGCGAGGAGTCGTCGTCCGGGGTTGAGATGCGCCTTCTTGGCGAAGGCCTTCGCGTCGGCATCAAGCGTAGCGTCGAACGACCACTTTCCTTCAAGTCGAATGCCGGCTTTCGGCATGCCGTCATCCTGCCGGATGAGAAGGCCATGCCATTGCTCCGCGCGCTGGATGTACTTCCTGCGCTCGCAATGGTGCCGGAGCGTCGCGAGCGCCTCGGCGGTGGGCATGGGGTTGCAGTGGGCCGTCAGGCCCGCCGACGTGCCTTCGAATACCAACGTGAAATCGTGCTTCAGGCCATCCGACCTCGTGCGAGCCGCCAGCTGCGCCAGGCCCTTGGCCAGGTCGGACAGCGTGTCGCCGCTCAGCTCCAGGAGCATCAATCCCAGCTCCATGAGAGCGGGATGTCCTCTTTGCTCGATACTCCTGAGGATGCGACCGGTGAGCGAGCTGCCGAACCGGTCAAGGAACCCCGCCGGTGTGCGTCGGCCGATCAGACCCTGCCGCCGGACGGTCATGGCCGTATCCAGGTCAATTGCGCAGGCGTCGTCGATCATGGCCATGGCGTAGCCGGGGTCGACCCACAGATTGTTCGACAGGTGGTACCCGAGCACGGCGTACTCGTTGGTCATGGTGACCCGGTCCGCCAACTGCACCCTGCGGTCGAGAAAGCTCAGGAAGCGCAGCGGGCTTTCGAGCATCTCGGCCAGCACGTCGATCATGAAGACGTCGGTGGGCAGAGGAGGTCGGATCACCTCGTCGGTCCTGGTCGCGAGGAAGTGGCGGGCCTGCACGGTCAGCGCGGGATAGTGGTCCGATACGACACAGACGGGGTAGACTGTGCCCGGACGATCGATGTGGAGCTCGTTCCCGTCCGGCAGCTGGAACCTCAGGCCGGGCTCCCGGAGGGCGTCGGCACTGATCAGCGCCTGGTCGTAGGCGTCCTGGACCGACTTCTTGAAGTCGTCCCGTAGCTGGAGGTCGTTGCCCCGGCGCGCCTCGAGCGTCAGCCGCTTGGAATTGCACTGCAGCACGATCGCGCGGTCGCCGAAGGTGACGAGGACATCGATGTCGGTCACCGTCTTGGCGCCCCGCAGGACCGTGACGCCACGATGGACGTTCGCGGGGCCGAATACCGATGCCAGCCGATCGGCCGTGAACTGCTCGGTGAACGCGCCCCGGTTGGTGGAGGCGGTCGCGCGGTATGCGCGGTCCGCCACCATCCAGTAGAACGGGGAGTCGTATAGCGCCTCCAGTAGCCCATAGGCCTGGAGCGAGACGTAGTGGCCGTCGTCCGTGGGGACGAGCGGCTGTGCGCTCGCGAGGTTGAAGTCTCCGAGGGTGGCAAAGCCGTCGTTGCATGGCGATGCCGGCGCCGTGAACGCGTCGAGGACCGCTTTCGTGACGTCCGGGGCCACACCTGCCACGGCGCCTACTTCCGCTGCAGAGAAGGTGTAGCCGCCGAGCGGCGACCAACCGTGGGAAGTCCGGCTTGTGGGCTCCGGCAGCATCTCCGCGAGCTTGCGGCCGCAGATGTCCTTGGCCGCGAGGACGACGTCGTGGGCCTGCTGTATCCCGAACCCGCGCTCGGCGCGCAGCCACGCGTCGTCCGCCTGGTATTTCCGCAGCGCTAGCTCCGCGTACTGGAAGCTGTAGGCGGACTCGGCACCGTAGAAGATGGGCTCGCGCAGCACGTTGGCGCCAGTGAAGATCGAACTCTCCTCCACCTGCTCGCCGGCCTGCTTGCGTTTGAAGCCGTCGGCGATCGCCTGCCACATGGGTCGACCCAGCGCCTCGTGCAGTTCCTTCAACAGTTCGTAGGTGCGCGCGACCATGCGGCCGAGTTCGGCCGGGTCCGGTTGGGCGAAGTCGATCACTCCTTTCAGCATGAGGCCGATGAGCGTCGTGTATTCGGTCCGGATCGTCCGCTCGCGGCTGTACGACGCGGACATCACCTCGGGCGTCACCGCGCCGGCTTAGGATATCATGTTGTCGCGCACGCCGATGTGCGCGAGCGCGTGGATGTATCCTGGCGACGTGCATAACGCCTGCAGTTCGTCGAACACCTCCTGCTCGCCGCGTCCGGTCAGCATGGTGCGGGGGCCTGGCATCGCTCGCTCAGCCACCGGACTGCACCACGGCGATCTCGGGCAGCAGCTCGGCGGCAGACACGACGCCACGGTCCGCGAGGATGGCCGCGACGGAGCGGAAGCGCACGATGCTGTCACGCCGGCCGAACGCATCGGTCCGCGCCCAGAGCGTGGTCAGCAGTTCTCCGGCCGCGCCGCCGATCTCCCCCCGCCAGTCCTCGGTGACCGTCGAGCGGTGCGCCTCAACGATGGCCTCCAGCCAGCGAAGGCCGGGGTCGGCCACGAAAGACGTGCCCGCCTGCGCGACGAGGCGGGCCACCAGGCAGGCGGAGAAGCGGTAGCCCTTGCAGGCGTCGACCCATTCCGCGAGCAGCGGCGCGAGTTCGCCGGCCCTCGGCCAATCGGGCTCGAAGACCGGGTAGCGGTAGTGCGCGAAGGCGGCTGCGGCCAGGGGCGTCTCGTCGGGGTCGTAGCGGCGACTGCCCTCCCGTCGCGCGGTCTCGAAGAGGACGGCGGAGGCGGACCGCCAGACGGTCGCGAACTTGACGTCGATCGGTAGGTCCTGATCGACCATCTCGTGCGCGAACCCATCCAGAAAGGCTGCCAGGAGGTCGTTCCGCGCCTTCGCGTCCCCCATCGCCGCCGCCGGTTGAATCAGCCGCTCCACCACGGTTGCTGCGGGCAGCGGCGAGGCGAGCTGGCCGCACAGCCGGCCGAGCACAGACTCCCACTCCATCAGGCGGGATGGGCTGCTCCAGCCCCGCGCATCCTGGAACTCTATGTAGGACGCGTACCAGGCGAGGGCGTCGGACAGGTACGGCAGGAGCAGATCCCTGATCGGTGTGACTGCAGCCAGCGAACGCACGTCCAGGTTCCCCCAAACGGCGCCGGCGCGGTAGTGGTCGAACTGGTTCTCCGGTTCCCCTGCGCAAGGATTGAATGCGTCCCCGCCGACGAAGTGCTCGGTCACGGGCCTCGGAAACGAGGGACCGTCGAGCCTTCCTTCCGAGTGGGCCGCGACGGCTGCGTCAATCGCGTCGAGGCACCGGGCCTCGCGAGTTCCGCGCATCCGTTCCCGCAGGTCCATCCCCCAAGCCTCCCAGGCGTAGAGCATCGAGGCCGCGCTCACCGACAGCGCCGCGGCGGCCGCGCTCGGGGCTATCTCGACGAAGGCGGCGGCGGGCTCGAGCGCGGCCTTGGCGATGCTCCGGAACGGGCTGGCCACGAGGCCGAGCCAGATCCGTATGTGGTCCTCGTCCGCCAGGCCCCGCATCGTCAGCGCGCCAAGCCCCCGCGCGGCGGAGGCCGCGGCATCGTCATCGAGGAGCGACGTCTCGTCGTGCAGCGCGCTGGACGCATGGTCGACCGCGGCCGCGCGCCCGAGTACCGAGATCACCCAGTCCATCTCGCCGTGCAGCAGCGCCTCGTCGGCATGCGTCGCGATCGCCGCCGCCACCGCCGCGACGCCCTGCGCCCTGAACGCATAGCCCGGGTGGAGGTCGAGCGCGTGCAGGAACAGGTCGGGCTCGTCCATCCCCTTCGCGATCGGCAGCGCGTCGAGGTAGGTTTGACCCTTGCGCGTGACGCCGCCTCGGGCGTGGCCGAAAGCCCAGTCGAGAAGCCCGGCACCCTCCTCCAGCTCCTCCTTGCGCTCGAGCGCCTCGGCGGCGCGTTCGCTTAAAGCGGCGGGCGGGGTGTAGGCGACGCTGAACGCGCCCTGTTCCTCTGTCCGCTCGACGTCCCAGTTCGCGGGATCCGCCTTGGCGCGCCAGTTCTCAAGCTCTTCGCCCAGTTCCGCCAATGCATCTTCGTCATCGAGCTGCTCGTCGAAGTCCGCGAGGTCCTCGACCCGCCAGCGGGCGACTGCCGTCGCGAAGTCTGCCTTGAGGGACGCATCGGCCGCCAGGTGGAGCGGCATGACCAGCCCTTCGACGAGCGGCAACAGCGCCTTCCTCCTGTCCCGCGTCGCCGCCGCGGCTCGGAAGGCGTGCTCGTCGCCTTGGGACCAACCCATCCTGAACGCCGTACCTGCGGTGTCTTCGAGCGAGAGCCGCAGGTCGTAGGCCCAGAGCCTCGGAACGGTGACGAGCGGCAGCGCCTGGCGCAGGCGCTCGAGCGTTGGGCCCTTCCGCATCGCGCCGGCGACGCAGATGCTGGCGGAGGCGACCAGGTGGCTGTGCCGGAGCAGCTTGGCGCATAGTTCGTCCAGCGGACGTCCTGCCGCGACCTGCGCGTCGAACCAGTCGTCGGCGGCCAGCAGCAGCGATCCGAGCAGGCGGGGTCCGAGCAGCCCTCGGACCCACTTGTAGACGTATTGGTCTCCCCACAGCTCCGCTACCCCTTCGGCATGCTCGATCACGAGCGGTCGCGCGGCCCGCCCGCGGCCTGCTTCCCGCCTCCGCCAGACGGAAGCCACGGCGGCTCCGAGCAGTTCGAGGAGGCGCAGCGCCTGGTCCTCGTCCGAGGCGAATAGGAGGTTGAACCCCGCGCGGACGGGCGAGGCCGGGAAGAACCGGCCCTGGTCCCGAATGCCGTCCGACTGCTCAACCGCGTAGTCGAGCGGTTCGTCCGGGTCGTGGCGCATGATCATGGTCGAGGCGACTAGGTCGACGAACCGGCCCGGCAGCACCGTCGGGATCACCCCGGGCGAGTCGACGAACTCGACGCCACCCCTGCCGCCCCCCTCCAGCAGGCCGGCGAGGTAGGCGTCCACCTCCGCCACGGCGTCTGCTGCGCCGCTCGCGATGGCCAGGCGCAGGTGTTCGCGCACGGGGTCGGCGGAACCGGATCGGTCGGCGCCCATCTCCCTCAACAGGCGACTGCGCTCCTCCCATTGATCGAAGGGCATCGCGTTGATCGCGTCGATTTCGCTCAGCCAGGCTATGCACTGCACTACCAGCCGACCGGCCAGTGCGCGCCCCCGCCCTGGCAACCGCAACCACGTAAGGGTGGCTCGGGTCAGAGAGGGGACGAGCTGCTTCGGCCATGCCGACCAGCGACCTGCCGACCACATGAGGAACGAGTGCCACGGCGCGACGCGCGGGACCGCCGCCCCCAAGGCGAGACGCCGTCGTCTCGCAGGCTCGATCCCGTCGAACTGAGGTGCGGTCAGCACCAGGGGATGGGGCCGCACCTCCAGCGTGAGCAGGGTCTCTATGAGATCGGCCAGCAGCTGCCCGCCGTCCGCCAGCAGCGTCGGCTCGAGGGCGTCGAGCAGGCTTGCCGCGCGCGGAGAGTGGAGCGCCGCGGTCAGCGCGATGCGCCGCCAGAGCGGATCCAGCGCTTCGCCGCCCAGCAGGTCGTGCAGCGCCCGCCAGCCGGCCGGGCCATCTGACTCCAGCGCGGTCTCGGCCACCAGCCGGATCGCCCGCATCCAGGCGAGAGGCTGTCCGGCCCTCAGCAGAATGGCGGGAATGTCCGATCGCCGCGCGTCCAGCGCGCGGGCGACTGCCCAGTCCTCGTAGATGTCGTGGCCGAAGCTGACGACGTCGCGGTATGGGGGAACCTCGACGGTGCGCTCGGAGGCTAGCCGGGCAAGGCCGTCCTCGTCAGAGGGCTTCTGCATCGGACCGTAGGGGCGGGTTAGGCGCTGCTCGCCGAGTGTCCGGAGCGTCGCGTCGCGCGTCGTGTGCCTGGGAGTTTCCGACGAGCCGCGCCTGGCCCAGGCCTGCATCAGGTCCAGCTCCGAAGACGCGCCCGCGACAGAAGGGTTTCGCGCCATCTGGTCGATGAAGAACAGGTTCCGGTTGAGGTCCGCGTAGCCGCGCCTCGACATTAGGGCGTCCAGGTGGGGGAACCGCTCGGCCAGGAAGGCGAGGTCCTCGTCGTCCGGCGCACCGACGTTGTACGGTACGGCGTCGTCGACCAGGGGCAATTCTAGGGTAGGACCGGGACCTGCGGAATCTCGGCTCGACAGGATGCAGCTCCACAGTGGCCGGCACCGGGAGTCGGAGATCGCCTGGCAGACCTCGCGCACCAGTTCGCCGAACCCCGCATCCGCGATCCGGTCGTATCCGTCGATCACGAGGACGGCACTGCCGGAGGCGGCCAGTTCCGTGACGAGCCGCGCGAGCGGGGTCGCGACACCCATGTTCGTCGCGTGCGCCGCCCAGGTGCAGCCGGCCAGCCGGTCGTGCTTCAGCACAAGCGATCCGGCCCCGTCCGACCGGCGGCGCTCGGCCAACGTGCGTAGGACGGCGGACTTGCCGGCCCCCGCGTCGCCGCCGAGCCGCAACCCGCCGGCCTCCGTCAGCACTTCCTCCAGGCGCTCGCACAGGGTCGCGCGGGTCAGGCTGACGCCGCCGACGTCGTTCCGGATGCCCGCCAGTGCCGCGTCGCCGTCCGATAGGATCAGAGCGACATCGGCGCGCGCCGATGGCGCGGCCAGGAGCCGGAAGCGGGGCGACAGCTCGGCCAGCAGTTTCGCCCTGTCCACGCCGCCCGTCACCTTCGCGGCGTTCTCCGCGAACAGGCACAGGGCCTCGTAGAGGTGGACGGCTTCATCGCGGTCGCCTGAGGCGAGCGCGCCTTGGAGTTGGTCGACGGCGCGAGCCTTCGCCTGGCTGCCCCCTTGGTCCGCGTCGACCACGGCGACGCCGATCCGGGAGATCACCTTCCAGGCGAGTTCGGGATCGGCCGATCCGAGGTCCTGCTCGATCACCCACTGGACTGCGGATGTGAAGTAGCGCTCTGAGGGACTGGAATTTCCAGGCGCGTTCCATCGTGCCCAGAAATCGATGGCGTCGTCGGATAGCCGGGCGGCGTCACTCGCCCTGTCGACGTCGCGCGGGCTGATCGCGCTCTCCGACGCGACGATCCTGAAACGCTTGTCGTCGTGACGGCCGGCGGAGAGGAGGCGGGCCGCGTCGGCGACCGGCCTCCGGAATGCCTCCTCGCTGCGCGCGCCGGTAAGCGTCCGCTTGATCTGCAGGAAGGTGACGGCCTCGTCGCCCGTGGGCGACGTATGGCGGAGGTGCAGGTCGTCGAAGCCGGCTGCGGGATGCGTCCTTTGGAAGGCTATCCCTTCCACGACGTGGGCCGCATCATCGCCCGGACCACTCGCCTGCGCGATCAAGGCGGATAGGTAGGTCGCCGCGATGCGGGCCTCAAGCGACGCGCCGGCGCCGCTGGTCGAGATTATTGAGGTCGCACGGGCCATGTCGCGAGGATGCCGAATGCGGTGACGGCGGGCAATCGCGGAATCGCTGTAGCTGCGTCCATGGGGTTGGACGTCGGTGGGTGACCGACTTGCCGCATCCTCCCGGACATTCGAGGAACGCGTCTCCGATCAGATGCCCTCGACCGACCCGCTCGCACCGGGTGGGCACATCAGCCAACCGCCAACGGCGGGATACCGCGCTTCTTCCAATAGCGCTTCGCAGTCAGGTCGAACGGCTCCACGTTCGCGCCGAGTGCATCGAGGTTGGCTTCGATGAAGGCGCGTCCCTCGGCGGCGTCGCTGCCCCAGACCCGGTTGGACGAGGAGGCCAGCGTCCCACGGTTGACCCGCCGGATCAGCTCGAGGCTCGGGAGGTCGCAGAGATGGTCCTCGGTCTTTTTGCTGGCCGTTCCGAAGAAGATGCGGTCCGATCGGCAGCTGGATGAGGAAGTCGTCGCTCGCGAGGCCGCCTTCCCAGTGGATCGGCAGATCGGACAGCAGCAGCTTTGGCGCCTCGGCCTTGAACGGCATCACCCACCAGTTCAACTCGTGGAACCTGAGGGTTATTTCGTCATGCAGGACGATCCTGGAGAGGTTGGTGACGAGATTCTGAGTCTCCAGCAAGCCGGGATAGTGCGCGTCAAGCCATTGCTCCGACGAGGGCCAGCCCTCCGGCAAGCCTGCATCCCCTTGCGCGAGGAAGGCCCTCAGCATCGTCATGCCCTCGTCGCGCAGATGGTGGAGCACGTCGGGTTTGCGCACCCGGAGCGAGTTCAGGAAGAAGGCCCAAGCGATCTTCTCCCTGGGCGTGAGCGCCTCGCGTCGCTCGATCTTGCCCAAGGCCACGGCGGCATCGCTGTCGATCGGGCCGAAGAGCCGTCGTTCGAGATGGTCTTGTTCAACCCCGACGTGGTTGGGGCCGACGGCATACAGATCGTTCTCGTAGCCGGTGTATTCCGGGGCAAGCGCGTTGGCGGCGACATAGCCGTTGACTACCTTAAAGCTCTGGACCCGGCCTTGCGCGTCGCACCACCGGCGCAGGAGGAATTGCGGGACATAATGGTGCTTCACAGGCCCACCGATCTGATTTCAACTTACGCAGGCTTGTCCGCGAAGTGCGCATCCATGTCGATCAGGGGACGGCCGACGACCACGAGGTGCGGCGGGCATCCCAGCTCTGCCCAGTACTGCATGAAAACGACCAATAGGCCACCGGCCGAGCCGAGCTCTGGCGGCGTCTGCCCGAGCGTGATCTTGAAGCTGTGTCCCGATGGACCTTCAAGACTGGCGACCCCCGGCATGTCACCGACGAAGCGCGCCAGCTCGTCCGACCGGTTCAGTATGATTTCCCCCAGGAACGGTTCGAAGCCGTCGATGCCGAGTTTGGCCACGGCGAAGGCGTGAGCCGTCTTCGCCAGGGAGCGGAGGTAGTCGAGCCGGTTCACAGGCGGGAGGACGATGCCGACACCGTCGACATCCTCCTCCTTGGCAACGCTTGCGAGGAGGGGATCGGCCCGTTCCTTCTCGACGTACCGCCATGGCGCGCCGTCTATCTTATCCGGATCGACCTCCTCTTCGAGGATGGTGGGCGGCGGGGATTGCCACAGGTTGAGGATCAGCGGTCCTTCCGCGATCGGGACCTCGCGGGTGCCGAGGTCCCGGCCGACGCCGCCTCCAGCTGTTATCTCGACCAGCGGTAGCTTGATCACGGTCGGGCGATCCTTCTTGTTCCGCGTCGGTGCCTCGACCATCGCGCGGAAGACGCCCAGCTGATGACGGAGAACCCGTTGCTCGTAGGGCTGGATAATTTTTGGCAGTCCTTGCAGCAAGCACCTTCGAGTATCGTCGCGTTCTTGCCGATCGCGAAGGGGATGACGTGTTCCTCCGTCAGCGGCACACCTGTCGCGCGGCAATATATGCACGCGCCCGGCGAAGGCAGGCGTAGCGCCGGGCTTTCGTTGACGTCGTATTCAAACAGGATCATGGGAAGGGAGATCGGTGCGTCGGCGCTTCATGGCAAGCGCGGTAAGGGCCGATCCGGTATCGCATGCCGGCCCGACAGGCACGCTCAGTCCAGATCGGCGGTCACGACCGAGCCGGCTGACGCAGCCCGGTCGCCAGGCTTCCGATGCGGCATGTCCCGAAATGCTTCCGCACGAACGGCTCCTGCGTCCGGTCGCTGGCGACCACCACGGAGGTCGCGCGCTCCACCATCAGGCGATTGACCAGCCGGACGGTCCTACGGGGCGGTGTCCGTTTAATCGCGTTGACCAGATGCCTGTGCTCCGATGTAACGAAGAGCTGATGGGGGCTCAGCGGCAGCGCCAAGTGCCCGTCGGGCGTCTTCAGCGGCACGAGGATCACCGGGTTATCCCCAACCATCAGTGCATGATCGGCGCCGGACAGGTCGATGACGGCCCACGCGAGATTGACGATGTAGGGCCCACTCGTCGGGTTACTGATCAGGTCCATGATCGTCCGGAGGGTGCTGCGCTCGATGGCGTTGACGGCCCGCTGCCTCTCCCACTCGGCGAAAGTCGGGGGATCGCAGGGCCCCTTCAGCTCGGCATATCGGGCCTCGACCTCGGGCATGAGCTCGGCGTTCATCTCCACCATCTTCGCCAGCGTGGCGCTCATGTGCTCCGGCGTCCGGTGCAGGAAGGCGAGCACGAACATGGCCCAGGCCGTGCGCTCCTCGCCGGTCGTCGGCGGCGAGCCGGCCTCGCGCATCCTGTGCATGACCGCCGCGGCGGCTCCGTCGATCTGCGCGAAGAACTCGGACTCCACCCGCTGCGCGGCCCAGGCGTCCTCCTCGCCGGGGATCCGGTATAGGTCTTCGGACCATCCGACGCCTGCCGGCGCCAGTCTCCGTGAGCGGACCTGCCCGTCATGCCCGCGGAAGAAGCGCTCCACCCTCCCATCGTCTCCCGCCCAGAGCCTCTGATAGTGTTCGGGGAGGAAGTGGTGCCGTCGCGGTGGGCCTGATGGTTTGGTGCTTGTCACCTACGATCCTGTCCGTTGCGGCCTCGCAAGGATCGATTGCCTTATCATTCCAGCCGACGCTTGGGCAATCGCGGTGCACATGCAGCGACGTTAGATCGGAAATGGCTGCTGTCCGTCAGTTCCAGCCCTCAATTATCACCTGAACGAACGACCGGTTTCGGGGAGAGGGCAAGCGGCCCCGGATGTCGCCTTCTGGGTCGTTCGCCCCACAGGGCTGTGCCGCTCCTCCGTCATTGGGCCGTGTCAGACAC
>JAAIGE0100619520.1_pt1 | contig 11822 bp, 10 predicted proteins | sample 6487951 | NCBI WGS metagenome assembly JAAIGE01 (sample SAMN13974128, study PRJNA590717) | phyllosphere metagenome | biome: tomato field; feature: multiple bacterial spot infested tomato fields; material: tomato leaves; isolation source: leaves from tomato fields | host: Solanum lycopersicum ... | reverse complement strand
TCTCGGTCATGCCGCCGCCGGGATGGCGGGCATGAAGATAGCGCTGGAGCAGAGCGAACTGTTCTTCGGTCGACCACGGTTTGCACGCGGTCACGACCAGGTCTTCGTTTCGCCGGATCAGCTTGCGCTGCGTGGCATTGGGTCGAAACTCTCCCGCCACGACCCGCACGGAAATGCAGGCGGAACAATCCGCGCAGCTCGGACGATAGGCGACATTCTGGCTGCGCCGGAAACCGATGCGCCCCAGCGCATCGTTTAGTTCCGCAGCATTATCGCCGTTGAGTTCGGTAAAGACCTTCCGCTCCATCTTGCCCGCCAGATAGGGACAGGGCGATGGATTGGTGACGAAGAAACGGGGAAAGCGGAAGGGGGCAGTCACGCTCCATTCTCCAGTTCGCAGCGATGCGTCGCGTTTCTCATATAACGACTATGCCGGGCGTCGGTCGCTGTGAAAAGAGCATTTACCACGAAAGATTAACAGAAATTTGCCTTGCTTCACGCCACCTCGATCGGTGCGACTTCATATCCCGATTTGCGCAGCGCCGCTATCAGCCGCTCCAGATGCGGTCCGTCCCGCGTCTCGCATTCGACGTCGAGGCTAAGACCCTTGGCGGGCAGGTTGGTAAAGATGCGCTGGTGCGAGAGTTCGAGGATGTTGACCGCCTCCTGATCGAAGATGCGGGCGACATGGAAGAGCGCGCCCGGCCGATCCTGAAGGATGATGCGCAGTCGCGCAAGACGGCCCGAGCGCGCCAGATCGCGCAACAACACATTGGCGAGCAGGCGCGTGTCGATGTTGCCACCGGTCAGCACCAGCCCGACATTGCGGCCCGCAAACTGTTCGGGATAGGTCAACAGCGCGGCGAGTCCAGCGGCCCCTGCCCCCTCCACGACCGTCTTTTCGATCTGGAGTAGCAGGCTGACAGATTCCTCCAGCCGCCGCTCGGTGACGAGCAGCACGTCGTCGGCCAGGCGCTCGACGAACTTGCGGGTCAGCGTTCCTGGCTGTTTGACGGCAATACCCTCTGCCAGCGTATCCCCGTCGCAGGCAAGCTCCTCGCCCTTCACATGCCCATACATCGACGGATACAGTTCCGCCTGAACGCCGACGAGGCGGATATCAGGCTTCATCGCACGCGCGGCGATACCCATGCCGGAAAAAAGGCCGCCGCCGCCGATCGGCACGACCAGCGTGTCGATCTCCGGCGCATCCTCCAGCATTTCAAGCGCGACCGTGCCCTGCCCCGCCATGATGTCCGCTTCGTCGAAAGGATGGATGAACGTCAGACCCTGCTCCGTCTCCAGCAGACGGGCATGGGCGTAAGCGTCATCGAACTTCTCACCGAACTGGACCACGGTCGCGCCATGGCCGCGCGTCTGCGTGACCTTCACGATCGGCGTCGTCGTCGGCATGACGATGGTGACAGGCACGCCCAGCCGCTTGCCGTGGTAGGCCAGCCCCTGCGCGTGGTTGCCGGCAGATGCGGCGATCACGCCCTTGGCCTTCGCCGCATCATCGAGTTGCAGCAGGCGGTTGAGCGCGCCGCGCTCCTTGTAGGCTGCGGTAAACTGGAGATTTTCGAACTTCAGATAGACGTTGCAGCCGAGCATATTGGACAGCGTCTGGCTAATCAGCGTCGGCGTCTTGACCACCGCACCCGCGATGCGTGTGCGGGCGGCAAGGATGTCATCGACGGTGACGGGTAGCGGCAGCGCGCTCTCGATCTTGGCCAGGCTGTTCATGGCCTTGCCCCTAGCCGAAAATTGCGACGGAAGAAACTGGCCCTTGCGGAAAACTAACCTTATGGCAGGCACGCACGCATTAATCCTACGAGGCATATGGCACATATCGCGTTTATCGGCCTGGGCGTCATGGGCGGCCCGATGGCGGGCCATCTGGCGAAGGCCGGGCATGAACTGACCGTCTACAACCGGTCGATCGGCAAGGCGAAAAGCTGGGCGGAAGCCTATGGCGGCGAAGTCGCGATCAGCCCGGCCAAGGCGGCGGAAGAGGCGGACATCGTCATCAGTTGCGTCGGCAATGACGATGATCTGGCGCAAGTGATATTGGGGCGCGAGGGTGCGTTCCGCACGATGCGTGACGGGACGCTCTTCATCGATCACACAACCGTCTCGGCGCGCATCGCCCGGCAGTTGTTCGTCGAGGGCGAAAGCCGCGGCATCCATAGCGTCGATGCGCCGGTGTCCGGCGGTCAGGCCGGTGCGGAAAATGGCCGCCTGTCGATCATGTGCGGCGGTTCCGAACCCGCTGTCGCGGCGGCGCGCATCGTGATGCAGGCTTATGCCGCGCGCATCGTCCATGTTGGCAGCGCGGGCGCGGGGCAGACGACCAAGATGGTGAACCAGATCTGCATCGCAGGCGTGGTGCAGGGCTTGGCGGAAGCGTTACGCTTCGCTCAGGCCGCCGACCTCAATCTCGACAAGGTGTTCGAAGCCGTATCGGGCGGCGCGGCGCAAAGCTGGCAGATGGACAATCGCTGGAAAACGATGGCGCAGGACAGTTTCGATTTCGGCTTTGCGATCGACTGGATGCGCAAGGATCTGGGGCTGGCGCTGGAAGAGGCGCGGACCAACGGTGCGACTTTGCCGGTGACGGCACTGGTCGATCAATTCTATGCCGATGTTCAGGCTATGGGCGGCAACCGTCAGGATACGAGCGCGCTCGTCCGCCGGATCACCCGCGCATGAGGCGGGTGCTGCTTGCGGCACTGGTCGCGACCGTTGCGCTTCCCACCGCCACCCAGGCCGCTGGCGTGATCGACAATGTGAACGGCATCGCCATCGACGCCAATGGTAAGCTGGTCCGCTTCGGCGCGCTGCTGATCGATGACGAGGGCAAGGTCGAAAAGCTGATCCACGGCCGCTATCAGGAACCCGAACAGCCTGCGCCCAAGAAGCGCAGGAAGAAGAACGATCCGCTGCCGCCGCAGCCCAAAGGACTGGCCTTCAAGCTGGATGCGGGCGGCAAGACTTTGATCCCCGGCCTGATCGACGCGCATGGCCATGTCATGAGCTATGGCCTGTCGCTGATCACGCTCGATCTGTCGGATACTAAGTCGCTGGCGGAGGCGCAGGCGAAGATTCGGGCCTTTGCGCAGGCCAATCCGGGCCGCAAGTGGATCATCGGCACGGGATGGAACCAGGAACTGTGGGGGCTGGGGCGCTTCCCGACCTCAGCCGAACTGGATGCCGCCGTCAGCGACATTCCTGTCTGGCTTGAGCGGGTCGATGGCCATGCTGGCTGGGCGAACAGCGCCGCGATGAAGGCTGCGAACATCACTACGGCCAGCAAGGCTCCGGCAGGTGGACGGATCGAAATGGCGGGCGGCAAGCCGTCGGGCGTCTTCATCGACAAGGCGATGGAGCTGATGCAGAAGGTGGTGCCGCCACCCGCGCCAAAGGACCGTGACATTGCGCTGGAAAAGGCGCAGCGGGCGCTGCTGGCGATGGGTATTATCGGCATCGCCGACATGGGTACGCGGATCGAGGATTGGCAGGCGTTCCGCCGCTCCGCCGATCGCGGCGCGCTACGTGTGCGCATCATGTCCTACGCCTGGGGGCTGGACAATATGGTGCTGATCGCTGGTCCGGAACCGACGCCCTGGCTCTACAACGATCATCTTCGCATGGGCGGGGTCAAGTTGATGCTGGACGGCGCTTTGGGGTCGCGCGGCGCGTGGCTGAAGACGGATTATGCCGATGCGCCGGGACAGCGTGGGTTGCCGATGATCCCGTCGACCCAGCTACGCAACATCATGAGCCGCGCGGCGATGGACAATTTCCAGATTGCCGTTCACGCGATCGGCGATGCGGCCAATGGCGAACTGCTCGACGCGATCCAGGAGTTGGAGGAAACCTACAAGGGCGACCGGCGCTGGCGTATCGAACATGCGCAGATCGTGACGCCATCCGACCTGCCGCGCTTCGGCACGCTGGGCGTGATCGCGTCGATGCAGCCGACGCATGAAGCGTCGGACTGGCGCATGGCGACGACGCGGCTTGGCGAAGGTCGGCTGGCGGGTGCCTATGCGTGGAAGGCGATGCTCGACAATCGCGTGCCGCTCGCCTTAGGGTCGGACGTTCCGGTCGAAAGCCCTAACCCCTTTCCCGGCATCGCCGTCGCGATGTCTCGGCAGGATGTGAAAGGCGAGCCTTCGGGCGGATGGATGCCCGAGCAGAAGATCGGGTTCGAAGCGGCGCTGGACGGCTTTACCCGGCAGGCGGCATTTGCCGGGTTTGCCGAAAAGCGCTTCGGCAATCTCGCACCCGGTCAGCGCGCGGACTTCATCCTGATCGACCGCGACATTTCCGCCATCGCCCCCGCCGAGATTAGGGGGACGCAGGTGCTGGAGACGTGGATCGACGGCAAGCGCGTCTACATGAAGGGTCAGGCGCAGTAAGCGCTGTTACATCGCATTGCCGGTGACATTGAAGGCATCTTCAAGCGTCTCCGGCAGCGGCGGCTGCACCGGCTTGTCGCAGCCGACATCCTTCATATGCGCACGCAGCGTGTCCATGCGACTGAGGTTCCAGCGCGCCAGCGGCACGCCCAATGGCCGGAAGTCCGCGCGCTCGAACAGTTCGACCACGTAATCGCGGCACAGCACATCGACCTGATCCAGCGTCAACATGCCGAGGTTCATGACCATCGGGCGCCCCGGAACGCCGTTACGCCCGCGCACAAGGTCCGTAACGTAGAGGCCACCGCGTGGATCGACCAGCACGACATCCGCCTCACTCGAATCGATCAGTTCGTGACTCGCGGCATAGGGCGCAACGAAGGCATAGGTGCGCCAGACGAGGTATCCGCTCGATAACGCGGTGATTGTGAGCGCGAGGAAAATCGGGCGCATCGCGTTCGCAGGCCGGAACCGCGCCCAGCCCAGTCCTCCGAGCAGGCAGAATGGGCCGATGAAGCCATGAGCATAGCGGAAGCCCCAGCCATAGCCCTGCGCCAGCGCCAATGCGCAGCCGGCCACACAGCCGAGCGCAAGCGGCAGCGCGATCTCCCGTCCCCGGATCGCATCACGCCAGCGCATCGCGGCGATGCCGAGCGCGGCGAGCGGCAACATCAGGATATTGTTCCAGGCGAAGAACCGGCTCAAGTTCACGAGCGGCTGCCACCGATCTCCGAGACGCTCGAACAGGCTGCCGACCTTGTCCGCAACGCCTGCTGACGGACGAACGTCAGTCGGTGCGCCCAGCGAATGAAGCAGGAACCCTGGCCAGATCTTGGCCCAGATGACAACGATCGCGACCAACGTCGCCAGATGAAACGCCGCGACCGTCCACCGCCTCGCCAGCAGCATCCACAGGATGAAGGGGGCGATGAAGATCGGCGGAAAGTGCCATTGGTGCAGCCCGGCCGCAACCACTGCCACGATCGCGGCACCGCCATGACCGATCGCGCCGCCGCGCAGCACCAGCGCCAACCACACCATGTTTAGCGCGAAGTGGCCCGTCATCGCATAGGGCGTCATCGCCGTGACCCACAGCTGGCAGGACGAAAAGCCGAGCAGCATCGTCACCCATACCGCGTCCGGCCTTTCCGGCATCAGCCGCAATGCGATCCGCCACAGCGAGAACATGCCCAGCATGAGCAGCGACGGCCCGGCCAGATTGGGATCGCCCAAACGCCAGAACAGCGCCTGGATCGCACTATTCACTGGCAGATAGGCCGCCGTCCAGTAATCCGCCGCCCCGAACGGGGAAAAAAATTCGGGCATGATCGCCCGGCGATAGGGCTCCCACTGGATCGGGATGGGACGCGCGAAAAGCCCCTCCTTCATATAGGCGGCGGCAAAGCGGGCGACTTCCTCGTCACGGGAAATCGCATAGTCCTGAAACAGCGAATAATGCCCGGCCCATGCCGCCATGCCGAGAAGCAGGATAAGCGGTACGACGATCCTGGCGCGGGGCGGCGGCAGCGCCAAGCCGCGCCCCTCCGCGACGATCGCCGCCAGCGTCAGTAGTAGCAGCGCCCCCAGCAGTGCCGGAAAATCCTGATCCAGCAGCAGGATGACCGGCAGGCTAACCCCCTGCCGATAGGTCACATGCCAGATGAACGTCGCCGCCAGCCAGAGCGTAAGGCCCAGCGCGCCGGCGAGGAAAAGGCGGCGCGCGCTGACGAAGGATACCCCCCCGCCCATGCTCAGGCTTCTACCAGCGTCCGGTTGACGAAGATGCCGTCCATTTCGACGAGGCGGGGAAAATGCCCCTTGTTGTTGGCGAAGAAGGCATTGGGCACGAAGCCGCGCGCTTCCAGCCAATCGATCATCGTCCGGTAACTGGTGCCGTCCTCATAGATCGGGCGCACGCCAAGTTCGGTCTGAACGCCAAGGAATTGCCCCAGCAGATCGTCAGCCCCTTCGCAGACGGACAAGTCATGCCCCTGCGTATCCATCTTGAGGAAGGGACGAGAAAAACCATGTTCGGCAACGAGTGCGGGCAGGAGCGACGATAAGCGACGGCATTCCATCTGCACCGTGTGGGCGACGACGTTGCGACTGGCAAAGATGTCGTCCTGCGCGTCGGACGGTGTCTTGAGGGAAGAGAACTGGTCCGCCGCCATGATGTTGAAGCTGGCCTGGCCGTCGAAGTCCGACAACGCTAGGTTGAACACATGCCATCTGCTGTCGCCGCGAGCGTTCCGCTGCAATTCCGTGAAGACTACGGGGTTCGGCTCGAACGACAGGATCGTGCCGGAATAGCGGGCGTAGGCGCGCACCATCTGCGCATATTGGCCCCGGTTCGCGCCAACATCGAACATGCAATCCACCGCGAAATGCGACAGGAACCGGCGCAGCGCCTGCACTTCGGGATATTGATGCACCTTGCCCGCGAGTGCGAGCCTTACCGCGAGCTGCCTGTCCCTCAATTCGCGCAGATATCGGTTCATCGCACCAATGCTTCATAGATGGCCCGCGTGGCGGCGGCCATATCGTTCCAGTCGCCCATGGCCCGTCCATGCGCGTGGGCGCGTTCGCCCATGTCCTGCCTGATGGCCGCGCTTTCGATCAGCGGCAAGAGGGCTTGGGCCAGCGCATCGGCATTTCCTGCGGGAAAGCGCACAGCTACTCCATCGGGAACGCTCGAAAACATGCCCGCATCGGACGTCACCATCGTCTTGCCATGATGTAGCGCAGACAGAAACGCGCCGCTCGAATCGATGTGGCGATAGGGAAAGGCGATGATGTCCGCGCGCTCCATGTGGGCGCTGAGGCGGCTTTCGGTCAGGAAGCCGAAGTCCGTAATCAGACGGTTGGCGAATCCGGCCTGTTCGACAGATGCGAGAAGCGGCGCGATCTCCATGAAGGGCTTGCCCGCAATCGCCAGTTCGAAATCCAGACCGTCGGTCCATAGGCGGACACAGGCGGCCACCAGCAGATCGACGCCCTTATAGGGGCGGATCGTACCGAAGAAGAGGATGCGCGGGCGTTTCGGAGTGGGGACCGCCTCCAGATCAGCGGTAGTTGCGGCCGCCAGCTGCATCGGCGGATGCGGGGTCACATGAATGCGGCCAGCATCGATCCCGTTCGCTATCAGCGCGTCGCGCGTCGTCGCGCCGTGGACGATCAGAGCATCGAACATCTCCAGCAGATCGCGATACCCCCGCCCCTGCACGCCCGCGTCATCATGATAGGCGTCGGCATTATGGACCGTGTGCACCAGCTGCGGCCCGCCGCGCAGCCTTCGCAGCATCAACCGGTCAGCGGGCGCGAGCGGTAGCCATTGCATATGGAGTATATCTGCCGCGCGGATCGGACCAAGATTGCCCGCCACGCAAGTCGCCGCATATTCCGCCGACTTCAACAGTCGGAACGCGCCCCCTTCCCCCAAGCGGCGACGCAGCGCTTCAGCGCGACGAAAGAAGCGGGGTTCGTACTGATATCCCTGCGGCTCGATCGCATCGGTCGCGCGCATGGGGCGGCCATAGAGCGCTACGTCCAACCCGCTCGCAGCCAGCGCGCCGCACAGGCTGTCGTCATACCGCCCGGTGAAAAGCGACGGATCGAGCATCGCGACCTTCATATTCTGGCGAGCCTTCGCAGCGACAGGATATGGAGCGCTGCAACGAACAGGAACGTCCCTGCATAACAGCCGAGAAACGCGAGGTCGAACCGATCCGGCCACAGGATCATCGCGGCAGGCACGCTCAGCAGCGATCCCGCCAGCAAGGGCAATGACCGACGTAACAGATGCGCGAAGCGTCCGAGCGCGCTTTGCACATAGACCGACACGCACAGGATCGCGAGCGCGACGAGGGCGATCGCGACCAGCCATAGGTCCGCTCCGTCGATGCCCGCCCGCCCGTCGAACAGCTTGGCGAACAGCCACCGCCCAGCGACCAGGATCGTGCCCGCAAGCCCAAGCGCAAAGACGAGGGCCGCCGCCATGGCCCGTCGCAGCAATTGCCTCAAGCGGACGCCGTCCCGCGCATGGTAGGCGCGCGTGATCCGAGGGAGCGCTGCCTCTACCGTCGCGCGCACCAGCATCGACAACGCCCTTGAAATCTTGAAGAAGAAGTCGAACACCAGCATCGGTCGCGCTTCGCCCGTCGCCAGCGCGATCGTGAAATAAGGCGCGTTATAGGCGACGATATCCGACGCAGTGAACGCCGCCGAAGCGCCGACATCGCGCAGATAATGCGCCTTCACATGTGCGCCGCCCGATCGAAACGCGAACCAGTGACGCGCCTGCATTCCCAGCCGCCTGTGCACCTGTGCGATGGCCCAGCCGATGATGGCGATGCTGATGGCAAGTTGCAGCGCGATCGACAGCCGCGCGTCGAACCCGGCCAGGATCGCAAACAACAGGCTGATCGTCAGCAGCCGCCGCCCACAATCAAGCAGTTCCCAAAGGAAATTGCCGTCGATCGCCGCCAGGCTCCGCTTCGCCAGCAGCGCAGGCAGGTTAAGGCAAGCGGCGAGGAAGAAGAGCAGGAACAGGGTCGGCTGATCGGTCTGAACCGCCCCCGACAAGAGCGCGATGATGACGATCGCGGATGCCACAAGGATGATCACTGCGAGGAAGAGGAAGAGCACGCCCATTTCCTCGACCCGGAAACCGCCGCCGTCCCCCGCATCGCTCTTGCCGCCCAGCCAATGCTGCCGCAACCGCGCATAGATAATGTTGGTGACGCCGAACTCAGCCGAGATCGTGAAATTGCCCAGCGCGACGAGCAGCAGGAAGGAGCGGAACTCCGCCAGCGGCAGCACGCGCACGAAAACGTAGGTGACCGCGAAACCCCAGATCAGGATCAGGCAGACACTCGCGAGCTTGACCAGCGCAAGGACGCGGGCGGATTGCTCCATCCGCGCGACGAGGCTCACGAAGCGGACGCTCCATCGGCCTTGCGCGCACGGAAGAGGCGATCGTCGAGCGCGTAGAAATGGCGCAGGTCTGGATCGATCATGCTGGCGTCGATCTCGGTCAGTTCGAACCCCGCAGCGCGGATACGGTCGGCGAAGTCCGGGCCGTACTGGCGCACATGGTCCCATTGTCCGAAGCGCCGCTCCCGCTCGCGCGGTGGGATGTCGAAGCTGCCGTCCTCGGTCGGCTTAGACCAGAGCGGCACGATCAACCAGGCTTCCCCGCCCGGCTTCAATGCGCGCAGGATGTTGCGCAGAACCGCCATGTCATCAGGTACATGCTCCATCACATGGCTGGCGTAGAACAGGTCGTAGCGCGCGACATCGTTCAGCGCCATCAGGTCGACCTTGCGCATGTTCGGGACATCGTAGCGCGCGGGATCGAGATCGGCTGGAACATAGTCGGCAGCGCCGGAGAAGCGGCGGACGAGGCTCGCTTCATTGGGCGCCATATGCAGCACCGCGCCCTGTTCCGGCACGGTCAGGCGGCCTTCCGCGATCAGCCAGTTCATCAGCCGTTCGCGTGGGGACGCGCCGCATTCAGAGCAGCCCCACTCCGGGTTGTCCCCATAGCGGAAGAACCCGACCACCGTCGTCCCGCAGGCTGGACACCCCCGATTGGCGCGCGCACCCAGAGCCTTGCGCACCTTGAGCGCGGTTCGGGTCAGATGCTTGCCGGCGGCCTTCGCCACCCGCTGGACAGTAATCACGCCTTGCTCCGGCACAGGATTGAGGCTGCGCTATACCCTAAGGCAGCCCGGATGCGAAAACGCCACGCTCTTTATCGGAGCGCGGCGTTGCTCATGTATCGATCGAAATTATTGCTGCGGGACGGCGGCGCGAGCGTCCTGCCCGTCGCCTTCCGGCGCGGCGAGGATGTCGCGCGTCGTCGACCCCTTGTCCACCACGTCCGTCGCCGGATCGCCGACAGAAGAGCGGATGCCGGCTGCGGCATTGCCGCGACCGGCGGCATCGAGCGTGGCGCTTTCGCTGGCGCTGCGCTGGGCCGGGCCGCCGAACATCGCCTGCATCGCTTCGGCGCGCGCATCGACGGAAGCTGCGGCGGGCGTGCCGGGAGCGGGCGGAACCAGCGCGAAATCGGGCGGCACGACCAGCGGCGCCTGACGCGACACGGCGAACTCGTCGGGACGGCCACGATTGAGCAGACCGTTATTGCCGCCACCGCAAGCCGACAGGGTGGTCAGCAGGCCAGCGGCAAGGATCAGTTTACGCATTACTTCAGAGTCTCCGTCTTTGCGCTCTTGTCGCGCAGCAGTAGCGCCCGTGCAAGCAGGATCAGCACGCCGATCGTGATGGCGGCGTCGGCCAGGTTGAAAATCAGGAACGGCCGCCATTCGCCGAAATGCAGATCGGCATAATCGACGACATAGCCAAGGCGCATACGATCGATGATGTTGCCGATCGCGCCGCCCAGCACCAGTCCAAGCGCCGCGACATCCTGCCGCGCCTTTTCACGCCACATCCACACGGCGACGAAGGCGGCGATCGCCATGGTCATGGCGACCAGCGCCCATCGGGCCATGTCGCTGTCCGCATGGAAGAAGCCCATCGACACCCCGCGATTTTCCAGCCAGCGCAGGCGGAAGATCGGCAATATCTCGATCCCGTCATCCATCCGGCTGCGCAGGGCGAGCGGAAAGGTGACGATATATTTGACAAGCTGGTCGGCGATCAGCGTCGCCGCCGCGACGGTCAGACCCAGCGAACGATGGTTGACGCTCATGCCTTCAGCACCTCGTCGCAGCGGTTGCAGAGCGTTCCGTCCTCGGTCACTTCGGGCAGCAGGCGCCAGCAGCGGCCGCATTTGTGCCATTCGCTCGGGCGAACGACAATGCCGTCGCCTTCGCCCATCGTCACGCGGGCGACGATCGCGACTTCGGCGAATTCGGTTTCGCCGCCGGGGAGCAATTCGCCCATCGTCACGTCCGCTTCCAAGCTGGAGCGGATGACCTTCTCGCGCCGGAAAGGCTCGATCGCCTCATTCACCTGCTCGCGCTGATCGCGCAGTTCGGTCCACTTGTCGTCCAGATGCTGGTTGATCCAGTGATGGTCGATCTCCGGCCATTCCAGGAAATGGACGCTGCCCTCTTCGCTGGGGAAACGGCTCTGCCACACTTCTTCCGCCGTGAAAGGGATGATCGGCGCGACGTAGCGGACCAGCGCGTGGAACAGCGTGTCGAGCAAGGTGCGATAGGCGCGACGCTTGGGGTCATTCTTCGCGTCGCAATAGAGGCAATCCTTGCGGATATCGAAGAAGAAGGCGGACAGGTCGTCCTGACAGAAGTCGGTCAGGGCGCGGGCGTAGCGGTTGAACTCGTACGCTTCCGTCGCGGCGCGCAGCTCGGCGTCGAGCGCGGCGGTCAGATGGAGCATGTAGCGCTCCAGCTCGGGCATGTCGGCGACGGCCAC
>JAAIGE0100935112.1_pt1 | contig 11830 bp, 16 predicted proteins | sample 6487951 | NCBI WGS metagenome assembly JAAIGE01 (sample SAMN13974128, study PRJNA590717) | phyllosphere metagenome | biome: tomato field; feature: multiple bacterial spot infested tomato fields; material: tomato leaves; isolation source: leaves from tomato fields | host: Solanum lycopersicum ... | reverse complement strand
GCTGCCGCAAGTGCTGGAAGGACTGGCGGCGGCCAAGGCGTCCGGGCTCAAGGTGAAGATCAACGCCGTCGCGCTCAAGGGCGTCAACGAGGACGAGATGCTCGATCTGATCGCCTGGTCGCATGGGCAAGGCTTCGACGTGACTCTGATCGAAGTCATGCCGCTGGGCGATGTCGAGGAAGACCGGATCGATCATTACCTGCCGCTCGTCGCGGTGCGGGACGATCTGGAGCGGCGCTGGACGCTCACGCCGTCCGGTCATCGCACCGGGGGGCCTGCGCGCTACTTCGACGTGGCGGAAACCGGCGGCAGGCTGGGCCTGATCACGCCGCTCACCAACAACTTCTGCGAAGGCTGCAACCGCATCCGGGTCACCGCCACCGGCCAGCTCTTCGCGTGCCTGGGCGGCAGCGAACAGGTCGATTTGCGCGCCGCGTTGCGCTCGGCCGACCCGGCAGCGGCTCTGCGCGAAGGACTCGACATGGCGATGCGGATCAAGCCGGCTCGCCATAACTTCGTGATCGATGCGCGCGGCCAGGCGCCGGCGCTGTCGCGTCACATGTCGATGACCGGCGGCTGATATGGCGTTGAAGCTGGTGTTCCTGGGTCGGCTGGAAGACGCGGCCGGTGCCCCCGAGCGCGAAGTGGCCATCGCCGCATCGATCGGAGACGTGCTCGCCGCGTTGGAGCCGGAGTTGGCCGCGCAGCTGCAGGGCGAGCGGGTCCGCTGGGCGGTCAACGGTGCATTGGCTCCGCGCGATGCCGCGCCGGCCCTGAAAGATGGTGACGAGATCGCCTTCCTGCCGCCCGTCAGCGGTGGCTGAGATGGGCCATGCCGATGTCCGCCTGCTCGAGGCCGCTTTCGACGCCTCTGCCGAGATCGCCGCGTTCACGGCCGCCCATCCCGGAGCCGGCGGTGTAGTCAGCTTCGTCGGCCAAGTTCGCGCAGACCACGGCGAAGATGCGGTAGAAGCCCTGGAACTGCGCCACTATGCGCCACTGACCCTGCCAGCGATGGAGGAACTCGCTGGGCGAGTGCTCGATCGTTGGAGCGTGGAAGGACTGCTGGTGCTTCACCGCAGCGGGGTGATGGTGCCGGGCGATCCGATCGTGCTGGTCGCCGCAGCATCACGGCACCGACGCGAGGCGTTTGCCGCGGCCGACTTCACGATGGATCACCTGAAATCCGAAAGCTGGTTCTGGAAGCGCGAGAAAGTTGCCGGAGTCTGGCGCTGGATCGAGCCGCGCGCGCAGGATTACGAAGATCTGGCGCGGTGGTCCTAGAACCTAGCGCAATCGGGCGTCGAGCCGCGCGATGACGGCGTCTTCGCTCTCGATCCAGCCATCCACTTGTGTCTTCACGGTCGCGATCGCCGCTGCCGAAGGGCTGACTTGCTCGGGGTTGGCCTCACGCGCATCGGCGTAGAGCCGGTCGAGTTCGGCAACGGCGGTCAGAGCGGCGCTACGCGAGGTCTGCAAGCCAGACAGCGCGACTTGCGCCGAGGTCCAGCCATCGCTCATGCGTGCGCCGGCTCCAGCCACGTCGCGCTCGGCTGCTGGGCGGCGGCTCTCGAAGGTTTCATGCGCCTTGCGTGCCGTTTCGCGCAGGCTGGCGAGGCGGGCAGTCAGGTCTGCACTGGCCGGGGGCAGGGTAGGCACCACATCGGCGCTGCCCACCGCGGGGCTGGCGCTGCCTTCCACCCGCTCCACGTCGCGACGGGCAAGCGAGGGATAGTCGGTCGAGCCGGCACAGCCGGTGACGAGTATAAGGGAAAGCGAGAGTGTCGCCGCGAGGGTGCGGCCGATTGCGCGGATCATGAACGAGCCATAGCATGGCTGCCGCCGCGCGCGAGAGTCAATCGGCTACGCGGTGCGGAGCAGGATCGGCCCTGAGATTGCGTGACACGGGGCAAACGCGCGTTGACTCGAATCGAGGGTTCGATTAACGGCACCACTCTTTCCGGACACCCGTGCCTGCACGGGGCGTCTGGTGCGTCGCCCGGATGGCACCTTCCTCCTGTTTTATGGCAGCTGGAAGTCGCAGCGGCCGAGGCAGGTTGTTTCGGCCCTTTATCGGGCACTTTTTGAGATTGGGTAAGGGCACCATGTTCGCAGTAGTGCGCACCGGCGGCAAGCAGTATCGGGTCACTGCCGGAGACAAGATCGCGGTCGAGAAGCTGGCGGGTGAAGCCGGTGAGACGATCACCCTGGGTGACGTTCTGCTTGCGGGCAACGAAGGCCAGATCGCCGATGTCGCCAACGTGACGGTCTCGGCCGAGATCATCGCGCAGGCGAAGAGCGAAAAGGTGATCGTGTTCAAGAAGCGCCGCCGCCACAACTATCGCCGCAAGAACGGCCATCGCCAGCAGCTCACGCTGCTGCGCATCGTGTCTGTCGGCTGAGCGCTGCAAGGTTCGGAGTAGTTAGAAATGGCACATAAGAAAGCAGGCGGCTCTTCGCGCAACGGTCGCGATTCGGCAGGCCGCCGTCTCGGCGTCAAGAAGTTCGGCGGTCAGGAAGTGATCGGCGGCAACATCATTATCCGTCAGCGCGGCACCCGCGTGTACCCGGGCGTGAACGTGGGCATGGGCAAGGACCACACCCTGTTCGCACTCGCGGAAGGCCGCGTGCGCTTCCACGATGGCAAACTCGGCCGCAAGTACGTGTCGGTGGACATGATGGCGCAAGCTGCCGAATAAGAATGGTCGATAATGGGCCATTCCACTGGGATGGCCCTGTCGGACTTGCAGCAGCAAGCACCGGCCAGTTGAAGGGAGAGGGCCCAAGCCCGCTCCCTTTTTTCGTGCCTCCCTTCGTTCAATCGGCACTCGCGCCAGAACCATGCGTTTCTCGCGCGTTTGCGTAATGCCTCTGTCATCCGCTCGCTCTACGGAGCCGGGCGGGGATGGACGAACGGAGACCGCCATGTTCATTCGTACCGAGCGGCTGTTCCTGCGCCCAGCGTGGCCAGAAGACAGCCATGACCTGCATGCCGCGATCGCGCATGAGCAGGTCGTGCGCAATTTCGCCCTCCTGCCTTGGCCCTACACCCTGGATGATGCGCAGGCGTTCGCGAACCGCTCGCAGGATCGGCGCCATCCGCACTTCTTGGTCACTCTGCCCAGCGCGCGCGGCTCGCGTGTGATCGGCGGGATCGGCTTGAGCGAGGAAGAAGGCGGCGCGCATCTCGGCTTCTGGCTCACCCCCGACGCCTGGGGGCGCGGCTACGCGACCGAAGCGGCGCGTGCGATTCTGCGGCTGGCACGCACGCTTGGTCATCGCGAGATCAGTGCCAGCCACCGACTGGACAATCTCTCCTGCAGCCGGGTGCTGAGGAAGGTGGGTTTCCGTTCTTGTGGCCAAAGCATGGCGCAGGCTGCGGAGGGCGCAGTTCCCACGGCCCTTTACGTGCTGTGTTTTGGTGCGACGTCAGATTGTGACGGCGGCGATGGCCCGGAGCCGTCCGGCACCAACGACATGCGAGCGGCCTGAGGGCCTCTTCCGGCTAGGTTGTCACCCGCCTGAGCGCGGCGCTGCGTAGCCTGTTTAGGCGGATTGCGGCGGCTCGGGTGAGGTGAGGTCCAGCCAGGCAGGCGCCAGGTCTGGCGCGATGTTCTCCACTCGCAAGTGATCGATCGCATAGCCCAGCTCGGGATAGGCAACGCGCTGACGCTTGGGCTGCGAGCGCTCGAGCGGAACCACGATCAGGCGGCGGTTCACCTTCTGGCGCCAGTTCATCCGCGCCGTATTTTCCTGGCCGACGTAGCAGCCTTTGGTGAAGCTCACGCCGTTCAGCTCAGCCGCATTGCACTCCAGCCATAGCGTGGCGTCCTGACCGAGCTCCGCTTGCCCCTCTGGTACGCCGAGCGCCAGGCGATGCGCCTGATAAGCCTCATCCGCACCAGCCTCTTCTGCCGGAGCGCCAAGCCAGCGCTGACCCAGCGCGGGAAGGCGCGGGTCGGCTGCGCCGTGCCCCGGTTCCAGGCTCCAGTGCACCGCCACCTGCGGGTCGACTGCGATGTCGATCGCGCGCCGCAACCGATAGAGCGACAGCCGCTTGGCCAGAGACGATGCCGCGGCCGTCTCGCAGTCCAGCAACAACGCGTCGCCATCCGCCCACACGAAGAAGCCGAACAGCGCCTTGCCTTGAGGAGACAGCAATCCCGCCCAGACCGGCAGCGGCCCTTGCACGTCTGCGGTTATCAATCCTTGCAGGAAACCGCGCACGTCCTCGCCCGAACCTTCGCGGGCGGAGAGGCGGATCACGGCGCGATTTGCAAGGTAAGTGGCTGTCATGTTCGATAGGTGGGGCTTGGCCGTCGCAAAGTCCACGCCATCTCCCTACGCTATTGCTCGCAGCGGGTGAACAGCTCAGGCAACTGATCCAGCACCCAGGTAGCGGCGGGCCCAGGCGGCGTATCTTTGCGCCAGAGGGCCACCAAGGCGTAATCCATCGGTGGCCGCTCGGGCAGGGCGATCTCGACTAGCGCACCACTTGCGAGGTCGGTTCGGACCGCATGGCGCGGCATCGAGCCCCAGCCCAGCCCTTCCTTGAGCAGCGCGTGCTTGGCGCTGAGATCGGCAAGGCGCCAGGTGCGAGGGCTGAGCACGGAGAAGTCGCGTCCATCCGTCAGCGGCGAACGGTCGCTGAGCACCAGCTGCAAGTGCTTGCGCGCTTCGCCCGGCGCGATCCGATCCATGCGTGCCAGCGGGTGGTCCGGCGCGGCGACAGGCACCAGTTCCACCGACCCCACGGTCTCTCGCTCAATTTCGGGGTGGCCCTGGATGTCCGGTCCGGCGATGGCGAGGGTGGCTTTCCCTTCCAGCACCAGCGCGGCTACCGCCCCCAGCGCTTCGATCGCCAGCCTCAGCGACACGCTGGGATAGCGGTTCTGGAAGTCGCGCAACAGCTTGGCGAGCGCGTCTCCCGGAACCATCACGTCCACTGCGAAGCACAGTTCCGCCTCCAGCCCTTGATGCAGCGCGCGCACTTTGGCGAGCAGGGCGTCGACATCGTCGGAGATGGTGCGCGACTCGCCCACCAGTGCCCGCCCGGCCTGGGTCAACTGCGGGCGGCGCGATCCCTCGCGCTCGAACAAGCGAATGTCGAGTTGAGTCTCGAGTTGCGCGATCGAGTAGCTGACGACAGAGATGGCGCGCCCCAGCTTGCGAGCCGCGGCGTTGAAGCTGCCTTCCTCGATAACGGCAAGGAACACGCGCAAGTGGTCCAGGCTAGGCGCTGTGAGTTCAGGCATTCCAAACCTTCGATCATTTGCGCCAATTTAATCCCAGTTTTCCGATCGTCGGACAAGGGGCATCTTGTGGCCAAGCCAATCGACCCCCAACGGGAGATCTCAGATGATCGAACTTCGTCCCTTTCATAGCCTTGGCGCCGCCAATCACGGTTGGCTCGATGCACACCATCACTTCTCATTCGCATCGTACCACGATCCGGATCGCGTCAACTGGGGTAACCTGCGCGTGTGGAATGATGATACCATCGCGCCCAAGAGCGGCTTCCCGCCTCATCCGCACCGCGACATGGAGATCATCACCTACGTGCGCAAAGGTGCGATCACCCACCGTGACAATCTGGGCAACGAAGGCCGCACGGAAGCGGGTGACGTTCAGGTGATGAGCGCCGGCACCGGTATCCAGCATGCCGAGTTCAATCTGGAGGACGAGGAGACCACGTTGTTCCAGATCTGGATCGTGCCCGATCAGCGTGGCGGTGAACCTAGCTGGGGCGCACGGCCATTCCCCAAGGACGCGCGTGAAGGTCAGTTCGTCACGCTGGCGTCGGGTGTGAAGGGCGATGCCGATGTGCTGCCGATCCGTACCGACGCGCGCGTGCTTGGTGCCACGGTGAAGGCAGGCGAAACGATCACGTATCCCACGCAGGCCAGCCGTCATGCCTACCTCGTGCCCGCCACCGGCAAAGTGAAAGTGGGCGATGTCGAGGCCAATGCGCGCGATGGTGTTGCGATCACCGGCGTAGACACCATCACCGTCACCGCTATCGATGACGCCGAACTCGTCCTTGTCGACGCTGCCTGAACACCCATCCAGCAAAAGGAACTACCGTATGACTGGCCGCACCGCACACCCGAAGGTCGAAAAGCTTCTAGTCGAGCGTTGGAGCCCGCGTTCCTTCGACGGGAGCGAGATACCGCAGGAGGATCTGGACGTGATCTTCGAAGCGGCCGGTTGGGCGCCCTCTGCCTACAACGTCCAACCCTGGACCTTCCTCTATGCTCGCAAGGGCGATGCGAACTGGGACTTGTTTCTGGCGCAACTGGTGGAGTTCAATCAGGGTTGGGCGAAGGACGGCTCGGCGCTCGTCTATGTCGTCTCCGACAAGTACATGCGGTCCGACAAGGGCAACACGGACAATCACAGCCACAGCTTTGACGCGGGATCGGCCTGGATGCAGGCGGCGCTTCAGGCGCAGGCGCTGGGGTACCACACACATGGCATGACCGGCGTGAAGTTCGGGGAGGCCGAAGCGGCGTTGGGCATCCCGGAGGACCATCGTCTGGAAGCAGCGTTCGTGATCGGCAAGATGGCCGGCAAGGAGCGCTTGCCCGAGTTCCTGCAGGAGCGCGAGGTGCCGAGCACCCGCAAGCCGGTGAGCGAGATCGCGAAGGCAGGCAAGTTCGCCTGATTTCCAGCAAGACTACACTCGGGACGCGGCGTGGCGGCGGCTAGCCCGCCACTGCGCCCGTTCAGGATCTAACGACGGCCAGCCCGCTGAGGCTGCGGCTGGGCTGGCCTTAGACTTGCCGTGGGAACGGTCTCCATCGCTGCCAAGATCAGATTAGATCAGTAGCAGCCGGATCCCGATAAAACCGCGGGGATCGTTCGCGCCATGATCGCCACATCCAGCGCAAGATTGCGGCTGCGGGCGTAAGCGGTGTCCAACGCGACACGACGCCGGTAGGTCGTGTTGTTGCGGCCACTGATCTGCCACAGGCCAGTGATGCCGGGCTTCACCGCCATGTAATCGACGATGTACTGGCGATAGCGGATCACTTCTCCGGCCACGATCGGGCGTGGGCCGACCATGCTCATCTGGCCGAGCAGTACGTTAAAGATCTGGGGTACTTCATCCAGGCTGCTGCGGCGTAGCAGGCGGCCGATCGGAGTAACGCGGGGATCGTTGCGCAGCTTCTGGTCGCGCGCCCATTCCTCACGCGCCTTTGGGCAATGGGCCAGGTGCCGCTCCAGCACTTGCGCGGAATCGACAACCATCGAGCGGAACTTGTAGCAGGGGAACACCCTTCCCCCCTTGCCGATCCGCGGATGCGCGAACAGTATTGGACCGGGCGATGTCACCTTCAACAGGATGACCAGAAGGATCAACAGGGGCAGCAACATGGCGATCGCCGCAAGGGCGACGGTGAGGTCCAAGGCTCTGGTGAGGATGGCGTCGTGCATGGGTGACAGGCGCACGCGTTCGGAACGAAGGCGTACGGCATCGAATGCGATCTCGGGCGTGGCGCTTACCTGCATGGTCGTCCCTGCATGATTTGCCTGACGGTCAGGAGGGTGTCCCGGGATCGCTCCCGGGACAGGGCTCAGAACGCGTAGTTGACGCTATACGTGGGCTGGCGACGGCGACGCAGTGCGAAGCCGGCAAACCCGATGCCGGCGATCATCATCAGCCAGGTGCCCAGTTCCGGCACCGCGGCGAACTTGACCGTGCCCGAGTACGACGAACTGGGTCCGTTCGAGATGCCGGAGACGGTGATGGTCTGCAAGCCGGGGACGATAGAGGTCTTGATGCCGCCCGAGTAGAGATCGTTGGCGCCCTTGGTAAAGGTGATCGGCGCGCCGTTGAACGTGGCCGACAGGTTGGTGATGCCGGTCACGAAATCGAAGTAGAGGATGCCCACGTCGGCAATGCCGGGCGAGGAGACGTTGAATTCGATCACATCGTCGAACTGGCCGTTCGGGATGGCGGCATCGAAGAAGGCGCCGTTGCCATTGATAATGACAGAGGAACCGAGACCCTCAAACGTCGTAGCGGCCAGCGCAGGCGCGCTGAAAGCCAAGGCCGGGGCAAGTAATGCAGTTGCGAGCATATTTTTGCGATTGAACATGGAGAGGCGCTCCCTAGGGATTATGCTTATGCCTCTTAAGTCTGGAATCAGACTCTAGAAGACGTGTTAACTTCACACGCTTCATTGTGCAGAGCAACATAGGGGCAACAGCGTATAGATCACGCGGTATGCTTGGTCATAGCAGGTGTTAATGGCTGTTAACCGTGATTTTGGTATTATGGCCTAGTCAATCTACTTAGGCCATTTCGGATGAAGCAATGCGGCATCATCTCGAAAGTCGATCTAACAGCGTGTTGCGATGCGCCATTTCATCATACCTAGGCGCTTGCGGCATCAGGAAGCTGTGATCCTCACGCGTGGCTGTCGTTCAGGACAAGGCCGCGTAAATCAGGATGCCTAGAGACCATAGCGCGAGGCCCGCCACCACCCCGCGCAGGAGGCCGCGCGCCGGTCGCGCCGCATCGTTCATCGGTGCGTTTTTCTCTTCGTCGAAGTCTGGTGTGGGTCCCGATGGTGGCGGCACTATGCAGGACTCCTTGGATGTTCTCGTCTGGTGACAATTAGAAGCGATTAGCAGGCCGCAGTGGATCAAGAGTGCGCAGCCTACCAGGACGATCCCGTATCGCGCATATACGTTGCATTACATCCATTCTGGTGTCGGCGCATCCTGGGTGATGCAGCATTGAGTGCATGGCAATCACAAGCCGGTTTCGCCTGAAATCATGATCGATTCATCGTCATCCACTCCCGTAGCTCGGCGCCGGGTGAGGCTTATCGCGTCAGGATGGATTTGATCCGGCTGGCTGCGGCGGCGGAGGCAGGGCTAATCGGCAGCACCATGCATTCGCTTGCCCGACCCTCTCTTGCCTTGCGAAGTTCCGCCGCTCCATCGTTTTCGGAACGGTGGTGGGGTCGGCATGCCTTTCTCCTCGCCGCTGTCATGTTGTTCGCCGTGCCCGGCATCGTGTCCCTCACACGCAACTATTGGTCTACCGAGCAGGGTGCCGCCGGTCCGATCATCCTCATGACAGGGCTTTGGCTCTTGTGGCATGAGGCCTCAGCCATGGCTGAAGCGCGAGAGCGGGCGGCGGGCTGGATCGTACCAACAGCTCTGATCGTCATCGGAGCGTGCACGGTCATGGCTGCGGTCACTGCCAAGCAGTGGCTGCAATTGCTAGGCATATACGCCAGCTTGATCGTCGTGCTCTACGGCGTGCTCGGCTGGCACCAAGTGCTGCGGCTGCGCGTGCCCTTGTTGTACCTGGCTTTCATCATCCCGCCGCCAGACAACATCGCGGTTCCGCTTACCCGGGCGCTGAAGGAACTTGTGGCCGGCGTCTCGGTGGACTTTGTGGCCGCCCTCGGCGTTCCGGCCGCGCGCGACGGCGTCCTTCTCTACATCGGCCAATACGAGCTTGTGGTGGCCGCGGCATGCTCGGGCATGAATTCGATCTTCAGCTTGACGGCGATCGGGTTGTTCTACGTCTACCTGATGCATCGGGCGCACACGCGCTACGCCGCGTTACTGGCGCTGTTGATGGTGCCGATCGCGCTGTTCGCCAATGCCGTGCGCGTCGTCGCCCTGCTGCTGATCACCTACTATGGCGGAGAGGCTGCGGGTCAGGGCCTGCTACACGAAGCGGCTGGGCTGCTGATCTTCCTGGTCGCACTCGCCACGCTCATCGGCCTGGATCGCGTGCTGGCTCCCTTGCTGGTGAGAGATGGCCGATGAACGCTACGTCGTCAGAACTGCCGCGCACTCCCTGGCCGTCGCCATCCCGGCGTGACGTGCTGGCCGGCTCGTTGTTGCTGGCCACGGCAGCGGCATCGCAACTGCTCAAGCCCAGTCCCACGGCGCCGCCACTGGCAGCAGGTCAACTAGAAGCGGTCATCCCCAAGACAGTAGGGCCGCTGCATTTCGTGACGAGTTCCGGCCTAGTGCTTCCACCAAAGGATGAACTGTCCGACAGTCTCTATGACGAGGTCCTGACCCGCGTTTACAGTGGACCGGGGACGCTGCCGGTGATGGCGCTGCTGGCTTATGGCAGCGTGCAGAACCTTTCGCTTGAGCTTCATCGCCCGGAGGAGTGCTACCCTCAGCAGGGGTTTACGATTACCGAGCCGGAGACGGTGCCACTCCAACTCGCCGGGCGGGAGATCCCCGCCAGCGTACTGACGGCGCGAAGGATTGGCGGATATGTCGAGCAGGTGATCTTCTGGTCTCGTATCGGCGATCGTTTCCCTACCGGCCGCCACCAGCAATCCTGGATCGTCGCACAGGAGAACTTCGCCGGCCGCGCGCCCGATGGCATCCTGGCGCGCCTGTCGGTGGCCACACCCGATCGGGCCGCAGGCGTACGCGTCGCCACATCCTTCTTCCATGACCTTGCCCGCGCGCTTTCGGCCGATGGCCGCCGCATCGTGTTCGGCGAAAAGAAAGCCGCTGCCTGATGAAAACGCCTCGGACTCTGATCCGTCTTGCATTCATCCTCCTGCTCACGACCGTGCTGGGCGGGTGCGGGAACAAGGCGCCGGCTGGTCAGGTCGTGGCTCTGGTCGATGGCGAGGAGGTGACCCGGCGAGACCTCGCGGTGGAGCCAGCCGCTTCCCAGGCAATGGGTGACAGCGACCCGGCGACCCTGCTGAGCGGCGTAATCGATCGCAAGCTGGCGGCCGCCGAAGCGCGCCGGCTTAAGCTTGATCGCACCCCGGACTATGTTGCCCAAGCGCGCCGGGTGGAGGAAGTCATGCTCAGTCGCACACTGTTCACGCAGTGGGCCGAGCAACTGGCGGACCCCACGCCTCAAGCCGTCGCCAAGTACATCACCCAGAACCCGCAGCGGTTCGCCGATCGCACGCTGTTCCTCACCGACCGTATCCAGACCAGTGCCGCTTCCGGTGATCGCCGAGACCTGGCGCCTTTGCAGACCTCCGATGCCGTGGCGCAATACCTCACATCCCGCTCGCAGCCGTTCCAGCGCGGGCAGGATGTGCTGGACTCGGCGTCGTTGGCACCCGCACTCTTCAATCAGTTGAAGGCGCTGCCAGCAGGCTATCCGCTGGTAATCGTCGAAGGAGACAAGCTGGTGATCCTGTCCGTAGTGGAAGCCCGGAAGGCTCCGCTCCCCAAAGCGGAACAACGCGCCGCAGCGGCAACGGCGCTCAAGCAAGTCGCTATCAAGGAGAAGCTTGCATCGCTGCGCAAGACGTCGCAGATCGCCTATCAGGCTGGTTATGGAGCGGCTGCCACTTCTCAGTAGTGCCCGAACAGTGCGGCTCGGCGGTAGCAGGACCACACACCTGACAGAGACACGGAAGTCGCGGTGTATCGCAGGGCTTAAGTCGCAATCGCGATCCGGTTCTCCTTGTTATGCCAGCGGCCCAAAATCTGTGAGGCACACAGATCAAAGTCGTTTGTCGAGCGATTACTATATACCGAGAGGTACATCGCTTTTCGGCCTGCGGGTATGACTTTGGCATCATCCAAAGTGGCAGAGCGATCTCAAAGCTATATCCGGTTTCTGAGACGACATTTACACGTGAGATCGAGGCGACACAGTGCTTGTTCCTGAAGTTCAAAATCAGGATCGTTGTGCCGTAGGCCGCTGAAGGGCGTTACTTTTCAGGTCAGCGTGGCTGCCACTCTCACACAACAGCGTTCATGGTTTGGAACGGTTCAAAGCCGTCCCATGCGATGGCGTGAGATGCTGACGAATTAGTCTCAACGCATTTACGCCAGCGCGTGGGAGATCGTACTGCGCATGGCG
>JAAIGE0100077858.1_pt1 | contig 11831 bp, 8 predicted proteins | sample 6487951 | NCBI WGS metagenome assembly JAAIGE01 (sample SAMN13974128, study PRJNA590717) | phyllosphere metagenome | biome: tomato field; feature: multiple bacterial spot infested tomato fields; material: tomato leaves; isolation source: leaves from tomato fields | host: Solanum lycopersicum ... | reverse complement strand
GCCTTCCATTGCCGGATGGCGTCGCGTCCGGTGTATCTATGCCCCTCGTCCTTGACTACAGCGTCGTCGGTGAAGCAGTCGGAAACCGCTTCAGCGCTTCGCTTCCTGTCGGCGTCGAAATACTCAGCGATAATGTTCGGCAGCTTGACGGTCATCATTCATCTCCACTGTTCTGGCGAAGCGCATGGGTCCGCGCTTTCCATCTCTTGGCGACGCAAACTTAGGGCTGGAACTTTGCAATGATAATCGGGATAGATCGCGATGCAACATTACGAAAAGTAGGACAATGCTTCAGGACGGTTTGGTCGAGTTCGATGCGGTTTTGGCCATCGCGCGACGCGGGTCATTCCGGGCGGCCGCGCTCGAGCTTGGCCTGTCGACTACCGCGCTCAGCAATGCCATCGCGAAGCTCGAGCGGCAGCTCGGCGTCCGCTTGTTCAATCGCACGACCCGCAGCGTGTCTCTGACGGATGCCGGGCGAAGGTTTGTCGATGAGGTCGGCCCGGCCGTGAAGAATATTCATGACGCGATGGACACTGCTCGTTCGCAACAGGAGAAGCCATCCGGAACACTCCGCATCAATGCCTTCCCGACCGCAGCGCGGGAAATCCTCGGGCCGCTCCTGTTAAAGTTCCTCCGTCGCTATCCCGAGGTGCATGTCGATCTCGTCACTGAGGGCCGAATCGTGGACATTGTTGCCGAGGGGTTCGATCTGGGCCTCAGGAGCGCCGACCTGGTTCCCAGCGATATGATCGCCATCCCTGTCGGCCCGTCCCGCAGCTTTGCTGTCGTTGCGTCGCCTGCTTACTTCAAGGCGAACGACAAGCCTCGCGTCCCTCCCGACCTGCTGCACCATGCATGCCTTCGCATCCGGCTCCCGAACGGTGCGCTTCACCGCTGGCAATTCGAGAAGAACGGGCAACCGATCCAGATAGACGTAAACGGGCCGATCACGCTCGATGAAGCCAGCCTCTCGCGCATCGCGGTGTTGGACGATGTCGGCGTCGGCTACTTCATGGAGTCTGACATACGCGAAGACATCGAAACAGGGCGTCTGGTTCGCGTTCTGGAAGACTGGACTCCGCCGCTGGTGCCTTTGTGCCTCTACTATCCCAGCAGACGAAACCCATCGGCTGCTTTCAAGGCCTTGATCGGCATGGCACGTCAAATCGCTGGATGACGGCAAGCTGGCGCGCATCGCTCAATGGCAATTTTGGAATCAACTCGCGATGACGGACAAGACCGCACCTGCCTTGCTCAAGGACATTCTCGGTCCGCAGGCGCTGACCATCATTGCCGATGCGGGAGCGTCCTTATCGTCACGCTTCGATCGCGATGGCTTTCTCAGCACCGCGTCGGATGGGATCGAGACGCTGTCGATCATGGAGCGCGTGCGCCATACCGCTGATGCCCTCCACGCCGCACTCCCTGCCCGTTACGTGTTGTAGTGGCGTAGAAGCGCAACCTCCTCTGCAGCGATGCCGCGTTCTAAAAGCAGATCGTTGAAGGTGCCGCTCATTGCGGAACTCCATTCCGACAAATTGGCCAAATCGCACGTTTCTGATCACCGGCACGCATCGAGTATCACGAGCCCGGTGTATCGGAAACCAGGTCAATCTTGAGATTTCGCAGCGCCTGAATCAACCCGTCCAAGCTTTCCAGTTCGACGACGCCTGAGGCTGACAAGTGGCTGGTCGCGACGCGCTCGTAGATCGCCAGGCACTCGCGCCGTCGCAGACGCGAGAAGTAGAGAATCCCATCCAGATCGGTGGCATCATGCACGGCCTGACTGAACGCGCGTGCTTCCAACTGAGCTTTGGCCCCGACGATGTCAGTTGAGACGCCCAGTTTGAAGCAGCCGTCGCGCCGGAGGTCGAGCACCTTAAGCTGCGATCTGGCGCTGACCTCGCAAACGCCCCAATGGGTGAAATCGGTCCGCAGCATCTCTCTGGGCATCACGCCCTCGAAGCGATCCCGCACGATCGCTTCGGCTATGCTCGTGGACAGGTCCTCCGCGATATAGAGCAGTTTGAAACTGTCGTCCGGGCTCGCGAACCGCGTCTTGCCATAGCCCATCCCGAGTGGCGTCGCCCGATGCGCGATGGGCGTACAGCGTAGATACGCAGTCGGCTCGACGCGCCGGGTGAGCGACGAGAGGATCTTTTCGTCGAAGGCCATGCGTCAGGCAAAGTCACGCTCTGCAGCGACCACCACCTCTTGGCGATCACCGGCCTTCAACGCATCGAGCGGCGAACGATCGCTCAGCGAACCATGCGGCTGACGGAGCCACAGCCACGCAGACCGTGCTTCCGGGGCGATGCGAAGCACATCGGCAATACCTTCAAGCGGCCGCGCGTCTACGAACTGATCCAGCGGATAGGCCAGCTTCCGGGCGCCACGCAGCAACCCTACCACCATACCCCTCTGCTGCCAGTTGCTCAGCGTCGAACGAGGGATGCCGAGATTCTCCTCGACCTCACCGGCACCCGCCACCGGGCCGGCCCAGCTCTCGAGCGGCCGTGCCGCCGCAAAGCGATCGAGCCGCGCCCTCCCCTCCTCGAGTGGTATGATTTCCCCGAGGCCAGCGCCACGCCGACGTTCAACTCGCCCTGTCGGCTTGATCGAAGCCCGCGTTTCAGGTCGCCCGCTATGAACGGCTTCAATCAGGATGCGGCGGACCTCATCCTTCTCTCGCGCGAGCTCGCTCTGCTCGGCCTTCGGCAACTCGGCAATGACGCCCGAAACGAAGGAGATGATCTCCGCCATCATGCTAAGATCGCTGGCGCGCGCCTTTGGGTTGCTGCTCTTGAGCGCAGCGCGCACGTCACCGGCGCTCAATCCCCGAATGGGCAAGCTCTCTGTGGCAAGACTCGACACGGGACGATTCCTTCAAACGATATGAAGCTTATATCGCATCAATTGCACCGATTGTCCATATTGCACAAATCAGGCCTTTGTGACACCACCGACACCTCTGAGGTGGTCCCACTTTTGTGGACATTATGCTTCCCGGCCGCGACCACTCCCGCGGGGATTCGCGTACACGTGCCGCCTTATGCGCATCCGAACTAACCGGAGGATTCAGGGTGGCAGCACACATCGGCTTGCGGGCTTCGTGTTGCGCTACGCCAAACGTTCCGCGCAGCAAGAGATCGTGATCGTTACTCCGGCACGTAGACGAGATTCCCATCCGGCAGACGATAGGTAACCCCGGCCTTGATCCCGCCGCCCTTGCCCATCCTGCTGGTGGAGGTGTAGCGCTCAAGCTTCTCGCCGTCCTTGACGGTGATCGTCATGTCGTCCTTGCCCGGATTCTCGACGACGATCACATCTTTGGACTGGAACGGGTTGAGCGGATTGCGCGCAATGAGCACCATCAGGAAAGCGCAGATCACCAGGAACAGGTCCACCAGATTGACCACCGAGAGGATCGGATCATCCGCCTCGTCATCTTCGAGGAAGCGCATCAGGCGGCTCCTTCCGTCTCTAGCTCGCGCAGTTCCTCCAGCAGCCATCGGCGCCGGATCGTATAGACGAAGAAGCTGATCGAGGCTGCCACCAGCGCCAGGATCACCGAGGAGAACGCGACGACAAGGTTCTTGCCCACCGCCGCGCCATCATTGTTGCCCAGCGCCAGCAGCGCCGGCCCCATCGGGATCATCGTCGCCACCAGGCCCAGCATCGGCGCGCTGCGCGATACGATGCGCAGCCATTCGAGACGGCGCATGATCTGCAGTTCCAGATCCTCGCTGCCACCGCCGGTGCGCGCGCGATAGGCATGGAGGGGGCGACTGCCTCGGCCCGTTCCGCGCACAGCGGCTTCGAAGGCGAAGCGGCCCAGGCTGACGATGGCATAAGCAAGCGTCAGCAGGATCAGCACCATGACCGGCACGAGGAACAATCGGGAGGCATCGTAAAGGGTGGCTTCAAGCTCTGGCATTGAGGATCTTTCGCGAGAAGGCGGCACGGCGGGCCATGGCTTCAAGCACCGCACCGGCAAGGAAAAGGGTCAGGATAAGAAACAGCGCCGGCAATGTTCCGCGAAGATGGGGCTGTTCCGGCGTCAGGCGGGGCCGCTGGCGTTCCAGCACGCGGCCCACGGACGGCGTCGGGGGCATGGATGCCGCCTTTTCAGCCTGCGGCTCCGGGCGGGCGGCACGCGCAACAGGGCTTGCGGCCGGCGACGTTGCAGGACTACCCAAAAGACCAAAGCCTGCGCCTTCCAGCCGTTGTCGCTCGGCCTTGTCCGCTTCTGCAACGGCCGGTGCCAGTTCGGTGCGACGCCGGGCCAGTGACGCGCGGGTGGCGGCATCGGCCTGCCAGTACCCACGCGAAACGGCCTCCAGCATGCGATCGACCATCTGCAACTGCGCGCCGGGATGAACCTGCGCGAAGAAGCGGGACAACCCCAGCTTGCGACGGTCGGCAACGTATGTGTCGTGCATCGCCTGCCACTGGTCAGGGCGCACGCTGCCGGGGTCGGTCACTTGCCAGCCCCACAGGTTGTTCACGATACCGGCCATGACATTGGCCCCGGCATAGCCCTCACGCTGCATCACGCCGATCCATTGCGGATTGAGGTAGCGCAAGCGCAGTTCCTCGGAGATATAGCCGCCCGCACTCGTCACCCGTGCCTCGTTCCCGCGCATATCGGTAATTAAAAGGTCGGGCGTGCGTCCTGAAACCGCCCGGACCGCCAGTGACAGACCGCCAAGGTGCTCGAAGGGGTGATCGGTGGACAGCAGGCCGTGGACGTTCGACGAACGCATCAGCACTGCCGCATCGACGTCCCGCAACTGTTCGGCGAAAAGGCTCGTGCCCTCCAGCGACAGGCCCCAGTCCCGCGCACCGTAGGCATGGCCGAGGCGTGCGACATAGGGTTCGGCAAGCTCTTCCTCGTCCTTCCAGTTCCCCTTCCCGTCCGCGACCAAGCGGTCGGGAAGGCCCGTACCGTAATCGCCCGGTGCATTGGTGAAGATGCGCAGCCGCGCCAGTTCACGGGCACGATCCGCCGCAATGCCGGAAGCGATCAGCCGCTGTTCCAGGGCGCGCGCATTCGCGGCCGGCCCTGTGTTTTCGTCGAGCGCGGCAACCCGGTCTATGCCGTCTGCCAGAAGGCGCATGAAGACATCGAATTGATCGCGATAGACGCTGGTTGGCTGCACCAGCACGTCAATGCGCGGGCGGCCGAGTTCTGGGGCAGGTACGATCTCCAGCCGCTCCACCCTGCCGCCGCGTCCCCAGACCGGACGCAGGCCAAGCGCCTGCAGGATCTGCCCCTCCCCGATGCCAAGCGTGCGGATCGTCTCGCCCGAAAACATCGAGAACGCCAGCTTGCGCGGCCATGCCCCGCCGTGCTTGTCGCGATAGGCCGCGACAAGCCGGTCAAGCGCCCTGCCCCCTTCGGCATAGGCGGCAGGCGTCGGCACTTTCTGCGCATCGAAGGCATAGAGGTTGCGCCCGCTGGGCACGTCGGGCTCACGCACGGGATCGCCGCCCGCCCCTGCGCGCACGAAGCCTCCTGCAAGGCCGGTCAGCAGCGCCTCTGTCTCGCCCGGCGCGGCAAGGTTGCGATCATAGACGAGGGCCTTGTTCACTTGCGCACGAAGGACCGGATCGGTGATCGTCGCAGGATTTTCTTGCTCGCGCAGGTAGCGATGGAGGACGCGGTAAGGCTCGCTCCGGGCGATCTGGGTGAAATCCTCGGCAAAGGCTTCCGCAGGGTCCAGTCCAAGCGCCTTGAGATAGTCCGGGCCGAGCTGCTGCATCACCGTCGTCAGGCGCTGCTGCTTCTGCGCCGGTTCGCCGAAAGTATGCAGCCCCAGCGGAATCGACGCGCGGGCGATCTGGTGCAGCCGGTCATGCAACGCGGTATAATAGCCGTCGAAATCGCGCGCGATCCGTGCCTTGTCCCAGCCAAGGTCTGCATCGAAATGTGCAGCTGCTGCCCGCGCCACGATCTCGCGTCCCACGCGCTCACGCACCGGCCCTGCGTCAAGCTGGGCGTACTGGTGGATCAGCGCGTGAATGTCGCGCAGTTCGTCATAGAGGCCGGACGGCGCGAAGGCGGGTGTCTGGTGGCTGACGGTCACCGCCCTGCCCCGCCGACGCGCCTGGATCGCTTCGGCCACGTTGTCCTGAATGTACGGGTAGAACACCGGAATGTCGCCGACCAGCAGCATCGGGTAGTCCCCCGACCAGAGGCCCCGATCCTTGCCGGGCGTCCACTCCTGCGTGCCATGCGTCCCGAAATGGACGATCGCATCCGCCTGCCCGCGCGTGCGCACCCACAGATAGGTCGCAAGGTAGCGGTGGTCGGGCGGAACCCTGGTATCGTGATAGGCCCTGGCCGGATCACCCCCGCGCGGCGGTTGCGGCAGGATCGACAGCTTGCCCAGCGCAAGGCGCGGGATGAGGAACGCCCCGTTCCCAAGCGCAGGGCTATCCTCGGGCCGCCCCCAATGCTGCATGATCGCCGCCTGCTGCGCTTGCGGCAACGTTGCCAACCACGCCTTGTACTGCGCAAGCGGCAGGCGACCGGCAAGACCGCGCGCGGCAAGCTCAGCCAGCTTCTCGGGGTGATAGAGCCCGCCCAGCATCGCCTGTCCGGCAGCAATCAGGTCAGCCTCCTCGCCGGGCTTCACATCGTATCCCGCCGCCGCCAGATCACGCGACATTTTCGCAAGGCTGAGCGGCAGGTTGAGGTTGGAGGCAGCAAGGTTGCGCTCACCCACCGGGTAGTTCCAGAAGAACAGCGCGATATGCTTGTCCGATGCCGGGGCGTAGCGCAGCGCCACCAGCCGCGCCAGCTTCGCCGTCATCAGTTCGATCTGTTCGGGGATCGGCACCGGCTCGCCGTTCTCGACCGCGCCAATGACAAGGGGGTCGGAGATACCCCAGCTTTCCGGCCCGGTCAGCATGACCGACGCGCTCGCCCCCGAGATGCCGGAGGAGGCTGCGCGCCATTGCCCCGGCGTCATCGCGCGATCGACAAGGCCCTGCAGCACAGGGATGCCCAATGCTTCGAACTCGGCCTTGCGCGCATCACCGTCCTGCATGTGAGTGAGGTTCACCAGCACTTGCGCATCAAGCGGGCGCAGGACGTTGGTCAGCGCCTGCGGATCGCGCTCGTCGTACCAGAAGAACGCCGGCGCCAGTCCTCGCGCCTCGGTACTGCGGGCAAGTGCGTCGATCACGCTTGTCTGCATGTCGCGGATCTGCCCCTCGGAGATGGCGAAGGCGACCACGGGGCGCGGCCCTCGCGGCGTGTTCCATGCGGCGAAGGCACCTGCATCGGTGAAGACTGACGGGGCCTGCGGATGGTAGAGCCCACCAGCAGGCAAAGGCTGCGGCGGTGGCAACGCAGACAGATCGCCACCCGCCAGCGCCAGAGGAACCGCATTCACAAAGCCCCTGAGGTTTGCCTCGCCACCCCCTGCATAATAGCCGATCAAGCGCCGGGCAGCACCCTGCGGCAGCCCGCCCGATGCAGGAGGGCCGCCACCGACCGCGATCCACGCGCCCGACAAGTCTGCCAGCGACCCCAGCGCCTTCTCGACGGCGGCCCGGTCGCTCGGACGCGGAGCGTCGATGACGATGAGGTCCGCGCCTGCCGCTGCCCCCTTCACACCATCAGTGCCATCGTCGACATAGCGCCATTCGAGGCGATAGCCCTCCGCCTCGGCCCACTGCGCGAGACGGGCGAACTTGGCAGGCAGCACGAAGCCGGTGCTCAAGATGCGCACGGTCGGGAACGGCACATCCGCTGCATCCGATGGAGAAGGAACAAGCGCCAGCAGAGCCAGCAGCAGGATCAACCAGCGCTGCATCGGATCAGAAGTTCGCGCCAAGACCGACGAAGAACACCCGTCCCGGCTCGGCATAAGTATAAAGCGCCGAGGTTTCCGCGAGCCGCTTCCTGAACACGTTATCGACACCGGCCTTCAGCGTCACGCGCTCGGTCAGGTCGTGGCTGACGTCGGCCGACCACAAGTCATAGCCGTCAAGCCGGACCGCGGTGGTGCCGCTGTAGATCGTTTGCCTGCCGAGACAGCGGCCACGCAGGTTGACCGTGCTGCCAGGCAGGAAATCCCAGGCCACTTTCCATTTGGCGCTGTGGTTGGGCCGTTCGGCCAGCGGCTGATCGTTCGAGATATCCTGCGGATCGACGTAAGTGTAGCTTGCCGAAAGCGACAGGCTTTCCACCGGCATCCATTCCCCGCTCAGTTCGACACCGCGGATGCGGGCCTTGTCGACATTGACATAGGCGCGCCGTTCCCGGCCACGAATGCCGCAGCTTTCCACGCAGATCGTCTGGACAAGCCCCTTGAGGTCGTTCTGGAACAGCGTCGCGCCAAGATGCCAGCCCTTCCCGTAATAGGCCGCGCCCAGTTCATAGGCGGTGTTGGTTTCGGGCTTGAGATCCGGATTGCCGGTGATGATGAACCGCCCGCCCGCTGCAACGGTGATGTAGCCCAGCGACAGCTGCTTGAGGCTCGGCGCCTTGAACGCTTTGCCCGCACCGCCGCGCAGCACGAGCCCCTCGACCGGCGTAAGCGTCAGGTAAGCGCGCGGGCTGGTCTGCCAGCCATAAGCCGGGTGATGATCGAAGCGGCTGCCGACGGTCAGCGAACTCAGCCCCCCAAAGCTCCATTCGTCCTGCACGAACAGCGCGTCATGATTGACGCTGTCTTCACCTGCGGTGTTGATGGTGGAATCACGCAGGAACTCATTCCGGTGTTCGGCGCCCAGCGTCAGCTTGTTGCCCGCGAACGCATTGAGCGTCACGCGCGCATCGGCCACGAAATCGACAGCGCGGGTCGGTTGGGTCGGCGTCTGGTTCCGGTCGCGCTCGTTCTCGCGCTCCAGCACCGATCGATAGGCGCGGGCCTGTACCTCACCCCAATCGAAAGTGCCGGTATAGCTGCCGTGCGTCTGCGCGCGGGTGACATGGTCCTGATACTCGTAATAGACCGGGACAGTGCCTGTGGTGACGGTATCGCGCGCGCGATCGTCATCGCTGACGGCCTGACCGATCTCGATGCGGTGGCTCGGCGCCGGCTTCCACCAGGCGATGACTCTGCCGCTCAGCGCCTCGCGCGCCTCCAGTTCGCTCTGGAGAGGGTCGGCCTCGCTCGTCGTGCGGCTGCGCCAGCGGTACTCGCCCCAGGCCACGACACCCAGCGTGTCCTCGATGATCGGCCCGCCGGCCATGGCCGAAAGCTGAGAGGTATCGCCGCCCTTGCCGTCGCGGAAGCCCTGCAGCGCCAGCGCGCTCGCCTCCAGCCGCGTTTCCGGGCGGCGTGTGATGACATTGACTACGCCTGCCAGCGCCTCGGAACCGTAAAGCGCCGAAAGGGGGCCGCGCACCACTTCAATGCGGTCGATCGCAATGCTGGGCACCCAACCAAGATCGAAATCGACGTGCGCCATGTTGGCCGAGGAATCGGTGATGCGGAGTCCGTCCACCAGCGTCAGCAGGTGCTCATTCGACATGCCACGGATCGAGATGCCGCGCCGGGTCATGCCGACGCCATTGATGGTAAGGCCCGGCTCGTTCTCCAGCGCCTCGGCAAGATCCTGCACCGGACGACGGCGCAATTCAGGGCCGGTCACGACCGACATCGATGCCGGCGCCTGCGCGATCTCCTGCTGCGTGCGCGTCGCCGTCACCACGATCTCGCGGCCGGAAACGGCAGCGCGGCGCTCGGTCCTGATCGTCGCGGAATCATCCTGCTCCGCTGCCTGCGCACCATGCGCGACAACGGCCAGCGGCAGAGCCGCTGCAATAACCAGCTTCTTCATCAAACCCCCGAATATGCGGCCCATTCGCAATGGAATGCGGATACTAACTTCCGCCCTCGCCGCGATTCGAGGTATGGTATAACGTCTCATTGCCTGCTTGGATAGATGCGCGAGCGCGCAAATTGTCGAACCATTTCGAAACACTTCAGCCATTTTTTGTTACGCTATGTTGTAACATCACCAAGGGTGGGGTAGTCCGTGCTCGAAACGGTGCAAAAAATGGCCGTTTCTGATAGATGATACGTTAAACCATCTCCCCAAGGTATCAGGCTTATGAAATCTCAGCTCCTCACTGGGTGCGCATCTGCGGTGCTTATGTTTCCGGCGGTTGCCAACGCGCAATCCACGACCGAAGTGCCCTCCGACACCTATCACCAGTCCGCCGGTTCCGAGATCATCGTCACCGGCCTGCTGCCGACCAAGCGTCAGGACATGCTGTCCAGCGTCGCGGTAGTGCAGGGCAAGGATCTGGCGCAGGCCATGCGCCCTTCGATCGGCGAGACGCTGGAACATGAGCCCGGCGTTTCCGCCACCTCGTTCGGCCCAAGCGCATCGCGCCCGGTGCTGCGCGGCCTTCAGGGTGAGCGCGTGCGCGTGCTGACCAACGCCCTCGGCTCGATCGACGTGTCGAACACCTCGGTCGATCACGCGGTCATCGTCAACCCGCTGCTGGCGGAACGCATCGAAGTGCTGCGCGGCCCGCAGTCGCTGCTTTACGGCTCCTCCGCCATCGGCGGCGTCGTCAACGTCATCGACAAGCGCATTCCCAACTCTGTGCCGGATGAGCCGATCCACGTCGATGCCATGGGCACTTACGGTTCGGCCGCGAACGAGCGCTCGGGTTCCGCTTCGGTCGACGTGCCGCTGACCAACGGCCCTGACGGCGGCTTCGTGGCCCATGTCGACGGCAGCTACCTCAAGAGCGCCAACGTGCGCATCGGCGGCCACGCGTTGACCCCGGCCCTGCGCGCGCAGGCGCTGGAAACCAGCCTGCTGCCCGCAGAAGAGCCCGAAGACGGCGAGGAAGCGATCGACTACGCCGCCAACGCCGCGGTCAAGGGCAAGCTGCCCAATTCGCAGGCCAAGACCTGGACCGCCGGGGCGGGCATCGCCTACGTCGGCACGGGCGGCAACATCGGCGTATCGTACAGCCATTACGACAGCCTCTACGGCGTTCCGATCCGCTTTGCGACGCTGCCCGGCGAAGAACAGGAGGCTCCGCGCCTCAGCATGAAGCAGGACCGCATCGACATGCGCGCCGAACTGAACGGCGACGGCAACGTGCTCGACAAGGTATCGCTGCGCCTCGGCTATGCCGATTATACCCACGCCGAGCTCGAAGAAGACGGCTCGGTCGGCACCGCGTTCTACAACAAGGGCATGGAAGGGCGCCTCGAATTCACACAGGCGAAGCACGGTGTCTGGCAGGGCGTCACTGGCGTGCAGCTTTACAACCGGGACTTCAACGTCATCGGCGAGGAAGCCTTCCTACCCAAGAACACCACCACCCAGATCGGGCTGTTCACCCTGCAACAACTGGACTACGGCGCGCTCAAGTTGGAAGCTGGAGGCCGCTACGAGCATACCTACCTGTCTGCAAGCCCGCTAAGCGATCAGGAGCAGTTCTTCGACGGTAGCCGCAGCTACGACGCCGTCTCCGGCTCGATCGGCGGCTCCTATGGCCTGAACGACAACTGGCGCGTCGGCTTCAACCTGTCGCACACGGAGCGCGCACCTGCCACAGAGGAAATATTCGCCAACGGCCCGCACGCGGGAACGCAGGCTTTCGAGGTCGGCAACCCCGACTTCAAGCTGGAAAAGGCCAACAGCATCGAGGCGATCCTGCGCGGCAGCGGTGAAAACTATACGTTCGAAGCATCGGCCTATCACACCTGGTTCTCGAACTTCATCTACGAGGACCTGACCGGCGAGGAAGAGGACGGCCTGCCCGTCTACGCCTTCCGCCAGGCCGATGCCCGCTACTACGGCTTCGAGGCGCAGGGCTCGCTGACGCTGGCGCGGCTGGG
>JAAIGE0100326012.1_pt1 | contig 11838 bp, 6 predicted proteins | sample 6487951 | NCBI WGS metagenome assembly JAAIGE01 (sample SAMN13974128, study PRJNA590717) | phyllosphere metagenome | biome: tomato field; feature: multiple bacterial spot infested tomato fields; material: tomato leaves; isolation source: leaves from tomato fields | host: Solanum lycopersicum ... | reverse complement strand
CCGGCGGCGCCCCCGCACGACCCCGCAGACGCGAGGACCGATCGCTACCTCGTCGCCTCGGCGTACTTCGCCTGGTCGACTCGAGCGCTCGCCGAGATCGCCGAGCTTCTGGGCCGGCGTGACGATGCAGTTCGCTACTCGCGCATCGCGAGCGAGGCGCGAGACGCGTTTCGCGCCGAGTATGTCGTCGACGGCGGCAGGCTGACCTCCGACGCGCAGACCGCCTATGCGCTGGCCATCCGCTTCGAACTTCTCGAGCCCGACGAAGCGGATGCCGCGGGCCGGCGTCTCGCCGAACTGGTGCGCGAAGCAGGCAACACGATCGCGACGGGTTTCGCGGGAACTCCCGTCATCTCCGACGCGCTCACCCTCACCGGACATCTCGACACCGCCTACGACCTGCTGCTCGAGACCGAGTGCCCGTCGTGGTTGTACACGGTGCGCATGGGCGGCACGACGATCTGGGAACGATGGGACTCGATGCTGCCCGACGGTTCGATCAACCCGGGCGAGATGACGAGCTTCAACCACTTCGCGCTCGGGTCGGTGGCCGACTGGATGCACCGTACGATCGGCGGCCTGACCCCGACGGCGCCGGGCTACCGGCAGATCGAATGGGCGCCGCGCCTCGGCGGCGGACTCGAGCACGCGAGAGTGGTGTTCGACTCGCCGTACGGGCGCATCGAAGGCTCGTGGCGGAAGACGGCTGAGGGCGTCGAGTACCGGTTGCAGGTGCCGACCGGAGTCGAGGGAGTGGTCATCCTCGCGGGCGAGCCCGACCGACGTATCGAATCGGGCGGTTCGTTCACCGCTCTGGTGCCGTCGCCGCGCTGATGGACGCGACGTCTCCGGCGTCGTGCGAGCCTCGCTCGTACGACGCCGGAGAGGTCTCACGCGCGGACGGTCACCACGTGCGGCCCCGGGTACGCGACACCGGCGAGATGAGCCGTCGCGCCGGCGGGAACCTCGACCGTCGTCTCGAACCGGTCGGCGAAGACCGTCACGTCGCCGTGCGGTGTGGGTACGACGGCGCCCGCCCAGTCGAGCTCGCCCAGGCGGGGGACGACGTCGAACTCGGCCCACCCATCGGTGCGCGGACGCAGACCCAGCACCAGCTCGGGCAGCAGCGCGAGCGGACCCGCCGACCAGGCGTGGCACAGGCTCTTGCCGAACGGGCGTCGGTACATCGCATACGGCGAGGCGCCAGACTCGCCGAACTCTTCCCAGAACGTCAGGGCGCCGGCCTCCAGCATGCGGCCCCACAGCCGGCGCACCTCGGCGACGGCGTCGTCTGCGCGATCGAGCATGCCGAGACTGCGGAGGGCGAAGGCGCGCATGAAGGGCGTGCCCGTGGCCGTGTGCGCGACGATGTCGGCCACCGTCGCCGACGGATTCGACACCGACACCGTCGCCGACGGGCTCGAGGCGGGTCCGACGCGCTGGTCGGAGGATGCGGGGGGCTCCAGCCCCGCGAGAGACGCCAGAAAGTTCGGATAGGCCGTCGGTGCGCCGTCGGTGTCGAGATACTCGCGCCAGTGCCCTTCCGTGCGGTTCCACGCGCGGGTGCGGAGGGTCTCGGCGAGCTCGTCGGCCGCAGCACGCCAACGCTGCGAGCCGACGTGGCCGGCCTTGCCGAGAACGGTGGCGCCGCTGACCAGGGCCCAGTACCAGAGCATCTGGATGGCCGTCGCATCGCGATCGTGGTGCAGCTCGACCCCCCAGTCGAGAAACAGGCCGCCCGGCCCTGACTGCGCAAAGGCGTCGGGGAGGTCGGCCGGGCGGAAGACCCCGCCCGTCGTCGCGTGACGCGAGAGGTCCTCGAGGAATGCGTGGATGCCGGAAGCCTCGCGGGCGAGGTACTCGACGTCGTCGAAGTAGCGCTGGTACAGGCCGTGAGATATGACCCACCACAGCGAATAGTCCGCGATGCCGTTGATATAGCCGTGTCGCGGGCGCCCGAGCGCTGTCAGCGTGTCGCGGATGATCTCGGCGTCACCGAATGCGAAGGCGTTGGTCAGGATGCCGAGCGCGTGGTCTCCGATCCACGGCATGCGGTCGCGCTTGATGCCATCGACGAGGAACGTCTGCAGGCACAGCCGCAGTGTGTAGGCGCTCGTCGACCAGATGCGGGTCAGTTCGGGATCGCTGGCGACGAAGGCGCCGCGTCTCGGCGTCGGCCGCACCGACGCGCGCACCGATACGCCGTCGACGGCGGCCCCGGTGATGCGGAGGTAGCGCAACCCGAGCTTGTGGCGGGTGCGCAGTCCGTCGGTGCCGTCGGGCTCGAGTGCGGTGTCGCTCTCGGCGAATGTCGGGTCGGCCAGTGCCTCGTCGAGCGACTCTCCGATCACCAGCGACGGGGTCTCGCCGGGCACGGTTCGGACGCCGCGCAACTCGACGAAGCCGAGGACGGGTGCGTCGGAGGTGAAGACGCCGCTGCCGATGCTCGTCAATTCGATCTGCGCCTGCGGCTCACCCGCGAGGTGCGGGGGCAGTCGGCTGCCACCCCGCACCTGAGCCGGGTACCAGCGGCCGTCGGCCCCGGCGGCTTCCCACGCGATGGCGTCGCTGAGCTCTGCGGGCACGGCAACAGCCGCCGGCGTTCCTGTCGCTGCCTCGACGGTGACGTCGACGACGGTCCCTGCCGATAGCGACGTCAACCGGACCTCGTCGTCTGCGCCGGCCTCGGTTGCGGGCGCGCCATCGATCACGACCGTCACGCGGCCCGTCGCGCGGAGGATCACCTCGCCCAGGTCGGCGTCCGCGCGCGCGCGAAAGCGGCCGGTGCTGCCCGGCTCGGCGAAGTTCAGCGCGTAGTCGACGAAGCGATTGACCGCGTGCCCCTCGTCGACGACACGGCGCAAGGCGCCCGACTCGTATTCGCCGGGTGCGTAGATCCATGAGAAAGCGGTCGGCGCAGGCTCGCCGTCGGGGAATGGGTCGGCGCTGGCCGTGCGGGCTGCATTGAGCAGGTCCTGCCGGAGGGTCCCTGACCGGTGGATGACGACAGGTGCGGGGCTAGACAATGATGTTCCCTTCGAGTGCGGCAGCTCTGCCGCACCGCATCCGATCTCCGACGTGTGTCACGTGATCTATGAACCGCTTCATATCTTGGTGACGAGATTACGGAGCGGAGTGGACCTCGTCAAGGCGCACCCACGTCGACCGTCCCCGCCGTCTGCTTTGCGGCGAGACTGCCCTGTTACCGGTCTCACACCGCTGTTACGGATCCGTGACTCGTCGTAGCGTTGACAGGGCTGGCGGATGTGTCTACGGTTTCAAGCGAAGTGAAACGCTTCAAACCCGAATCGTTCTGATCATCGCAGACAGGCGAGCATTTACAAGGAGGTAAATCGTGAGAATCACCACTCGCAGTCGCTGGGTGCTGGGAAGCACGGCGGGCATCGCCGCCATCGTCCTCGCAGGATGCAGCACGGGAGGCAGCGGAGGCGGCGACGGTTCACAGCTCTCGATCTACATCGACAGCGACCCCTCGTCCGTCGCCCTGTGGGACGGCCTCATCGCGGCATACGAAGAGGCCAACCCCGATGTGACCATCGACGTCGAGACGCACCCGTCGGGCAGCGAGGGCGACAACCTCATCAAGACCCGCTTGTCGACCGGCGACATGAACGACCTGTTCTGGTACAACTCCGGTTCGCTGCTGCAGGCTCTGAACCCCGACCAGACGCTCACCTCTCTCAGCGACCAGGAGTGGGCATCGTCGCTGAACGACAACTTCGTCGACGCCGTGTCGACCGACGACGGACTCTACGGCCTGCCTGTCGGAGCTTCGTTCGCCGGCGCCGTCATCTACAACAAAGACGTCTACGCCGACCTGGGCCTCGACGTTCCCACCACGTGGGACGAGTTCATGGCCAACAACGAGGTCATCAAGGCCGCCGGTATCGCTCCCGTCGTCCAGACGTACGGCGACACCTGGACCTCGCAGCTCTTCGTGCTCGGTGACTTCTTCAACGTGACCGCCGCGCAAGCCGACTGGGCCGAGCAGTACACCGCTGGTGACGCGAAGTTCGCGGACGAGCCCGCTCTCGCCGGGTTCGAGCATTCGCAAGACGTCTTCGACGCCGGGTATCTCAACGAGGACTTCGCCTCCGCGACGTATGACGACGGGGTGCGGATGATCGCGGAGGGCACCGGGGCGCACTACCCGATGCTCACCAGCAACGTCGCGCAGGCCGTCGGCGCCAACTTCCCCGACGCCGATGCCTCGGTGGGCGTGTTCCCGATTCCGGGCACCGACGCCTCGTCGAACGGCCTGACGGTGTGGATGCCCAACGGCGTCTACGTGCCCAAGACCACCGAGGGCGCTCAGCTCGACGCCGCGAACGAGTTCCTCGCCTGGCTTGCCACGCCCGAGTCGTGCGCCGTTCAGGCCGAGGCCATCACGCTCGGCGGACCGTTCGTCATCGACGGGTGCGACCTGCCCGACGACGCCGCTTCTCTCGTCGCCGACATGCAGCCGTACTTCGACAGCGGAGACACCGCTCTCGCTCTCGAGTTCCTCTCGCCCATCAAGGGTCCTGCGCTCGAGCAGATCACCGTCGAGGTCGGGTCCGGCATCCGTTCCGCTCAAGACGGCGCCGCCCTCTACGACGAGGATGTCGTGAAGCAGGCGCAGCAGCTGGGCCTGGACTGGTAACACGGGAACACTCAGGGGGTCGGCGCCGCAGAGCCGGCCCCCTGCAGCCCCGCTCACTGAGGAGCATCATGACAACTGCGCTCAACACCCTGCCCGATACCCGCAAGGGCAAACGGGCGAGACGGAACTTCCAGCGCGGCAGCAATAAGGCGTACCCGCTGTGGTTCCACCTGCCCGCCGGGCTCTTCTTCGCGGTCCTCTTCCTCGTGCCGACCGGGGCCTCGCTCTACTTCTCCCTGACGCGATGGACCCTGTTCGACGTCGAGTTCATCGGCTTCGACAACTTCGTTCAGTTCTTCCGCGAGCCGGCCCTGGTGCGCGGCTTCACGAACACCTTCATCTACGCCTTCGTCACGTCCGGTCTCAAGGTGGTCCTGGGCCTGTTGCTCGCGGTCCTGCTCACGTCGCAGATCATCGCCCGCGGCTTCTTGCGCTCGGTCGTGTTCTTTCCGGTTCTCGTGAGCACCGTCGGCATCGGCGTGACCTTCAAGGTGCTGATGGACCCCTTCGACGGGCTCATCAACGGCGTCCTGGGCTTCTTCGGCATCGCCGGGCCCGGATGGCTCACCGACCCCAACCTCGCACTCATCTCGGTCGCGCTCGTCGACGTCTGGAAGGGTGTCGGTCTCGCGACCCTCATCTACATCGCCGGCATCGTCGCGATCCCGCAGGAGTACTTCGAGGCGGCAAAGGTCGACGGCGCCACCTCATGGCAGAACTTCTGGAACGTCATCCTGCCGCTGGCGCGACCGGCGACGGTGACCGTCGTGATCCTGTCGCTCATCGGCGGCCTGCGCTCGTTCGACCTCATCTGGGCGATGACGCGCGGTGGCCCGGGGTTCACCAGCGACGTCATCGCGTCGGTCATCTACAAGCAGTACCAGGCCGGGTTCTACGGTCTGTCCACCGCGGGCAACGTCGTGCTCTTCGTCGTCGTCGCCGCCATCGTGTTCCCCCTGTCGTGGTGGCTCAACCGAAAGGACAACCAGGCGTGAGTACCCGCACCCGTCGCAAGAAGGGCGTCGTTCTCGGTCTGGTCTCGATCGTCCTCGCTGCCGTCGTCTTCCTCGTCCCGTTCGCGTTCATCTTCGTCACGGCCGGCAAGACGCAGCAAGAGGCCTCACGCCTCGAGTTCACCTGGCCCACAGAGATCGCTTTCGTCGACAACTTCCTCACCGTCATCCAGACCAACAACGGCGTACTGTGGCGTGCGTTCATCAACAGCACCGTCCTCACCGTGGCTGCCGTGGCCATCATGGTCGTGCTGGCCGCGATGGTCGGCTACGTCCTGCAGCGACGCAAGTCGCGATGGAACGGAGTCATCAACACCCTCGTGCTGGCGGGTCTCATCATCCCGCCCGCCGTCGTCCCGACCATCTGGGTCCTCCAGGGAACCGGCATGTACCGAACCCTCGGCGGCCTGATCGCGGTGCACGTGGCCTTCGGCCTGTCGTTCTGCATCCTGCTCTTCCGTGCGTTCGTGGCCACGATTCCCCGCGAACTCGATGAGGCCGCACTGATCGACGGCGCCGGGCCGATCCGACTGTTCTTCCAGGTGATCTTCCCGTTGCTGCGATCGGTCATCGTGACCGTGATCGTCGTGCAGGCTGTGACGGTCTTCAACGACTTCACCTACGCGCTGTACTTCTTGCCCGGCGATGAGAACGCGACCGTGCAGCTCACGCTGTACAACTACCAATCGCAGGGCCTGAACCAGTGGAATCTGCTATTCATGGATGTGTTGCTCATCACCATCCCGCCGCTGATCATGTACATCTTCTTCAACCGGCAGATCGTGGCGGGCATGACCTCGGGAGCTATCAAGGGATGACGTCGGCGACGCTGATCGATGGGCGCGAAAGCGGTGCGAACCGTGCCCCGTGACGTCACGGCTGCGCCCGCCAAGCTGCGTGATGTCGCGCGGCATGCCGGCGTCTCGATGGGCACCGTGTCGCACGTGCTCAACCACCCCGACAAGGTGAGCGCGCAGACACGCGAACGGGTGCGTGCCTCGATCAGCGAGCTGGGGTTCGTCCGTGATGCGAACGCGAGTTCGCTTGCTGCAGGCAGGTCGCGCAGCATCGGTCTGGTCGTGATCGATCTCGCGAACTCGATGTTCGTCGATGTCGCACTCGGCGCGCAGAACACCGCTCGGGCCGCGCGGCGCAACGTGCTGCTGGCGGGCAGTCAAGACGACTTCGAGCTGCAGGGCGAGAACGTCGACTTCTTCGACGAGGCGCGCGTGGCCGGGCTGCTGCTGGCGCCGCTGAAGGACTCTGCGGCGCAGATCCGCAAGGTGCGTTCCCGCGGATGCCCGGTCGTGCTCATCAACTACGACGCCGGCTCGGCCGATGTCTGCAGCGTGATCGTCGACAACGAGCAGGCGGGCTACCTCGCGGGGAGGCATCTCATTGAGCAGGGGTGCCGCCGCATCATGTTCATCGGGGGCGACGACGACTCGCTGCAGCCGGTCGCCCATCGCCGAGACGGAGTGAAACGGGCCGTTCGTGAGCACGGTTCATCGGTGCGGTTCGAGGAGGTTCGCATGCCCGACCTCACCGAACGCAGCGGTGCCGAGGTGGGCCGCCGCGTCGCTGCTCGCGGGCCCGACACCCGGCCCGACGGCGTGATAGGGGTGACCGATACTCTCGCGGCCGGTTTCGTCGAAGAGATGGTGGCTCAAGATATCTCGGTGCCGCACGAGATCGCGGTCATGGGGTGCGACCACAACACCGCCGCGATCTCTACTCCGGTCACGCTGACCACGATCGCGATGCACGGTCAGCGCCTGGGCGAAGAGGGGATGACGCTGCTGCTCGACGAGATCGCGAACGAGGGCGATCGCCATCTGCACCAGCGCATCGTCGTCGAACCCGAACTCGTGCTGCGCGGGTCGACGGCGCGAATGCCGCACGTCGCCTGACGAGGCGAGCGACGCCGCGGCGGTAAGGTCGCGTCTATGTCTTCACCCTCGCCGCGAGGCGCCACCATCGAAGACGTCGCACGGCAGGCCGGAGTCTCTCGCGCGGCGGTGTCGAAGGTGCTGCGGAACGCTTACGGCGTCAGCCCGGATATGCGCGAGCGGGTGACGGCGGCGATGTCCGCATTGGACTACCGGCCGCGCATCGCCGCCCGTGCGATGCGGGGGCGCACCGACACGATCGGCATCGAGGTGCCCGATCTCGGCAACCAGTTCTTCACGCGCATCGTCGGGGGAGCGACATCCGCCCTCGCCGGCACGCCCTACCAGGTCGTCATCGCGCCGGCGGAACAGGGCCCGCAGCAGGGCCTCCGTGCGATCGAGGCGCTCATCGACCGTCAGGTCGACGGCGTGATCGCCGTGTCGCCGAGGATCGCGCCGTCGGTCATCGAGCGGATCTCGCAGCACACCCCGGTCGTCGTGCTCGGTCGCCACGACGTGGGTGCGTCGTATGACTCCATCGCCGGCGACGATGTCGCCGGCGCGGACGCGGTGATGGCTCATCTGCTCGAGCTCGGCCACCGCAGGATCGCGCACCTGACGCTGCACGACGCCGACCTCGATGCCGCCGCGCCCCACGCGATCCGGTTGCGGCGGTACAAGAGCGCGATGGCCGAGGCGCGCGAGGTCGCAGACGTGCTGCCGACGGAAGAGGGGCAGGATGCCGCGTACGAGACCGTCCGGGTCGCTCTGGCGCGGCTCGATCCGCCGACCGCGATCTTCGCCGCGCACGACGAGCTCGCGATCGGCGCTCTGCGAGCCGTCGTCGAGGCCGGGGCGCGAGTCGCGGTCGTCGGGTACGACGATGTGCCGATCGCGGGGCACCCGGCGCTCGGACTGACGACGGTGCGTCAGCCCGGTCGCGACATGGGCGCTCGGGCCGCCGGGCTGCTGCGGGAGCGCGGCGAGGGGCGCACCGAGCCCGTGCACGAGCTGTTCGTGGGGCAGCTGATCGTCAGATCGTCGACGACTGCCGACCACGTACGACCGACTTCTTGACTTGAGGCGCGTTCGCTGAGAACGTAGACCCGTCTACAAAGTGTAGATCGGTCTACAGGCCGAACCTCAAGGAAGAGGATTCGATGAAGACGACGAGTCACCGACGGCGGAACTCCCGCCGGATCACGAGCGCGCTGGTCGCCGGCTCTCTCGTGGCAGCGGGTGCGGTGGTGATCGCGCCGACGCTCGACGCGCAAGCAGCCGACTGTGCTGACGTGCCCTGGATGGACACGACGCTCTCGGCGGATGAGCGCGCTGATGCGCTGCTCGATGCCAGCTCGCAGCATCAGAAGTACCGGTGGCTGGTCGAGCAGCCCGCCAACAGTCCTCAGCAGACCGAGTGGAGCGACGGGGTGGTCTATCCGGCGCAGGTCGAGTGCACGCCCACCGTCATCTACGCCAACGGCCCTGAGGGCGTGCACAACAAGGCCGGCACCACCGCGTGGCCGGCTCCCATCAGCATCGCCGCGACGTGGAACCTCGAGCTCGGAGAGCTGAAGGCTGCCGCACACGGCAGCGAGGCATTCGACAACCGCAGCGCCGTCGCCCTCAGCCCCGGCATCTCGAGCGGACGCAACCCGTTGCTCGGGCGTGGTCCCGAGTACTTCGGCGAAGACCCGCTGCTGGCCGGGCTCTCGGCGGCGGCCAACGTTCGAGGTCTGGAACAGGGGAACCCCGACAAGCCTGTCCTCGCCAACGTCAAGCACTACGTCGCCAACGAACAGGAGTTCGACAAAGACCTCAGCACGTCGAACATCGACGAGCGGACCCTGCGTCAGGCCTACGACCTGCCGTACGAGATCGCCGTCCGCGAGAGCGACCCTGACAGCGTCATGTGCTCGTACAACCAGATCAACGGGATCTACGCGTGCGAGAACCCCATCCTCACCGACAACCTCCGCGATGAGATGGGCTTCACCGGCTACGTGATGAGCGACTTCGGCGCGGTCCACTCGACTGGTCCGTCGCTGATGGCGGGCATGGATCAAGAGCTCAACCGACCCGTCTTCTTCACTCCCGACAAGCTCGACGCGGCCCTCGCCGCCGGCGAGATCACGCAGGAGCGCATCGACGAGGCCGCCTTCAACGTCGTACGCGCATACATCCGCGGTGGGCTCTTCGACAACCCGATCCCCGCGACCGCGGTACCGAACACGTCGACTCCCGAGCACAAAGCTCTGGCGCGCGAACTCGCCGAACAGAGCATCACCTTGTTGAAGAACGACGAGACGCTGCCCCTTTCGGGTGACGCGCCCACCGTCGCGGTAATCGGCCAGACCGCCTCGACGACCAAGACGAACGGCGTCGGTGCCGTCCAGGGCTGCACCCAGTTCCTGCCCTTCGGCAGCGCCGGCGCCGTGCTCAACTGCAACGCTCTCGTCGACCCGCTCACTGCGATCACGGCGAAGGCCGAGGCCGCGGGTGGCGCGGTGATCTACGACAACGGCGCCGACCCGGCATCCGCTGCCGCAGCCGCGGCGCAGGCGGACGTCGCCATCGTCTTCGGCTACCACAAGATGGGTGAGGACAACGATCTGCCGAACCTGTCGCTGAGCATCAACGGCGACGAGCTCATCGAACAGGTCGCCGCAGCCGCTGAGAAGACCGTCGTGGTCGTCAACTCGGGTACCGCGGTCGAGATGCCGTGGCTCGACGATGTCGACGCGGTCTTCCACGCCTTCTATTCGGGTGAGCAGGGCGGTCCCGCTCTCGCAGACCTGCTGTGGGGTGACGTCACCCCGTCGGGCAAGCTGCCGATCACACTGCCGAAGTCATTCGCCGACACCCCGGTCGGGGCTTCGGCCGAGCGGTGGCCGGGCGTCTTCGCCGACGGCTCGACGGTGCGCCCGGAAGGCTCGGAGGAGATCCGTCAGATCGAGTACTCCGAGGGTCTCGAGGTCGGCTACAAGTGGTACGACGCTCAGAACATCGACCCGCTGTTCGAGTTCGGCTTCGGCCTGTCGTACACCTCGTTCGAGTACTCCGCACTCGAGGTCGCCACGACGGGCGACGCGGGTTCGCCCGTGACGACGGTGTCGTTCGACATCACCAACACCGGTGACGTCGCGGGCACCGAGATTCCGCAGGTCTACCTCGGTCTGCCCGAGGCGGCAGACGAACCGGGCAAGCGCCTCGTCGGGTTCGACCGCGTCGAGCTCGAGCCGGGTGCGACGCAGCGTGTCGAGGTCGTGGTGGATGCGGCCGACAGCAACCGTCCGTTCAGCGTCTGGGATGTCGAGACCGACGAATGGGTCATCGCATCGGGCACGTACGACGTGCACGTCGGCTCGTCGTCGCGTCAGCTTCCGCTGACCGCCGATGTCGCCGTCGACCGCGACGGACAGGCGCCGACTCTCACGCTCACGGCCGCTCCCGCCGAGGCGGACGGCGAGAACGGGTGGTACGTCAGCCCGATCGAGGTCACCGCGTCGGCAACCGACGATGTCGATGCTTCGCCGGTCGTCGAGATCAACCTCGACGGCGCGGGTTGGGTCGAGCAAGAAGGCCCTCTGACCATCGACGCGGACGGCGAGCACACCCTGCTCGCCCGTGCGTCCGATGCCGCGGGCAACGTCTCGCCCGAGCAGTCGTGGTCGGGTCGACTCGACCGCACCGTCCCCGAGGTGGCCGCAGCCCAGGACGGCAAGACGGTTACGCTGACCGCGTCCGATGCCACCTCGGGCGTCGCGACGATCGAGTACGGCATTGTCACCGGCGCGGGCGAGCCCGAGAGCTGGACGACGTACGAGGCCGCGTTCGAACTGCGCAGCGGTCAGTCGGCGGTGTACCGAGCGGTCGACAATGCAGGCAACGTCTCTGAGGCCGGCCGTGTCTCGGTCGATGCCGTCGCGGCCACGCTGACCGTGTCACCGACCGAGGTGAAGGCGGGTGACACCGTGCGCGTCTCGGGCTCGAACATCCCGGCCGGCTCGTACGAGTTGGTGCTGCGGTCGTCGCCCGTGACGGTCGGCGCCGTGTCGGTCGGGGCTGACGGTTCGCTGTCGACCTCGTTCCGGGTTCCGTCGTCGACCACGGCCGGGGCGCACACCGTGCAGCTGGTCGCGGCGGACGGCACCGTCGTCGCACAGGCCGCCCTGCAGGTTCAGGCGGCAGGAGTGCTCGCGACGACCGGTGGCACGATCGGCATCGGGGTCGTCGTCCTCGCGGTGCTGCTCGTGGGTGCCGGTAGCGCTCT
>JAAIGE0100799693.1_pt1 | contig 11844 bp, 13 predicted proteins | sample 6487951 | NCBI WGS metagenome assembly JAAIGE01 (sample SAMN13974128, study PRJNA590717) | phyllosphere metagenome | biome: tomato field; feature: multiple bacterial spot infested tomato fields; material: tomato leaves; isolation source: leaves from tomato fields | host: Solanum lycopersicum ... | reverse complement strand
TTGCCTTTGACTTTAAAGGTAGCCAGAGAAAGAAATAAAGAAAACGAAAAACGCCAAAGACGAAGATTTTGGCTACTAAATCCAGATATGAGAGGATAGGGAACCCGAGGCAGAGGGAAGTTTAAAAGGAGTAACCCTGAATTTTCAGGGAGAAGGCCTTTCCGGAAATTAAGGAAAGGCCTTCGCTGAGTAAGGCTTATCGCCGTTTTGACTTACGCAGGGTATTTTTCCTGATTAAAAGATACCCGACACATGCATAGGACTAGTTCAGTTTAGGGAAATGGGTGGTTCTGTCAGTAGAACCCAATGGTTTACCTTGAGTATCTTAGAAGTAACTGAAGGCTGTTTTTGAGTTCATCAGAATCTTTAAACGATTCGAAAAACTCATTCTCAAAGTTTTCTACCCGCTCAATGGCAGATTCAAGCGTTGATTTTCCTTCGGCGGTCAGGGTAATAACCTTGGCACGCGTATCCGTTTTGTGCGGAGCCCGGGTCAATAGTCCTTTCATTTCAAGCGTCCGAACGACGGTTGAAGTCGTCATGGGGTCGACTTTGGTATGTTCGGAAAGATCAACCTGAGTAACCTGGTCTTTGCTGAGGCTATTCCAGCCTACGCTGGCCAGCAGGGCAAATTGAGTATGGGTTAAATCAAAGGGATCGAGCTGAGCCTTCAGCTCCCGCTGCCAGAGATTACTTACCTTCCATAGTAAAAAACCATTACTTTCTTCCGACATACTAAAAGTGGTCAGGGTAATGGCGTTTTCATTTTTCATAAGTAGGAGTTAAATGATGGAAAAAGTGAAAAGAATTTCCACCTGTTTTAATGACGGGCGGATGTGGGGAGAAGAAGCTTCTGGGTAAGGTCACCATGCGAGTCAGCATCAGATGCGAACCTCGCGGGTAACCGTTTCGGATAATGGCCATATGTTATAAAACGTAGCGAATAATCCGGATCAGAGGCGGGTCTTCGATGACAGGGCCAGGGGAGTGAGTTCATCCGCTGCACTACGCCAGCCCTGAAAGGAGTACTGATCTGCTTTTCAGACCCATAAGGAGCGAAACAGCCTTTATAAAGGCCGGTACGCTCCGTTTTATAGCCCGTGTAACCGGCATTAAATAAAGAGGCATGGAGAATGTTTTAAATCTGACGGATCTACTCTACAATAAAGGGCTTTGAAAAGCTTCATATAAGCCCTACGTTCATGCCTAAACCGAACAGCTGAGTTTGACCTATTCATAGATTAATTTAGAGGTTATTTAGAAGACGAAGATACTATAATTTTAGATTCAGCTACTACGTTTGATCGAGATAATAAATGGTAAGATCAGCAAATGGCATAATCCTTTTCTGAGGGTGGAGTGTTTTTCAAAATTTTCTATACTCACGTTTCTGATCTGAATCTATGCTGAAAATTGGTTATCACTCTTCGCACGAACAATTCAAACCCAGTGCTTTATTAACGCTGGTGCAGCGAGCCGAACAGGCGGGTTTCACCGCCGGGTCCTGTTCCGATCACTTTCACCCCTGGACCACCCGGCAGGGCGAAAGCGGGTTTGCCTGGTCCTGGCTGGCCGCGGCTCTGCAGGCGACATCCCTTGATTTTGGAGTCGTCAATGCTCCGGGGCAACGGTATCATCCGGCCATTATCGCTCAGGCCGCGGCTACGCTGGCGGAAATGTATCCCGAACGTTTCTGGATTGCCGTTGGGAGCGGACAGGCTCTCAATGAGCACATTACCGGAGAACGATGGCCCCATAAAGAAGACCGGAACGCCCGGCTGAAAGAGTGTGTGGACATTATGCGGGCTTTATGGGCCGGAGAAACGGTCACTCATAAGGGACTGGTGACGGTGGACGAGGCCAAGCTCTATACCCGACCAGCGGTTAACCCGCTCATTGTAGGAGCCGCCATTACGCCCCAAACGGCCCAATGGCTGGGCGGCTGGGCTGATGCTCTCATCACGGTTTCGCAGCCTCTGGAAGACCTGAAAAAGGTAATCGAAGCGTTCCGACGCGGCGGAGGCTAAGACAAACCGATGTTTTTGAAAGTCCAGCTTTCTTACGCCCGAACGGAACAGGAAGCCAAACAACGGGCTTACGAGCAGTGGAAAAGCAATGTCCTGCCCAATAATGTGTTAACTGAACTGCGAAACCCTGACCAGTTCGATGCGTTAGGAGATCAGGTGAATCCGGCGGTTGTAGAGAAAATGATTCATATCTCCGCAGACACTGCCCAGCATACGGCCTGGTTGAATCAGTACGCTGAATTAGGATTTGAGCGATTGATGCTTCACAACGTTAACACCGAGCAGGACTTGTTTATTGACGCCTTTGGTGAGAAGGTATTACCCACCTTACTGCGTTAGTAAAAAGCTTTCCGGAGAGCCTTCTTCATGGCTAATTTCTCTAGGCGAATCACATTAAGATACTTGTGAAATAAAACCTTATTTAGGAAAGAGCTGGAGGCTAAGTCGGTTTGGATCAGCCTGTAATGACAGGAATTATTTCACTCAGATTTATCAAAGGTTTATCCGTATTAAATGACTCGGAACGAAAGGCTTCTTTGCCAGCAATTTCTAAAGTCAGTGTTGATGAATCGAAAACATTTTGAGCGGAAAAATTCTTATTCAGCATAGATAACTAATTTGGGAAGCCCATGTCTACTCGTTCAGATATTATTATTGTTGGCGGTGGGCTGGCGGGGCTGACGGCAGGACTGCACCTGGCCCGACAGGGATTCCGGGTAGACTTATTTGAGAAGCACGCCTATCCTCACCATAAGGTTTGTGGGGAATATATTTCGAATGAAGTTCGGCCTTATCTGGAATCCCTGGGACTTCCCATTGAGGGATTAAAACCCTCAACCATTTCCAACTTCCTGCTCACCACGGCTTCTGGACATCAGTTGGAGAGTTCATTACCCCTGGGTGGTTTTGGTCTGAGTCGGTATCGGCTGGATCAGGCACTGGCCGAACTGGCCCGGACGGCGGGCCTGCAATTGCACCAAGAATCCGTGACTGACATCCAGTTTCGGCGTGATCAGTTTCACGTATCTACCCAACACGAAGAGGAGTACGAGTCCCCGCTGGTTATTGCGGCCTACGGAAAACGATCGGGACTGGATAAACAGTTGCTTCCCTCACCCTGGATGGCCGTGAAGGCTCATTATCAGGCCCATTTCCCTGACGACCTCATCGCCCTGAATACGTTTCCCGGTGGGTATTGCGGTCTGTCTCAGGTAGAGAATAAGGTAGTGAATGCCTGTTACCTGGTAAAAACCCAAACGTTTAAGCCCTACCGTAATCCGGAGGAATTTCAGGCCGCCGTATTAGCAAAAAACCCGTTTCTGAAATCGTTTTTTTCCAGGGCTACGCCCGTTTTCGACAAACCAATGGCGATCAGTCAGGTTTCCTTTGCAGCAAAACCGACGGTCGAAAATCATATTTTGCGGTGTGGCGATACCGCCGGATTAATTCATCCGCTTTGCGGAAATGGGATGGCCATGGCCATTCACAGTGCCAAGCTGGCTGCCGAGGCGATCACGGAATATCATCAGCATAAAAACCGAACCCAACTGGAAGATCAGTACACAAAAGCCTGGAGAGAGCAATTTAGTCTCAGACTTAAAGCCGGTCGGGTGGTTCAGCAGGTCTTACAGCAACCGGGACTAAGTTCGCTTCTGCTAAAAATAGCTCCTCTGATCCCCGGATTAATACCCAAAGTCATCCGTCAAACGCATGGACCTTTGATTCAACCTGCCTATGTCACTCAATACTCGTAATCGAAGCCAGCAGGCTGAAGTCATGGATGATTTTTCACTCGAGGGTGAAGAATTAAGAGAAACGCTGGACCAGATCGCGGGCATTAACCGCTGGCTGGGTGGCAACGCCGTGACGCTGGATGGACTGGCTCAGGTAATGCAATCGCTTCCGGCCCAGCAAACCATCACGGTCCTGGACATCGGTTGCGGGAATGGCGATATGTGCCGGGCCGTAGCTGAATGGGGACGAAAACACCAGCGATCCCTGCGGGTGAGGGGCGTGGATGCCAATGCCTTTACCATTGCTCACGCCGGGGAGTTGTCGAAAACCTATCCGGAAATTTCTTACGAAGTGATCGATGTGTTTAGTCCGGAGTTTGCGGAAGAAACCTATGATCTGGTGCTGGCCACGCTCACGCTTCACCACTTTAGCGATACGGAGATTCTATATCTGCTTAACCTGTTTAATGCCCAGGCACGCGTCGGTGTGATCATTAATGACCTGCAGCGAAGCAAGCTGGCGTATTACCTTTTTCAACTGGTGTGCCGGGTATTCCGTCTGAAAGAAATGACCCGCGAAGATGGCTTGCTATCCATTCTACGCGGCTTTAAAAAACACGAGCTACAAACGTTTTCGCGACAGGTGTCTTTTGCCTCCGTTCGCATTCGGTGGAAATGGGCCTTTCGGTACCAGTGGATTCTGAAAAATATATGAGTGTAACCATCAAGACCGTAGCCAAGGCGTTACCTCCGCATTCGCGGGCAACGCAGGATATTTTACCTTTTCTGGACCAGTGGCTAACCGGGCAGGAACCCCGTTTTCAGCGGAAAGTAGTGAAGATTTTTGAGAACGCGGCCGTCGATCAGCGGTATTCCATCATGGCCCCGGAAGAGGTATTTACGCAGACCACGTTCGAAGAGAAAAACCTGATCTACCGCCGTGAAGTGGTCAAGCTAGGTGAGGAAGTGGTGCGTAAAGCTCTGAGTCAGGCCGACTGGCAGGCCACGGACATTGACTATTTCATCACCGTCAGTTGTACCGGAATGATGATTCCGTCGGTGGATGCGTTTCTGATTAATAAACTGCAAATGCGGCAGGATGTCATTCGTCTGCCCGTTACGGAAATGGGTTGTGTGGCAGGCGTTTCGGGAATTATTTACGCCAAAAATTTCCTGCAGTCCAACCCGGGCAAGCGGGCGGCGGTGCTGGCCATTGAAGCTCCCACGGCTACCTTTCAGCTCGATGATTATTCAATGGCGAATATTGTGAGTGCCGCTATTTTCGGCGACGGAGCCGCCTGCGTGTTACTTTCTTCGGACTCCAGTGAAGAAGGCCCTCGAATTCTCGCCGAAGAAATGTATCACTTTTACGATTCCATCGACATCATGGGTTTTGATCTGACCAATTCAGGTTTGCAAATGGTGCTGGACAAATCCGTTCCTGATACCATCGCGGCTCACTTTTCGGACATTGTAGAACCCTTTCTGGCGAAACATAACCTGACTCCGGCGGATGTATCACACCTGATTTTTCACCCCGGAGGAAAGAAAATAGTGGAAACCGTGGAAGAGTTATTCGGACAGTGGGGCAAAAACCTGGACGATACGCGTGAGGTGCTGCGGCAGTTTGGCAATATGTCGAGTGCCACGGTGCTGTACGTGCTGGAACGTTTTATGAACCGAAAACCCGAAAAGGGATCCATTGGACTGATGCTCAGCTTCGGTCCCGGTTTCACGGCCCAGCGGGTCTTACTGCAATGGTGATGAATCAGGAAGCTATTCTGGCGAAATTGCCCTATGGCAAGTCCTTTCTCTTTGTCGATGAATTAATCAGCATTGACGGGAATGGCGTGACCGGGCGGTACACTTTTCCCGAAGATACCTTTTATTATCAGGGACATTTCAAAGATTTTCCGGTAACGCCGGGCGTTATTCTGACCGAAGTCATGGCTCAGATTGGCCTGGTATGCCTGGGGATTTACCTGCAACCCGACGTAGAAGAAGGAGCCGTGGCTCTCACCTCCTCGCAGGTTGATTTTTACCAGCCCGTGTACCCCGGCGAAACCGTGACGGTTACTTCCCGGAAAGAGTATTTTCGGTTTCAGAAATTGAAGTGTCAGGTAGAAATGCGTAACGAGCGTGATGAGCTTTTGTGCCGGGGATCCATTGCGGGAATGTTTAAAGCGAAAGAACATGCGTAAACGAGTGGTCATTACCGGACTGGGAGTAGCGGCTCCCAATGCCGTAGGTATTCCTGCGTTTACCGAGGCTATCCAGCAGGGCAGAAGTGGCATTACCTTCCGGCCGGAGCTGGCCGAGCTGAAATTTTCCTGTCAGATTGGAGGAATTCCTCCGGTAACCGGGGACATCAAAGCCCATTATTTTACGGAACTACAGTTAAAGCAGCTCAGCAGCAGTGGCATTCTGTATGGAGTGATGGCTGGCGTGGAAGCCTGGCAAAACGCAGGGCTGGCCCCGGCGGGCGAGGAGCCTGACTGGGAAAGCGGTATCGTTTTTGGTACCGGCATGCTCGGCGTTGATAAATTCAGGGAAGCGATCTATAAAGTAGACGAAGGTCAGGTCAGACGTCTGGGCAGTACGGTGGTTACCCAGACCATGGCCAGCGGCATCAGTGCCTATCTGGGCGGCCGACTGGGCCTGGGTAACCAGATTACGGCTAATTCCTCGGCCTGTGCTACCGGAACCGAAGCTATTTTGATGGCCTACGAACGGATTGTCAGCGGTCAGGCCAGCCGCATGGTGGCGGGTAGCTCCAACGATCACGGTCCCTACATCTGGGGTGGCTTTGATGCCATGCGAGTCATGACCTATCAGCATAACGACTTTCCTGAACAGGGTTCCCGGCCCCTGAGTGCCACGGCTTCGGGCTTTGTTCCGGGCAGTGGAGCCGGGGCTTTAGTGCTGGAAAGTCTGGAAAGTGCCCTCGAGCGAAAAGCCCCGATTTACGCCGAAATCCTGGGTGGACATGTTAATTCCGGCGGGCAGCGGCAGGGCGGAAGCCTCACGGCTCCCAATCCCGTCGCCGTGCGTCGCTGCATCGAAAAAGCGTTGGAAAATGCCGGAGTCGAGGCTTCCGAAATTGATCTGATCGACGGACATTTAACGGCTACTACCAAAGATGCGGCGGAAGTACGGGCCTGGACGCAGGCTCTGGGGCGGCGGGGGCTTGAGTTCCCGTACCTGAATTCTCTTAAGGGAATGGTGGGGCACTGCCTGAGTGCTGCCGGTGCCATTGAAAGTGTGGCCGCCGTGCTGGAGTTACATCACGGATTTATTTACCCTTCGCTCAACAGCGAAGACCTGCATCCCGACACGGCGGCTCTCATTGAGCCCGACCGGATTCCTCAACAAATGATTCGTCAGGAGGTTATTACTATAGCCAAAGCCAATTTTGGTTTCGGGGACGTGAATGCCTGCCTGATTTTAAAAAAATACTCATGAGCGAAGTAGCAGTAATGGAGCAACTGAAATCCATCATCAAACCTTACGTACAGGACGAGCAGGCCTGGGAAAACCTCACTCCCGAAACCGATTTTATCAAAGATCTGAAAATCAATTCTGCTAATCTGGTAGACATCGTACTGGATGTTGAGGAAGTGTATAACATTACGATTGATAATCAGTCCATGGAACGGATGTTAACCGTTGGAGCAGCGATGGACATCATCCGGGAAAAACTGGCATGATTGATCTGGTGGACTGGGCTCAGGCCAAAGCCGAAAGTAACTGGCGGAGGAAAGGCTTTCTTCTCAAGATTTTCTCCGCCCAGGAACAGCAGCTGATTCTACAGTCTTCTGACCCTGACCGAATGGTATGGATCCTCTGGAGCATGAAAGAAAGTGTATATAAACTTTCCCTGACCCATAACCAGAAACGCCGTTATGCTCCCTCAACCCTTGAATGTCAGATTATTTCCAGTTCATCAGAAACTGTTTGGGGCCGGGTAACTACGGGCGAAATGACGTACCTGACCCAGTCTTTGATCACCAGTGAATACGTAGTAACCAATGCATCGGTAACGGATGAATGGGCAAAGTCCATACTAGTTTCGTTTGAAAACACCAGTTACCCATGTCAGCATCAAACCATGCTGCAAAGAATTCAGAGCTACCTGACTCAGCATTTTGAATGCACGGAGCCGTGGCTTATCAATAAAACACCGCAGGGAATCACCTCCTTTTCTTCTTCCCATCAACAATTACTGGTTCCCTGCACGCACCACGGACATTTCGGAGCGTTTGTCGTAGTAGACGCTCAGCGGTAATCAGATACGCTATCCGGCGGCAGATGAAGCCCGCATGGCCCGATCATTTTAGCGAAGCGTACCATTAATTCTGAGCCTATGAAGACAACGCTTCACCTGAAAGTCAACGGAACGACGCATACCCTTAGCCTTAATCCCGCTACTCCCTTACTGTACGTACTTCGCAACGACCTGCAACTGAATGGTCCCAGGTTTGGCTGTGGTTTGCAGCAATGCGGGGCCTGCATGGTTTTACTGGACGGGAAAGCCCAGCCCAGCTGCATGATTGCCGTGGATGTCGTTAAAAACCAGGAAATTACAACGCTGGAAGGGATTAGTTCCGGTGATCGGCTTCATCCGCTGCAACAGGCTTTTATTGACGAACAGGCGGCCCAGTGCGGCTATTGTCTGAACGGTATGCTCATGTCGGCCGTCTCCGTATTACAGGAAACGCCAGAGGCAGACGATCAAACCATTCGGGAAGGCCTCGAACGCGTCCTTTGCCGTTGCGGAACTCAGGCTCGTTTTCTGCGGGCCATCAAGCGTGTCATTCGATAACCTCAAAGCCATGAGCCAGCCGACCAGAAGAACCTTTCTGAAAAAGTTGGGGATCCTGACCATTGGATTCTCCTTACCCGTTTCTGCCGCCGAAGACTTACCGGGGAGTTTAAAAAAAACGCCTGCGATCAACGCCTGGCTGGAAGTGCTGGCGGATGGTAAAGTCCGGGTTTTTACGGGTAAGATAGAATTGGGTCAGGGCATCCGAACGGCCATTGCCCAGATGGCCGCGGAAGAGCTTGACCTTCCCATGCATCACGTGGAAGTGGTGATGGCTGATACCGAACGCAGTCCCAACGAAACCTATACGGCTGGCAGTGCTTCCATCGAAAACAGTGCCATTGCCGTGCGATACGCGGCGGCGGCGGCTCGTGAGAAATTCATACAATTAGCCGCTCAGCAGTTTCAAACGAAACCCGAACGACTCAAACTGAAACAGGGCTACGTGGAGTGCCGGAATCAGCGGAAAAGTTTTTCAGAGCTTCTGGAGGGAAAGCAAATCACCGAGGCCGTAAAAATGCCGGTAGCTCTGAAACCCAAGGGCAGTTATCAGTTAGTAGGCAAATCCATTCATCGGCCGGAAATTGAAAAGATGGTTCGAGCCGAAGCCTGGTACGTGCAGGATATTCGCTTGCCCGGCATGATACACGCCCGGGTGGCCCGCCCGCCTTCGTACGGGTCCCGCCTGGAGTCAATCGATGAAAAAGCTTTCAGAAAGCAGTTTCCCGACCTGAAAAAACTGGTAATACAGGGCAGTTTTGTTGGCATAACGGGCCCGGACGAATTCGAAGTCACGCAGGCTCAGCAGTGGTTGCAGGAACACATCCGCTGGTCGGCGGGCAAGGCCTTACCCGCCGGGAAAGATTTAGTGGGGTATCTGAAATCAATGGCCGGAAAGGGTGAAAGCGTGGTGCAACGCGGAACGATCAGTCCGAATGCTACCTGGAAAGCCCGCTACGTCAAGCCTTACCTGATGCACGGTTCCATCGGTCCCTCCTGTGCCGTGGCCTGGTATCAGAACGAAAAACTACAAATCTGGACGCATTCGCAGGGAGTATACCCCTTGCGGGAAGCCCTGCACAAACTCCTTTCATTGCCACCCGAACGAATTCACGTGCAGGGGGTGGCGGGTTCGGGCTGTTATGGTCACAACGGAGCGGATGATGTAGCCGCCGAATCGGCCTTACTGGCCATGGCTTTGCCGGGTACACCCGTACGGCTGCAATGGTCGCGGGAGGATGAACACGCCTGGGAGCCTTACGGCAGTGCGATGATTTTTGAAGCCGAAGCCCGACTGGATCCAGAGGGTCGCATTCAGGACTGGACACTCGAACTCTGGTCGGATACGCACAGCACCCGACCGGGCGGTAATCCTGAAAATTTATTACCCGCCCAGTACCTCGAAAAACCATTTCTCCCGGAAAAAAGTCTGGAAGTAAATGGCGGCATGACCCGTAATTCAGAACCGTATTATGCCATTCCCAATCTTCAGATTACGGCCCACCGCTTCAACGGACCGTTACGGGTCTCGGCTCTGCGGAGTCTGGGAGGATATGGAAATGTATTTGCCATTGAATCGTTCATGGACGAGCTGGCCGAAAAAGCCTGCAAAGATCCTTTTGAATTCAGGCTGATGCATCTGAAAGACGAACGGGCTCGGGCGACTTTACTGAAACTAAAGGAATTGCTGAAAAATGAGCCGAAGAACCCCAGTGAAGGCATTGGCATTGCCTTTGCCCGGTATAAAAATACGGCTGCGTACTGTGCCATTGCCGCCCGGGTTCAGGTGATTCAAAGTTCCGTTCGCGTATTAAAAATGTGGGCGGTCGTGGATGCTGGCGAGATCATAAACCTGGATGGAATTAAAAACCAGACGGAAGGCGGCCTGATTCAGTCCGCCAGCTGGACCATTCGGGAGCAGGTCAGATTCGATCACCAGCAGCCCATTACCCGCGACTGGTATTCATATCCGATTTTCAGAATGAGCGAAATTCCTGAGGTAGAGGTGCACGTTCTGGATCGACCGGAGGAAAAGCCGCTGGGAGCCGGAGAGGCCGTTCAGGGACCCGCCGCCGCGGCTCTGGCTAATGCGTATTATCAGGCCAGCAATCGGCGGGTGAGGGAGTTACCGCTATTGCTCAACAGTTATCAGGAACAAATAAAACCGGAAAAGTAAGAGCGGCTGGCACGATTATTACGACTAATGCCGGGTGATGAATGACAGAAATTTCTGTTTTCATCCAACTATGAAACTGATATAATCATTAGCTGGAATTAATAAATTATGGATATTTTTGAATCAGCCCGTCAGAATAATATAGAAGCTCTGAAAGCCAGTTTGCAAAGCAGTTCGCCTGATGAAAGAGACTCCCGCGGTAGTACACCCCTGATTCTGGCGGCGTATTATCACCATACCGAAGCCGTTGCCTGTTTGCTGGAGGCCGGAGCGGATCCGGAGTTAATGGATGGGATGGGTAATACAGCTTTAATGGGAGCCTGCTTTAAAGGCTATTCGGATGTGGCTCGTCTATTGCTGGAACACGGAGCAAACGTTGACGCAGCAAACGGCAACGGAGCTACGGCACTGACTTTTGCCGCCACCTTCGGGCATAAAGATTTAATAGAATTGCTGTTGTCCTACGGGGCGAACCCTTACGTTCAGGATCGATTTGGGAAGAATCCGATTGATCACGCCATGATTCAGGAAAACGCGGAGTGTTACGAGTTACTGGTAGCCTCGCTGAATAAAGAAAAGTCCTCTAATTAAATTTAATACCTATGAGCAATGAAAAAGATGCAGGTCAGAACGGTTCTGGCGGCAACAAAACTCTAACCACCCGACAAGGTCATCCTATTACGGATAATCAGAACATTCGAACGGTAGGCAATCGTGGCCCGGCTACGATGGAAAACTACCAGTTCCTCGAAAAAATATCTCACTTTGACCGGGAACGGGTTCCGGAACGCGTGGTTCATGCCCGTGGGGCCGGAGCTCACGGCGTTTTTGAAGCCTACGGCACAGTAGGAGATGAACCCATTTCCAAATACACCCGGGCCAAACTGTTTCAGGAAAAAGGAAAACAGACCCCGGTTTTCGTTCGATTTTCCACGGTTATTCACGGCGGTCATTCTCCAGAAACGCTGAGAGATCCCCGGGGCTTTGCCGTTAAATTCTACACCGAAGACGGTAACTGGGATTTAGTGGGCAACAACCTGAAAATCTTCTTCATCCGGGATGCCATGAAGTTTCCGGATCTGGTAC
>JAAIGE0101093246.1_pt1 | contig 11845 bp, 9 predicted proteins | sample 6487951 | NCBI WGS metagenome assembly JAAIGE01 (sample SAMN13974128, study PRJNA590717) | phyllosphere metagenome | biome: tomato field; feature: multiple bacterial spot infested tomato fields; material: tomato leaves; isolation source: leaves from tomato fields | host: Solanum lycopersicum ... | reverse complement strand
GTCTGATTCGTCAGGGTTTGAATACCTTCAACGATACTCGTCTGATCGTTGACGTTTTTGTTCTTTACATTATAGCTGGCCCGGCCAAAACCGTTGAGCGAAAAGCCAAGTTTTCCCCGACGGTAGTTTCCGTTCAAGCCCAAATTAGCTCCACGGTTACCCACGCCCGAGTCAATGTTCAGCGTAAGTCCCTGAAGCGTATTTTTCTTCGTAATAATATTGATGATCCCGCCGGAACCCTCGGCGTCATATTTAGCTGAAGGTGAGGTGATAACTTCGACGCTCTTAATCATTTCGGAAGGAATCAGCTTAAGGGCATCCGCTACACTTTGAGCAACAATCGTCGAAGGTTTGCCGTTGATCAGTACGCGTACGTTTGAACTTCCCCGCAATTGAACGTTTCCGTCCAGATCTACAGATAGCATGGGGACTTTCCGTAAGATGTCACCCGCATCGCCCCCTTTCGCCGTAATATCTTTTTCTGCGTTATAGACCATGCGATCAACTTTCTCTTCAATCAATTCCCGCTGTCCGGTTACGGTCACTTCCTGAAGGGTACGGGTGGAACCTGAAAGCTTGATTACGCCGAGATCCAGGTCTTCTCCTTTTTTTACAGTTACATTGTCAACCGTTTTAGTCGTATAGCCAATGAAGGTGATCAACAGTTTATAGTTTCCTTCCGCTACGCGATTAAGGGTAAATTTTCCCTTATCATCGGCCACCGTACCATCGACGGGTTTATTGGTTGCTTTATTATACAGGGCTACGCTGGCAAATTCTACGGCTTTCGTTAAAGCTGAATCCACCACAAATCCTGTAACCTTAGAATTACCCTTCGGATTTACGTCGGTATCAGTGCCTGGAATAGCCGTCGGCTGGCCTCCTGGGGGAGCAGGAAACTGAGCAAAGGCCGTTCCGCAGGAAAGGATGGCAAAAAGGAAAAATAGATATTTAATCATGGCTCGTTTGAAGAACAGATTCATGCGTGTGGACCCCCAAATGGGAAAATAGGTTTGCGTTGTAACGAACTGGAAAGAGTAACCAGGTGCTAGAGATTCGTATAGATACTATATTCAAAATTGAATGAAACATTCGAACTCAAGAGGGAAATTCGACGAAAGCGGTTTCTTTGGAGATCAAGGTTTTTGACTTATTTCAAGAAAGACCCTTGACTATCAAATCTTAACATATGTTTCAATTGTACAAAAACAAAAAGTGTATCGACGTATGGCAAAAATGTATCGGCGTCCGGGAAATGACTTAAAACTTTGACTTCGAAATACCGTATCACTATTTTATTTATTGGAAAGGTTTGTACTTCATCTTTGTATCTGGGCGTTTTCAAAAAACGAAATCACCAATGGATGGAATGCGTATTCGTTACCTGCTAATCAGTTTTGTTCTTTCACTGCCCGTCGCCGAGGCTCAACAACGAGCTCAGTATAGTCAATACATGCTAAATCCGCTGGTATTGAATCCCGCTGTTAGTGGTCTGGAAGATTTCATCGACGTAAAGGCGGGTTACCGTAATCAATGGGTGGGTTGGCGGGGAGCCCCTAAAACGTTTTATTTAACGGCTCACGGTGCTCTCAACAAAGCAGATCGCACCAGCACGTTGCCCGTTCGCGATCCTTATGGTCGCCCGTATCAGCGAAGTCGTATTTTCCCTTCACAACCCGCAGCTCCCTCCCATCATGGTGTGGGTGCTACCTTACTCCGCGATGAAACGGGACCCAGTTCACGTACTACGCTGCAAGTGAGCTATGCTTTACATTTACCAATTACGAACCGGATAAAAGTAGCTACTGGTGTCGGTATGGGTTTTACGCAACATACGCTCGATTTTGATTTGCTTCACGTACTTGAGCCGAATGACCCCGTCATTCAGCAGGGAAAGCTAAACACGTTTGTACCCGAACTCAATGCCGGGTTGCTTCTATACGATCCTAATTTTTACGTTGGCTTTTCCGCTAGTCAGCTTTTCTTCAAAAAACTGGATTATGGGCAAACCGGAACGTCTGACTACGAATGGCTGGGACGCCTGTATAACCACTACTTTCTTACGGCTGGCTATCGTTTCGAAGTAGATCCAGACTGGGCGATACTCCCTTCAGTACTGGTTAAATCCGTACGGCCCCTACCCCTTTCTTTCGACATCAATGCTAAGGTTGCATATCAGGATCGAATCTGGATGGGGCTTTCCTATCGGCATCAGGATGCAATTGTTGGTTTACTCGGCTTCAATATTAACTACAAACTCAACATTGGCTATTCATATGATTTCACCCAGTCTTCGGTACGGACGGTATCTCGCGGAACGCATGAGATTGTCGTTGGACTGATGTTCAATAACCGCCAACGTCTGGTTTGCCCCCGTATCTTCTAAACGTAAAAAGTCCGCCGGTTCCCCAGCGGACTTTTTACGTAAGCGTTTGACTCTATCCTAGTATTCCCATAAATTGTGTTCCCACTCCATGAGTTTGTACTCCAGTTGCTGGGCCTTAACCAGACCTTCTTTTTCGCCTCCATAAATCTGAGACAAGTAAGCATTTTTGGAATTTGATTGTTTCAGGATCCGCGAAGAGAACAACCGCAAATCAAAGGCATCCGCCATGTTGAGGTGTTTCGCATTATTCTGGTTGTTATACCAGATAAACTTCTTCGGATTACTACGGAAATACTGATCTACATCTCTGTACCGGAAAGAAGCCACTTCACGATCCAGACCTGTAGATGTCTTAGCTGCGGGAATAATCAGTGTAATGGACTTCATATCGTAGTACTGGCGTGAACGACGCTTGTCAAATACGTAGTCCTCTTTCAATTCCAGTACGGTGATATCGGTAGGAAAATACTCGTAAGCTGAATTATCATCAGCGTATGAGGGCTGATCGAAACCACTGGTATCTTTTTTAGCACCCGTAGTACCTCCCCAGCCGTCATCTACGCCACCCGCTGCTGGAGCCGCAGGCTTCTTGGCATCTTTTTTCTTCGCACTATCGCCCCAGCCATCATCGCCAGCGGGAGCTGGGTCACCAAATCCGGCCGCTTTTTCTTCATCCGAAAGCCCGGCACCCGTGCCTTCCATACGAAGGTTCGTCTGGAATTGTTCAGGGGTTAGTTCAGTAACCAGCGAATCATTTTTATACGCCTTCAGTACACCCGCTTTCATACCATCGATCAAATAGCGAGTAATCTCATTATTCGTCGAGAAGAAGGGCTGATTTTGGGTTTCTTGCAGGTCCATACGACGCCAGAGCGTCGTTTTATACATAATATCTTCCTCATCAATGGGTCGCAAAGATTCAGAAGCACGGTTCCGTTCCGCCATTGCCGTCCGCTGATCGTTCATCGGAGCACGTTGCTCGGCTCCCAGTACCCGGGGTTGGGTATTGGTTGGAGCTGCCTGCAAGTTGGCTGGGGGAGCCTGCTCGGGCATGGGTGTTGGCTCCTGAGCATAGACCGATCCTGCCACTACCAGTGACAAGGTTAGTCCCGCAAATCCTCTCAATTTCGTCATGGCAAAATGTGTTTTTTCCATTAGTTCAACGGCACAGTAATAGGTTCGTTAATCGTAGTGCTTGAAACTTTTCCTTGGAAATTCTGACGTTGGTACCCTTTTACTTCAATTACGTAACGATCGCCTGCTTGAGCAGCAGCTGCCAAGGAAGCAATATTTCCCTGACTCACTGGACCAGCTACTCGTTTTGATCCACGGGCTAGTGAAATTTGTACATCATTCACCCGGAACTTGGCATCTTCAGGATTTGAAGCCGCGAAATCTTCATCCGCAATAGCCCGAACTTCCAATACCCGAAGCTGGCTGGCTGGAACACCTTTCCGCACATCCAACTTCTGTCCATTACCAAACGGAACTAATTGCGGAGCTGGTACACGACGAACATTAAATTTTTCGACGCCGAGCGTAGTACCCATGTTATTCACGTTCAGACTTACTTGGCGATTGTTGGGTACAATCGTCACTTTACCTTGGCTACCTGCAATCGTCTCGGCTCCTTCAGCACTGAAAGAAGGATTCCACATCGCTCCCATCTGCGGACTTACGAATTGCAAACGGTTGGCACAACCCAGATATAACGGAGGCAAAGAAGCCGATTGAATACTATATGAAGGCTTCGCTACAAAATATTCACCGGTTACGGTAAACGTTTTCATAGCTCCCGTTGGATCCGGATAATTCACCGTAGCCGTATAGGATTTCTTAGCCAAACCGTCCGGCCCATACGCACCACCCTGAGCCGTAAACTGAATCTGACCACGACCATCCTTCATGGGTACAGCCGCTCCGTTGAAGCTCATACGAGGCGTAATGGCACTAGAAGTAGCCGCTACATACATTTCTGCTTCGTACTTCATCCCTGCTACAACCGTGCTGGATTTTGCCGAGATTACCGGGAAAATCTTGTCAAACTTGATCTCTTTCAAACCTACTTTGGCAGCCAGCTGATCGAGTACCGTGTTTTCGTAACGCAAAACTTCAGCCTGCTTCTGGCTCAGTACTGCTAAAGCTGCGGGAACCGGCGTTTGAGCGAAGTTCATTTCAGCGAAATCTTTGTTCCGTTGCTCTGCACTTTTACTCGCGATCGGATCATCCTTCGCGTCTACAGCTAGTGGAGAAAACTGAGTACCTTTATCTGCATAGGCCTGTAAGTCCGTTACGTACTTGTTAAGCTGATTTTTGAGATTATAGGCTTTACCGCTTCCACCCGTTCCGACCATCAACATGGCCACCTGCTCTTCTTCTTTCGCGTTCTTCAGATTGCCCTGTTCGTCAAATCCACCACTTTTGTCAATGATCTGCGATTTTAATGCATCCAGTTCATTGTACATTGCTGTGGAAAGTTTCCGAACCGCATCCGCTTTCTGAATAACATCTGCGTAAAGACTTCCGCTTTCTGCTGCTTTATCTTTAATTCCTTTTACTGACTGTTGGTTTGTGATACTTGCGGTACTGTTAGCCGTTTCAAGGCTTCGGTTCAACAAAATGAATTTATCAATCAAAGCCGAACTCACCTGCAAGGCCAGCATTGCTGTCAGTACCAGGTACATCATCCCGATCATTCGCTGCCGGGGTGTTTCATTGGCACCTGCCATATGTTTTTATTAGTTTTTCAGTGTCAGAAAAAAATGAGTAACCAGAGTTGGTTCATGAACTGGTTATTGTACGCCTTTCATAGCCGACAACATACCGCCGTAAATGTTATTGAGCGACTGTAAGTTGTTCGTCAGGCGTCCCATTTCACTCTTGAATTGCTGAGCGTCTTTAGAAGCTTCCTGCATGTTATCCATGGCGGAAGCCAGATTACCGTAAAAAGCGTTCATCGCTTTCAGGTGTTTCTGGGTGTCCTGTAATTCTAACTCATACACTGCGTTAAGAGCACCCATCGTTTGCGTAATCTGCTGGAACTTCACACGGTATTCTTTCGCATCCATCGTTGCACTAGCCATATCAGACATGGCCGATACAGCAGTTCCATACGATTTGTTCATTTCCTGCAAAGAGCCCGCAGCGATTTTTACGTTTTTAGCGTATTCGTTCGTAGCTACTGTAGCGTCCGTGATCTGACCCAGTTTGCCAACGGTATCCGTCAGGCTACGTAAGCCGGTACCCAGGCTATTGAATACGTCAGGTGATACTTTTGCATTCGCCAGCATATCGTCCATCTTGGCCATCAGACCCAGGTTAGGAGACGCAGCTACCGCAGGAGCGGCACTACGCGTAGGTAATTCACCTTTATAACTATCATCTAATTCAGGATATACTTTTTCCCACTGGTAATCAGCCGTAGGTGCTACGAATTGCTGCAAAGCAAACAAAAGGAAAATAACGGCTTCCGTACCCATACCGATGGTCAGCATTTCATCGGCACCGGGGCGGTGCTGAATTTTAAAAAGAGCCCCCAAGATTACAACAGCGGCCCCAACACTATAAACTACAGGAAGAATTTTGTCGAAGAAGACGTTACGTTTCGCCGCCATGAGTAAATAAAAAGGTTAAAACGTGAAAAGGACTGGATTAGATGATAAGGAATGTAATGATACGCCTGGATTATCCGGAATGGATTCGTTGGTACATAAAAACACCTGTCAGGACAAACTGACCTAACAGGTGTTTGGAATTTTCTAACGGAACTCACGTCCAGAAGACATACCTAAGTGTTGCATAACGCAACGGAAGCCAATATATGAACGACGAGCATCTTTGTATTCCCAGGAACGCGTACCTGTTTCCAGGAAGTAAGCTACATCTTTCCATGAACCGCCGCGAATCACTTTACGAGGTTCATCGTCATTAATATTATCCGAGTTCAAATCCCAGGTTACGACGGCAGCATTATCAGCCCAGGCATCCAGACACCATTCGGCTACGTTACCGGCCATATTATATAAACCGTACTCATTGGGATTGTACATATTGGCGGGAGCGGTGTACGCATAACCATCCGCATCGTAGTTTCCACGTTGAGGTTTGAAGTTAGCGAGCATACAACCTTTGCCATTGGCTACATAAGGGTTACCCCAGGGATATTTCGCACCGGATTTACCACCCCGGGCCGCCCATTCCCACTGGGATTCGGTAGGCAATTCGAAACGGGGCATAGCGGCCTGATTTTCATTCGTGCGGTAGTCGTTCAACACAGACGTCCGCCAACGGCAGAAATCACGAGCGGCATCCCAGCTTACACCTACGACAGGATAACGGTCGAACGCCGGACTTGAATAATAATATTCCGTCATCGGGTCACCATTATGGTAAGTAAAGTCTTTCTTCCAAACTGTAGTATCCGGGTAAACTTTACTCATAATGTATTCTTCACCCAAAACCGATACCGAATCCGTCAGCATAGCATTTACATACTGACGGTACTCATTATTGGTAATTTCAGTATCATCCATGAAAAACTGGCTGATCGTAACCCGCTTGTTGAAGTTTACCTGAGCCGTAGCCACATCCTCATCGGCCTGACCCATCAGGTAAGAACCCGAAGGAATCAGAACCATCCCGTAAGGAGTCGGTTGTTTCCAGCCTTTGCGGGCGTCGGCAACAATTTCCCCGTTGTAGACACCTACTTCCCCTTTGCGACTTCCCTTTCCACCTTTGCCTCCGTTGCTGGCATTGTTACCTTTTTTACCGCAACTCTGTACCACCAACATGGGAACAAGAATCAGAAGACTCCAAATGAGGCGTTTACTCATATACCGCTCATTCATGATCATATAGTTGTTTTTCTTATCAATATCGTTTAGATACTACTCCTTTAATACAAGACTTGTTTATTGCTCGTAGTGATTATGCGGCAAAAAAACGATGAATACGCAGCTATCGTATTTAACTCAGCCAGCAAAAATAAAAAAAATATGCTTGGTACTGAGTTCCGCTCGCTAAACTTACGAGAATCAAGGCTTAAACAGTCTTAGCAGATTGCTTTAAAGCGTAAAACAAAGCAGTATGCACGTGTAAATGCGATTTCTTCGGGCTTTGAAGATGTATAAATTTCATAGTCGGATAACTGTCATTTTAGAAACGGAAACGTGGAGTCCGTACGGGAATTCGTTTGTTGGGTTTGGGTGCTGGTAAACCATAACTCAGTAGTATGGAATAAGATCCGGGTGATTTGGCACTTACTCCGCCTAAAATTATATCATACGAAGCTCCAATCCTAAATCTGTTCCAGTTCACTCCTGCAAAAACAGGTATACCATCTCCCTGCCGCCAACCTGCTCCAACCCAGACAAAGTTACGCCACATCGCTAACAACGAAGCTTCGATTGAAAACGTATTTATATCTGACTTAAAAATTGCCGAAGGATTAATCTCTACTTCCTCATTTACATAATAACGGTAACCACCATTTACGAAAAAGGTTTGTTGAGCTGCGTTGATAGCTCCCTCCTGACCGAAAGCATACCGAGCCCGGTTCAGGTGAATCATGGAGGCTCCTACGTAGTACGTTGGTGTGGAATAATGAGCACCTACGGCTAGGTCAGGATTAGATTCATTTACTTTTCCTGTACCAATCAATGGATCATCGGGGTCACGAGCCCGAAGTTTATCGAAATCAATCGTCCGAATCAGCAAACCACCCTGAGCTCCGAAAGCTAACGTCCGTTCACCTCCCAGGGGTATACGATAAGCATAGGCTAGCTGAACTTCCTGATTTCGTTGCGGTCCGGCCTGGTCGTTAAGCACATTTAAACCCACGGCTGATTTAATGCCAGGCAGGGGCAACTGAAAGGTAAACAGCTGCGTAGTAGGAGCTCCGCCATCGTCGGAAAAGCTGCTTTGATAGCCCAGGTACTGCTGCCGGTGAATCAATTGAAAACGCGTCATCCCTTCGTAGCCAACGGCAGCCGGGTTGAAAAACGACTGGTTGTACATGTACTGGCTAAACTGTGGATCCTGCTGAGCCCACAGCCCTCCCGAAGAAACTAACAATAAAAGTATAAATAGGTATAGCGTTTTTTGCATGGCGAGACAGACACGTTCACAGTCCTAAAACTAGAAACTATTTCGGTAAATTTAGTACTTCCCGGTCGCATTTAGCCGGCATACTACCAAACGATGGAACTTTCAGATTGTTACAGGAATATAAAAAAAACCTCCGATCAGTAAAATCGGAGGTTTTTCAGGTCAAGTATTTTTATTTCAAGCCGTTTGCTTTTTTGATGTACAGGTCCAAAGCCCCGGTCATCGAAGGAGCATTGGGCATAGGAGCTTCAATATCCAAAATCAGATTGGCCTCAATCACAGCCTTGGCTGTAGTGGGCCCTAACGCAGCGATCCGGGTCTTGTTCTGTTTGAAATCCGGGAAATTATCGAACAGTGATTTCACTCCGGATGGACTAAAGAAACAGATAATGTCGTAGAAAACCTCTTCCAGATCCGATAAGTCCGCTGATCCCGTTTCGTACATCACGGCTTCGGTCAGGTGAATATCATTGGACACCATGAAGCCGGGAATATCATTCCGACGCTTGTCGGAACAGGGGAACAGAAATTTCTCCGTTTTGTGCTTTTTGATCAAATCCAGCAGATCAGCAGCCGTTTTCTGGCCAACGAAAATCTTACGTTTCCGGATTACGATGTATTTCTGCAGATAGTTAGCCGTTTGCTCAGTCACGCAGAAGTACTTCATTTCGGGCGGCATTTCCATTTTCGCTTCCTTGCAAATACGGAAGAAATGATCCACAGCATTACGGCTCGTAAAGATAATAGCCGTATGAGCCAGAATATCAATCTTCTGCTTGCGGAAGTCCTTGTAGGACACTCCGTTTACCTCAATGAAAGGCCGAAAGTCAACTTTGATGTCGTAATCCCGGGCTAAGTCAAAGTAGGGGGATTTCTCGTCGGCAGGACGAGCTTGCGTCACTAGAATGCTGGAAACTTTCGTGAGCCGTTCGTCCGTCTTGTTCGTCGTTTCACTCATTCAGATTCAAAAAATAAGTAGAAGATTCGATGGCAATAAAGCGTTTATTCAATAACATGAGAACTACCTTAATGTTTCCGACAGCTCCTGATTAAACACGTAGGAACGCGTATCCATTCAAAGAGCAAACTTGAGCCCAATGATGAAAGGAACCAATTCAACGATGCAAAGGTAAGAAAATAAGTAGAGATTTTTAGCATCAGACAATTTATTAATGGAAAAGTACAATAACAATAAACGCCCAATGTAGAAGCCTGTAATAGGTATAACCAGTAACGTATCCCAGTGAAAAGTAAGAGATGGAAAGCTATTCAACATGAGTAACATAACGATTCCCAGGAAGGTATAAAAGATCGCTGATGCCTGAATAGACTTGAAAAAGTGGATATTAACAATCTTATCAAAACGGTATATATGCCCTAAAACATTGATCATTAAATACTTAAAGATAAAGACAATGAAGACTAAAATACCAATAATAAAGAAATACAGGAAGAGCTTGCCCAGACTTTCCTCGTACGAAAAAAAGTCCTGCGACTGGAATAAATCAATACCCCGATGTCGAACTAGCTGGTAGAGGTAGGACAGCAGAAAACTGATCAGGAGTAGAAATAACAGGTTGGCTACTTCAAATAATCCACGCGTCACCAGGGCTGCCCCCTCCCGCGTTTGGATGGTAAGTAAGTCCTTGATGCTCAAATACCGTATAAATCCCCGGGGAAAAATTCGATACAGAGCCGCGTAGGCAACCAGCAGCAACAAAGCTGTTAGTACGTAAAAATTCTCGAACGGTGAGGTATCACGAGGGCGGGCCTGTAAAAACGATTCCGATACGTAAATGGGTTTCTGGCCCGCTACTACCTTATGACCAATCTGTAAAGTCTTTTGCTCGATACCCGGTTGGGATCCGTACAGCGTCAGTAACACCCGGTGATCAGGATACGCTTTATACAGACTATCGAGCTTGAAAACGGTCCATTCACCAATGGGCAACTGCTTTTGTAACGAGCCATTGATGAATAAATAATTTTCCTGATTGGATCGATAAAGCAGGTAATAATGCCGGTTCTGGGCTAAATCAAGAATAACGCTATACGAACCATAATCCTGGTGAATTTCGCGAATGTAGGGAACGTAGGCCTTCATTCCTTCGTCGTAGACTCGCCAGTCATTGCGAAAATCGTGAACGAGGAAATAGCCTTCCTCCGGCCCCGTCGTCTGAGCAAACGTCGAACCCGCCAGGAAACACAGGAAGAAAAGCAAAAAACAGTGAAGCCTGTGGGTTAGAAAACTACCCACAGGCTTTCGTACGCTCGAAAAAGTGAAATCACTACCCACCACTCTCGCTTTCAGTACGTCCGTTTCCCTAGCATCGCTGCTTCACAAAACGGATTCATTACAGAATCGTATTCTTACTTATGCGTTTACTTTCTGATCAGCCAGTGCTTTCAGCATCGTCTCGCCAATGACGGCAGGCGATTCGGCTACGTACAGACCGCATTCACGCATGATTCGCATTTTTGCTTCAGCCGTATCATCCGCACCACCAACGATGGCACCTGCGTGACCCATCCGGCGACCTTTGGGAGCCGTTTGACCCGCGATGAAACCAACTACGGGCTTTTTGTTACCCGTTTCTTTGATCCAGTAAGCAGCTTCTGCCTCCATACCTCCACCGATTTCACCAATCATGACGATGGCTTCGGTTTCGGGATCGTTCATCAACAACTCAACGGCTTCTTTCGTCGTCGTACCGATGATGGGGTCACCGCCGATTCCGATGGCCGTTGTCTGGCCCAAACCTGCTTTCGTCAATTGATCGACGGCTTCGTACGTCAGCGTACCTGATTTTGATACCAGACCGATCGTTCCTTTTTTGAAGATAAAGCCAGGCATGATCCCTACTTTACATTCATCCGCCGTGATAACGCCGGGGCAGTTAGGTCCGATCAGACGCAGATCTTTGCCTTGTACGTATTCTTTTACGGCAACCATATCTTTCACGGGGATACCCTCCGTGATCGTTACGATTACTTTGATGCCAGCGTCAGCCGCTTCCATAATGGCGTCAGCCGCAAAAGCCGGGGGTACAAAGATGATGGATACGTCAGCACCCGTTTCTTTCACCGCATCAGCAACCGTGTTGAATACGGGACGGTCCAGGTGTTTCTGGCCTCCTTTGCCGGGCGTTACACCGCCAACAACCTGAGTACCATATTCAATCATTTGCTGGGCATGGAAGGTACCTTCCGAACCCGTAAAGCCTTGTACAATGATTTTTGAATCTTTGTTAACTAATACACTCATAGAGATGGGATTTGCAGTGGCCAGTTCGGAAAGAATGTGGCTGTTCTGGCAAAGAACAGAAAAATCCGGCGTAAAAGTAGAAAGCTAAG
>JAAIGE0101091665.1_pt1 | contig 11848 bp, 8 predicted proteins | sample 6487951 | NCBI WGS metagenome assembly JAAIGE01 (sample SAMN13974128, study PRJNA590717) | phyllosphere metagenome | biome: tomato field; feature: multiple bacterial spot infested tomato fields; material: tomato leaves; isolation source: leaves from tomato fields | host: Solanum lycopersicum ... | reverse complement strand
TGTCCACCAGCGCACGGGGGGCCGAGTGCGAGGCGACCATCGGCGTGCGGCTCAATTGGCTGACCTGTTCCAGCGCCTTGCTCGACATCTGCGACACGTCAATGATCACGCCCAGGTCGTTCAGGCGCTGCACCGCCTGTTTGCCGATTTCGGACAGACCGCCCAGTGCATCCGGCGTATCGTTCAGGAAGGGCAGCGGGCGCGACGAGTCCGCCCAGCTGTTGTTGCCGACGTAACTGAAACCGAACATGCGCATGCCCCGGGCAGTCCAGCGGTCCAGCGCATCGAGGTCATTGCCCAGCGGGTAGGCGTTGAGCATGCTGATGAAGATCGCGAACTTGCCTTCGCCCTGCAGGCGGCGCATGTCGTCAGGGGTGTAGGCGATGCCGACCTGATTCGGGAAGTCGCGAACCATGCCGGTGATGATCTTGTAGCGCACTTCCTGCTGCTGACGCGCCTCGTCGACAAAGCCGGGTGTGGGGCGATGCGGTGCGTTGGGGCCATTCCAGATTTCCGGCCAGCCGAATACCGTCAAGGCCGCGCCCGAGAGACGGCCGCGTGCAGTTTTCACCAGATCGAATTGCCCTGAGCCATCCTTGTCGGCTTCGTTACGCTCGCTGCCGAACTTCATCGGAACCGTGATGTGGCTGTCGAAGGAAATGATTCGCTCCTGAAGGTCTTCGGCCTGCTTCATGACCTTGACCGGGTAACCCGCTGGCGACCCGTAATTCCAGGCCAGATAACCCGCACCTGCACTGATGGCCAGAGCCAGGGGCAGGCCGATGAAAAGAGCCTTTTTCCAACGCGGTTTTGTCATTGCCGTCTCGTTCAGGTGATCGGTGCAGGTCAGCCTTGCATGCAGGCAGCAGGGCCGTTGCTATCTGGGGAGAACGAGCGGATGGCGGGAAAATTTAGCGGTGGTCTTGTCAGGCCGCGACTGATCGTGCCCATCGCTGCGCGTGGGCATGCAGGCCGTGACGCTCTGCGTCCCGAATGGCACAGACTGTGAATTCAGTGAGCCAGGCGCTCGGGCACGCTCAGTGCCCGTCCCGCCCAGGCGAGCCGCGAAGTAAATTTATGGCAAGGCTTTACGTTCTAGCTGGATACCCGGCGTCTCGGGGGCTGTAACAGGTAGGGTAATGACGATTTCTCGACGAGGTTTCATGGCAGGTCTGGCGCTGACCGGCGCTGCAGTACCGGCTGCCTGGTATGCACATCGGGAGTTCACCCGCGTCGAGGAGCCCATTACACCCGGCGAAGCCACCGCAGGCCCGGCCGACACGGCCACACAGCGTCTGGCCGACAAATTGCGTGGTGTCTGGGCGTTGCGCTTCGAGGGCCGCGATGCTGGATTGCGTGAGGCGCCGCTGCACGGCCTGGAAATGTTCCTCGACATCGCCCCGCGCGGCCGTGGAATACGCGGTTACATTGATACCGCCGACAACCTGCGCGGCGACGCAATGCCACGCTTTCGGGTGATCGGCGATCTGCAGCCGGCCAACGCCGCCACATTGTATCTGCGGGTCATGGACGGTCACGCAGGCAATGACCCGCGCAGCGATACCCCGGATTACGAGTTCAGCCTGATCCTCGATGAGGTGTGGGGCGGATTCGGCAATGCGGGCAGTGGCACCCTGAGTGGCCGTATTGAACGCCTTGATCGACCGCTGGCCTTGCCGGAGCTGGAAAACCGGGTGATAGCGGTCAGACAACTGTTTCCCGAGGCGCGGGAACGGGTCAGCCTGACGCCTGAATTTCATGCCTGGCTGATCTCTAAGGAGCACCGTCTGTTTCACCAGTTGTGGCATGCGTCCCGGGACAAGTGGCACAAACTGCCGACCGACAAGCAAGAAGCGTTGCGCGGGATTGGCTGGCAGCCAGGGCCGCGGGACAAGGAGCGCGATGCTCGCGGACCGCACAAGGATCGCAACGGCTCTGGTGTGGATTTCTTCTTCATGCACCGGCACATGCTGATTGAGGCGCGGCAGATTCAGAACCTGCCATCCTGGCCGCGTTTTCCGATGCCGCAGCCGGAGCTTGAGCGTGACCGGCTGGGCTTTGCGCGTTACTTCGACAACCACGACGGCTGTTCACTGCCGCCGAACTGGCTGGCGCAGGGCGATGAGGAATACACCCAACTGGTCAGCGACATCAAAAGCCCCGAGACCTATCACACGCATTTTCAGGTCTGGGAATCCCAGTACCGTGACCCGCGCTTTCTGTCGAAGCTGACGCTGGGCCAGTTCGGTTCGCAGGTCGAGCTGGAGCTGCACGACTGGCTGCACATGCGCTGGGCCTCGGTGGCCCGCGACCCGGCCAACGGCCAGCCGGTACCGATGGCGCGGCGTTCGGATGACTTTGCCGAGCGCTGGTTCGGGCCGGAAAATGATTTTCTGGCCGACCCGTTCTCATCCCATGTGAACCCGGTGTTCTGGATGTTCCATGGCTGGATCGACGACCGGATCGATGACTGGTTCCGGGCACATGAACGGTTTCATCCCGGCGAGGTGAAGCGCCTTGAGGTCAACGGCGTGCCCTGGTTCGCGCCGGGTCGCTGGGTGGAAGTCAGCGACCCGTGGCTGGGGCCGGTTACCCACGGTTGCAGCACCACGCCGGGCCTGCAGGCCGGGACGTCGATGGAGATGGATCCGGAGGTCATGAAGCTTGCGCTGCGCATTACCTTCGCCGCCGATGACAAACTCGGCGACCTGGTCCGCCGCGTGCCGCGTCGGCCGTGGTATGCGCGCAATCTGTTGCCGGAGAAGTGGTTTTAAGCACCTGACTACTCCCTTGCAGTCAACATCGGCTTGTGGGAGGCGACTTGCCGGCGATGGCGTCAACTCAGTCACTGATAGGGCGCTTCAAAAACCGCATCGCCGGCAAGCCGCCTCCAACAGTCTGAATTGTGTTCCTTCAGGGAAATCTGGATGCGTCTGCCATGCACGTCAGCGCACCTGCCACCCACCTCCCAACGCTTTGTACAGCGCAATACTGGCCTGCACCCTCGCCAGCCTCAACTGCACGCTGACGTCCTGTGCCTGATACAACGTGCGCTGGGTTTCCAGCACGGTCAGCAGGTCTTCTGCGCCTTCCTGATAGCGACTCTGTGCGATGCGAAACGCGGTTTGTGCCTGTTTCAATTCTTCTTCGTGCCAGCCACGCTGTTGATCAAGGCCGTCGATGCTGTTCAGGGCTTTTTCCACGTCGGCGAAACTGTTGATGATCGCGCCACGGTAGGTTTCCAGCAGCTCTTCCTGCCGCGCCGTGGCCCGGTCGCGTTCGGCCCCGAGGCGGCCGTTGTTGAAGATCGGGCCGACCAGACCTGCCGCCAGACTACTGAACGGTGCGCGCAGCCAGTCTTCGGCGCGGACCGATTCGGTACCGATGCGGGCACTCAGGGTCAGTGTGGGCAGCATCGCGGCGCGGGCGACCGTAACGTCGGCATGCGCGGCCGCCAGTTCGGCTTCGGCCTTGGCCAGGTCCGGGCGGCGGGTCAGAAGATCGCTGGGCACACTGCTGCCGATATCCGGCCAGCTCAATGTGTCGAACGCCTGATTGCCGAGCCTGAGGTTCTGCACCGGCTGGCCCAGCAGGGCGGCGAGGGTGATCAACTGCTCGTTGGCCAGTTGTTGAAGGCGTGGCAGTTCGCGTTGCTGCGTGGCGACCAGATTCTTTTGCTGCGCCAGCTCCAGTGCCGTAGCCGAGCCTGAGTCGTAACGAGTCTGCACCAGGCGTAACACATTCTGCGCGTTGGCCAGGTTCAGCGCGGCAATACGGCCTTGCTCGCGGGCCGACAAGGTTTGCGCGTAGCGGTCGGCAACGTTGCCGAGCAGCGTCAGTTCCACGGTCGCCTGATCGAACTGGCTGGCACGCAGGCGCTGCACGGCGCTGTCGCGACCGGCCGCCACGCTGCCCCAGAAGTCCACCTCGTAACTGGCGGTCAGGGCGGCGGTAAACATGTCGGTGTTGTTGTCGTCCGACGGGTTGGCCTTGCGGTCGCTGCTGCGCATGAACTTGTTGCGTTCGCCACGCAGGTCGTAACCCAGTTCGGGCAACAGCGGCGCACCACCGATGATCGCCGTTGCCTGTGCCTGTCGCACTCGCGCCATGGCCGCGCCGACTTCATGGCTGTCACGGCTGGCCTGTTCGATCAGGCGGTTGAGTTCCGGGCTGCCGAAGTGTTGCCACCAGCGGGCATCGTTGCGTTGAATCGCCGCGCTTTGCGCAAACGCCCAGGCTGGCGGTGGCTGGATGCCGCTGTCCGGGGCAGATACAGGCGTGCCGCAGGCGGCCAGCAACAGGCACGTGGTCAATGGCGTGAGGCGTGTTTTCATGGATTGATCATTCATTGACTGGTGAGGGCCGCAACCGGATCGAGGCGGGCCGCTTTGCGGGCGGGCATGAAGCCGAAGATCACCCCGGTGATCAGCGCGCAGCAAAAGGCCCCGGCGACCGCCGACAGCGAGAAGGCCACCGCGACCTTGCTCAGCAACAGCACCGCTCCCATGCCCAGCGCCAGCACGATGCCGGCCAGACCTCCGACCACCGAGAGCATCACCGCTTCGGTAAGGAACTGGCGCAGAATGTCGCTCTGGCGTGCGCCGGTGGCCATGCGGATGCCGATTTCACGGGTCCGCTCGCGCACGGTCATCAGCATGATGTTCATCACGCCAATGCCGCCGACCAGCAGCGAGATGGCGGCAATCGAGCCGAGCATCAACGACAGCGTGTTCTGGGTGCGGGCCTCTGCCTGGATCATTGCCGCGTTATTGGTCAGCTCATAATCCGGCTTGCCATTGTGCAACTGATTCAGCAGGCCGCGGATCGCCGCTTCGGCCTGTTTGACGTTGTCGGCATCACGGGTGGCGATGGTGATGTATTCAGGGTCCTGCGAGCCGAACAGGCGAATACTGGCTGCCGAATAGGGAATCGCGATGCGGTTGTCGCTGTCCAGGTCACCCGAACTGGCGCCTTTTTCCTGAAGCACGCCGACCACCTGAAACGGTACGTTCTCGATCAGAATGTACTGGCCGATGGGGTCGATACGCTCGCCGAACAGTTTCTGCCGAACCTTGTGTCCGATCACGGCCACTGCCGCTGCATTCTGTTCATCGGCCTCAGTGAAGTAGCTGCCTTCCACCACCGGCCAGTTGAAGATCGCCGGAAAGTGCGTGTCGTTGCCACCCACGTAGCTGGAATGGTCGACATTACCGAAGCGCACACCTGCCTGTCCGCCGTTGACCGGCATGATCATGCGTACCTCGGGCAGATCGCCCAGCGCGGCGACCTCTTCAAGTGTGATGACGCCCTTCGGCGCTCGCGGACTGGGCGCCTTGCCGTTCAGGTAAATGATGTTGGAACCGAACGACGACATTTGCGCCATGACCTGACGCTTGCTGCCTTCGCCCACCGCCAGCATCACCACCACCGAGGCAACGCCGATGACAATGCCCAGCAACGTCAGTGCAGTGCGAAAGCGATTGATCCACATCACTCGCCACGCTGCCTGAACGGCGTCGAGCAACTCGCCCCTCCACGCGCTGCGGGCATTGCTGCTCTGAGCCAGTCGCGCCTGCAGATCCACCGCTTGCAGTGCGCCCGTTGGCTGAGCATTCCCGACAGTCTCGCTGAGCGTATCGCTGACGATGCGCCCGTCGCTGATTTCGATGACGCGTCTGGCGCGGGCAGCGACGTCGCGGTCGTGGGTAATCAGAATGACGACGTGGCCCTGGCTGGCCAGCTCATCCAGCAATGTCATCACTTCCGCGCCACTGTGGCTGTCCAGCGCGCCGGTCGGTTCGTCAGCAAGGATGATGTGGCCGCCGTTCATCAAGGCGCGGGCGATGGACACCCGTTGTTGCTGACCGCCGGACAGTTGATGCGGGCGATTGCCCGTACGTGAGCCAAGCCCCAGCCGTTCCAGCAGAGCGGCGGCGCGGGCATGGCGTTGCGCGGCGGGTGTGCCGGCATAGATCGCTGGCATCTCGACGTTTTCCTGGGCTGAGCCGGACGGAATCAGGTGATAACCCTGAAACACGAAGCCGAACGCCTCACGGCGCAGCCAGGCGAGTTCGTCGCTGCCCAGTTCGGCGACGTTTTCGCCGGCAAACCGGTACTCGCCCGAGGTGGGCCGGTCCAGACAGCCCAGAATATTCATCAGTGTCGACTTGCCGGAACCCGACGCGCCGACAATCGCGACGAATTCTCCGGCATGAATCGACAGGTCGATGCCCTGCAGTACGTTGACCTGCGGACTGTCGCCTCCGCCGTAGGATTTGCGGATGGCCCGCAGGTCGATCAGCGGCGTCTGCATTCAGCCTCCGCTGCCAAGCGCGGAGGGCACCAGCAGACGGTCGCCTTCCTCGAGACCGTCGAGTATCTGCACCCGCAAACGGTCGCTGATGCCGGTGCGCACCTGACGGTTTTGGACTTCGCCGCTGGCGGTCAGCACCTGTGCGGTCTGCAGGTCGTCCTGTGTGCCGATCCTGAACGCCGAAAGCGGTGCAGTGAGGGTGTTCTGCGCGCTGCCTGCGACGAAAAAGATCTGCGCCGTCATTTCGGCCATCAGTGCCTGATCATCGTTGTCGACGTCCAGCAGAACGGTATACAGCACCACTCGGCCTCCGCCGCTCTTGCGCGAACTGCTCGGGCTGCCGCCGCCCTGGTTGGCCTGTTCCAGCGGCTTGGGTGGCACGGGCAGAATCTGCCGCACGGTACTTTTCCAGCGCCGACTGCCGCCGCTCAGGGTGGTGAAGTAGGCATTCATGCCCGGTTTCACGTGGCCTATGTCAGCCTCGGAGACTTCGGCCCACACGGTCATCGGCGACAGCCGGGCGATGCGCAGGATCAGCGGAGTCTGTTGCTGTGCGTTGAGGGTCTGACCCTCGCGGGCATCCAGTGCGACCACTGTGCCGCTCATGGGCGCATAAATGCGCGTATAACCCAGCGCGGCCTCGTCACTGCGCAGCGCCGCCCGGGCTTCAAGGATCTGCGCCTTGAACATGTCGACCCGGGCCTGGGTGGCGCGGAATTCGGACTCGGCCGCCTGTACATCCTCGGCCCGCGTCGCGCCACCGGCCGCCAGACGTAGCTGACGCTGCTGCTTCTGCTGCGCCAGTTCGTGCAGCGCGCGTTGCTCCTGAAGCTGGGCCTTGAGGTTGTCGATGGCATAGCGCGCTGCATCAAGCCTGGCCTTTTGTGTGGACGGATCGATCTCGACCAGCAATTGACCTTCCTTGACCTGATCACCCACCTGCACATGGATCTTCATGATCTGCCCGGTTGCCTGCGAGCCGACGTCCACGTAACTGCGCGGTTGCAGCGTGCCTAACGCTGTCACGCTGTTTTCAATGCTGCTGCGTGTCACCGTCACGGTGGGCGTCCTGTCATGGTCGCCCGGCAGGATCTGCCACGCGCACACGGCGATGACCGGAAACAGGCACAGTGCCGCGAGGACAGTGCGTCGAGGGAGTCGAGAGCGTTTCATGCAGGATCCTGCCTGGAAAAAATCAGCCGGTCGACGGGCGACGGCTACGGGGGCTGTCATTAAGACGAGGCGAATGCGGCGGAATTTAGCGCTGTCAATTAATTGGCTGTATTCACTAAATTTCGTTCTGCCTGATCGTTTAACGGGAGCAACTCATTCCCGTCGTATTCCGTTTTCCTTTCGAGGTGGCGTCAGCATGATCATGTCCAGACCATTGCCCGGTTTGCTTGTTGCAAGTCTTTCGTTAGGGCTGGTGCTGCCCGCCCAGGCACTGGTTGCCTCCGAGAATCACAACGCCTCGGCGCAAGTGCGTCGCACCGGATTCGGCGTCCCGCATATCGTGGCCGCCGACGAACGCGGGCTGGGTTACGGCATCGGTTACGCCTATGCCCAGGACAACCTGTGCCTGCTGGCCAACGAGATTGTCACGGTCAATGGTGAACGTTCCCGCTATTTCGGCCCCGACAAGGCGACCCTCGAGCAGCGCAACAATATGGCCAGCGACCTGCTGTTCAAATGGTTGAACACACCTGAAACACTCGCGCATTTCTGGAAGGCTCAGCCGCCCGGGATTCGTCATCTCATGCAAGGTTACGCGGCTGGCTATAACCGCTCACTGGATGAGCAGCGTGTCAAAGGGTTGCCGACAGCCTGCGCCGCCGAATGGGTACGGCCGATCAGCACCGACGATCTGGTGCGCCTGACCCGTCGATTGCTGGTCGAGGGTGGCGTGGTTCAGTTCACCGAAGCGCTGGCCGGTGCGACACCGCCGCAAGCGGGTGCTCAGGCCGGGCTTCAGAACGAGCAGCGTGAGGCCCTGGGACTGGCTGCCGCCCGCAATGAACAGTTCGCGCTGGAGCGTGGAAGCAATGCGGTGGCGATCGGACGCGAGCTGTCTGCCAACGGACGCGGCATGTTGCTGGCCAACCCGCATTTTCCGTGGGGTGGTGGCATGCGCTTCTACCAGATGCACCTGACCATCCCCGGCAAGCTGGACGTGATGGGCGCGGCGTTGCCGGGTCTGCCGCTGATTAATATCGGCTTCAATCAGCACCTGGCCTGGACCCACACCGTCGATACGTCGAAGCACTTCACGCTGCATCGACTGGCGCTTGATCCCAGGGATTCGACCCGTTACATGCTCGACGGCAAATCAGTGGCGATGGGCAGGCAGCAGGTGAGTGTCGAGGCGAAACAGGCCGACGGCAGCATCAAGCCTGTAACCCGCACGATCTATTCGTCGAAATTCGGCCCTGTGGTGCAATGGCCGGGCAAGCTCGACTGGGACGACAAGTACGCCTTCAGCCTGCGCGACGCGAACCTCCAGAATGATCGCGTGCTGCAGCAGTGGTACGCCATGGGGCAGGCGAAAAGCCTCGAGGCGTTTCAGGATTCGGTGCGCAGCATTCAAGGGATTCCATGGGTGAACACCGTGGCGGTCGATGCCAGTGGTCAGGCGTTGTACATGAACCTGTCGGTGGTGCCGAATGTTGACGCGGTCAAGCTTGCCACGTGCAGCGACCCGCGCATCGGCACCGAATTGATCATCCTCGACGGGTCGCGCAGCGACTGTAACTGGGACATCGCGCCCGAGGCGGCGCAACCCGGTATCTATCCGTCGTCGCGTCAGCCACAACTGCTGCGGACCGATTTCGTACAGCATTCCAATGACTCGGCCTGGATGGTCAACCCGGCCGCGCCGCAGAAAAACTTTTCGCCGCTGATCAGCCAGGAAGGCCAGCCGCTCGGGCTGCGGGCGCGTTTTGCGCTGGATCGACTCGGCAAGCTGCAGCAGGCGGGCAAAGTCAGTGTTGAGAACCTGCAGGCGATGGTGATGGACAACGAGGTGTATCAGGCCGGGCAAGTGTTGCCGGACCTCTTGCAGTTCTGTGCGACCGGACTGGGCGATGATGAAAAGCGTCTGACGCCGCTGTGCACGGCCTTGAAAGCCTGGGACGGTCGAGTTGACCTGAGCAGCGGCGTGGGCTTTGTTTACTTCCAGAAGATCATGACCGCCATGCAGTCCGTCGGCTCGCGCTGGCGGGTGGTGTTCGATGCGAACGACCCGATTCACACGCCGCGCGGCCTGGCCATCGAATACCCGGAAGTCGCCACGGCGTTACGCGCTGCCATGCTGACCGCGCAGGAGGAAGTGAGCAAGGCAGGTCTGTCAGACAAGACGACCTGGGGTGATATTCAGGTGTCGAGCCTGAGCGGCGTGCCGATTCCGATCCACGGCGGTCCTGCCACACTGGGCGTCTACAACGCCATGCAGACAGTGGCGGGCAAGAACGGCAAGCGTGAGGTGGTCAGCGGCACCAGCTATTTGCAAGTGGTGACGTTCGATGAACATGGCCCACAGGCCGAGGGTTTGCTGGCGTTCTCCGAGTCAAGCAATCCGCAGTCGACGCACTCGCGTGACCAGACCGAGGCGTTCTCCAACAAGCAGTGGGCCAAACTCCCTTTCACCGAACAGCAGATCAAGGCCGATCCGGCGTATCAAGTGCAGGAAATCCGGGAAGAGCGCAAGCCTTAGGGGGTAGTGCACGGATGGATTGGACCTCAGTACCCAATCCACGTGGCAACCGCAAGATTTCAACCGCCCTGAGTATCAATGTCCGCATCGACGCCTTGGGTAGGCTGATGATTGCGCTGGGTCTGGGGCTTTTCCTGCGGCTCATAGTCAGGCACGTAGGCGCTGTGTTCCGACGATCCTTGCGACTGGCTCTGGCTCTGGCTCTGCTGCTGGTTTTGGCGCTGGTCTTCATGCCCGCTCGAATCCGGTACAGCGTCCGGCTCTTGTGGATCGATGGCCGGATCGTTGCGGTCCGTGCCCTGGTCCGGCGGCGTGTGCTGACCGGGTGCCTGTTCTTTTTGCCGTTGCGGTTCGGTAGACATGAATACCTCGGAAGTCTGCTTCAGAAATGGCTGACAGACTTTCGAGGTCCAGGAGAAGGGGATCGTTCGATCGGATTGCCGAGCGGTAGGCGCGGGGATGGCGTTTTGTACACTGCGCGATGGGGGAGGCGGCTTGCGGCGATGCGTTTTACCCAGCGGCCTATCAGCGACCTGCCCGACGCCATCGCGGCAAGCCGCCTCTCACAATCCCGTGTTTGCTGCGAGACGGTGCAGCCTCGAAGAGGCGGCGCTGTCTCGCACCGTTCTGTGTGCCGGGCAGGTGACTTACAACACCTTCTTGATCGCGTCGCACACCACGTCGATGTTCTTCTGGTTCAGCGCCGCGACGCAGATGCGGCCGGTGTCCAGCGCGTAAATGCCGGTAGCCGCAGCGCGGCGGATTTCCGCCAGCGTATGGTCGTCGAAGGTTGCGGACTTGCGCGGCGGGGTGAATGGGTTGTGATAGCTCATCGGTAAATCCCTGCCTCAATATGCATCGGCGTTGTCGATGTTGAAGGTGTAGAGCGTGCGGGCAGAGCCGTAGCGCTTGAACTCGCCCGGCTTGACATCGGTGATGCCGGCCTTGTCGAGAAGCTCCGCCAGCTTTTCCAGATGCTCGGAGCGCATTTCCTTTTCGATGCAGTCGGCGCCGAGGCTCTTGACCGAGCCGCGCACGAAAAGCTTCGCCTCGTAAAGACTGTCGCCCAGTGCATCGCCCGCATCGCCGCAGACGACGAGATGGCCGGACTGGCCCATGAAGGCCGACATATGGCCGATATTGCCCTGCACGACGATATCGATGCCTTTCATCGAAATCCCGCAACGGGAGGCGGCATTGCCCTTGATGACGAGAAGCCCGCCGCGACCGGTAGCACCCGCATATTGAGAGGCATCCCCTTCAATGACGACGGTACCGGACATCATGTTTTCGGCGACACCCGGGCCGGCAGAGCCGTGAACGGTGACGGTGCCACCATCATTCATACCGGCGCAGTAATAGCCGACAGAACCATGCACGTCGACGGTTACGGGACTGTCGATGCCGACGGCAACGGCGTGATGGCCGCGCGGATTGACGACTTCAAATTCGGTGTCGTTTACACCAGCTGAAAGGCCGTGCAGCGCCTTGTTGAGGTCACGCAGCGGCGTATGAGAGAGATCGAAGACTGGCATGGATATGACTTTCACACGGATAGGCCGAGAGCGGCGTCAGGCTGCTTTTTCGTGGTCCCAGAAGTAGACGGTCGCAGGCTCCGGCTCCCAGACGCGGGCGGTCTCAATGCCCGGCAGATTGACCAAGGCACGATACTCCGAGCCGAAAGCGACATATTGATCGGTTTCGGCCATGACAGCGGGTTTGCAGGCAATCGGATCGCGCACGACGCCGAAACCGGACTTGGTGCCGACAACGAAGGTGAAGAAGCCGTCGAGATCGTCGAGTGCACCGGTCAGCGCCTCACCCAG
>JAAIGE0100294878.1_pt1 | contig 11854 bp, 7 predicted proteins | sample 6487951 | NCBI WGS metagenome assembly JAAIGE01 (sample SAMN13974128, study PRJNA590717) | phyllosphere metagenome | biome: tomato field; feature: multiple bacterial spot infested tomato fields; material: tomato leaves; isolation source: leaves from tomato fields | host: Solanum lycopersicum ... | reverse complement strand
TCGCCGGACACAACCTCTTCCACATCGCGTACGCGTGGCTGCTCGCCGGCGAGCGCGGGGTGCAGCGCGACGTCGAGGTGGAGATGCTCCTCGGCATGGCGCAGGGTCAGATGCAGGCCGTCGCGCGCGAGATCGGGCATGTCCTGCTGTACGTGCCCGTCGTCCGGCCCGACGAGTTCGACGTCGCCATCAGCTACCTCGTGCGCCGCCTCGAAGAGAACGCGTCGAGTGAGAACTTCCTCTCGGCGGCGTTCGAACTCGCCGACGACGCTCGGCTCTTCGACCGCGAGCGGGACCGGTTCACGGCGTCGCTCGAGCGCGCCGCCGACCCGGCGCTGCCCACGAGGCCGAACCGCACGCAGGACCGCACCGCGCCGGTACGCGGGATCGCGCAGTTCGCGATCACGCGCGAGTCTGCCGCGGCGAACGTCACCCCCGACGACAACCTCACGCAGGCCGTGCTCGGCATCGCGGATGCGGTGGGCGCGGCATCCGCCGACACCACCGCGATCGACCGTCACACCGACGACGACGTGCTCTTCGGCGGCGAGCGGTTCGTCGAGACCGCGGTCTACGCACCGCGCGAAGGCGGACGCGGCCCCGCGCTCGGGGCGCCCGGATTCACCAACACCCCCGACAGCGACCCGGCCCTGGCCATCAACCGGGTCTGGAGCCGCGGGATCCTGCAGCGCGTCGCTGCGAGCACCGCGGGTGACGCGACGATCGCTGCCGCCCGCATCGACGATGAGGCGCAGCTCGACGACGCCGTCGCGCGCGTCGCGGCAGCGGCAGCCGAGTGGGGCCGGCGTCCCGCCGCCGACCGCAGCGCCGTGCTGCTCGCGGCATCGAGAGCGCTCGAAGCCCGTCGAGCCGAGCTCATCGAAGTCGCGGCATCCGAGACGGGCAAGGTGTTCGCCGAGGCCGACGTCGAGGTGAGCGAAGCGATCGACTTCGCCGCCTACTACGCGGCGACGGCGCGCGAGCTCGACCGTGTCAGCGGGGCGGTGTTCCAGCCCTCCGCGGTGACCGTCGTCGCGCCGCCGTGGAACTTCCCCGTCGCGATTCCGGCCGGCGGGGTGCTCGCGGCGCTCGCGGCCGGCTCGGGTGTGGTCTTCAAACCGGCCCCGCAGGCGCGCCGGTGCGCCGCGGTCGTGGCCGAGGCTCTGTGGGAGGCGCTTCGGGATGCGGGTGTGCCGCGCGACCTGCTCGCGTTGGTCGACATCGACGAGGGCGACCTCGGGCAGCGGCTCATCACCCACCCGAGCGTTGACCGGGTGATCCTGACCGGGTCGTGGGAGACGGCGGCGCTGTTCCGGTCGTGGCGACCCGACCTGCCCCTCCTGGCCGAGACGAGCGGCAAGAACGCGATCATCGTCATGCCGTCGGCAGACCTCGACCTCGCGGCATCCGACCTGATCAAGAGTGCCTTCGGGCACGCCGGACAGAAGTGCTCCGCGGCATCGCTGGCGATCCTCGTCGGTCCCGTCGGGCGGTCGAAGCGCTTCGCACGTCAACTGGTCGACGCGACCCGCTCGCTGCGGGTCGGGCCGCCGACCGACCCGCGCAACGAGGTGGGGCCGCTCATCGAGGCGCCGCAGGGCAAGCTCGAATGGGCGCTCACGACCCTCGACGACGGTGAGCGGTGGCTCGTCGAGCCGCGCCGACTCGATCCCGCCGAGGGCGCCGCCGAGGGCGCGGCCGGTGGCGGGGCGCCCGGAGATGCCGGGCGGTACTGGACCCCCGGCATCCGCGTCGGAGTCGTGCCCGGATCGCGCATGCACCTCGAGGAGTTCTTCGGACCGGTGCTCGGCGTGATGCACGCGCGCACGCTCGACGAGGCCATCGAGCTGCAGAACGCGGTCGCCTACGGTCTGACGGCCGGTCTGCACACGCAGGATGCGGGCGACCTGGCGACCTGGCTCGAGCGGGTCGAGGCCGGAAACCTCTACGTCAACCGGGGCATCACCGGCGCGATCGTGCAACGTCAGCCGTTCGGCGGGTGGAAGCGGTCGTCGGTCGGGGCCGGCACGAAGGCGGGCGGTCCGAACTACCTCGTCGGCCTCGGGTCGTGGCGAGCGTCGTCGGGATCGGCGTCGTCGACCACGCTGCACCTGCGCGGACTCGACAGCCGCATCACGACGCTCATCGAGGCCGCGCAGCCGACGCTCGACTACGAGGCGTTCGAATGGCTTCGGCGCGGCGCGCTGTCGGATGCGGTGGCCTGGGATCGCGAGTTCGGCCGGGTCCGCGACGTGTCGGGTCTGAAGGTCGAGCGCAACCTGTTCCGCTACCGACCGGTCGACGTGGCCGTCCGGGCGACCGCCGACGCGACCTGGCAGTCCGTGCTGCGCGTGATCATCGCGGGCGTGCGCGCCGGATCGACCGTCACCCTGAGCACGCCAGTCGGTCTGCCGGCGGCGGTACGTCGCGCGCTGGGCGAGGTCGACATCGCCGTATCGGTCGAGACCGACGGCGAGTGGCTGCAACGGATGTCGGCGCGCGGCGGCCGGCCCTGCCGGACCCGGCTCGTGGGCGGCCGCGATTCGGTCGCCGAGCTGAGTGCCGCGCTGGCCGGCGCGACCGACGGCGACCCCGACCTCGCGGTCTATGCCGACGAGGTCACCACGGCGGCGCGCATCGAGCTGCTGCCCTTCGTCCACGAGCAGTCGGTCACCATCACCGCGCACCGATTCGGCAACCCCGACGCTTGGTCGGAAGCCGTCATCTGACCACGCGTCCACGTTCGGGGAGGGCTCGGGGCGGGCCCGTCACCGCGGGGCGTGAGGCGCACGCTCCGAGGTGACGCGGCCGCCCCGAACCAGTGCTGGCGCGGGCGCTCGGGTCAGACCTCGAGGCCCACGGCGGCGGAGCAGCGGGCGAGCTCGTCGCGGTCGAGCGCGAGATCGGCGGCACGGGCGCTGTCGACGATCGACTCGGCCCGCCGGGCGCCGGGGATCGGGATCACCGTGTCGCCCAGCGACAGCTCCCACGCCAGCACGACCTGCTGCGGGCTCACGCCGTGGTCGCGTCCGATCTCGGCGAAGACGCTGAAGCGCTCGCCGACGCTGCGGGCCGCGCCGCCGGTGCCTCCGAGCGGACTCCAGGGCAAGAACGCGATGCCCCGGTCGGCACAGTGGCGAAGCTCGTCGTAGCTGCCGGGATGCCGCGGCGAGAACTCGTTCTGCACGCTCGCGAGTCCGCCTTCGCCCAGCACCTGCTCGGCGATCTCGATCTCTTCGACGCTCGCGTTCGAGATGCCCACCGCGCGCACCTTGCCCTCGCGGCGGAGGTCGCCGAAGGTCTCGATGATCTCGCCGTACACCCGCCAGCGGTCGGGGCGGTGGTACTGGTAGAGGTCGATCGCGTCGACCCGCAGCCGACGCAGCGAAGCCTCGACCGCGCGGCGCAGGTACTCCGGTGAGCCGTCACGACCCCACACCTCGCCCTCGGCGCGGGTGATACCGCCCTTGGTGGCGACGACGATGCCGTCGCGGTCGCCGTCCCACGATGCGAGCGCCTCGGCGACGATCTCCTCGTTGTGGCCCATGGTGTCCCAGCTGGGCGCATAGATGTCGGCCGTGTCGAGCAGGGTGACACCGGACTCGAGCGCGGCGTGGACGGTGGCTACCGCATCCGCTCGTTCGGGAAGCTGCTTGTCGTTGTTCATCGACACCGGCATCGCGCCCAGGCCGATGGCCGAGACGGTGAACGGTCCGAGGGTGCGCTGCTGCATGGGTCTCCTTCGACGTTGTGTCCCCTCAGCCTGGCAGTCGAGCGCGGCGTCGCACAGCGCCTTGCACGATGCGGAGCGCCGTGTTGCCGGGAGGGGCAGCGCGCGCGGAGGGAAACGGCCGGCCGGGGGTGTCAAGCGCGGGAGTCGAAACACAGGCGCAATACGGCCGGGGTTAGAGTCGGATCATGGGTGACCTCTTCGACGGATACGGCGGGGCGACGGCACCGCGCAAGACGGTCACCGGGGTTCCCGCCTTCGACGAGATGTTCGACGGGGCGGCCCCGCACGCGGCGATCGACGCGGCCCCGGCCCCGGCCGTCGGCCGCTCGCGCGGCGCGTACCGCGAGCTGTATCAGGCGCTCGCGCAGATGACCCAGGAAGAACTGCGGGGACGCACCGAATCGCTCGCCAGCTCGTACCTGGCGCAGGGCGTCACTTTCGACTTCGCCGGCGAAGAGCGTCCGTTTCCGCTCGACGCCGTTCCCCGCGTCATCGACTACGCCGAGTGGTCGCACGTCGAGGCCGGGGTCAAGCAGCGCGTCCGCGCTCTCGAAGCCTTTCTCGACGACGCGTACGGGCATCAGTTCTGCGTGCGCGACGGCGTGCTGCCGGCCGGGCTCATCGCATCGTCGCAGTACTACTACCGTCAGGCCGCCGGCATCCGCTCGGCCAACGGCGTGCGCATCCAGGTCGCCGGCATCGACCTCATCCGCGACGAGCACGGCGAGATGCGCGTGCTCGAAGACAACGTGCGGGTGCCTTCGGGGGTCAGTTACGTCATCTCGAACCGCCGGGTGATGGCGCAGACGCTGCCCGAGCTGTTCGTGTCGATGCGGGTGCGCCCGGTCGGCGAGTACCCCAACAAGCTGCTGCAGGCGCTGCGCGCGTCGGCCCCGCCCGGAGTCGAAGACCCGAACGTCGTGGTGCTCACCCCTGGCGTCTACAACTCGGCGTACTTCGAGCACACGCTGCTGGCCCGGCTCATGGGCGTCGAGCTTGTCGAAGGCCGCGACCTCGTCTGCTCGGGCGGCAAGGTGTTCATGCGCACGACCCGCGGTCCCCAGCGTGTCGACGTCATCTACCGCCGTGTCGACGACGACTTCCTCGACCCGCTGCAGTTCCGTGCCGACTCGATGCTCGGGGCTCCGGGCTTGATGCTCGCGGCACGCCTCGGCAACGTCACGATCGCGAACGCCGTCGGCAACGGTGTCGCCGACGACAAGCTGCTGTACACCTACGTGCCCGATCTGATCCGGTACTACCTCGCCGAAGAGCCCATCCTCAAGAACGTCGACACGTGGCGCCTCGAAGACCCCGGCGCCCTCGAAGAGGTGCTCGACCGGCTCGACGAGCTCGTCGTGAAACCGGTCGACGGATCGGGCGGCAAGGGCCTGGTCGTCGGGCCCGACGCGTCGCCCGCCGAACTCGAGAAGCTGCGCAAGAAGCTGCTCGCCGACCCCCGCGGGTGGATCGCGCAGCCGGTCGTCATGCTCTCGACCATCCCGACCCTCGTCGAAGACGGGATGCGCCCGCGGCACGCCGACCTGCGTCCCTTCGCGGTCAACAACGGCGACGAGGTCTGGGTTCTGCCGGGCGGCCTCACCCGCGTCGCGCTGCCTGAGGGGCAACTCGTCGTGAACTCGAGCCAGGGCGGCGGATCGAAAGACACGTGGGTCGTCGGCGGAGACGCGCCCCGCACGGCCGAGTACAGCCAGGGCAACCTCGCCGGGCTCGTCGCCGACCAGGCCTCGACCCAGGCGATCCCGATCATCTACGACGAGCAGGCCGAGCCCGAGAACCCGCCGGCCGACCGCGGCCTGAGCGAACAACAGGAGCAGCAGCAGCAAGGGCTGCAGCTGGAGAAAGTGGCGCAGCGAGCGGGTACGGCGGGGGCTGCGGAAGGAGGCGCCGCATGCTGAGTCGCATCGCCGAGAGCCTGTTCTGGATCGGACGCTACATCGAGCGCAGCGACGGCACGGCCCGCATCCTCGACGTGCACCTGCAGCTGCTGCTCGAAGACCCGTGGATCGACGAAGACACCGCCTGCCGCTCGCTGCTGTCGGTGATGGGGTCGGTTCCGCCCGAGGGCACCGACACGGTCACTCGTCAAGACGTGCTCACGCGCCTGGCCGTCGATCGCACCAACTCGTCGAGCATCGCCTACGCGCTGCAGGCGGCGCGCGAGAACGCCCGCCGCGCGCGCGAGATCGTCTCGACCGAGCTGTGGGAGACCCTCAACACCACCTACTCGCGCATGCCCCGGCGCCTGAACGCCGAGAAGGTGCACGAGTTCTTCCACTGGGTGCGCGACCGTTCCGCGCTCGCCGTCGGAGTGACGGATGCCTCGACCAGCCGTGACGAAGCATGGCAGTTCTTCACGCTGGGGCGGTCGATCGAACGCGCCGACATGACCGCCCGCCTGCTGGCGACACGTTCGCTGACCGAGGAGTCGGGGCCGTCGTGGACGACGATCCTGCGGTCGTGCGGTGCCTACGAGGCCTACCTGCGGACGTATCGCGGTATGCCGAGTGCGCGCAACGCCGCGGAGTTCCTGCTGCTCGACCGTCTCTTTCCGCGGTCGATCATCTACTCCATCGCACGCGCCGAAGAGTGCATGAGCGCCATCGACCCGGTGGCAGACCGCGTCGGCCATTCGAACACGGTGCTGCGGGCGCTCGGCCGCATCCGAAACGACCTCGAGTATCGACCGATCGGCGAGATCCTCGCCGATCTGCCCGAGCACATGGACGGTGTGCAGAAGGTCACGCGCGAGGCGTCCGAGGCCATCCGCGGCCGGTTCTTCCCGACCGCCGCCGAGCCGAGCTGGATCGGAGAGACCTCATGAAGCGCCTGCGGATCGAGCACGCGACCGGATTCACCTACCCCGGCGACGTCGGGGCGTCGTACAACGAGGCGCGGATGCTGCCGAGCTCGACCGACAGCCAGTTCGTGCTGAGCTCGCAGCTCGACATCGAGCCGACCACCGCCGTGAACCACTACGTCGACTACTTCGGAACGCGGGTCGCCGCGTTCGACGTGCTCGCCGCGCACCGTTCCCTGTCGATCACGGCGCGCTCCCTCGTCGAGGTGCGCCCGCGGCCCATCGAGCACCGCGGCATCACCTGGGACGACCTGGCCGCCGAGTCCGCCCGCTCGATCCACACCGTCGAACAGCTCGGACAGACCTCGCGCACCGCGCCGCATGCCGAGGTGGCGAAACTGGCTCGCGAGGTCGCGGCATCCCACGACGACCCCGGCCGCGCCGCGCACGACATCGCCATCGCCGTCGGCGACGCCGTCGAATACGTTCCCGGTGTCACCGGCGTGCACTCGACAGGGGCCGAGGCCTGGGACGAGCGCAAGGGCGTGTGTCAGGACATCGCCCACATCACCCTGGGCGCACTGCGGTCGGTCGGCATTCCCGCGCGTTACGTCTCGGGATACCTGCACCCGGTGCCGGAAGCCGAGGTCGGCGTCGCGGTCACCGGCGAGTCGCACGCCTGGGTCGAATGGTTCGCCGGCGACTGGCAGGGCTTCGACCCGACCAACAACGTCGAGATCAGCGATCGGCACGTGCTCGTGGGCCGTGGGCGCGACTACAACGACGTGCCGCCGCTGCGCGGCGTCTACGCGGGCCCGTACAAGAGCGCGCTGCACGTCACGGTCACGATCACACGCGAGGCCTGAGCCCGCGGCCGCGCGCACGGGTGCGGGCGATCAACGGACGGCGGTGGACGCGCGGACGACGAGTTCGGGCTGGAAGACCGTCTGACGGGGTATCGAGCTCGGGTCGGCAGCCTCTTCGAGCAGCACCCGCAGCGCTGTGCGCCCGATCATCCGGCTCGGCTGGCGCAGTGTGGTGAGTGGAACGGCGGTCGCCGTCGCGAACGAGATGTCGTCGAAACCCACGAGCGCGATCTCATCGGGGACGAGCATCGTGCTGCCGACGACCAGCGACTGCAGGAGCCCCATCGCGAGCAGGTCGTTGCCCGCGAAGATCGCGTCGGGCCAGTCCCTCCGCGGACGCGCCACGATGCGTCTTCCTGCCTCCGCCCCCTGCTCGACAGTCGGCGCGGTCGTCGAGATGACCTCGATCTCGGCGCGAGCGGTGGCGTTCTCGACGGCGACGCGCGCTCCGGCGAGCCGATCGGTCATCTGCCGCACGTCGAACGGGCCGCCCACGAACGCGATGCGTCGTCGGCCCGTCTCCACGAGATGCGCGGCCGCCATGCGCCCGCCTGCCACGCTGTCGACCGACACCGACGAGAAGCGTCCGTCTCCGCTGAACCGATCGACGAGAACCGCCGCGATTCCGCGAGCTCGCAAGCGCTGCAGTCTCGCCGTGATGTCACCGTGCGGGGCGATGAGCACCCCGCGCACCTGTTGCTCTTCGAACAGGTCGAGGTACGTCCTCTCTCGTGCGACGTCCTCGTCGGTGTTTCCGTACAGGATGGCGATGCCATCGCGGGATGCCTCGTCCTCCGCCCCGCGGACGACGTCGGCGAAGAACGGGTTCTGACCGTCGAGGACGACGAAGCCGACGGTCGATGAGACACCGGCGCGGAGTTTGCGTGCGGCGTCGTTGCGGACGTACCCGAGGTGTTCGATGGCGCGCGTGACCCGCTCGATCGACTCGGGCGATACCTCGTCGGGACGATTGAGCACATTGGATACCGTGCCGACAGAGACGCCGGCACGCTGTGCGACATCGCGGATGCTGATCGCCACGACTTCACGCCCTTCGTTGGATCACGATCTGGTCACTGTCGCTTGCCCGCTTGACCGTCGTCGCTGAATGTCCCTACAGTAGCTGAAACCAGCCTGAATCGATTCAGATCCGATCAGATCGCTGGCCCGACAGCCACCCGACCTCAACGAAGAGGAGACATCGTGACCGACGATGCCGATTCGCCGCACTCGACTCCCGCGCTGGAGCTGCGTCGCGTCGTGAAGTCCTTCGGCGCCGTCGTCGCCCTCCGCTCGGGCAGTCTGACTCTGCGCCGCGGCTCGATCCATGCGCTCATCGGCGAGAACGGCGCCGGAAAGTCGACCATCGTCAAGATCATCGCCGGGCTGTACCGCCGCGACGCCGGTGAGTTCCTTCTCGACGGCGACGTCGTCGATTTCACCTCCACCGCCCAATCGAAGGCCGCCGGCATCGCGGTCATCTATCAGGAGCCGACCCTCTTTCCCGACCTGTCGGTCACCGAGAACATCTTCATGGGGCGACAGCCGACGAACGGCATCGGCCGCATCGACCGCAAGGCGATGAAGCTCGAGACGGCCGCGATCTTCGACCGTCTCGGCGTGAACATCGATCCCGAGCGCGTGACCGAAGGCCTGTCGATCGCCGATCAGCAGATCATCGAGATCGCCAAGGCCATCTCGCTCGATGCGCGGGTGCTCATCATGGACGAGCCCACGGCGGCTCTGTCGGGCGTCGAGGTCGAGCGACTCTTCGCCGTCGCCCGCAGCCTTCGCGACGAGGGGCGAGCGCTGCTGTTCATCTCGCACCGCTTCGACGAGGTCTTCGACCTGTGCGACACCGTCACTGTCATGCGCGACGGGTCGTACGTCGACACGACTCCGATCGCCGAGACGACCGTCGACGATCTCGTCCGTCAGATGGTGGGCCGCGACGTCACCGAACTGTTCCCGAAGCTGCCGGCGAAGATCGGCGATGTCGTGCTCGAGGTCTCGGGTCTCACGCGCCGCGGTGTCTTCCGCGACGTCTCGTTCCAGTTGCGCGCCGGCGAAATCGTCGGGTTGGCGGGCCTGGTGGGCGCCGGCCGGAGCGAAGTGGCACGCGCGGTCTTCGGCGTCGACACCTACGAGTCCGGGACGGTGACCCTGCACGGCTCGCCGTTGCCGAAGGGCAGCCCGCAGAAGGCCACCGCGCGCGGCATCGCTCTCGTTCCCGAAGACCGGCGCAGGCAGGGACTCGTTCTCGACGACGGCATCTCGCGCAATGTCACTCTCGCGATCCGGAACAAGCTCGCCAGATGGGGCCTGCTCTGGACCGGTCTCGAGAACGAAGCCGCGAAGGTCTGGGCGAGTCGTCTCGAAGTCAAGACCGCGGCTCTCGACACCGAGGCAGGCACCCTGTCAGGCGGAAATCAGCAGAAGGTCGTCCTCGGCAAGTGGCTGGCGACCGAGCCCACGGTGCTCATCGTCGACGAGCCGACCCGCGGTATCGACGTCGGCACCAAATCCGAGGTGCACCGCCTGCTCAGCGAGCTCGCGCAGTCGGGGCTCGCCATCCTCATGATCTCGTCCGAACTTCCGGAGGTCCTCGGCATGGCCGACCGTGTCCTCGTCATGCGCGAAGGCCGCCTCACCGGCGAGTTCGACCGCGCAGACGCCACCCCTGAGGCGATCATGTTCGCCGCGACCGCGGATGCCGAGACCGCCGCATGAGCGCGACACTCACGCGTCCGCAGACCCGCAGCGCCGGACGCATCGTGCGACAGATCGCGACGGCGCGCGAGACCGGCATCGCGCTGGCGCTGGTCATCATCGTCATCGCCGCGACCACGGCCAACCCGAACTTCCTCTTCTCGCCCGATGGCTTCCGCGACCTGCTGCTCACCCCGTCGGTACTGCTCCTCGTCGCGGTCGGTCAGGCGATCGTGCTGATCACCCGCAACGTCGACCTGTCGGTCGGTTCGGTCGTCGGTCTGACCGCCTATCTGACCGGTCGTCTCTTCAGCGACGTAGACGGCATCCCGGTCCTCGCCGTCTTCGCAGCGGGAATCGTGCTGGGCGGCATCCTCGGCGCAGTCAACGGTCTGCTCGTCGCGTGGGCGAAGGTTCCGGCGCTGGTGATCACCCTCGGCACGATGTACATCTATCGGGGCATCAACGTCGCATGGACCGGGTCCGACCGCATCAACGCATCGGACCTGCCCGCCGGTTTCCGCGCACTCGGCACCGACCAGCTGCTCGGCATTCCGATCCTCACGATCATCGCTGTCGTCGTCCTCATCGCCGCCGCGTGGTACCTGCGCAACATCCGCGGGGGCCGCGAGTTCTACGCGATCGGATCCGATCCCGGCGCCGCGCACCTCTACGGGCTGAAGGTCTCGCGCCGCATCGTCACGGCGTTCGTCGTTTCGGGTGCGTTGTCGGGACTCGCCGGTGTGCTCTACGCCGCACGCTATGGCACGGTCAGCTCCGCGGCCGGCACCGGCTGGGAGCTCCAGGCCATCGGTGCCGCCGTCATCGGCGGCGTCGCGATCGCCGGCGGCGTCGGCACGGTGTGGGGGGCGGCGATCGGTGCCTTCCTCCTGCTGACCATCAACCGCGCCCTGCCGATCCTGGGCATCGACGACTTCTGGCAGCGAGCCGTGGTCGGCGTGCTCATCCTCGGCTCCATCGTCCTCGATCGTGTGCTCGCCGTCCGCCAGCACCGACGACTGATCGCACAACGGGAGGAGGACCGATGAGCGCCCCCGCCACCGAGACCACCCTGGTCAGGCTTCACCAGCCCTACGCGCGCCCGGCGTGGCGACGCATCCTGCTGACGCGCGAGATGGCGATCATCGGCATCCTGATCGTCGTCGTACTCGTCTCGCTGGCGAGCGTGCGCAACTTCGACAGTCCGCTCACTCTCACCTACCTGCTGCGCGACATCGCACCGATTCTGCTGATCGCTCTGCCGATGACGCTCATCATCATCACCGAGGAGATCGATCTCTCGGTCGCGAGCATCCTCGGGCTCTCGAGCGTCATGACCGGCGTGCTCACTCAGGCGGGACTGCCGTTCACGGTGGCCGCGATCGCCGCGATCGTCGTCGGCGCGGTGTGCGGCGTCTTCAACGGATTCCTCGTCACCGTGGTCGGCCTGCCGTCGCTCGCGGTCACGATCGGAACCCTGGCCCTCTTCCGCGGAATCGCGGTGGGCCTGCTCGGGACGACGGCGATCACCGATTTTCCCGAGGAGTGGACCGACCTCGCCAAGGCGAACATCCCCGGAACCCCGGTGCCGATGATCATCATCCCCTTCGTCGTTCTCGCGATCGTGTTCGCGGTGCTGCTGCACTTCACCCCGTTCGGCAGGTCGCTGTATGCGATCGGACTGAACAAAGAGGCGGCGCACTTCTCGGGCATCGATGTCGCACG
>JAAIGE0101176754.1_pt1 | contig 11857 bp, 5 predicted proteins | sample 6487951 | NCBI WGS metagenome assembly JAAIGE01 (sample SAMN13974128, study PRJNA590717) | phyllosphere metagenome | biome: tomato field; feature: multiple bacterial spot infested tomato fields; material: tomato leaves; isolation source: leaves from tomato fields | host: Solanum lycopersicum ... | reverse complement strand
GTGGGGCGGGCGAGCATGTCGAGCGCGACCTGGGCGGCATGGGCACGCGCGATCTGCGTACTGTGCTCCTCGACCGCGGCATCGGGAGCCAGGGAGCGCACGGCATCCAGGAAGCCGTCGCGGTGCTGATGTCCATCACCGGCGACAGCGCGCGCACCCCGTCGCGATCGGGATAGCCGTTCATGGCGATGAACCCGCTTTCCGCCTGCGCGATCGGATCGAACCCGCCGCGATCGGCGAACGGCCCGGTGCGGCCATAGGCGGACACCGAACAGAAGATCAGCCCGGGATGATCGGCCTTGAACGTGTCGTATCCCAGGCCCAGCCGCTCGATCACGCCGGTCGAGAAATTCTCGATGACCACGTCGGCCCTGGCGATCAGGTCGCGCGCCAGCGTCAGGCCCGCCGGCGATTTCAGGTCGAGCGCGACGCTGCGCTTGTTGCGGTTGGTCCAGATATGCGGCGCGCCGCCCTCCACCCCGTCCTGATAGGGCGGATAGTGGCGGAAATCGTCGCCCTTGCCGGGCGTTTCCACCTTCACGACGTCGGCCCCCATGTCCGCCAGGATCACCGTCGCGAAGGGACCGGCGATATAGTGGGTGAAGTCGACGACCCGCACCCCCTCCAGCGCCAGCGGCGCGCCGGCGGCGCGCGGGGTGTGGACGGGGAATTCGGCTTCGAGACCCTTGTGGTCGGTCATGACCTCTCCAAACGATGACGGCGCGGCGGCGTCCGCCGCGTCGCCGGCACGTCTGCGCCGGCGATCCTGCGCCCACCAATCCTGCGCCAATGCCCCTGCAACTTGCGGGCCACCCGCGTGCAACTTGCAGGCCACCCGCACCGGCGGCAAGCGATACCGGCGCGGCGGCGGGCGCGCTGGCCGCGACGAGGACAGGCGATGTGCCCGCGGGCGACACTGTCCGCGCCGTTCGCTGGCCGATCCCTCACGCCGCCGCCATGGCATAAGCCTTGCAGAAACGGAGCGGAAGGAGATCATAGTCGTGCCATTCATCGAGACGATGCCGGACCATGCCGGACCGCCTGCGATCTACGCCGCATATCCCGACGTGTACCGTCCCTGGTCCGAGATGAGCCAGGCGCTGATGAACGGCCCCTCGCCGCTGTCGCGCGGCGAACGCGAACTGATCTTCGCCTATGCCTCCGGCCTCGGCGGCTGCGCCTTCACCTATGCCGCGCATGCGGCGGTCGCCTATGCCTTCGGGGTGGTACCCGAGGGCGCGATCGACGCGCTGATCGCCGATCCGGAGACCGCGCCGGTCGAGCCGCGGTTGAAGCCGCTGCTCGCCTTCGTCCGCAGGCTCGCGCTCGATCCGGCGCAGGTCGCGAAGGCGGATGTCGACGCGGTGCTGGCGGCGGGCTTTCCGCAGCAGGCGTTCGACGATGCCGTCGCCATCACCGGCCGGGCGATGTTCATGCGCTGCATCGCGCAGGCCTATGGCTTCACGCCGATGACCGCCGGGCGCGCCGCCGCCCGCGCGCTGGAGCGGATCGAGCATGGCTATGTCGACCTCTACGCCACCCGCCGCCAGCCCGGCCCGGCGGCATGACGGCCGGTCGCGCGCCGGTCCCGTTCCACGGCAACCACCACCGCGACATCGCGGCGCTCCACGCCTGGACCGCGCTGGTGCGGGAGGAGGCGCTGGAACCCGGACTGCCGATCGTCGATCCGCACCATCATCTGTGGGACGACGATCGCGGCGTCTATCTGATCGAGCAGTTCGCCGACGATATCGCGACGGGCGGGCACGACGTCGTCGCGACGGTCTATGCCCAGTTCCGGGCGATGTACCGCGCGGACGGGCCGGTCGAGATGAGGCCCGTGGGCGAGGCGGAGTTCGTGACCGGCCAGGCGGCGACGGCGGCGAGCGGCCGCTACGGCGCGCTGCGCGTGGCGGAGGCGATGATCGCCCATGCCGATCTGTCGCGCGGCGCGGCGGTGCGGCCCGTGCTCCAGGCGCTGGCGGCGGCGGGCAATGGCCGCCTCGCGGGCATCCGCCACGGCGCGACCTGGGACGACGGCGCGGCGGCGCACGGCCGCAGCTTCGCGCCGCGCGACCTGCTGCGCCAGCCCGGTTTCCGGCGCGGCTTCGCCGAACTGGCGCCGCTCGGCCTCGGTTTCGACGCCTGGCTGTTCTACCACCAGCTGCCCGATCTCGCCCCGCTGCTGGCGGCGCACCCGGAGACGCGCGTCGTGCTCGACCATTGCGGCGGCGTGCTCGGCACCCCGCCGCATGACGATCGCGCCGCGGTGTTCGATGCGTGGCGGCGGCAGATCGAGGCGCTGGCGCGCTTCCCCAACCTGTCCGTCAAGCTCGGCGGGCTCGGGATGCTGTATCTCGGCTGGGATTTCCATCTGCGCGACGTGCCGCCCTCGTCCGAGGAGGTGGCCGAGGCGTGGCGCCCCTATGTCGAGACGTGCATCGCGGCGTTCGGCACCGGCCGCTGCATGTTCGAGAGCAATTTCCCGATGGACAAGCAGAGCTGCGGCTATGGCGTCCTGTGGAACGCGTTCAAGCGGATCACCGCCGATCTGCCGGCGGCGGCGAAGGCGGATCTCTATCACGACAATGCGGTCAGGGCCTATCGCCTGCCGCGCGCGCTGGTCGGCCATGCCGACGCGATCGGCGGCGTCCCTGCCGCCGACGGGATCAAGGACGGGATGACGACATGAAGCATTACGGTCAGTTCTACATCGACGGCGCCTGGGTCGAGCCGATCGGCCAGCGGCCCTTCGAACTCGTCAATCCGGCGACCGAGCAGGTCTTCGCGACCGTCGCGCTCGGCACGCCGCAGGATGTCGACCGGGCGGTCGCGGCGGCGCGCGCCGCCTTCCCCGCCTTTTCGGACATGCCGGTGGCGCAGCGGGCCGATCTGCTGCGCGCGATCATCGCCGGGTTCGAGGCGCGCCAGGACGACGTCATGGCCGCGATGACCGAGGAGATGGGCGCGCCCGTCAGCCTGAAGGGCCAGACCGGCGCCGCGCTCGCCGCGCTTCGCCAGGCGGTGGCGACGCTGGAATCCTACGACTTCGAGACGCGGATCGGCGTCAGCATCGTCCGGCGCGAGGCGATCGGCGTCGCCGGCCTCATCACCCCGTGGAACTGGCCGATCCAGCTGCTGTGCAACAAGCTGTCGTCCGCCTTCGCGGCGGGCTGCCCGGTCGTGGTGAAGCCCAGCGAGTTCACCCCCGTCAGCGCGCTGGTGCTGACCCAGATCCTGCACGACGCGGGTGTCCCGGCCGGCGTCTTCAACCTCGTCAACGGCGACGGCCCCGGCGTGGGCGCGGCGATCGCCGGGCACGACGATATCGACATCGTGTCCTTCACCGGCTCGACCCGGGCGGGCGCGCTGATCGCGGAAACGGCGGCGCCCTCGATCAAGCGCGTGGCGCAGGAGCTGGGCGGCAAGTCGGTGAACCTGATCCTGCCCGATGCCGATCTCGCCGCCGCCGCCGACTACAACGTCACGCGCGGCTTCTCGAACAGCGGCCAGTCGTGCCATTCGCCGACGCGGATCCTCGTCGAGGAGCATCGCCTCGGCGAGCTGGAGGTGATGCTGCGCGCCGCGGTCGCCGACCGGATCAGGGTCGGCGACCCGACCGATCCCGCGACGACGCAGGGCCCCGTCGTCAACCGCGCGCAGTTCGATCGCATCCAGGCCTATATCGAGACGGGGATTCGCGAGGGTGGCCGCCTCGTCACCGGCGGTCCGGGCCGGCCGGAGGGGATCGCGCGCGGCTTCTTCACCCGGCCGACGATCTTCGCCGACGTGACGCCCGACATGACGATCGCGCGCGAGGAGATCTTCGGGATGGTCACCGCCATCCTGACCTACCGCACGGTCGACGAGGCGGTCGCGATCGCCAATGATTCCCCCTATGGCCTCGGCGCGCATGTGTTCGGGCGCGACCGGGATGCCGCACTCGGCGTCTGCCGCCGGCTGCGCGCGGGCCGCGTGTTCTACAACGCCGCGCCCAGCAATTCGGATTCGCCGATGGGCGGCTACAAGAAGTCGGGGAACGGCCGCGAGATGGGCGTCTTCGGCATGGAGGAATATCTGGAGATCAAGTCGATCATCGGGTTCGACTGACACCCCTCCGACGCCGCCAATGGCGGGGCGGACCGGGGCATCCCCCGGCCCGCCCCGCCCCTTCCCTTATCCGACCGAATGGCGCAGGTCGGAGCGGCTGCTCTCGGGGATCAGCGCCGCCGTCGTCGCGCCGACCAGCCCCATCAGGATGAGATAGCCGGCCGGACCCGCGACGCCGTAGCGATGCTCCAGCCAGGTCGTGACGAACGGCGCGGTGCCGCCGAACAGCACCGTCCCCGAATTATAGGCGATGGCGTGGCCGGTCGCGCGGAACGAGGTCGGGAACATCTCAGGCATGGTCGTGAACGCCGCGCCGCCATAGAGGCCGACGCCGATCGCCAGCAGCAATTGCCCGACCAGCGCGAGCGGAACGCCGCCCGCGCCGGCGATCGAGATCGCCGGAAACGCGGCCAGCGCGACCCAGATCGCGCCGAGCGCCAGCACCGGCCGCCGCCCCAGCCGGTCGCTGAGCGCCCCCGACACCGCGAACATCGCCGCCAGCACGCCGATCGCCGCCGCGTTGGTCAGCAGCGCGGTCGTCTGGTCCAGCCCGGATTTGCGGATGAGATAGGGATAGAAGAACGCCAGCATCGTGTTCGCGCCGACCGAGAGCGTCGAATTGAGGAAGACGACGCGCAGCAGCGACCGCTTGCCCGCATGGCCCACCTGGATCAGGCTGGGGGCGGCCTCCGTCCCCGCCCCCGTGCCCGCCTGCGGGGCGCACTGACGCTCCTGGCGCGCGGCGACGAATTCCTCGGGGTCGTGGAGCGAGCGCCGCAGCCACCAGCCGACGATACCGATCAGCCCGCCCGTCCAGAACGGCAGCCGCCACAGCCAGTCGGCATAGGTCTCGGCGCCCCCCGCCAGTTGCAGCGTGGTGATGAACAGCGCGGCGATCGCGTTCGCGCCGAAGCCGAAGAACCAGGTGAGCCCGATCCACCGCCCGCGCGATCCGGGCGGCGCGCTTTCGAGCGCGAAGGCGGCGTTGCCGGTCGTCTCGCCGCCCATCGCCAGCCCCTGCGCGCAGCGGCACAGGACGAGCAGGATCGGCGCGGCGATCCCGATCGTGGCATAGGTGGGCAGGATGCCGATCGACAGCGTCCCCAGCGCCATCAGCCAGATCGACGCGCTGAGTACGCGGATCCGGCCGATCCGGTCGGCCAGGATGCCGAACAGCAGCCCGCCGAACGGCCGCGCGACATAGGCGACGCCATAGACCGCCAGCGTCGCGAGCAGCGAGGCGGTGGGATCGGCCGCCGGGAAGAAATAGCGCGACAGCACGGGGATCGAGAAGGTGAAGATCGCGAAATCGTACAGTTCGCCCAGATTGCCCACCGACGCCGCCGCCAGCGTCTTCAATGCGCCGCGTTCGCGCCGCGCCGCGATCGTGGCATCGTCGGTCCGGTTGTTGGTCATCGACATCGGGACGCACCCCTTACCCGCGCCCGGCGACGCCGCATGGTCCGCGGAAAACGCGGGGACATGGCCACGCCGCCGTCGCGGCGCGGTCATCGGGGGCACGGCCGGTCGGCCGCGCCCCGTCGCGATCAGAACCTCGCCCGGACGCCGACCGTGAGGTAGCGCCCGATGATGTCGTAGATCGTCGTATCGGTCGGCGCGGTCAGGTTGGTCGCCGCGCCATATTGCTGGATGTCCGGCTTGACGTTGAACAGGTTCTGGACGTTGACGAAGAATTGCGGCTTGCCCGGCCCTGCGATGTTCACGTTCAGGTTCAGGTCGACATAGGTCCGGTTGTTCGACACGGTGTCGAAACCGGGCGCGAACACCTCGGTGACGCCGCGCCGGTAGTGGCCCGTGAACCGTTCGTTGACGGTGATGTCGAACCCGTCCTGCGCATAGGTCTGCACCAGCAGCCCGCGCCATTTCGGCAGGCCGCCGGTGCCATAGCCGTTGATCGTCCGCCCCGCGCGCTGGAGCACCGGCTGCGCGGCGCCCGCCTGCGTGCTGTATTCGTCCAGATAGTTCGCGAAGGCGCGCAGCGTCAGCCGCCCGCCCGCAGGCGCGAAGACGCCGCCGAGCGCGGTGGTGTAGTTGAGCTCGAAATCCAGCCCCTGCGTCTTCAGCATCGCCAGGTTCTGCGGCAGCACGAAGATCTGCGTCGGCGCGTTCGCCGGCGTCGTGTTGCTGAACGGGAACGGCCGGATGATGAGCGCACAGATCGGGCTGGTGCCGCCCGACGCCTGGCATTCGTTGAGCTGGGTCAGCTCGTTCGTCGTCTGGATCGCGCCGGCGATGCTGATGCGATAGGCGTCGACCGACAGGGTGAAGCCGCGCAGGAACGCCGGCTGGATCACCAGCCCCAGCGTCGTCGTGTCCGCCTTTTCCGGCTGGAGGGCGGCATTGCCCTGGTTGACGATCTGCGTCACCGGCAGCGTGTTGGTCAGCGGGTCCTGCACGCCGCGATTGATGACGTTGGGGCCGGCATACAGGTCGAACAGGCTGGGCGACGCGATGTCGCGCGAGCGGTTCGCGCGCAGCCGCACGCCTAGGACCGGCGTCCAGCTGAGCCCCGCCTTCCACGTCGTCACCGTCCCGCTGGTGCGGTAATCGGTGACGCGGCCCGCCAGGTCGAGGTCGAGGCTCCGGGCGAGGGGCTGGTCCTTCAGGACGGGGATCGACACCTCGCCATAGGCTTCCTTGATCGCCTGGCTGCCCGATGCCGCGCCCTGGTTGGTGACCAGATATTTGAGCGCGCTGGCGGGCACGCCGCGGATATCGCCAAAATAGGCGGCGCGCAGCGCCGGCGCGGTGGCCGCGACCGAGGCGGGATCGGCGTTGGAGGTCTGGTCGAGCGTCTGGTGGCGATATTCCGCGCCCAGGGCGACCGTCACCGGCCCCGCCGGCAGCGTGAACACGTCGCCATGGATGTTGGCGTTGACGTAATCCATCTCGTTGACGACGCGGAACATCGACAGCTGCCGGGTATAGGCGACCGCCGCCGCCGACACATTGCCCTCGCCCAGCGGATTGAAGGGGACGCAGCCCGGCAGGAAACCCGGCGCGGTCAGCGAGACCCGGCAGACGATCTGCCCGCTCGACGGATCGCGGACCGCGTCGATCGCCGCGAAGAAGCGCCGGGAATCGAATTCGTTCGAGGTCAGCTTCAGGTCGGCCCGGCCGTGGACGTAGTTCGCGTCCCACCCCCATGATCCGCCGAACCTGCCCTTCAGCCCCGCCTGCCCGCTCCAGTATGTCGTCACGCTGTTGGCGCGCATCGACGGCAGGTCGTTGAAGTAACGGCCCATCTGGAAACTGGTCTCGCCCGCCCGCGCCATCGCGGCGGCGATGTCGGGCCGCAGATAGGGATTCTCGCGAAAGATCGTCAGCGTGCGGTTGCTGGCCGGGCGGTTGTTCGACGGCTGCGTGTCGAACGCCGTCTGGCTGCGTCCGTATATCCCTTGCGCGAAGAACTCGATCGAATCGGTCAGTTCCGCGCCCGCGCGCAGGAACGCCTGATCGGTCTTCAGCGAGGCGGCGAGCGACGAGTTGTAGACCACGCCGTCCCCGCCCATCTGCGTGGCGCTGGAGCCGGTGCGCGCGCCCGCCACGAACGGCGTCAGCGTGCCGTCGGGCTGGAACCGCTGCCCCGCCAGCACGCCGGTGCTGATGAGGCCGCCATAGGTGAGCACGCTGGTGCGCGCCATCGGCGTCTGGACATAGGGGTTGGCGGCGGTCGCCGCGCCGGTCAGCGCCACGTCGGGCGTTGCCCAGGGCCGGTCGCTCAAGGCGCCGACGCCCTCGATCTCATAACGTTCGTAGCTGCCGATGACATGGACGCGCGGACCCACCGACAGACCGCCGGCGATGCCCACCCGGTACGAGAAGTCGTCGCCATAGGTCGACACGCCCGTCTGCACGCCGCCCTTCAGCCCCTTGAACCGTTCGTCGAGCACATAGTTGACGACGCCGGTGACCGCATCCGAGCCATAGACCGCCGACGCACCGCCGGTGACCACGTCGACGCGCGCGACCAGCAGCTGCGGCAGCAGGTTCACGTCGACCGCGTTGGTGTTCGTGGTCGGCGTGACGCGCGAGCCGTTGAGGAGCGTGATGAGCCGCTGCGACCCCAGGCCGCGCAGGTTCAGGTAATTGCCCTTGACCGATGCGGTGGCGGCGTTCGTCGTGCCGGTGTTCTGGTTCGACGACGCGGCGAACACCGGCAGCTTGTTGAGCGCGTCGGCCAGGTTGCTCGGCGCGGTCTGGACCAGGTCCTGGGTCGTCACCGCGGTCACCGGCGTCGGCGCCTGCGCGCCGTTGCGGACGATGCGCGACCCGGTCACCACGATGTCGGCGTCGCTGGCCTGCGCCGGATCGGCCGTCGCGCCGGTCGGGGTGTCCGCGCCGCCCGGCACGGTCGGCTCGGCGGTGGTCGGGTTCCCGCCATCGACCGGCGTCGGCTTGCCCGCGTCCTGTTGGGGCTGGCTGGCCGTGGCCGTGACGCCCGTCTGCGCTGCCGCGGGAATCGCCGCCAGCGCGATCATCGAAGTGGCGCACACCGAAGAAAGCCTCTTCATCGTCATCCTCCCGCGCATGGTCGGCGTATCGCCACCGATCCTTCGTCGCAGGGATGTCACAGCAACGGTCGTGCCAAACCGCGCCGCCGGCGTCCGCGCCCCTGTCACAGCCTTGCAAGGCGCTCGTCGCCATCGCCTCGTTGTTCGCGGCGGCAACAGCGGGTGTCATCCGCGACAACAGCGGCAGGGCGCGGGGCGGGCCAGTGCGGCGGCGAAGCGCCGCGATCCCCCGCCCGCCCCCGCGCACCGGCCGGACCGCCGCCGGACGGCAGCGGCCGCGCGGACCGGGCGCACCCGCCGTCGACGGGCCGGCGCGAGGGGGAGGCGGCCGTCGTCGCGATCAGAACCGCGAGCGGAAGCCGATCGTGAAATAGCGGCCGATGACGTCGTAGATCGCGGTATCGGCCGGGGTGTTGAGATTGGTCGCCGCGCCGAACTGCTGCACCGGCGGCGTCGTGTTGAACAGGTTCTGCACGTTGACGAAGACCTGCGGGCGACCGGGCGCGGCGATGTCGAAGTTCAGGTTCGCGTCGACATAGGTGCGGTTGGGCGAATGGGTCGCGAAACCGGGCGCGAACACCTCGCCCGCGCCGCGATAATAGCTGCCCGTGAACCGCTCGGTCAGGGTCAGGTCGAACCCGTCCTGGGCATAGTTCTGCGTCAGCAGGCCACGCCATTTCGGCAGGCCGTAGCTGCCATAGCCGTTGATCGTCCTGCCCGCCCGCTCGATCGCGGGCTGCGTCGTGCTGGCGCGCGTCCGGTACTGGTCGAGATAGTTGGCGAAGGCGCGCAGGCCGAGCCGGCCGTTGACCGGGGCGAAGATCCCGCCGAGCTTGGTCGTGTAGTTCAGCTCGACATCGACGCCCTGCGTGGTGAGCGATGCCAGGTTGAGCGGCAGGACGAAGATCTGGGTCGGCGCGTTCGCCGCGCTGGTGTTGCTGTAGGGCAGCGGCCGGATGATGAGCGCGCATACCGGCGAGGTGCCGCCGCTCAGCTGGCATTCGTTCAGCTGGCTCTGCTCGTTGGTCGTCTGGAACGCGCCGTTCACCTTGATGCGATACGCGTCGACCGAGGCGGTGAACCCGCGCAGGGCGCGCGGTTGCAGCACGATGCCGAGCGCGGTCGTATCCGCCTTTTCCGGCTTGAGGTTGACGTTGCCCTGGTTGATGATCGTCGTGACCAGCTGGGTGTTGGTCAGCGGATCGGTGACGCCCAGGTTGCGCACGTTCTGCCCCGCATACAGGTCGTACAGGCTCGGCGCGGCGATGTCGCGCGACTGCGTCGCGCGGAAGCGCAGGCCGGCGACCGGCGCCCAGACCAGACCGGCCTTGTAGGTCTCGACCGTCCCGCTCGTCTTGTAGTCGGTGATGCGGCCCGCCAGGTTCAGGTCGAGCGCCTCGGCGAACGGCTGGTCCCTGAACAGCGGGATCGACGCCTCGCCATAGGCTTCCTTCACGTTCTGGCGCCCCGATGCCTGGCCGGTATTGTTGACCAGGAAGGTCAGCGCCGAGGCCGGCACGCCCCGGATACCGCTGAAATAGGCGCTGCGCTGCGCCGTGCCGGCGAGCGCGGCGGGATCGGCGTTGGTCGTCTGGGTCAGGCGCTGCTGCCGATATTCCCCGCCAAAGGCCACGGTCACCGGCCCCGCCGGCAGGGTGAGGACATCGCCATGGACGGTCGCGTTCACATAATCCATCTCGTTGACGATCTGGTAGCGCGAGAACTGCCGGGTATAGGCGACCGCGGCGGCCGAGACATTGCCCTCGCCCAGCGGGTTGAGCGGCACGCAGCCCGGCAGGAATCCCGGATTGGTCAGGTTGACGCGGCACACGACCTGCCCGCTCGCCGGATCGCGGACCGCATCGATCGCCGCGAAGAAGCGCCGCGAATCGAACTCGTTCGAGGCGAAGTCCAGCGTCGACCGGCCATGGACGTAATTGGCGTCCCAGCCCCATGATCCGCCCAGCTTGCCCTTCAGCCCCGCCTGCCCGCTCCAGTAGCTCGTGACGCTGTTGGCGGTCATCAGCGGGATGTCGCGGAAATAGCGGCCCATCTGGAAGCTGCTCTGGCCGGCGGCGGTCATGGCGGCGGCGATCTCGGGCCGCAGATAGGCGTTGTCGCTGTAGATCGTCAGCGTGCGGTTGCTGCCCGGCCGGTTGTTCGACGCCTGCGTCACGAACCCCGTCTCGCTGCGCCCGTACATCCCTTGCGCGAAGAACTCGATCGAATCGGTCAGCGCCACCGAGGTGCGCAGGAACGCCTGATCGGTCTTCAGCGCCGCGGTCAGCGCGGTGGTATAGACGATGCCGTCGCCGCCCATCCGGGTCGCGCTGGACCCGGTCGCCCGGCCGAGCACGAAGGGGGTCAGCGAGCCGTCGGGCCGGAATTGCTGCCCGGCCAGCACGCCGGTGCTGATGTTGCCGCCATAGGACAGCACGCTGGTGCGCGCCATCGGCGTCTGGACATAGGGGTTGGAGGCGGTGCCGGCCCCGGTCAGCGCCACGTCGGGCGTCGCCCAGGGGCGATTGCCCAGCGAGCCGACGCCGTCGGACTGATAGCGTTCGTAGCTGCCGATCACATGGATCCGCTCGCCGATCGCCAGCCCGCCGGCGACGCCGAGGCGGTAGGAGAAATTGTCGCCATAGGTCGAGATGCCCGACTGGCCGACGACCTTCAGCCCCTTGAACCGCTCGTCGAGGACATAGTTGACGACGCCGCTGACCGCATCCGAGCCATAGACGGCCGAGGCGCCGCCCGTCACCACGTCGACACGGGCGACCAGCAGTTGCGGCAGGAGGTTCACGTCGACCGCGTTGGTGTTGTTGGTCGGCGCGACGCGCGAGCCGTTGAGCATCGTCAGCAGGCGCTGCGAGCCGAGCCCGCGCAGGTTGAGATAATTGCCCTTGGCGGCGAACGAGGCGCCGCTGGTGAAGCCGGTATTCTGGTTCGACGACGCGGCGAACACCGGCAGCTTGTTCAGCGCGTCGGCGATGTTGCTGGGCGCGACCTGCACCAGATCGCCCGTCGTCACCGCGGTGACCGGCGTCGGCGCCTGCGCGCCGTTCCTCACCGTGCGCGACCCCGTCACGATGATGTCGCTGTCGCTCGGCGGCGTCGCCTGCGCGGCCGCGGCCTGTTCCCCGCCTGCCTGTTCGCCGCCTGCCTGTTCGCCGGCCGCCTGCTCCCCGGCCCCGGCGGCGACGGCCGGGGGC
>JAAIGE0101010805.1_pt1 | contig 11859 bp, 13 predicted proteins | sample 6487951 | NCBI WGS metagenome assembly JAAIGE01 (sample SAMN13974128, study PRJNA590717) | phyllosphere metagenome | biome: tomato field; feature: multiple bacterial spot infested tomato fields; material: tomato leaves; isolation source: leaves from tomato fields | host: Solanum lycopersicum ... | reverse complement strand
CCAGTTCGAAATCACGCTGCAGCCCGGTGCTGTCACCTTGCAGCACGGCAAAGAACAGCTGGTTTTGCTGCGCACCGGCGCTGCGGCTTGGCAGCACTTGCCAGCCGCTCGGGTCGCGCCGGGCAATGCCCTGGGCGTCGATCCGGTAGTCCTGACGCAGTGGCGTATGCAGCATCCAGAGCAGGCCATGATCACGGGCAAGCACGAACTCACCTTCGCTCAGCAAGGGCTGGGGCAGGGCACGCAGGTGTTTTTCCTGAATGAAGGGGCCCTTGACCACCGCAGGTGCGCTGAGCTGGTGTTGCAGGGCGTCCAGGTCGAAGGCTGCGCTCAAGGGGCTGACGATCAGCACCGCCAACGTTGCCAGCACGCAGGCCAGCCGTCTTAGCGCAGCACTCATGACAACACCTGCTGCACGGCGTCGAGCATGACCTGCGGCGAGGCCAGCTGCATTTCGCCGCTGTCGATGTGCACGGCCACCTGAACCGTACTGGCACGGGTCATGCGCTCACCGGTCACGGCGTCGCTGATCAGGTAATGCAGCTTCAGGCGGTTTTCCCATTCCACCAGGCTGGCCCGCACCACCAGGCGCTGACCGAACGTGGCGCCGCGCATGTAGCGCAGCTGCAGGTCGATCACCGGCCATGCATAGCCGCTGGCCTGCATCTGCACATAGTTGTGCGCCAGGCGGTCGAGCAGGGCGCACCGCGCCACTTCCAGGTACTTCACATAATGGCCATGCCAGACCACATGCATGCTGTCGACATCGAAAAACGGCACGATGACTTCGGTGTCGACGTGGAAAACGCCAGGGTTACGCATGCAGCCTCCAGTGACGTTGGCCGATGCGCACCAGGCAGTGGCGCAGCTCGCCTTCCAGCGCCCGGTCTTCGATGACCGGCGCGAACTCCTGCAACAACGCCTCGTGCATCTGCGCCAGCGCAGGGGGCAGCGCGTGTGCCTGGGGCTGCTGGCTGCGCAGCCAGACGCCCTGGTTGGCGGCCAGCAACGCAGCGGCGGCGACTTGCTCGGTCAGCTCCAGGACCCGCAGGGCATCGCGGGCGGCAATGGTGCCCATGCTCACCTTGTCCTGGTTGTGGCATTCGGTGGAGCGCGAAAACACGCTGGCGGGCATGGTCTGCTTGAGCGCTTCGGCAGTCCAGGCGCTGGCCCCGATCTGCACAGCCTTGAAACCGTGGTTGATCATGGCGCGCTCGGCCGGTGCGCCCGACAGGTTGCTCGGCAGGCCGTGGTTGTAACGCACATCCACCGCCAGCGCGAGTTGTCGGTCGAGCAGGTCGGCCACGTTGGCGACGAGGGTTTTCAGGCTGTCCATGGCAAAGGCGATGTGCCCGCCATAGAAATGCCCACCGTGCAGCACGCGCTCGGCATCACCGTCGATGATCGGGTTGTCGTTGGCACTGTTGAGCTCGGTCTCGATGAAACCACGCAACCAGCCCAGGCTGTCGGCCAGTACCCCCAGGACGTGCGGCGCGCAGCGCAGCGAATAGCGGTCCTGCAGGCGGTGCAAGGGCGGCAGGGGTGCGTCGATCGCCAGGTCCTGGCGCAGCCAGGCGGCGACCTGCGCCTGGCCAGGGTGTGGCTTGGCGGCGAACAGGCGTTCGTCGAAATGCTCGGGGTTGCCTTGCAGGGCAACCACGTTCAGTGCCGTGATACGGGTTGCCAGGTGCAGAAGATAATCGGCGCGGGCAAACGCCAGGCACGCAAGGCCGGTCATCACTGCCGTGCCGTTCATCAGGGCCAGGGCTTCCTTGGGCCTGAGCACCAGGGGCTGCCAGCCCAGTTCGCGGTGCACGTCGGCGCTGAGGCGGCGCTGGCCCTGGAACATCACCTCGCGCTCGCCCGAGAGCGTCGCGGCCACGTAGGACAGCGGGGTGAGGTCGCCACTGGCGCCTACCGAACCCTCTTCGGGGATCAGCGGCAGGACGTCGTGGGCAATGAAGTCGCGCAGGCGCTCGAGCAGTTCCAGGCGAACACCGGATACCCCGTGGCTGAGCGACCGCAGGCGTGCAGCCAGCACTGCGCGTGTGGCCGAGGCGTCCAGCAGCTTGCCGAGGCCGCAACCGTGGAAGGTGTAGAGGTGGCGTGGCAGCGCCTCGACGTGTTCCAGCGGCACGGCCACGACACAGGAGTCGCCGTAGCCGGTGGTCACGCCGTAGATCACCCCTTCCTTGTCGAGCAGGGTGTCGAGAAAGCGCGCCCCGCGGGCAATGCGCTCGCGGTAGGCGGCATCGCCCTGCAGGTGTGCCGTGGCACGGCCTTCGGCCAGCGCCACGACGTCTTCGATAGCCAGCGGCGATTCGCCGAACGTGACAGGTTCATGCGCTTGCATCGTCATCGGTCTTCCAGAAAGGGTAGAAATTGAACCACTGCAGGGGCGCGCGCGTGCAGTAGTGGCCCAGGCGATCGGCGTAGCGGGCGGCCCACTGGGCGATGACTTCATCGCGCTGGCCGCGTCGCCATTGCAGGCGTTCGGCAAAGGGCTCGAGGGTGACGTGGTAGCGGCCGTCGTGCTTGAGGCAGAACAGCAGGTTGAGCGGGCATTCGAGCATGCCCGCCAGCAACCAGGGGCCCTGCGGGAAGGCGGCGCGGTGACCCAGGAAGTCCACCTCGACGGTACGCCCGCCATGCAGCGGCACGCGATCACCCGCGATGGCCAGCCATTCACCGCGCTCCAGGCGCTCGGACAGTTGCAGCATCACCGCAGGGTCCAGCTCGCTGACCTGGATGAGCCGCAGGTTGGTGGCGCCCGCCTCGCCCAGCAAGCGGTTGAAGCGCTCGGCATGGCGGGTGTGCACCAGCACGTTCATGGTCACCTGCTCGCCGATTTCGGCCAGGGCCCGGCAGACTTCCAGGTTGCCCAGGTGGGCGCCCACCAGCATCTGCCCGCGGGCGCCGCGCAGTTGCTGACGCAGGCCGGCAGGGTCGTGGATTTCGATATCCTCGATGCGCAGCTTGCCGTTCCACACGTCAAGCTTGTCCAGCAGGGCCTCGGCAAAGGCCATGAACTGACGAAAGACCTGCCATGAGCCAGGGGCAGGCGTCTGCCCGGCGTTCCACTGGCGCAAGCGTTGCTGGTACTGCCACGCGCTGCGGCGGGCACGGCGGCCGAACAGGAAGAAGTAGGCGACGATCAAGTGGATCAATGGGCTGAGCACGCGGCGGCCTAGCAACCGTACCAGGGCGGCGGTCAGCTTCATCAGCCAGAAGCTGCCCCGCTCCTGGTGGTCGGCCCAGTGCTGCGACGGTTCGCTCATGACCGCCACCGACGCCAGAGGATCGCCGGTGCGCGCACCAGCATGCCGAAGAACAGCTTGGCGTGCATCTTGGAAATCAGTGCGTTGTCGTGGACCAGGCGAAAATGCGACAGGCCATCCTGTGGATAATGTACCCGCGTCGGCAGCCAGCGCATTGGTTGGTTGCGCCAGGCCAGGCGCACGAGAATTTCCGGGTCGAAGTCCATGCGCTTGCCAAGTCGCACGGTGTCGATCAAGGCCAGCGTGGCTGGCAGCGGATAGACCCGAAACCCGCACATGGAGTCGGGAATCTGCAGCGACAGGCTGTTGATCCACACCCAGACGTGGGTTAGGTAGCGCGCGTACAGCCGCCCTTTGGGCACACTGGCGTCGTACTGTGGATAACCGCACACCAGTGCCTGGGGGGTATGACGGGAGTGTTCCAGAAACGTCTGCACATCGCCCAGGTCGTGCTGGCCGTCGGCATCGACCTGCAACGCATGACTGAAGCCCAGTCTCGCTGCCTCGCGCAGGCCGGCCATGACTGCACCGCCCTTGCCCTGGTTGACGGGGAGGGTGACCAGAAACACGTTCGTCTGTTGGGCCAGCCGGGCGAGCACCTGCGCGCAGCCAGCGTCGCTGGCATCGTCGACCAGCACGCAGGGCAGGCCCGCGCGCAGCAAGTCGTCCACGACCGCCGGAACGGCCTGTTCATGGTTGTAGACCGGGATCACCGCGCAGGGCTTATGCACAAGCGTTCTCCAACAGAACCCGGCCGCTCGAGCACGGTTGACCGGCACAGGCGAAGGCGAAGTAAAGCTTACCGCGGGCCTTGTCCAGGCGAAGGCTCAGCGCCAGCTCATCGCCGGGCCGCACCAACTGCTGGAACTTGAGCACCTCCATGCCTGCAAAGCGCAGCGGCGACTCGGTCAGCTCAGCGGCCAGCGCGACGGCCCAGTCGATCTGGACCACACCGGGCAACACGGGCGTGCGGGGAAAATGCCCCGGGAAACAGGCAAGGTCCAGGGGCACGCCGAGCTTGAGCTGGAGTTCGTCACCTTCGCGATGCTGCTCCAGCACATGCGGTGCCATGCTGCGAGGCGCCAGCAGCAATGCCTGCAGCGCAACCTGGGTCAGCTTGCCCTGGCTGTTGAGCGGCAAGTGCTGCACCAAGCGCCAGCGGCGGGGCAGTGCCAGCGCCTCGCAGTGGCCTGCCAGGTGGCTGCGCAGGGCCTCGACCAAGGCCCGCCGCCCCTGGTTGCGCAGGGCGTGCAAGCCTGCGGGGGTCGGCACCAGCACGGCGCCGAGGCTGGCCCGGCCGTTTTCGATCATGCCAAGGCGTGCTTCAGACACCCATGGATGCGTGCACAAGGCCTGTTCGAGCATGGGCAGCGAAATGCGCTTTTCTTCGAGTTTGACGATCCGATCCAGTCGCCCCAGCAAGCGAAAGCGCCCATCTGATGAGAATTCGACAGCGTCGGCGCTGTGTTCCACATGCCCCGCAGGGAGGTAGGGCGAGGCGATGCACAGCGCGCCCTGTTCATTCTGGCTGACCTGTACACCGGCAAACGGCTGCCACAAGGGCTGCCCCTGGCGCCAGGCGATCCCGCCGGTCTCCGAGCTGCCGAGGATCTCTGCCGGCCATTGGCCGAGACGCTGGTGCAGGCGCTCGGCCGCATCGGCGGGCAACTCACCGCCCGACGAGAACACCTTGCGCACCGGTTGCAGGGCTGGCCAGTCGAGGTTTTCCCCCATGCGCTTGAGCAGCGCCGGGCTGGCGACCCAGGCAAAGGCCGGGTGGGCGCGGCTGGCCCGTTGCAGGTCTTCGGGGAACGGCAATTGACGGCGCTCGAAACCACGCCCGGCGCACAAGGGCCACAGCACGCGGAACAAAAGCCCGTAGATGTGCTGGGTGGCGACGCTGCCGATGATCCAGGCAGGGCCCAGAGCCTCGCCCCACAAGTGCTCCAGCGCGTTCACCTCACTGGCCAGTTGCGTGAGCTGCTTGTCGATGCGCTTGGGCTCGCCGCTGGACCCGGAGGTACACAGGCTGATGCGGCACCGGGCCAAGTCCAGAACGGCAGGTGGCAAGGGCGCGTCGAACAGGTCGTCGGGCAGCGTATCCTCAGCCTGATCCGTGAGCCACAGGTCTACGTGGGCATTCCAGCGCTCGCGTGTGGCCGGTTGCAGGTCGGCCGGCAGCAAGACCTCAACCTCGGCCCGCCATGCACCGAGCAGGGCAGCGGCCAGTTGCGCGGCGTCCTCCAGGTGCACCGCCAATCGGCGAACACCCCGCGCACGCAGGCCACCGGCCAGGCGCAGTGCCTGCTGGCTCAGTTCGGCATGGTCCAGGACAGGGGCTTGGGTCACCTGGCGCGGCGCATCCAGCGGCAGCAGCAGGTGTTGGAGGTTGATCCAGTTCATGAGCGTCCTCGCACACGTTGTCTAATCAGCCATTCGAGGGCGAACAGCACGCCCATCGCGGCATAGGCGATCACGCCGTTGTAGAGCGTCCACCAGCCCAACGGCGCCCACAGCGTAAGCGCGGCCGCGATCAGGCCGTTGAGCAAAAAGAACAGGCACCAGGCCTGGGTGACCTGCCGGGTATAACGCACCGCGCGCGGTGGCAGCGCTGGGTCGCTCAAGCGTGCCAGGCGTTCGGCCACCGGCATGCCGTGCAGCAGGCTGCTACCGAACAGCCCCAGCATGAAGGTACTGATGAGCACCGGATACCAACGCAGCAGTGCCTGGCTGTCCGACAGCCCCAGCAGCCCACAGAACAGCAGGGCGGCAATTGCCATCCACAGGCTGCCGGGCCGACGAGGGGCGCTGAGCGCACGTGCCAGCCAAAGGCCGCCGAGCAGCAGGCCAAATTGCCAGGGGGCGTAGTGCGCCATGCCGAAATGCACGGCGAACGGATACACCAGCCCGGCAATCAGCAGGCCGGCGCCGATCAGTCGCTTCATGCCGCCGGGTTCACCAGGCGGAACACGGCCTCGACCACGTCGTTGACGGTACGCACCGACTTGAACTCGTCAGCGGCGATCTTCTTGCCTGTCTGGCGCTTGATGTGATCGATCAGGTCGACGGCGTCAATGCTGTCGATCTCCAGATCCTGGTAGAGGTTGGCGTCCAGGCTGATACGCTCAGGCTCGAGCTCGAACAATTCGACCAAGGCGTCGCGCAGAATGTTGAAGATGTCTTCACGGGTTTGCATGATGCGATCTCAGGCGGCCTGACGGGCAGTGACGAACGCCGCCAGGGCGGCGACACTGCTGAAATGGTTGCGGGTGTCCTTGGCATCGGCGTCGATCTTGATGCCATAACGCTTCTGGATGGCCAGGCCGAGCTCGAGCGCATCAACCGAATCCAGGCCCAGGCCTTCGCCGAACAGGGTCTGTTCGTCGTCGATGTCCTGGATGCTGATGTCCTCCAGGCCCAGGGCGTCGATGATCAGTTGCTTGAGATCACGGTTGAGGTCTTGCTGTGGCGCGCTCATCGGCGGCGAGCTCCTTGATGTAGTAGTTGTGCAGGTAGTCGTTGAGCAGGCGGGAAGCTTTGGGTGCAGGGCCCAGCGCTGCGTAGGCGTCGGGATGCACGTCCGGGCCCACCGAAAGGGTGAAGTGCACACGCCTGCCAGGGATGCGGTACCAGGGTTCGTTCTTGGTCAGCGTGGTTGGGCTGACCTTGATGGTGACTGGGGTGATGACGCTTGCACCGCGCAGGGCAATCGCAGCCGCGCCGCGGTGAAAGGCCGGCGGCTGGCCGGGCGAGGTGCGCGTGCCTTCCGGGAAAATCACCAAGGTCTGGCCCTGCTGCAGCGAGGCGACGGCGGCGTCGAGCATGTCCATGCTGCCATCGTTGCCGATGTATTGCGCCTCACTGACCGGCCCGCGTGTGAACGGGTTGTCGAACAGGCTCTGCTTCACGACGCAGTTGGCCTGGCGTACCAGGCCGATCAGGAACACCACGTCGATCAGGGAGGGGTGATTGGCAATGATCATCTGACCCGGCCGGCCCAGGCGCTCGGCCCCTTCGATTTCGTAGGTCAGCACACCCATGGCACGCATGAACTGCACGAAGCGCCAGAACAGCCAGCTGATGGTGCGCCGGGCCCGCTCGCGGTGGCGCACCCGGCCACCGGGCAGGCAGGCCAGCAGCGGAAACACGAACAGCCGCAGGGTCAGGCAGCCCATGCCAAACAGTATAAAGCTCGTCGCGGTGGCCAACAGGCGCCAGATGAAGGCATCGCCTGACCTGCTCACGGCTGTCGGTGCCAGTTCCATGTACGACGCTTCCCTGTGTGAGTGAAATCGGTGCGGCCGTTGAGCATGGCCTTGAGCCAAGCCAGGCCGTGAGGCAGCGCAGGCACTGCCGGTGATGCGGCGACCTCGCCGGGCGCCAGCTGCCATTGCTGGCCTGGGGTCAGCAACAGGCCGAGCGCGTAGGCGAACGGTACGTCGTCTATCCAGGGGCCATAGGCCGGCGGCGGCTGTTCTTCGGTAACGATCAACAGCACGGCTGGGGCACCATCAGCCATGAGCGCTGCGGCTTCCACCACGCCCTGCTCGAAACCATCTCCCGCGGCGGCCAGTGCCGTCATCTCGCAGGTGGAACCGCGCAGGATCGACCACAGGCCGATGACCGCGTTGTGCACCGAGAGGCTGAACTGGGTAGGTGATAGCGGCTGCCCCGCAGCCAGTTCGCCCAGAATCGAAAACGTACGGGGTGTTTCACCGTGGCGTGACACGAAGACCAGCGGCAGCGGCGGCTGGCCCTCTGCCAATGGCCAGGCCACCGCGAACGCCATGCGCGCCATGTGGCTCAGCCGACGGCGTTGCATGGCCGGCAGAAAGGCCACGTCAGGCGCGCAGGCGTCAGCACCCGATGGCGAATTGCCACTGGCCCAGGCGTGCCAGTCGGCAGGCGCCGAAAGGCCCGGAGCCCATGCACGCCATTGGGTGATGTTGAAGGTGATCACGGTGGTTTTCTTCCCGCCCTGAGGGGCTTCCATGCCGAGCGAACGTGTCGGCGCCTGCCTGTCAGGGGTGGTGCGTTCATCGAGTGGCGCGCATTATCCCGGTGCGGCGGTGATGTAGCAATGGATTCGGATCCAAAGAGACAACGCCTTCAAGCGGATGTGGCGTGGTCCGATTGAATAGTTTCCTTTTTCCGACAGTCGGCACAGCGCCATGTCTGGTGCGCAGCCGCTGTAGCAGCGCTGGCCATGGGCACGGCGTCGCCACATACTCGGCAACTCGTCCCTATCCGGAGGTCAGTCATGCGACGCGTGGTGTTCAATCAGAAAGGCGGGGTGGGCAAATCCAGTATCGCCTGCAACCTGGCAGCGGTAAGCGCCCATGAAGGCTACCGAACCTTGCTGATCGACCTGGATGCACAGGCCAACTCGACCCAGTACCTCACCGGGCTGGTGGGCGAAGACATTCCCATGGGCATCGCCGATTTCTTCAAGCAGAGCCTGTCCAGTGGGCCCGGGGTGAAGAAGAATAAGGTCGATATCCACCTGACACCGTTCGAAAACCTGCATGTGGTCACCGCCACCTCGGAGTTGGCCGACCTGCAACCCAAGCTCGAAGCCAAGCACAAGATCAACAAGCTGCGTAAATTGCTCGACGCCTTGAGTGAAGATTACGAGCGGATTTACATCGACACCCCGCCGGCCCTCAACTTCTACGCCGTCTCGGCCCTCATCGCAGCGGACCGTGTACTGATCCCGTTCGATTGCGACAGCTTCTCGCGCCAGGCCCTGTACGGGCTGCTGGCCGAGATCGAGGACATCAAGGAAGACCACAACGAACACCTGGTCGTCGAGGGCATCGTGGTGAACCAGTTCCAGCCCCGTGCCAGCCTGCCGCAGCAGATGCTGGACGCGCTACTGGCCGAAGGCTTGCCGGTGCTGCCGGTGTACCTGGGCAGCTCCGTGAAGATGCGGGAGTCGCATCACGCCAGCCTGCCCCTGATCCACCTCGACCCCCGTCACAAACTGACCCAGCAATTCGTGGCGCTGCATGATTTGCTGGGTGGGGATGAGTAGGTGCAGCTTGATCAGACGTCTGCACGAGGGGCTACGTATCCCCTATGAGTCGCTGCTTGCAGGTACCTGAGGTCAAACCCCCTGGCTGCGCAGCCACTCCAGCAGTGGCTGAAGGGGAAGTGCCCCTGCCTGGCGCGCGATCTCGCGGCCGTTGCGCATCAGTATGAGGCTCGGGATCGAGCGAATGCCCAGTTGCCCGGCCAGGGAGCGGTTGGCTTCGCTGTCGAGCTTGGCCAGGCGGCAGCGGCCAGTCAGTTGGCGGGCCGCTTGTTCGAAGACTGGCGCGAAGGCCTTGCAGGGGCCACACCAATCGGCCCAGACGTCGATCAGCAAGGGCAGGTCGCCTTTGACCTGGCTTGCATAGCTGCTCTCGGTCAGCACGAACGGCGCCTGGAGCACCACTTGCTGCTTGCAGCGGCCACACTTGGGCGCATCGCCCAGGCGGTCGGCGGGCAAGCGGTTCAGGCCGTTGCAGTGAGGGCAAGGGACAATTAGCGGATCGGTCATTGCATCTCCGTTGGCGTCTGTGGGCTTCAGGACGAGCAACTGATTTCCAAGTGCTTGCCCCAGGCAGGTGGCGGCGCTGCATAGGCCTGCATTCCGGCCTGTTCCTCGAACGGGCGGCTCAGCACCTCATGCAAACGCCTGACCTCAGTGTAGTCGCCTGCCTCGGCCGCTTCGATGGCGTTCTGCGCCAGATAGTTACGCAGCACATACAGCGGGTTCACGGCGTGCATGCGCTCACGCCGCCCGGCAGCATGGTTCGGTTCACGTTCGCAGCGCGCTTGATAGTCGACAGCCCAGGCATCGAAACCCGCCAGGTCGATGAAGGCGTCACGTACCGATTGCAGCGCGTCGGCCAGCGGTTGATCGCCCAGGCGGCGGAAGAACAGGTTGTAGTCCACACCACCGCTCTGCATGCGTTGCAGCAGACGCTCGACCAAGGCCATGTCTTCATCCTCGGCGGTAGTCAGGCCGAGCCGGCGACGCATCAGGTCCAGGTAATGGGCCTGGTACAGGGGCAGGAACAGCGCCAGTGCCTGCTTGAGCGCTTCGACCTCGACCACCGTGGTCAAGGCCTGGGCCAGCGCGCTGAGGTTCCAATGGGCGATCGGTACCTGGTTGGCATAGCTGTAGCGGCCGCGGTCGTCGGAGTGGTTGCAGATGAAGTTGGCATCGAAGTCGTCAAGGAAAGCGAACGGGCCGAAGTCGAAGGTGATCCCCAGAATCGACATGTTGTCGGTGTTCATCACGCCGTGACAGAAACCGTACGCTTGCCAGCGTGCGATCAGCTCGGCATTGCGCTCAACGATGGTCTGGAACATGGCCAGGTAAGGCTGCTCGGCGTCTTTGCACTGCGGGTAGTGCTCATCGAGTACATGGTCGATCAGCACGCGCTGCTGCTCGGGCTGCTGGGTGTAGTAGAAGTATTCGAAATGGCCAAAGCGGATATGGCTCTGGGCAAGGCGGGTGAGCATGGCGGCGCTTTCCTGGGTTTCCCGCCACACCGGGGTGCTGGAGCCGATCACGCACAGGGCTCGGCTGCTGGGGATGCCCAGGGCATGCAAGGCTTCGCTCGCCAGAAACTCACGGATCGAGGAGCGCAAGACGGCACGGCCATCGCCCATGCGCGAATAGGGGGTCTGGCCGGCGCCCTTGAGGTGCAGGTCCCAATGTTCACCGGCATCGTTGACCACCTCGGTCAGTAACAGGCCGCGGCCGTCACCCAGGCGCGGGTTGTAGCCGCCGAACTGATGGCCGGAATACACCATCGCTCGTGGATCGGCGCCTTCCCAGAGCTTGTGGCCACTGAACAGTTCGGCGAACAACGGCAGCTCGGCCTGGGCCGGGTCGAGGTCGAGCAGCGCCATGGCCGATGCACTGGCGACCACCAGGCGAGGGTCTGCGATCGGCTCGGGCAGTACCTGGGTAGAGAATGCGTCCCCCAGGCGGGCGAAGCGGTTGTCGAAGATGAGCTGGTCGAGGGCTTTCACGGGGCTGCTCCTGAGTCGAGGTGGCAAGCGGCCGCTGCGTGGCCCTGTGCGGGCGGACCGGCCGTGAGCGAGGGCCAGGCCCTCGCGGGTTGAACGGGCGTCTCTGCCCTATGGAGTCCAATCACACCGGTTGAGTGCCATCGGATTTGGGCGAGTCCATCGGTATCAACTGTTGTTTGCCGGCTTTGGGGTCCATCAGGAACACCTCGACTTGGCGTACGGAGATCTTGATGTCGTGCGCCTTGAACTCCCGGTTGATGTAGCGATTGATCTCGTCCAGCGTCGGGTTGCGATCACCCAGGTCACGGACGTGCATGCGCAGTTCGTGGTCCAGTGAGCTTTCGCCGAATTGCAGGAAGTACACCAGAGGTTCCGGGTCCTTCAGCACTCGCGGGTTCTCATGCGCACCCTTGAGCAGCAGGTCGCGTACCAGGTCCAGGTCCGAGCCGTAGTCGATGCCCAGTTTCAGGGTCACGCGGGTAACGGTATCGGTGAGCGACCAGTTGATCAGTTGCCCGGTGATGAACGTCTTGTTGGGGACGATGATGTCCTT
>JAAIGE0100744367.1_pt1 | contig 11859 bp, 9 predicted proteins | sample 6487951 | NCBI WGS metagenome assembly JAAIGE01 (sample SAMN13974128, study PRJNA590717) | phyllosphere metagenome | biome: tomato field; feature: multiple bacterial spot infested tomato fields; material: tomato leaves; isolation source: leaves from tomato fields | host: Solanum lycopersicum ... | reverse complement strand
CGCATGAACACGGCCATCGTGAGGTCGAGGTCGCGGTACTCTTCCATGTCGAGGTTGAGGAACGTGCCGTCCTCCGCCGCCGACAGGTAGAGGGGACGCAGCCGCTCGACGACGCGCTCTACGATCTCGTCGAAGGCCCACATCGAGAGGTGACTGGCGATGGCCGACACCTTGACCGAGACGTAGTCCACGTCGTCGCGGCGGACGAGCTCGTGGATGCCCTCGAGGCGTCGCAGCGCCTCGGCTTCACCGAGCACGGCCTCCCCGAGGAGGTTGAGGTTGAGTCGGGCGCCGGACTCGCGGAGGGTCTGGAGTGCAGGGCCGAGCTTGTCGGGCCGGGCGTCCACGATCAGGTGCCCGACCATCTCGCGCAGCACGCGCCGCGCGATCGGGACGACCGGGGCCGGCAGCACGGGAGCGACGGCGCCGCCGGTTCGGACGGCGGCCTTCAGGTACCAGGGCAGGAAGCCGGGCGCGAGCGGCGCGACGCGCTGGAGGTTCGTGGCGGCCGCGACGAGGGACTCGGGACGCATGACGCCGTCGACGAAGCCGAGGGTGAAGGGCAGTCCGTTCGGGTCCTTCAGCACCCCCGCGAGCCGTTCGGCGGCGGGGTCGACGGTGACCTCGGCGGATTCGGCGACCCAACGCTCCGCGAGGGCGATGGCCCGCTCGGCGAGGTCGGAGGAGAGCGCTTGTGGCGCGACAGAGCTGTCCGACATGGGCTCAGCCTATGCGCGCACCCGGCCCCGCGGGCGGGACACGCTAGGGCCAGATGCTGGGCGCCTCGGAGCGGGTCGACGGCAGCGCCGACGCCTCGGCCCAGTCGTGGATCCACTGCGGCAGGGGCGCCAGGGTGTCGGGCCGGTGCAGCGCGGCGAAGAGCTCCTCCATCGGCACGATGCCGCCGGAGCGACGCAGGAAGCGGACGCGCAGCACCATCTCGGCGTAGACCTCGCCGCCCACGACAGCCCGGTGCATCTGGTAGACGGCCTTGTCGTCGTGGCCGATGATCCGAGTCTCGACCGTGAAGCGCTGCCACAGCTGCAGCGACTTCCGGAAGGTGACCGACTCGCTCGCGACCACCCCGTACCAGCCGCGCTCGTTCATCGCCTGCCAGATGCCGGTCCGGGTCAGCAGGTCGAACCGGCCGAGATCGAACAGCGACGCGTAGCGGCCGTTGTTCATGTGCCCGAGCAGATCGATGTCGGTCGGGAGGGTGCGCAGCCGGATGCGGCCCACGGCGTCGGGAGGGAGAGCCCCCCGCCGGCGGTAGAGCACTCGCGCGCGCATCAGAGTCAGAAGGGTCCGCCACCACACGTTCACGAGCCGTGAGCCTAGCCATGATCACGCGCACAGTGCGGCATCCGTTGTCGTCCATCGACAGTCCGCACCGGCCCGCGATCGCCGTCCTTGAGCCGATTTCACGATCGGGCAGGCCGTGCGTAGAGTCTCGCCATGGACCCCGAACAGCAGACCGACATCGTCGTCCGTCCCGTTCGCGACGTGGATGCCGAGGCCCTCGGCCGAGTGCACGCCACGTGCTGGCACGAGACCTACGACCACCTCATCAGCAAGGCCGCGCTCGAGAACGTGTCGGCTCGCCGGCTCGCCGAGCTGTGGACGCACTGGGCGCAGCAGGGCCCCGATTTCCACATCGTCGCAGCCCTCGCCGGCGGCGAGATCGTCGGCTTCGCCGGCTCGGGTCCCGCCCGCGACCGCGACGCACCGCGCATGCGCGAGCTGTACTTCATCTACCTCCTCGACGCATGGCACGGCACCGGCATCGGCCAGCGGCTGTTCGACGCGGTCGTGCCCGAGGACGACACCGAGCTGTACCTCTGGGTCGCAGAGGACAACCCCCGCGCGCACCGGTTCTACACGCGCAACGGCTTCACCCTCGACGGGGCGAGCCACACCGAACCCTTCCTCGGCGAGACGCTGACGGAAGTCCGCTTCGTGCGCTGACGCACGATCGCGAGACTCGACGGCGCGGCCTCCCGTTTCGGAAGCCGCGCCGTCGGCCTGTGCGCGGACGTCAGCGGCTGCTGACGTTGCCGAAGAGCCGGGCGATCGGCGCGACGACGAGCGGGCGCATGGCAACGTAGGCGGCGACCGTCACCGCGATCGACAGGACGAAGAGCCAGAAGCCCGTCCAGTTGTCGGCGTAGGCACCCGGGTCGACCGACCCCTGCGCGGCGTACATGTGGTTCAGGTTGCGGAGCGCCCCCGTCGAGAGCACGAGGGCGACGTGGATCACGATGAACACCACGAAGTACAGCATCGTCGGGAAGTGGAGCTTGCGCGCCCACGCGACGGGGTAGAGCTCGTTCAGCTTTGCGGCCTTCTTGGGCCACAGGGCGCTCATCCGGTACCCGGTGATCGCCGCCACGGGTGCCGCGATGAAGATGGTCGCGAAGTAGGCGAGCTGCTGCAGCGCGTTGTAGTTGACCCACCCGTTCTCGGTCGGCCAGTCGAGAGAGACGTACTGCAGGGCGGCCGAGAGCGCGTTGGGGAAGACCTCCCACGAGGTGGGGACGACCCGCATCCACTGTCCGGTCATGAAGAGCAGGACGACGAAGAGGATGCCGTTGGTCAGCCAGAGGATGTCGAGGGCCTGGTGCAGCCACAGCGTCAGGCTCATCTTGCGCTTGCGGTGCTTCTTCGAGACCCAGAACGCCGACGGGCGCTTCTCAGAGCGCACCTGCAGACCGGTGCGGATGATCAGCACCATGAAGAACGCGTTGAGGAAGTGCGACCAATTCAGCCATGCGGGGAACCCGACCGGCGCCCCCTCGGGCAGGTGGTACTCGCCGGGGTAGGTCGTGAGGAAGTCCTGCATCGGCTCGAGGCTGAGGATCCAGCGGACCGCGAAGACGGCCATCGCGGCAGCGTAGAGCAGCGCGCCACCGCCGATGACGACGATCCCCGCCCACTGTCCCTTGGTGAAGGGTCCGATCCGCGTGGGCTCGGGACGCGGTGCCGGGCGACGCGCGACGCCCGCGTGCGCGAGCGGACGTTCGTGGAGCGGCGACCGACGCGGGTCGGGCTGCGCGTCCGGCACCGTCGCGGGGGCGGGGGCGGGCTCCGGCTCCGGGGCGGGCTCCGGCTCCGGGGACGCCGGGGACGCCGAGACTGCACGCGCAGGTCGAGACTGCGGCGCGAGATCGCTGTCTGGGCCGCCACGTGCAGTCTCGCGAAGCGGCAGCGCGGCGCGCGGGGCGGGCGTGGTCTCGGCGGGGGGCCAGGGGTCCCCGCCGGCGACGCGGGGCAATCCGCGCCGTGCGGATCCGGCGGAAGCGACATCCGCGGCGTGGCAAGTCTCGGCGGGCTCCGCCGCCCGCGGGGCCGAGGTCTCCGGGGCGGGCTCCGCGGGTGCCTCGGAGACCTCGGAGACCTCGGTCTGCTCGTCGACCGGCGCGTGTGCGGCGTCGACCGGCGCGGGTGGAGCGTCGGCCGGCGCGGGGGCAGCAGCATCCGTCGTCGGCGGCCAGGGCTGCCCGCCGGACTCGCGCGGCAGGCCTCGACGGACGCGCGTCGGCCGTTCCGGGGACGCGTCCTGTCGCTCGGCGGCAGCCGATGCGGCATCCGCAGTCCCCGCAGCAGCGTCGACGACGGCCGTCACACCTTCCGGGGACGCGTCCTGTCGCTCAGCGGCAACCGATGCGGCATCCGCAGTCTCCGGAGCGGCGTCGACCACGGCCGTCACGCCTTCCGGGGACGCGTCCTGTCGCTCAGGGGCGACGGATGCGGCTCCCGCGATTCCCGGAGCGTCCAGTTCGACCGCAGGCGGCCAGGGCTCGCCACCTCGGGCGCGCGGCAGCCCGCGGCGCACGGAACGCGGGTATGTCGCCATCCGCTCCTACTTCTTCCCCGCCTCGAGCGCCGCGATCAGCTGCGGCACGACGGTGAACACGTCCCCGACGACACCGAAGTCGGCGATGTCGAAGATCGGTGCATCTCCATCTTTGTTCACCGCGACGATCGTTTTCGCCGTCTGCATGCCGGCCTTGTGCTGGATGGCGCCCGAGATGCCGAGCGCGACATACAGCTGCGGCGACACCGAGACGCCCGTCTGACCGACCTGGAAGGAGTACGGGACGTACCCGGCGTCGACGGCGGCACGGGATGCGCCCACCGCCGCGCCGAGGACGTCGGCGAGCTGCTCGACCAGCGCGAACTTCTCGGCGGAGCCCAGGCCACGGCCACCCGAGACGACCTTCGCGGCGCCGCGGAGTTCGGGTCGCGACGACTCGGCGACCGCTTCGTCGAAGCCGGTGATGGTCGCTGCCGCCGCCCCCGAGGCCTCGACCTCGAGGGGGACGACGACCGGTGCGTCCACGGCGCCGGCGCGCGCGTCCACGGAGCCCTGACGGAGTGTGACGACCAGGGGACCGAAGGTGGCGGCGGCGGTCACCGTGTAGGACCCGCCGTACACGGAGTGCTGCGCGAGCACGCCGTCGTCGTCGCGCGAGACGCCGACGGCATCGACGCACAGCGCCGCCGAGGTCCGCGCGGCGAACCGACCCGCGACATCCCTCCCCTCGATCGAGTTCGAGACGAGCACTGCATCGGGACGGACGAGAATGGATGCCGCGGCGAGCGCGTCGACCACCGGGACCGTCAGCGTGGTGTCGGCCCCACCGAGCGCGGCCGTGAGGACGGTCTGCGCGCCGAGCGCCCCTGCCGCGGCGGTGAGGTCGGCGTGGCGAGCGTCGTCCGCGACGATCAGGACCACGGGGGTGCCGATGGCGGCGGCCGCCCCGAGGAGCCCGGGCGCGGACGCGGCGAGCTCACCCGCCGGGGTCACGTCGAGCCAGACGAGGACGGCGTCTGCGGCGAAATCGGTCATGCGTGTCTCCTGCGCTTTCTGGATTCCGGAGCCGTCAGGCCAGTCGGTTCTCGAGGAGGAACGCCGCGAGCTGCTGACCGGCATCCCCCTCGTCGGTGATCTTGACACCGGCCTGCCGCGGCGGCTTCGCGCTGATCGCGGTCATGATCGACTGGGCGGCGGACGCCGGATCGACGTCGACGTCGAGGTCGGCGAGCGACAGCGTCTCGAACGGCTTCTTCTTCGCGGCCATGATGCCCTTGAAATTCGGGAACCGCGCATCGGGGAGCGCCTCGGTGACGGAGATCACCGCAGGCAGGGTCGCGGACACCGAGGCGGTGCCGAAGTCGGTCGCGCGGGTTCCCGAGACGGCGTCGGCCGAGATCTCGACGGCCGCGAGCGCCGTGGCCTGCGGAACGCCGAGGTGCTCGGCGAGCATCGCAGGCAGGACTCCCCCGACACCGTCGGTCGAGAGGTTGCCGGTGATGACGAGGTCGAAGCCGGTGCGGCGGAGTGCGGCAGCGAGGACCCGCGCGGTGACGCCGAGATCGGCACCCCGCAGCGCGTCGTCGGCGATCTGCACGGCGGACGCCGCGCCCATGGCGAGCCCCTTCCGCAGCGAGGCGGCTGCGGCATCCGACGCCATCGTCATGACGACGACCTCTGTGCCCTCCGTCGCCTCGGCATGCGTGAGCGCGACTTCGAGGGCGCGCTCGCCGATCTCGTCGAGCACGCGCTCGGACGCATCGCGATCGGCCAGCCCGGTCTCGAGATCGAGCTTGCGGTCGCCGTAGGTGTCCGGCACCTCTTTCAGCAGGACGACGATCTTCATTGACTCCTCCTCGGCGTTCAGATCGAGTCTACGGTCGTCCACGATGAGACGGAGTGCTGCCGGAGACGACATCGAGTGTCGACGAGGCGCGGATCACGCGGCGCGAGCGGGCAGCTCACGCGATCTGACGACAGCTTCGACCAGAGAACCCACGAGCCCCAGCAGCGCGACCAGCACCGTTGTGGCCATCGAGGATTCGAGCGGATTCGGAGCGAGACCGACCGCGGTGCAGATCCCCGTCCCGACGACGACGGCCGCCGCAGGCCCGATCCATGAGGGACGGAGTCGACGAGAGGATGCCACGACGATCCCGACCAGGAGCCACACCGCCGCGGCCCACAGCGCACCGACGACGGCGCCGACGGGCGCGGCATAGAGGAGCGTGCCCCAGTTCGGCGCATCCCGGGACGCAGTCACGCTCAGCGTCGCTGCGGCGATGCCCGCGAGGGCACCGGCGATCGCGAAGACCGCGAGTCGCCCGCCGGGCTGGATCCGCTGCATGCCGCGAATCTAGCGTCCCTGCGGCGGTGCTCGGAAGGATGCGGCTCGGAGGCGATCGGCCCGGATGGACCGGACCTCGATCGTCGAGCCGGTCAGGCCGAGGAGTGCGAGGAACACCTGGAGAGCGATCTGCGACTCATCCGGCCCGAGGTCGTGTCCGATCCACGCGCAGAGCGCGGTGGTGACGAGGACAGCAACGACCGGTGCGCCGCGACTCGTCGGCCGCCGCACAGAGGCGACCGCGTTGATCACACCCCACAGCTTCACCGCGATCGACGACCCGGTGAATACTCCGAGAGGACCGCCGACGATCATGAGCTCCCACGGCACCTCGCCGCCGCCCCACGTCTTGGCACCCTCCATGGCGGCGACGAAGCCGGCCGCGGCGCCGACGAGAATGAACGACGCGACTCGCACGAGGATGGGAAGCGAGGACATGGCCCAGACGCTAGTGACGCGGGGACGCGCGTCGCGGGGCTGTGGATGGTGCGCGGTCGCGGGCGGCGGAAGAGGGCGCTGTGGAGGAGGCCTCGAGGGGTCTCGCGTTGGCGGTCTTCGCCCCGGTTGGCGTCGGATTCGGAGGATGTCGTCGGATTCGTATGGCGCGGGGTGTTCTGATCCGAGTCCGGTGCGTTCCTCCGAATCCGGTGTCCTCCGACCCCGCCCTCGTCAGGCGCGGCGCACCGCCGCGACCGCCTCGATCTCGACCAGCTGGTCCGCGTAGCCGAGCGCCGCGACCCCCATCAGCGTGCTCGGCACGTCGTGCGCGCCGAAGGCGGCACGCACCACGTCCCACGCCGCAACGAGATCGGGCTGCGCCGCCGAGGCGACCAGCACGCGCGTGTACGCGACGTCCTGGAGCGATGCACCCGCGGCATCCAAGGCGACCGTCATCGTCTCGACGCACCGCTTCGCCTGCCCGGCGACGTCACCGACCGCCACCGTCGTCCCGTCATCCGCGAGCGGACACGCGCCCGCGAGGAAGATGACCTCCGCGCCCGGGTCGACGGCCGCGGCGTACGCGTACGGCGTCGCCGCGAGCGCGTCGGCGCGGATGAGACGGACGGCGCTCATCGGTGGCGGAACTCCGGAGCGCGCTTCTCACGGAAGGCCGCCATGCCCTCCTTCTGATCCGCCGTGTCGAAGAGCCCCGCGAACACCTGACGTTCGAAGCGCAGCCCCTCGGCCAGCGTCGTCTCGGCGGCGACGTCGAGCGCGGCGGTCGCCGCATAGAGCGCGGGCAGCGGCTTCGACGCGATCGCCTCCGCCGTCCGCTGCGCGTCGTCGAGCAACTCCGCCGCGGGTACGACGCGCGACACGAGTCCTGCCCGGTCGGCCTCCTCGGCCGAGAACTGCCGACCCGTGAGGACGAGCTCCGCCGCCTTGTACGACCCGATCGCGCGGGTGAGCCGCTGGGTCCCGCCGAGCCCCGGGATGACCCCCAGCCCGATCTCCGGCTGGCCGAACGTCGCGGTGTCCGCGGCGAGGATGACGTCGCACATCATCGCGAGCTCGCAGCCGCCTCCGAGCGCGTAGCCCGCGACTGCGGCGATCGTCGGCGTCCGCACCGCGGTGAACCGCGACCATCCGCCGAAATGGCCCGCCATGAGCATCTCGCTGCCGCTCATCGCCTCCATCTCCTTGATGTCGGCGCCCGCGGCGAACGCCCGCTCACTGCCGGTCACGACGATGGCGCCGATCCCGGCATCCGCATCGAAAGCCTCCGCCGCCGCGACGACGTCCCGCATGACCTGCGAGTTCAGGGCGTTCAGCGCCTCGGGTCGGTTCAAGGTGATCCACCCGACGCGTCCCTGCGTCCGAGTGAGGATGGTCTTGTAGTCCGTCATTCCCTCATGCTCGCAGACGGATGCCGGCCGCCGCCGGTCACGCCCCGTTCACCCGCCGTCCACCGCCGGTCACTGCGCGGCCACCTGGTGTCGATAGGACGGAGGCGCGCACCTCGCGCCATCCCGACCAAAGGAATCCGATGCCTTCGCACGCCTTCCATCGCGCCGTCGTCCGACGCTCCCTCGCCCTGGGTGTCGTCGCGGCGCTGGCCAGCACACTGGCCGTGTCAGCGACCACCGCAGCCACCGCGGCCGTCGTCCCGCAGCCGATCTCGACCTCCGCCGACGGGGCCGCCCTCACCCTGCGCCCTGTCGGCTCCTACGAGACGGGCGTGTTCGACGAGTCCGCCGCCGAGATCGTCGCGGCGTACGGCGATCGCCTGTTCGTCGTCAATGCGAAGGCCGGCGTCGTCGACGTCCTCGACAACGCCGACCCGACGAAGCCCGTGAAGCTCTTCTCGATCGCCTCGGACGGCATCGCGAACTCCGTCGCGATCCGCGACGACGGTCTCGGCGTCATCGCGGTCGAGGACACGGACAAGACGGCGCCCGGCCGGCTCGCCTTCTTCGACGCGGATGCCGCAGCCGCCGCATCCGCTCCGCTCGGAACCGTCACCGTCGGCGCACTGCCCGACATGGTCACCATCTCGGAGGACGGCGCCTACGCCGTGGTGGCCAACGAGGGCGAGCCCGCGGACGACTTCTCCGCCGACCCGGAGGGTTCCATCGGCGTCGTCGCCCTTCCCACCGGCAAGACGGCACCGGCAGCGGGCGCCGTCCGCACCGCGGACTTCCACGCGTTCGAGGCGAAGGGTGCGCTCGACGAGGACGTCCGGGTCTTCGGGCCGCGGCCGCACGGCGATGATCACCCCGTCAGCCGCAACCTCGAGCCGGAGTACGTCACCGTCGTCGGCGGCACCGCGTACGCGACGCTGCAGGAGGCGAACGCCATCGCGGTGGTGGACCTCGCGTCGGCGACAGTCACCGACATCCACGCCCTCGGTTTCAAGGACCACGGCCTCGCCCGCAACGCGCTCGACCCGAGCGACCGCGACGGCAAGGTCGAGCTCCGCACGTACGCGGGTCTCAAGGGCATGTACATGCCCGACGCGATCGACTCGTACACCGCCGGCGGGACGACCTACCTGGTGACCGCGAACGAGGGCGACGCGCGCGAGTGGGGTGACTACGCGGAAGGCGTCCGCGCGAAGGATCTCGGCAAGAAGGGACTGCCGCCGGTCTGCACGGACAGCCCGCTCGCGAACGCGCTCGGCGACGCGGACCTCGGCCGACTGAACGTCACGCTTGAGAACGGGCTGGACGCGGCTCGCGGCTGCTACGACGAGCTCTACACCTTCGGCGGCCGGTCGTTCGCGATCTGGACGACCGGCGGCGACCTGGTCTGGGACTCCGGCTCGAGCTTCGAGAAGGTCACCGCCGTCGCCGCACCCGGCTTCGTCAACTCCGACCACTCGGAGTCGAACCTCGAGGGGCGCAGCGACGACAAGGGTCCCGAGCCCGAGAGCGTGACGATCGGCCGGCTGAGCGGCCGCACGTACGCATTCGTCGGGTTCGAGCGCGTCGGCGGCGTCGCAGCGTACGACATCAGCGGGCCGGCCTCCCCCTCATTCGTCACCTACGTGAACAACCGCGACTTCGCCCAGTCCGTCGAGGACGGCGGCGACCTCCGGGCCGCGGGCGACCTGGGCCCGGAGAGCATCGCGTTCATCCCCGCTGAGGACTCCCCGAACGGGCGTCCGCTGCTGGCCGTCGGCAACGAGGTGTCGGGCACGACCACCGTGTTCGAGATCGAGGACGCACTCGACCCCATCGACATCGACATCCTCACCATCAACGACTTCCACGGCCGGATCGAAGCGGGTACGGGAAGCTCGGCGAACCAGGTGGGCGCCGCGGTGCTCGCCGGAGCCGTCGATGCGGCCGAGGCGGAGAACCCGAACACGCTCTTCGTCTCCGCCGGCGACAACATCGGGGCATCCACGTTCACGTCCTTCATCCAGCAGGACGACCCCACCATCGATGCACTGAAGGCCGCGGGCCTCGACGTCTCGGCGGCGGGCAATCACGAGTTCGACCGCGGATTCGACGACCTGACGGACCGCGTCATCCCGCGCTTCGGCGGCGAGGAGTTCGCCCTCGGAGCCAACGTCTACCGGAAGGGCACGACGACACCCGCCCTCGCCGAGTACACGGTCAAGACGGTCGACGGCGTCCGGGTCGCCTTCATCGGCACGGTCACCGAGGACACCGCCACCATGGTGAGCCCCGACGGCATCGCGGCAATCGAGTTCGGCGATCAGCTCGCGGCGGCGAACCGCGTCGCGGCGAAGATCGCCGGAGGCGACCTCGCCGACGTCACGATCCTGCTCACCCACTCGGGCACGGCGACCTCGAACGACTGCGGGGTCGTGGCATCCGACCCGTCGGACTTCGGGAAGCTCGTCCGCGGCGCGTCGGCCGAGATCGACGCCGTCGTCTCGGCGCACACGCACCAGACGTACGCATGCGAGGTCCCCGCACCGGGCGGCGACGCTCGACCGGTCATCCAGGCCGCGGAGTACGGCACGGCCATGGGCCGGCTCGAACTGCAGGTCGACCGCGGCTCGAAGGAGCTCCTGTCCGTCACCGGCAGCACCTCGACCCTTCTGGGCGGCGGGTTCACTCCGGACCCCACGGTTGCGGAGATCGTGTCGGATGCCGCCGCCGTCGCCGAGAAGGAGGGCGCGAAGCCCGTCGGCCGGATCAGCGATGACATCCTCCGCGGTGGCACAGCGGGCTCGGACCGCGGTGTCGAGTCGACGCTCGGCAACTGGGTCGCCGACGTCTACCTCTGGGCGACCTCGAACGCGGCCTACGGCGGCACGCCCGCCCAGATCGGCCTGATGAACCCGGGCGGTCTGCGGGCGGACCTGGTGCAGGGCGAGGACGGGGTCGTGACCTACAAGGAGGCCGCGGAGGTGCAGCCGTTCGCGAACACCCTCGTCACGGTCCCTCTGACGGGAGCGCAGATCGAGCAGGTCCTCGAGCAGCAGTGGAAGGCGGAGGGCGAGCGCCCGAAACTGCACCTCGGCGTCTCTGACGGGTTCGCCTACGAATACACCGAGGCCGCGCCGCTCGCCGGCGAGAGCGTCGGACGTGCGGGCGAGGTCACCTCGATGACGTTCGAGGGCGAGGAGATCCGGCCCGACGACGTCTTCACCGTCGTGACGAACTCCTTCCTCGCCGCCGGCGGCGACGGCTTCTCCGCCTTCGCCGACGGCACCGTCCGCACCGACACGGGCCAGATCGACCTCGCGGCCACCGTGGAGTACTTCGCTTCGCGCGACGTCGTCGACCCGGCGGCGCTCGGCCGCGCGGTGCAGGTCACCGGACCCGCCGAGCCCGGCGAACCGACGGAGCCTGGCGAACCCGCCGAGCCCGGCGAGCCGACGGAGCCCGGCGAGCCGACGGAGCCCGGCGACGGCGGTGGCGAGTCGTGGGCCGTCGTCGAGCTCAGCGCGACGACCGTCGAGCAGGGCGGGTCCTTCCGCGTCCAGCTGTCGGGGCTGTCGGCGGCACAGCGGGTCGAGGCGACGCTCTTCAGCGACCCGCTCGTGATCCGCGGCATCCCGGCAGCGGATGCCGACGGCCGGATCGCGTTCGATGTCACCGTCCCGGCGGACTTCGAGGTCGGCGCGCACACGCTCGTGCTGTCGACCGAGGGCGAGGACGACATCCGCGTGCCGGTCACGGTCGCCCTCGCGGGCAGCCTCGCGAGCACCGGCGGCGACGCGGTACCGCTCGTGGTGCTCCTGGGCGCAGCAGGCGTCCTCGTCGTGCTCGGCGCGGTG
>JAAIGE0100268882.1_pt1 | contig 11862 bp, 10 predicted proteins | sample 6487951 | NCBI WGS metagenome assembly JAAIGE01 (sample SAMN13974128, study PRJNA590717) | phyllosphere metagenome | biome: tomato field; feature: multiple bacterial spot infested tomato fields; material: tomato leaves; isolation source: leaves from tomato fields | host: Solanum lycopersicum ... | reverse complement strand
CGATGGCGATGTCGGCCTCGCGCGTGTCGGGCTCCACCTTGGGTGGCGGGGGCGGTGGGGGGGGCGGCGCCGGCGCCGGGGGCGGTGGGGGCGGGGCAGGGGTGGGCTCAGGCTGCGGCGTTGGCGGCGGCGGCACGTCGCGGGGCGCCGCTTGCTGCGGCACCCGATCCCAGATTTCCGCTTCCACGGCCGGCATGTCCGCGCTGGTCTTCCAGTTCACGCCCCAGGTGAGGGCGCCCAGCAGCGCCGCGTGCACGAGCACGGCCAGCGCCACGGCGCGCAGGCGCCCGGGCGGACGGGTGGGGGCGAACTGGTCGCGGTCGTTGGAGGCGTGCATGCGATCGGAAAGAGGCGAAAACGGAGCGGTGGCGGAGGGGCGGCGGCGCGGGTCAGCCGCCCGACTTGACCGCCAGGCCCACGCGCTGCACGCCCGCTTTCTGCAACGCATCCATGGCCTTGACCACGGTTTCGTACGTCACGGTCTTGTCTGCGCTGATGAGGATGGGCGTATCGGGCGGCTGCGTCGCCTGCCAGGCCTTGGCCGCGGCACCCAGGCCCTGCAGGGTGATGGGGCGCTCGGCGTCGCCGGTCTTGAGCTGGAGGTTGCCGTCCTTCTGGATGATGACCTGGCCGAACGACTTGGGCGGCTTGGCGCCCTTGCCGACGGAGGGCACGTTGATGGCGCTGGGCGTGAGCATGGGCGCGGTCACCATGAAGATGATGAGCAGCACCAGCATCACGTCGATGAAGGGCACCATGTTGATTTCGTTGATGGTGCGGCGCCGGCCGCCGCCGCGTGAAGCCATTGCGGGCATGCTGCTGTCTCCTGTGCTGCTCAGTGGCCCGAGGCGGACGACGTGGGCTGGGCGCCCAGGTTGCGCTGCAGGATGTTGGAGAACTCCTCGATGAAGGTCTCCTGCTGGATGGCCACGCGGTCGATGTCTCGCGCGAAGCGGTTGTAGGCGATCACGGCTGGAATGGCGGCGAACAGGCCGATGGCCGTGGCGACCAGCGCTTCGGCGATGCCCGGGGCGACCGTGGCCAGGGTGACCTGCTCCATGCCGGCGAAGCCGGTGAAGGCATGCATGATCCCCCACACGGTGCCGAACAGGCCCACGTACGGCGAGACGGAGCCCACGGAGGCCAGGAAGGACAGGCTGGACTCGACCACGTCCATCTCGCGCTGGAAGCTGGCGCGCATCGCGCGACGGGCGCCGTCAAGCAGCGTGCCGGCGTCCGAGATGCGGCGCTCGCGCAGTTTCTGGTACTCGCGCATGCCGCTGGCGAAGATGCGTTCCATGGGGCCGGCGTTCTTGGCGTTCTGCGCGGCGCTGGAGTACAGGTCGTTCAGGCTGGTGCCCGACCAGAACTCGCGCTCGAAGTCTTCGTTGAGCGACTTCACGCGCTTCAGGGCGAACAGCTTGCGGAAGATCGCGGCCCAGCTGGCCACCGATACGCCGATCAGCAGCAGCATGACGAGTTGCACCACCCAGCTGGCGTTGAGCACCAAATTCAGGATGGACATGTCTTGGGAGTTCATGGTGAGAGTGGTTCCAGAAGGGGGCCCGGGATGCGCGAGAGACACAGGGTGGCGGCATCGACCCATCCGATGCGGATGGAGCCTTCACACGGTAGCACGGGCTGGAATGGCAAGGGCCGGGTTGGGATCATTTGCTCTGGTTTCAGGAGCGCTTGCTGGCGTATTGTCAGGGATGCGCGGCCACCCTCTTGCAAAGAGGCCGTAACAATCAGTTCATCGGGGCGTCGCGCCCGCGGCAGGTGCCGCAAGCGCGCGTCCGTTACGACAAACATGCCTGCCGTGAGTTCCCGTGGGCGCTGCTGCAACAGGCCCCGAGAACGTGGCCACCGCCTTCGATTCTCACCCATTTTTGACAGCGGCCTCTTCCGACCTGGCGGCTGACGACCGCGCCCGCACGGCTGCGACGAACCGGGCCTGGCTCCTTGAACCGCCATCGCCCGGACACCCTGCGGCGGGATGTCTCTGCATGGCGGGGATCCCCCTGGCGGGGGTGTCGACTCAGAAAGCTTCCCACTCCACTTTCGAATCCACCCCGGCCATTGCGGGGGGGGTGAAAGATGGGCGCATGCCGACCTTGGGAACTGCTGCGCCGAAGCGCTGGGATGCCGGCTTGGCCAAGCGTGGGTATGCCGCTGCGGCAGGAGCAGGCAAGGCGTTTGCCTGGATCGGGGGGGCGTGCTCGTCCGAAAGCTTGAAGAAGTCCACGGCGCGCACCAGTTCCAGTGCCTGGGTGTTCAAGCTGCTGGCTGCCGCCGCCATCTGTTCGACCAGCGCTGCATTTTGCTGCGTCACCTGGTCCATCTGGGTCACCGCTTCGCCCACCTGGGCGACGCCTTGGCTCTGTTCGGTGCTGGCAGCGCTGATTTCGCCCATCAGATCGGTCACGCGCTGGATGGAGCCCACCACCTCGCTCATCGTGGCCCCGGCCTGGTCCGCCAGTGCCGTGCCCTGGCTCACGCGTTGCACGCTATCAACGATCAGTGCCTTGATCTGCTTGGCGGCGTCCGCAGAGCGGCCGGCAAGGTGGCGAACCTCGGAGGCGACCACGGCAAATCCCCTTCCTTGCTCCCCCGCCCGCGCCGCTTCCACGGCTGCGTTCAATGCAAGGATGTTGGTTTGAAAAGCAATGCCGTCGATCACGCCAATGATGTCGGAGATCTTCTTGCTGCTTTGGTTGATCTCTCTCATCGTGGTGACCACCTGGCCGACCACTTCGCCGCCATGAACCGCCACGGTGGACGCGCTCACTGCCAACTGATTGGCTTGCCGCGCATTGTCGGCATTCTGGCGAACGGTGGAGTTCAGCTCTTCCATCGATGCGGCGGTTTCCTCCAGCGCGCTGGCCTGCTGTTCGGTGCGGGTGCTCAGGTCGCTGTTGCCTTGCGAAATTTCGGAGGATGCGGTCGAGACGCTCTGCGAGTTCTGGCGCACCAGTCCCACCGTTCGCACCAGGGCTTGCTGCATGCGCTTGAGTGCGTCGAGGAGCTTTCCCATTTCATCGCCGGAAGACACGTTGATGGATGCGCTCAGGTCCCCCGCGGCGACACGCTCGGCCAAACCCACGGCCACCGACAGCGGGCGGGTGATGGAGCGCACCAGCCAAAGGGCTGCTGCGGTTGCCAGGATGACGGCCAGGACGGCGATCGCCGTGAGCGAGTTTCGGGCCGTGGCATAGGCCTTTTGGGATGCGCTGCGAGAGGCTTCGGCGCCATCGCTGTTGAGCTTGACGATGTCTTCCAGCACGGCCTGGATCTGGTTGTAGAGCTTGAGCGAATCCCCGTCGATCACTGCGCGGGCCTTGTCGTTCTCGTTCTTTCGGGAAAAGGCCAGTGCGTGGTCATTGACTTCCCTGTACTTGCGCCAGGTATCGGAGAAACGGGCGTAGAGCGCTTGCTCTTCGCTGCTGCTGATCAGCTTCTCGTACTCGCCGCGGAGCTTGGCGACGACACCTCGGTCTTTCTCGATCTTTCGGTCGATGGCTTCCATGGCTGCCGAGTCCGTGTTCAGCACATGGCTCAGCAGATCGATCCGCAAGTCCGTGACCTTGGCATCCAGGCTGTTCACCACGCGCACGCTGGGAAGCCAGTTGTCTGCAATGTCCTCAGTGGCTGCGTTCATCGTGCGGATCTGCATCAGTGCCATAGCGGCCAGGCCGATGAGCAGCAGGACCAGCACGCCGAAGGTGCCATAGAGCCGCGTCGAGATCTTCAGGTTTTTCATTGGTTGCCTCGTGGATTGGAGGGATGCCCACTTGCCACAAGTCAGGTGTGCGAAATGGTGCGTCCCACGTTTTTGCGCTTCGATGATCCGAACCTGCCGGACAAGGCAACGGCCATCTCAAGACGCCTGCATGATTTTTGAAAATATCATATTAATCATTTCTTAAGGCATGCTTACGTTTTGTCATAAATTTGACAAAACTACTTAGGCATTCAGCTCATCAAGAAAATTTTTTGAAAAGTATCAAAAATTGATACTTTTCATGTTCTATGAATGATTTTGTGGGAAGTTTTGTTTAATTTTCTCCATGTGGGAGTAAAAAATTCAACGAAATTCTTAGGACTGTACTGAATGCCCTGGCTTCGATTTGATGCAAATCAATTGCTTGAAAAATCATATTTGACATTGTTACACCTGTGTAACTATCATTTATCGCACTTGTAGATGGTGGCCGCGCATCGCCTGCCGGTGCGTTTTACGAAATGAAGGAGACACGATGAGAAGCAACCAACCCGTAACCCAGCGAGAGTTCTCTTTCGCTGCCAATGAAACCCTGGTGTCCGTGACGGACCTGAAGGGCCGCATCACGTACTGCAATCGGGCGTTCGTGCAGGTCAGCGGCTTCCAGAGGGAAGAGCTCCTCGGGCAGCCGCACAATCTGGTCAGGCATCCGGACATGCCGCCCGAAGCGTTCCGCGACATGTGGGAGACGATCCAGTCGGGCCTGCCCTGGACGGGCCTGGTGAAGAACAGGCGCAAGGATGGCGATCACTACTGGGTGCAGGCGAACGCGACGCCGATGATGGATGGCAACCGGATCACGGGTTTTCTCTCGGTGCGCACGGCCCCCACCAGAGAGCAGGTGAAAGCGGCAGAAGCCTTCTACGCCGTGCTCCATCGGCAGAGCGCGGGAGGCTGGGCCCGCTATGGCTTGCACCGTGGCGCCATCGTGCAGAAAGGGCTTCTCGGTCGCCTCAAGCGTGTCGCTCACCCCTCGGTGGGCGGCAAGGTGGCCATGGTGCAGGCTGGCGCCGCAGCGCTCATGGTGGCGCCACCGATCTTCGGCGCCCCGTGGTATGCGACGGCCGCCGTCGCCGCGGCTGCGGTGATGGGCAGCTTTTCCCTGATCCGGGCATTTACCGTCCGTCCCTTGCATCGCCTCGTGAAGGATGCCAACTGCCTGGCATCCGGACACCTTTCCCACGCCGTGGAGACGGGGGCGGCCGACGTCGTGGGACAGCTGCAGCAGGCGCTCAATCAGGTCAGCGTGAACCTGCGCACGGTGGTCAGCGACGTTCGCGAGGAAGTCAGCCACCTCGATGTCTCCGTCCAGGAAATCGCTTCTGGAAACAACGATCTCTCGGCCCGGACCGAAGCCCAGGCGAGCAGCCTGCAGCAGACCGCCGCCTCGATGGAACAGATCAACGGCACCATTCAGAACAGCGCCAATTCCGCCAACCAAGGCGCGCAGATGGCCCACACGACTGCGGAGGTCGCTCGGCGCAGCGATGACGCGGTGCAAAGCCTTGCGACGACCATGCAGGAAATTGCGTCGTCATCCAAGCGCATCGAGGACATCATCCAACTGATCGAGGGCGTTGCGTTCCAGACGAACATCCTGGCTCTGAATGCCGCCGTGGAAGCTGCCCGTGCCGGCGATCAGGGCCGAGGCTTTGCCGTCGTCGCCGCTGAGGTCCGGGCCCTGGCGCAGCGCACGGCGGCAGCGGCAAAGGACATCAAGGAGCTGATCATCGAATCAGGCACGCGTGTGACGGCAGGGGTCGAAAGCGCTGGACAAGCGCGCGAGCGCATGCAGGCGGTGCTCGAATCCATCGGAAAGATGAACTCCGTTCTCGATGAGATCAGCAACACGGCGGGCGAGCAAAAGGTTGGAATTTCCCAGATCAACGAGGCGGTTTCCAGCATGGATTCGATCACCCAGCAGAACGCATCGATGGTGGAGGAACTCGCAGCTGCGGCGCAATCCGTGCATGGCCAGGTGCAGGGCGTGAGCAGTTCCATGCGGCTGTTCCGCCTGCGATCCGGCGAAATCTCTTTGAGCCAGATGGATGCCGTCGAACTGCGCCGGGCGAATAACCCGCCGCAACTGAGGCTGGCCTAGCTGGCCCGCCGGGCGCCGCCATCGAACCGGCCAGGTCAGTTGAGGCATCTGAACTTCGCGTCAGGACACCGACTGCTCCACGCTCTTGGCAAGAACGCCAGGCAGTTCGGCGACCAGCCTGGGCTTGTGGATCACTTCCACGCCTTGGAGTGCGAACGCGAAGGGCGTGCGCTGGGTCTCGTCCAGGGACGTGATCATCACCAGCCGGCTTCGGTCGAACTTGGGATGGGAGCGCAAGGTGGTGATGAGGCTTGCGCCATCGATGCCGGGCAACTGGATGTCCACGATGAGGATGTCCGGCTGGACCTCTCCGTACATCACCAGGCCAATGATGCTGTCGTTGGCGACATGCAAGTCCCAGTCGGGGAAATGCTGGGCAAAAAGCAACGAAACCAGGTTCTGGAAATGGATGGAGTCTTCGATGAGCAGCACTTTCATGGCGGGTGCCATGGGCCCGCTGGCGGCCACCCCGGTGGCCGGGTTGGCGCCCCCTGAACGCTGCCGCATCCAGTTTTCCACCGACTCGCGAGAGATTCGACGATGGCCGCCCGACGTCTTCCATGCCTGCAGCTGATTCCGGTCGGCCATCAGCTGCACCGATCTGACGGCCAGCCCCATCAGCCTGGCCGCTTCAAAGGTCGTGAGCGGCTCTTCGGTGGAGATGGCGGGTTCGGACTTCATGTCGAAAACATTTTACTTACACGAGCCTTTCATCGGACCCACCGCCATTCCGATGACTGGCACCAGGAAAACAAGCCATGAGGTACCTATGAAGAAAATACTGATCGTTGAAGACCACGTCGACATCCGCAAGCTGCTGCGGATGACGATGGAGTTCGAACAGTTCGAAATCCACGAGGCGTCGTGCGGCGACGTGGGGTTGCAGATGGCGCGAGAGCTTCTGCCCGAAGTCGTGCTGCTCGACGTCATGATGCCTGGCCCGCTGTCGGGGCTGGACGTGTGCCGGTGCATCAAGTCCAATCCCGACCTGAGGCACACCAAGGTGATCATGTTGACCGCCCGGGGCCAGGCGGAAGACCGCCGCGATGGAGAAAGTGCAGGGGCGGACGAGTATCTGGTCAAGCCCTTCAGCACATTGCAGGTGCTCGACGCGGTCTACCGCACGGAGACTGCCTGATGGCCGCCGTTCCTTCCTCCGGTTTCGCCGGGCAGGAACCCAGGTGCTTCGATGAAGGAGCCGCGGCGCAGATGGAGCGCTTCATCGAGGACTTTGGGCGCATGTACCGGGAGCGCAATGAGGCGCTTCGCGAGGTCACCCGAGCCCATCATGAAGCCCTTTTGCACCTTTCCATGGCGGCCGAGTTCCGCGATGGCGATACCTCGGTGCACATCATCAGCATCGGCTATCTGGCGGAGGCGCTGGCGCTGCATCTCGGATCGACACCGGCTTTCGCACGCATGCTTCGCTGCGCTGCGCCCATGCACGACATCGGCAAGATCGGCACGCCCGATCATGTGCTCAAGAAGGCAGGCCCGCTGACGCAACCGGAGCGGGCGGTCATGAATGAGCATCCGGAGATGGGAGCGAAGATTCTCAGCAGTTCGCGCATACCGGTTTTCCTGCTGGCAGCGGAGGTCGCGTTGACCCACCACGAGCGGTTCGACGGCACCGGCTATCCCAAAGGCCTCTCGGGCGAGGCGATTCCGCTGTCCGGTCGCATCACCGCCGTCGTGGATTTCTACGACGCATTGACCATGGACCGCGTGTACCGGCCCGCCTTCGCTCCGGAAAAAGCACTGGAGATGCTGATGGAAATGCGCGGCACCGCCTTCGATCCCGCCGTGGTCGATGCCTTCGCTGCGAACTTCTCCGAACTCGCCTGCCTGCGACAAAGAATCATGGAGGAGCGTCCGACGTTCTCCGATCTCATCGACGCGGAATGAGCCCCACGCCAAAACACGATCATGCTTGCTTTTCTTCGTACCTTCGTCATCGCTGCAGCCATCGGCATGACTGTGTCACTTTCCGCGACGGCGGGTCCCGTTCTGGAGAAGGTCAAAGCACACCACGCCGTTCGCGTGTGCATCTGGCCAGAGTACTACGGCATCACGTATCGCAATCCGAGAACCCAGCAGTTGGTAGGCATCGACATCGAGTTGTCTGCCGAACTGGGCCAGGACCTGAAGGCCCAGGTGGAATACGTCGAGTCGTCGTTTGTCACCTTGATCGATGACCTCCGGGGCGACCGCTGCGATGTGGGAATGTTCGCCATCGGCATGCTGCCTCAGAGGATGGCGGCGTTGAAATTCACGCAGCCCTATTTGAGCAGCGACATCTACGGCATCACCACGAAAAGCAATGCGGTGATCAAGCATTGGAACGACATCGACCAGCCAGGGGTTGCCGTTGGCGTCCAGACAGGGACGTTCATGGAGCCGGTCATGACAGAGCGGCTCAAGCATGCCAAGGTGGTCAAGGTCGCACCTCCGACGACGCGGGAGCGGGAGTTGGAAAGTGGGCGCATCGACGTGTTCATGACGGACTACCCGTACAGCCGCCGCCTTCTCGACAACGCCGACTGGGTGCGCGTCGTGTCGCCTGCCACGCCCGTTTTCGTGCTGCCTTACGCGTATGCGGTCAAGCCGGGCGATGAGGCGTGGCTCAAGACGGTGGATGACTTCGTCGCGCGGATCAAGCGGGACGGCCGCCTGGCATCTGCAGCGGACCGCAATGGACTTCGCAGCATCGTGATGCCATGACCAGAGATCAAGGACGGCATCCACCGCACCCCGGGCGGCATGCATTTTCCATTCGCCGCTTGAGCACCATCGCGCTGATTGCGTGCCTTCTGCTGACCGCCGGAGTTGGCCTTGCGACGGCTTGGGTGGCCTCCAATGACCGTGCCCAGGTGATCAAGGCAGATCGCGAAAAGAGCGAGTTGCTTGCGCGCATGCTCGAAGACCAGACAACGCGAATGATCGACAGCGCATTCTTCATGCTCGCCACCCTGGGCGAATCCAATGCGGTGCAGGAGGTGCTGGGTGACCGGGCCCAAAGCGACGATGCATTAAAGCAGGCCCTGGTCGGTGTGCCATTCATTCGCAGTCTGGTGGTGGTGGACGCCGAAGGACGTGTCCTGACGAGCAGCGCCCGCGAAGACGCGGGGCAGAAAATCGACCTGCGCAAACTCGGCACGCTGCCCACCGATCGGCAAAATTCCATCGGCCATCTGATCGCAGGCCGTGGCATCGAGAGCCTGACGGTGCGTGCTGGCCAAGCCATGGTCCCGTCGGGGCTGGGCTTCATTCCGCTGGTGAGAAAGCTCAGGCTCCAGAACCAGCAGCCGGTCTACGTGATCGGCCTGCTCAATCCCGACTCACTGGCGAACTTCCAGCAACTGGCGGTCAGGCAGGCGGGATTCACCTCTGCCATCGCCACGTATGCGGGCGAGTTTCTGGCCGGAGCGGGGGTGTCGGCCATGCCTGCGGCGCAAATGAAAGCGCTGCCGATTTTCCGCGTGCATTTGCCCGCCCGGGCACTGGGAAGCTTCATCGGAGAAGGCTTCGGTGGCGAAAACCAGATCGTCGCATTCCGGTCGTCCAGATCGCATCCGCTCGTCACGGTGGTCGAGCACTCGTCCGATCTGGCAGTGAGCCGGTGGCTGAAGGAGTCCGTGGGCTATCTCTGGCTCGGATCCGGTGCCTGCGCCGTGATGCTGCTGCTGTCCTTCATTGCATGGCGCGGCCTGCGGCTGCGCGAGTCCGCCCAGCATTTCGCGCAGGACGCGCAACGCCGCATTGCACGGAGCGAACGCGACCTTGCGGTGCTGATGCGTAGCGTGCAGGAGGTGATCTTTCGCACGGACGCCCAAGGGAAGATCACCTTCGTCAACGCGCAGGGGATCGCTTTCGCCCAGCAGGGCCAGGCGTCGCCGGTCGGGCGCCCCCTGTATGAAGTGGTGGATGGCAGCTCGCGCCCGGCGGTCGAGCAGCTGTTCAAGGACGGCGAAAGCGGCGGGGTGCGCCATTGCCAGGCGACGGCGCGAGTCGACGACGGCCGCAAGAAGCTGTTTGACCTGGCCCTCGTGCCGCTGCTGCACCGCGGGCAGGTGCTTGGTTTTGCGGGGAGCGCGGTCGACGTGACCGAGCGGTGGATCGCGCAGCAGAAACTGCAAAGCGAACTGGAATTCCGCGACCTGATGCTGGAGATGAACCCGCTGCCCATCTCCATGACCGACATGGACGGCCGGCTCCTGCTGGTCAATCGGGCATGGGAGGAATACAAGGGGCGGCGGCGCCAGGACGTCATCGGCCTTCGTTTGCAGGAATTCCTGCCGTCGGACGAGGCGATGTTCCACCACACCGCCGACCTGCAGCTGAAGCAGCAGCAGGGAACCGTTCGCTTCGAGACCCGGGTGCTCAATGGCAGGCACTCCTGGCGGGATACCCGCGTGACCAAGGCCATCGTGTGCGATGCGGAGGGCGTTGCCACGGGAATACTGTGCACGCTCATGGACGTGAGCGAGTTCCGCGAGGCAGAGCGCGTCACGCGCGAAGCGCGGGACTCGGCCGAGGAGGCCTCGCGGTCCAAGTCGGAATTCGTGGCCAACATGAGCCATGAGTTGCGCACGCCGTTGCAGTCGATCATCGGGTTTTCGGAGTTGGGGATGCGCCGCGCCAAAGCCCATCCCCCTTTGGCGGAGATGTTCGAAGATGTGCACCGTGCCGGCCAGCACATGCTGGCCCTGGTGAACGATCTGCTGGACGTCGCCAAGCTGGAGAGCACCGTGGGCACCTTTCACCTGGAAAAGGCGGATCTGCGGGGGGTGATCCGGCCTGTGCTGCGCGAACTGGAGCCATTGCTGGAGAAGCACCGGCTGCTCCTGGATGTGAACCTGGGAGAGATGCCGCTGACCGCAAAGGTGGACCCGGTGCGCTTTCAACAGGTCATGCGCAATGTCCTGGCCAACGCCATCAAGTTCTCTCCTGCGCAGTCGCAGATCCAGTTGCTTGGCAGGGTGGATCGCCGCGGACAGATCCGGCTCGCCGTGCGCGACTTCGGGCCTGGCATACCGCCCCATGAACTGACGACGATATTCGAGGCGTTCAAGCAGTCGAGCACGACCAAGGACGGGTCCGGCGGGACCGGCCTGGGCCTGGCCATCTGCAAGAAGATCGTCGAGGCGCTGGGCGGGAAGATCCATGCGGAAAATGCCAAGCCGCAGGGAGCGGTCTTCCATATCAGCCTTCCCGCGCGCAGCGGCGATACCGTGCCTGCCGAACTGAGCTGACCATGCCGCTGAAAAAGGATGCAGCGCGCCCGGTGCGCGGCTCGGTCGATTCCTGGTGATCGACTCAGGCCGCGGGGGGCGCAGGCGGCTCGGCTTGGCCCAGCGCCCGGCCCAGTTCGGGCGGAATCTCCGGGCGTCCCCGGTCGTTCAACGCCGTTCCCGTCACGACGGCATTGAGCATCAGCCGGTTGTCCGACAGCCGGTGGATGGTCTGATGGAACTGAAGCCGGATGCGGCCCGCGCGGGTGAGGAGGGTGCGGACGACGAAAGCATCGCCGCTGGTGAGGGACGCCCGGTAGTCGACCTCGATCCGGGTGACCACCAGGCTCACGCCCTGCCTGGAAAGCTCTCCGAACCGGATGCCCAGTCCCGACAGGTACTCGTGTCGCGCATGTTCCAGGTAGTTCAGATAGACCGCGTTGTTGACGACATGGTCCATGTCGCACTCGTAGTCCCGGACCTTCAGCTCCAGTTCATGATGCTGCTTGTCTACGATGTCCATGACTTGCCTTTCTCTTTGCCGGGAACGTCCATGAAGGTACCGCGCGGGCAGGGGCGCCCGCCCGGCCCGTGCGCCGCAGCCGGCGTGTGCTTTCTCGCCATGCCGGCCTTCAACCGAGCAGCGCGCTCAGGCGCGCCACGGACTCTTCCAGCTGCGCCATCGAATTGGCCGTGGAAAAACGCACGAAGCGCTGCGGCTCGAACGCGCCGAAGTCGCGGCCCGGCGT
>JAAIGE0101573520.1_pt1 | contig 11869 bp, 8 predicted proteins | sample 6487951 | NCBI WGS metagenome assembly JAAIGE01 (sample SAMN13974128, study PRJNA590717) | phyllosphere metagenome | biome: tomato field; feature: multiple bacterial spot infested tomato fields; material: tomato leaves; isolation source: leaves from tomato fields | host: Solanum lycopersicum ... | reverse complement strand
TGCCGGATGACTTCCTTGATGATGAAGTTCAAGAACTTCTCGGCGAAATCCGGATCCAGATTGGCATCCTTGGCCAGGCGGCGCAGGCGTTCGATCTGGTATTCTTCGCGCGCCGGGTCTGCCGGCGGCAATTCGTAAGTGGCTTTTAAAACGCCCACAGCCTTGGTGCGCTGAAACCGTTCGGCCAACATATGAACCAATGCAGCATCGATGTTATCGATGGACTGGCGGTATTCAGAGAGCTGCGCCTTCACTTCATTGCTTGTCATGATCGCTCACTTCTTCTTGCCAAAACCGGGAAGGCCGGGAAGCCCGCCGAGACCCGGCAGCTTGGGTCCGCCCAGACCGGGAAGACCGCCCAGACCCGGAGGCATCATGCCGCCCGGCTTGCCGAGACCGGCGGCTTCCGCCTGCTTCTGAAGCGCTTCCAGCTGCTTGGGGTCCATATTGGCGAGATCAGGCATGCCGCCCATTCCGCCAAGGCCCATCTTGCCCGCAAGGCCGCCCATCATCTGCTTCATGATGCCGCCCTTGCCCTTGCCACCCATGGCTTTCATCATGTCGGCCATGCCGCGATGCATCTTGAGCAGCTTGTTGATTTCGGCAGCATCCGTACCGGAACCGGCAGCGATACGCTTCTTGCGACTGTGTTTCAGAATATCCGGGTTGGCGCGCTCGGCCTTGGTCATTGAGGAGATAATGGCGATCTGACGGTCGAACATCTTGTCGTTCATGCCGGACGCGGCCATCTTGTCCTTCATGCCAGCCATGCCGGGCATCAGACCCATGATGCCGCCCATGCCGCCCATCTTCTTCATCTGACCAAGCTGCTCGGCCAGATCGTTCAGATCGAACTTGCCGGACTGCAACTTCTTGGCCATCGCAGCGGCTTTTTCCGCATCGATGTTTTCGGCAGCCTTTTCGACCAAGGACACGATATCGCCCATGCCGAGGATACGGTCTGCGATACGGCGTGGATGAAACTCATCCAGCTCGTTCATGCGCTCGCCGATACCGATCAGCTTGATCGGTTTGCCGGTCACGGCCCGCATCGAAAGCGCCGCACCGCCACGGCCATCGCCGTCCATACGGGTTAGCACAAGGCCGGTAATGCCGACGCGCTCATCAAAGTTGCGCGCCAGATTGACCGCGTCCTGACCGGTGAGCGAATCCGCGACCAGCAGGATTTCATGCGGCTTGGAATTCTTTTTGATGTCGGCCATTTCCAACATCAACGGTTCGTCGATGTGGGTACGACCGGCGGTATCGAGGATCACGACATCATGACCGCCGAGCTTGGCCGCCTGCACGGCCCGTGAGGCGATATCGGTCGGCGACTGGCCCGCGATGACAGGCAGCGTATCGACACCGGTCTGAACGCCGAGCTGGCGCAACTGCTCCTGCGCTGCCGGACGTCGCGTGTCGAGAGATGCCATCAGCACCTTCTTCTTGTCGCGATCCGTCAGGCGCTTGGCGATCTTGCCTGTCGTGGTGGTTTTACCCGAACCCTGAAGACCCACCATCATGATGACGACGGGGGCCGCCGCATGAAGATCGATGGAAACGCCTTCGGAGCCCAGCATTTCGACAAGCTCGTCATGAACGATCTTGACGACCATCTGGCCGGGCTTGATGGATTTCAGAACCGAGGCACCGACGGCCTTTTCACGCACCTTGTCGGTAAAGGAGCGAACGACTTCCAGCGCCACGTCCGCTTCCAGAAGCGCACGGCGAACCTCACGCAACGCTGCGGAAACATCGGCTTCCGAAAGCGAGCCACGGCCGGTCAGTCCATTCAGAATGGAGCCAAGGCGGTCCTGGAGGTTTTCAAACATCGTTTCATCCTTCTTCGTTCCGGGGTTCCCGAAACGTCGGTGCTTTTGCTGTCAAAAACAAGACGCCCTAGAACGAGCATAGCCAAAAAGCACCCGAGGGCGCATCGCGCTGTCGGATGTTTGCCTCCGGGATCTCTTTACACCTTTGCGGGTCCCGGTCGGCGGCTTGGAGTCTTGAAACTGCCAGCTGATCGGGCAGATAAACAGGAAAAGCCCACAGAAGTCAAGGCGTCCGGGGATTTTTAGAGACCACGACAGGAATTGACGTCACCGTAAAATCACGGTGATCAAGCTCAACCTCCTTGAAGGCCTTCGTCGCCGCGCATATAGATTTACAATGAAAAGAAGAAGCTTGTTTAAACTTTCTGTATTGGCTGCCGCTCTCGCTGGCGGCGGTCTCTATGCGCGCCAGTCGAAAGCCGCTTATTATTCCGGACCAATTTCGGACCATTTCGATGGTACGCGCTTCTTCAATCCCAACGGTGAGCAACCGAACGGTCTCGGCGATCTTTTGAAGTGGCGCTTCAATGGCGAACGGGCGAAATGGCCGGAAAGCTACCCCAGCCCCTATCCCTTCGTGAAACCCGACGAGCGCGTAAACGGCACCGATCTGCGCGTTACTTTCATCGGCCACGCATCCTTCCTCATTCAGACCGCAGGCCTCAATATCCTTGTAGACCCCGTCTGGTCAGAGCGCACCAGTCCTTTCAGCTTCGCAGGGCCAAAGCGCGTCAATCCACCGGGTATCCGCTTTGAAGACCTCCCGCCGATAGATCTCGTGCTGGTTACACATAATCACTACGACCATCTCGATCTGGAAACGCTGCATCAGCTGCACGTTGCTCACAAGCCGCATTTCATCACGCCACTCGGCAACGACACGATTATCCGCACTAAGGTCGAGGCGGCAAAGATTTCGGTGGGAGACTGGGGCGATGCACTGGCGGTATCGCCTGACGTAAAAATCCACTTCGAGCCTTGCCATCACTGGTCGGCGCGCGGCCTCAATGATCGTCGTATGGCGCTGTGGGCTGCATTCGTCCTCGAAACGCCTGGCGGCAAGATCTATCACATCGGTGACACAGGCTTTCATAGCGGGCTTAATTACCACGCGGCAGCGAAGAAGTACGGCGGCTTTCGCCTCGCCAACCTCCCCTTCGGTGCCTATGAGCCTCGCTGGTTCATGAAGGGCCAGCACCAAAATCCGGCTGAAGCGGTTGAAGGTATGAAGATTTGCGGCGCAACCTACGCCTGCGGGCATCACTGGGGCACCGTTCAGCTTACCGATGAAGCCATCGATGCGCCGCTCATCGCGTTAAAAGCTGCACTTACGCAACACGGCGTTTCAGAAGACCGGTTCCACCCAATGCGACCCGGTGAAGTATTCGACGTGCCGCTGGCGGAAGGCTGAATTATTCCGAGACGATCTTGACGCGTTGACCGGGGTCGACGGTCGCCGTGGCGCTGAGCGCGTTTATGGTTCTGAAAAGATCGATCTTACGCTCGGTGCCCATCATGCGCGCGGATAGGGACGCGACCGTATCGCCGGGCCTGACGGTCACGACGCGGACGCGCAAAGGCTTCAGAGAAGCAATTTCCGACGGTGTCATCTTGCGGAAGCTGGAACGCAGACCATTTGCAACCGTATCAAGCTGAGGGCTTCCCTTCGGAACCGCCGTCAGGAACCGGAATATCTGGTCGCCGACGCGGATCACGGTCACGTCGAAATCCCACTTGTCGGCACTGGCTCGGGCGGTCGCGGCAGGTAAACCGTTGACCTGAGTCTCGCGTACCGTTTCTGGCAGCAAGCCAGCAACCCATCCACTGGTCAGATAATTGGTAAGTGCGGTCTGCTTTGGATCGGCCACGCCATCGAAACGGATGGCCATATCACCGGGGCCGGTCGCCAGAACGGCTTCGACCTTGTTGTCTATCTGAAAACCTTCCGGCACATCGAAACGAATGCCCAGAGTTCCGTGCAGGAATGTGTTGCCGCGAACATAGCCCTCCTGCGGGCTATCGCCGTATAGCAAACCATCGATGCCGTTTAAGAACCAGTCACGACCCTTGTCACCCACTTGCCCTTCTTGCCCAAAGGCGCGGGCATGGCGCTTGGCAAGCTCGATGCGCTGCGGCGTATTCGGGTGGCTGGAAAGGAAGTCGAGGCTTTGGTCGCTATCGGGGTCAGCCGAGGTGAAGCGGGCATAGGCGGCCATGGAATCGAGGAAACGCGGAGAGGCGTAGGGGTCATAGCCTGCCTCACCCAGCATCCGCACGCCGATGACATCCGCCTGCAATTCCTGCTGGCGGGAGAAGGCGGCAAGCCGCAATTTCCCGCGTGCAAGCGCCTGCTTGCCCGCAAGATCGCTGGACAGGACTTCCGCCACGACACGGCTGGCGATGACTTCCGCCTCTTCACGCCGCTGGCGCTCGATGCCGTGATTGGCGGTGACATGACCCATTTCATGCGAAAGAACCGCAGCAACTTCAGACGCATCATTAGCAAGCGCAAGAAGACCGCGCGTCACATAAAGATAGCCACCGGGCAGCGCGAAGGCATTGATAGCCGGCGAATTAAGAATGGTAATGCGATAGGATTGCTGCGGGTTTTCCGAAACCGCCGTCAGCGCACCCGCAATGCGCGCCACCAGGCGCTCGGTCTTATCGTCGTGATATTCGCCGCCGTAGCTGGCGACGATGCGGGGATGCTCGCGCGCACCCATCTGCGCTCGCGGATCGTTCTTCTGGACCTGTTCGACCGTCTGCGGATTATCGGAAGGCTTGAGGCTGGACTGATAGGAAGGCGAAAACAGCGACTGACAGGAAGACAACATGAGACACGCTGCGACAAGGGCTGCGATGCCTTTTGCCGGTTGCCCATAAGCTTTCGTCTTGTGACCGGAGGTGCGGCCCTCGAGGGCCTTCACACGCGTCTTCATTCTGCCAGTCTGCTCCTAACGTTCCTGATCATCCGTTAAGACCAGAATACCAGATTTACACCTATGGGCACGCAAATGCTTAAACAGCGAGAACGATCCACGGCTTGGAAATATTCCAACGAAAGAAAACTATGCATGTTTCTCAAGCAGTAAAGACAGATTCGCAAGTGCAAAATTAGAGCATCGCCATTGTGTATTTGCAGGGTTGACACCGCGCCGCGTCCAAATTGTGGCGTGGGTAAAAGTCAAACATCAAGAAAAGTACCGATTGCGTGTATGTCGGTCGCCGCGAAGAATGCGTCTGTCTGCCCCTCAAAAACGATCCGCCCATCCACCAGAAAGACCACGGAATCTGCAAGACGGCGAATGTCATCAGGATGGTGCGTCACCAGCAGAACAGTGTTTTGGCTTTCGTTTTGAAGCTCCTTCACCAGAACTGCCATGCCAGACCGCAAACCGGGATCAAGCGCGGCAAAGGGCTCGTCCAGCAGCATCAGAGACTTCTTTCGCACCAGCGCCCTTGCCAGTGCAGCCCGTTGCCGCTCACCGCCGGACATCGAGCCGGGCAGACGCTTTTCGAAGCCCGAAAGACCCACGCGATAGAGAGCGCTCGATATTTCAGATTTTTCTACAGAAGATAGCCGGAGAGACGGGTCGATGCCAAGACCGACATTGGTGAAGATGTCGAGATGCGCGAACAGATTATTGTCCTGAAAAATCAGGGAAACCGGACGCACCGATGGATCGAGGGTCGTTACGTCCCGACCGTCGATCATCACTCGTCCGGCATCAGGTGCTTCGAAACCAGCCACGAGATTGAGCAGCGTCGACTTGCCGGAGCCGGAAGGCCCGACGACCGCTGTGACCTTTCCCCGCTTGAATGCACAATCGAAGACAAAATCCTGTTTACCGAGCGTCAGCCTGACATTATCGAGCTTTGCCCCGGCTTCCTCAATGCTCATGAAATCGCTTTCGCTGGATTGGACGGGCGCGACACGCCCCCTGCTGCAAGGACAAGGCATATCACGCCGAGAATAAAGGCATAGCCCGCCGCATCATTGGTACGATAGCTGCCCATATTGCTGTAAATCAGCCATGGGAGGGTCACGAAGCTTTCCGAGCCGAATAATGCGACCGCGCCAAGGTCACCCAATGACAGCGCCATGGCGAAGGAACAAGCCATGGCAAAGGGCTGCCTAAGAACAGGCCAGTCAATGAAGCGGAAACGCGAGAAGCCGGAAAGACCAAGACTGGCAGACAGGCGACCGTTCCGGGCCTGATGCGTTGCAAATGCAGGTTCCAGAACACGCATGACGAAGGGTAGCGCCATCAGCATGTTTATGACAGAGACCAGCACTGGTGCAAAGACGGCAACATCGCCATAATTCCGCAACAGCAGAAACCAGCCACTTCCCAACACCACCGGCGGCACAAGAAGTACGAGCGAAGAGCTCGCACCGAGTGCTACCGAAAGCATTTTTAACGGTGCGCCTGCTCGCCGTTTATCGGCAATGGCCTGACTTGCGCGAATGAGGGCGATCGAAAGACATAGCGCAAGCGTCGCCGAAACAACGGCTATCGAAAGGCTTGTCACGGCAGCCCTTCGGAAAGCCTCTGCCGTTACCAAGCGCAAGAGGTCGGTTGAGAAACCCGAGGCCGCGACGGCGACAAGCGGTAAGCCGACCAGCATAACCGCAAGAAGGATAACGACGACATCCCAAATGCGCTGGGCCGCTGCCCTGCCATCGAAGCGTCGAACTATCCGCCCCTGCGTCTGCCCTTTCGCGTCGGCAGAGGGTAAAAGCGCAAGCAGGAGAAGGAGCAGTCCCGTCATGGCGATCTGTATTAGCGACAGGCCAATGGCACGCGGTGGATCGAAGTCAAAGCGAAGCGCCTGATAGATGGCCACCTCGATTGTGGTTGCTGCTGGTCCGCCGCCAAGCAGCAGGACAAGGGTGAAGCTGGTGGCGCACAGCATGAAGATCAGCCCCGCCACACCGGGAATAAGTCTCGCGGCCACCGGCCATTCGATAAAGCGAAAGGTGGAAAAGGATCCGAGCCCCAGGCTTGCGCTCATGCGCCAATATTCGCCTGGAATGCGCTCCAGCCCGGCGAGAAAGAAACGAACGGCAAGCGGCAAATTGAAGAACACATGCGCGATCAAAATGCCCGAAAGACCGTAAATACTGAAAGGCTGATCCATCCCTGCGGCCAACAGCAGCGTGTTAAACACTCCCTGCCGCCCCCAGATCGTGATGATGCCGAGTGCCCCAACGACGACCGGCAGCCCCATGGGGACTGCCATAAGCCGAATGATCCATATGCGACCGGGAAAACCGTGTTGCCGAGCAAGCGCAAGCGCCACCGGCAAACCGAGCAACACGGAAAGAAGCGTCGAAAGCGTGGCTTGCCAGAGCGTAAACCGAAGAATTCGCAACGTATAGCCATTCAGAAGCGCCCCTGACGGTGCCTGCCCATCGAACGAAAGGAGTGACGAGACAGCGAGCCCGATGAATGAAAGCAGGGCAGCAAAAGCCACCGTGCCGCCCACCAGAAACCGGCGTCTATCGCGGCGCTCGATCATTGCTCGACAACGCCCGAAATCACTTCACGCTCATGGCCGTCAACCATTCGTCGATCCATGCCTTGCGGTTCTTCGCAACCTCTTCGGGCGACATCAGGAACGTTTTTGTCGGCTGCACGAGTTTGGAAAATGCATCGGGCAACGGAGAAGACGTGTCTGCAACCGGCATCATCCAGTTGTTTTCGGGGATGGCGTCCTGAAAGCCGGAACTGAGCACGAAGGCGAGAAACTGCTTAGCGAGATCCTTCTCCGGCGCATTCTTCAACGTGCCCGCGACCTCGATCTGAATATAATGACCTTCCTCGAATGCGGCCGCCTGATAACGCTCGCTATGTTCTGCCACCATGTGATAGGCGGGCGAGGTGGTGTAGGACAACACCATGGGCACTTCGCCCTTTGTGAAGAGGCCATAGGATTCCGACCAACCGGGGGTTACGGTCAGAACACGGCTCTTGAGCTTTGCCCAAGCTTCCGGCGCCTTGTCGCCATAGACGGACTTCACCCACAACAGCAAACCGAGACCCGGCGTCGAGGTGCGTGGGTCCTGGATGGCGATCTTCTGGGAAGGATCGCCATCCACCAATTCTTTCATGCTTTTCGGCGGGTTCTTCAGCGTTTGCGTGTCATAGACGACGGCAAAATGTCCGTAATCGTAAGGCACAAAAACATCGTCCTTGAAACCACCCGGCACCTTCGCGGCAGACGTATCGATATTGGACGTTTCGAACAGCCCCGTCTGCTTGGCCTCGGCAATCAGATTGGTATCGAGGCCGACGACAACGTCAGCCTTGGAGCCAGAACCTTCGAGCTTCAGCCGGTTAAGAAGGGCCACGCCATCGGCTACACCGACGAAATTGACCACGCAATTACACGTCTTTTCGAAAGCCGCCTTGACCTTGGGGCCGGGACCCCATTCGGACACGAAGCTCTCATAGGTATAGACCGTTAGCACCTTCTTGTCCTGCGCAACGGCAAAGCTCGGCAATAGGAAAGACGCAGCAACAAGACTGTTCAGGAAAATACGACGATACATCAGACACCTCCTCGAATGGGCAAACGGGAATAGGCGTCTGGATGGAAGCCGTCTAATCCCTCCGCCGGTGTTAACCGGATCAGGTTCTTCGGGTTGGCGCAGCCTCTCAGCCCTTCCTATAAAGGAAGAGCACCCCGTTAGATCTAGCCGAGATGTAATCGCGAAGCGCCTGCTTGGCAAGAGATCAAGCTTGCTCTGCCTGTTCGGTCATATGCACCAGTTCCCAGACATGGCCATCTGGATCCTGAAAGCTGCCGCCATACATGAAGCCGTGGTCCTGAACCGGCTTCCATTCGCTACCGCCCGAGGCAAAAGCGGTGGCAAGCATCGTGTCTATCTCTTCGCGACTGGAGGCAGACAGACAGGTCAGCACTTCAGTGCTGCTCTTGGCATCGGAAATATCGCCATTGATGAAGTCGCGAAAGCGCTCCTCCTGGAGTAACATGACGAAGATATTTTTCTCCACGATCATGCAGAGCGTGCGGTCATCGGAATATTCGGGATTGAAGCTGAAGCCGAGCGCGGTGAAAAAGACCTTGGACGTTTCGATATTCTTGACCGGCAGGTTGACGAAGATCATGCGCATTGTTTTGACTCCTCCGTTTCAGGTCAGCAAAGCGCAAATTGGATGCTGAGTCAAAGATGGAAGAACGTAAGCCTCCGCGCCTTTACATCGTACTTTGTACTGGCGTTTAGCCGCTTTGCGTTTGCGAGACGTAAGATTCCCACCTCGCCGACGCTGTATATCGAGTGCGCGCATTATCAAGCACGGCATGGAGAGGAGTAAATCACATGCCCGAAGGCATGCGCATCATCAACCCTCCAGCTCTTCCCGCAGCATTTCCAGCTCTAGCCACTCTTCTTCCATTGCCTCCAGCTTCTCACGCAGCTTTGCCATTTCACCGGCCAGCGTGTTGAAAGCACCCGGGTCTTTGGTGAAAAGCTGTGGGTCGACCATACGCTCTTCCCGCTTGGCGATTTCGCTTTGCGCTTTCTCCATTTCCTTTGGCAGGTTTTCGAGTGCGAATTTCTGCTTGAAGGAAAGTTTGCCCTTAGCTTTTCCAGCATCGCTTATGGAAGCGGCAGAAGAAGCAGATTTCGCTTTTTCCTGCTTCTCCGCCTTCCGCTTGTCGTCCGCAGCACCCTTGCGCTGCGCCATCATGTCGGAATAACCGCCGGCATATTCGATCCAGCGGCCATCCGGCGCATCCGGGTTCGCGGGCGCGATGGTGGAGGTGACGGTGCGATCGAGAAAGTCACGGTCGTGGCTGACGAGGATGACTGTTCCTGAAAAGCCTGCGACGATTTCCTGCAGGAGATCGAGCGTTTCGATATCGAGATCGTTCGTGGGTTCGTCTAGGATCAACAGGTTGGTGGGCCTGGCAAGAATGCGCGCGAGAATGAGGCGTGCGCGTTCGCCGCCCGAAAGCTTGCGGATCGGTGTGCGAGCCTGCTCTGGCTGAAACAGGAAATCCTTCATGTAGCCGGTAACGTGCTTGACCTCGCCATTGACGAGCAGATTCTCGCCGCGCCCATCTGTCAGGTAATGGGCAAGCGTATCCTCTAGATTCAAATCCTCACGCTTCTGATCGAGCGTTGCAATTTCAAGCTTGGTGCCAAGCTTCACCGTGCCACTATCAGGCTCTAGCTGGCCCGTCAGCATCTTCAGAAGCGTCGTCTTGCCCGTCCCGTTGGGACCGACGAATCCGATGCAATCTCCGCGATTGACGCGCAGGGAGAACGGCGCAACGATAGTGCGGTCCCCATAAGACTTGGTGATGGTATCCGCTTCGATCACCAGCTTGCCGGACTCTCGTCCCTCGGTGACCGTTGCCTGCACGGAACCAACCGGGCCGTTATGTCCCCGATAGGCGGCGCGCATTTCACGAAGCTCGCCAACACGGCGCATGTTGCGCTTGCGGCGTGCGGTCACACCGTAGCGCATCCAGTGCTCTTCACGCTCGATAGCCTTGCCGAGCTTGTGCTGCTCCAACTCTTCCTCTTCCAGCACCTTGTCACGCCATTCCTCGAAATGGGCAAAACCACGGCTGAGACGGCGGGACTGGCCGCGATCCAGCCAGACGGTCGCGGTCGAAACCTTTTCGAGGAAGCGGCGGTCGTGCGAAATAAGCACAAGCGCGCTGCGCGTCTGCTGCAATTCGCCTTCCAGCCATTCGATTGTCGGCAGATCGAGATGGTTGGTCGGCTCATCCAGCATTAGTATATCGGGCTCAGGTGCCAGAACGCGGGCCAGAGCCGCACGTCGCGCTTCACCACCGGAAAGGCTGGCCGGATTTTCCTGTCCCGTCAGCCCAAGATGTTCGAGAAGATAAGTAACGCGGTAGGCGTCATCGCCTGGACCAAGACCGGATTCGGCATAGGCCTGAACCGTGTCATAACCATCGAAATCGGGCGCCTGCTCCAGATAGCGGATGGTCGCGGAGGGATGGCGGAAAACCTCGCCGGACTGCGCTTCGACCAGACCGGCGGCGATCTTCATCAGCGTAGACTTGCCTGAACCATTGCGCCCGACAAGGCAAATGCGGTCGCCGGGCTCCACTTGCAGGTTCGCGCCGTCCAGCAAAGGGGTCACGCCGAAGGTAAGCTTGATATCGTCGAGTTTCAGAATGGGTGGTGCCAAGGCATCAGGCTCCGGTCAGATCATAGGGACGGGCAAGAACAATGGCCTTACCGTTTTTCAGGCGAAGGCGCAAAAGCCCTTCCGCCACGTTGGAAATAGTGCGCGACGAGCCGAAGGCAAGCGCAAAATCGTTCAGGGGATATCGCGCATTCTCGATATCCACACCCTCCAGCGCAGTGAAACCGGCAACGGAAAACAGCGATCCGGCGGGTAGATCCAGCGTTTTTTCGGCACTCAGAAAAGGATAGGCCTCTTCCGTGCCAGAGGTCAGCATCACGTCGATCCCCCGCTCGGCAAGCGAAACGGCATAAAGCAAATGAAACAGGGCATGATCCGAACGCTCGCCCGCAAGCGCGCCGACCAGGGTCAATTTGGATGCGCGCCGTGCCAACGCCTCGGAAACGGCGATCTCACCATCCGTCTCGCCCTTGGCGGCCGGAAATGGCTGCCTGGTCACATCCGGCCATCGGCTGGCGAGTTCGGCATCGGAAGAATCGAAATCACCCACCCACAATTCGGGGGTCAAGCCCAAGACTTCCGCATGACGCATGCCGCTGTCTGCCGCAATTACGCGCGTTCCCGCCACCGCATCGCGCAGGCGATCCGTCACCGTGATGTCGCCACCGAGCAGAATGGTGAAGTGGGTCGAAGTCATGTCCTGCCATAGCCCGGAATGGTGCGGCAAGGAAAGGCGGAAACGGCGCTTGCACCGACGATATTGATTTTTCGCACGGACAGGATTATGACAGCCGCCAGTGGTGATTTGCCGACCGGCTTGCAGCCACTTTAAAGAAGTCGCTAAAGGGTCGAGGAAACAGGCAATTTCCGAGGACCGGT
>JAAIGE0101383455.1_pt1 | contig 11869 bp, 7 predicted proteins | sample 6487951 | NCBI WGS metagenome assembly JAAIGE01 (sample SAMN13974128, study PRJNA590717) | phyllosphere metagenome | biome: tomato field; feature: multiple bacterial spot infested tomato fields; material: tomato leaves; isolation source: leaves from tomato fields | host: Solanum lycopersicum ... | reverse complement strand
GTGCCGATCCCCAAATCGACGGTGTTGCGAGTATAGGGATGCGGATCGCCTCACAGCAAGCGCGGATCACTCCGCGTACAGATCGACCAGCCTCTGGGCGATCGCCGGCATCGTGAACCGCTCGCGGGTGAGGGTCCGGCCCCGTTCCCCGCGCGCGCGGCCGGCGGCAGTGTCCGCGAGCAGGCCGCGCATGGCGGCGACGAGGGCCGGCAGCCCGCCGTCGGTGACGATCCCCGCGTCCGCGCCGCGCACGGCCTCGGCCAGCCCGCAGGTGTCGGTGACGACGACGGGGAGGCCCGCCGACATCGCCTCCAGCACCGACATCGGGTACGGCTCGTCGACGGCGGGCAGCACGTACCCGGTCGCCTGCCGCATGCGCTCGCCGGTCCGCGCGGGCTCGAGCGCACCCTCCCAGCGGATCCGATCCGGATGTCCCGATGCCGCGATGGCCGCGCGCACGGCGTCGCCCTCGCCCTCGTCGGGTCCCACGAGCGTGAAACGCGCCGCCGGGAACTCCGCGGCCAGGATGGATGCGGCCGCCACGAACTGGCCGGGGCGCTTGCGCGGAGCGAGCCGCGCGAGGTACAGCAACTCCGGACCGTCCGCGGCGGCGGCCGGCCCGGCGGGGACGCCGTTGGGGAGCTCGACCAGCCGCGCCCGCCCGCGTCCCACCGTCTCGAGCGAGGCGCGCTCGCGCGGCGTCAGATGGGTGACCGCCCGTGCCGCGGCGAGCGCGGGCCGGGTGAGGAACGCATCGAGCGGGATCGCGAGTGGATTCGCGGTCTCGTCGATCATGCCGTGGGTCTGCAGGACGGTGGGGACGCCGCGCGCCTGCGCGATCCGCGCCGCCGGCAGGGTGACGAGGTCGCGCGCGGCGTGCACGTGCACGACGTCGAACTCCCCGACGTGGCGCCGCAGCGCCCGCAGGAGCGCGGGCGAGCCCACCCCGGCGAAGCCGATGCCGGGAACGATCGTGCGTGCCGGGTACAGCCGGGCCGGTACGCCGTCGACCTCGGTCGGGATCGTGTCGTAGCCGCGCGCCGAGCCCGCCAGCACCACGTCGTGGCCGAGGTCGTGCAGCGCCGCGAGCTGGTTCACCGCCACCCGCACCGGCCCGCCGTACTCGCCGTGCGGACTGACGAGGGTGACGATCGCGAGAACCCTCACGAGCGCACGACCGCTGCCGGCGCGAGCACGGTCCCGCCGGCGGGGACGTCGCGCACGACGAGCGCCGTGGCGCCCACGAGGGCACCGGCGCCGATCCGCACGCCCCGCAGCACCGTCGCCCGGGCGGCGACCCAGGCGCCGTCCTCGACGACGATCGGCGCGTTGTCGAACTCGAACGTGGGCGACCGGCGGTCATGGCTGCCGGTGCACAGCAGCGCGCTCTGCGAGATGCACACGTCGCTGCCGATGGTCACGGGCTCGAGGTTCAGGATCCAGGCGCGCTCGCCGATCCAGGTGTCGTCGCCGATCTCGAGCTTCCAGGGCCAGTGCACCCGCACCCCGGCGCGGAGGTTCACCCCGCGTCCGATGCGCGCCCCGAACGCGCGCAGCACCGCGATGCGCACCCGCACCGGCACGAACCACGGCATCACCGCGACCGCCGATGCGAGCTGCCATGCCGCTTGCCAGAAGAGCCCTCGGCCCTTGTCGTATCCCGTTCCGCTGAACCCAGCGAGATGTCGCCCTGCCCCCATGGCGCCTCATCGTACACACGGGGCAGGTCCGCGTTGCAGACAGAGCTCGCTCGGATGCGGTACGGTCTCCCCGTACGGGTGGACGTGGGGACGTCGCCCGGAATCGGGGGTGTTGGGGGATGTCCGACGTGCGACGGCGATTGCGCCGTCTTTCGGGTGGGCTCGGCAGGATGTCGGGTTTCGCCTTGTCGATCGGGCTGCTGGCGATCGCATCGCTGGCGGCGATACCGGTGATGGTCACCGCCGAGGGCGACCGCGGCTGGGGCGCGATCGCGCTCGGCCAGGCCGTCGGCGCGATCGCCGCCGCGGCGATCGGCTTCGGCTGGGGCGTCTCGGGGCCGGCGCGCATCGCCGTCTCGGACGGACCGCACCGCCGCACCGCCTACGTCGAGTCCGTGCGTGCGCGGCTCGCCCTCTTCGCGCCGATCGCCGCGCTCAGCGGCCTCGCCGCAACGGTGCTCGCGCCGCAGTCGCCCGCCCTGGCCGTGCTGGGAGCCGTCACCGCGGCCGCGGCGGGCGTCTCGGCCAACTGGTACTTCGTCGGTGTGGGCGCGCCCTACGCGCTGCTGCTCGCCGAGACGCTGCCCCGTGTGATCGGCACCGTCGTCGGCATCATCCTCATGCTCGGGGGATTCGGCGGAGCGGCCGGTCTCGGCGGCATGCTCGGCGGGATGGTCGCCGCATTCGCGTGCTCGACCATCTGGATCCTGCTCCGCACGCGCCGCGATCGCGCGCTCGCACCCCGCCCCGCGCGCCTCGGACGGGTGCTGTCGGATCAGCGTCACGGCATGGGCTCGGCCCTCGGGTCAGCGGCCTACATCGCCCTTCCGCTCGTCGTCGTCACCATCGTCGCCCCGGCGGCGCAGCCGGTCTTCGCGCTCGTCGACAAGTTCCAGCGGCAGATCAGCGTCGCCCTGCAGCCGGTCATCACCGTCGCTCAGGGATGGGTCCCGCGTCGCGACGCGGCCCAGAGCGCGGCGCGTGCACGCAGTGCGCTGCTCGTGGGCGGCGGCACTGCGCTCGTCATCGGCGTCGCCGTCGTGCTCGCCGGCGGGCCGGCCCTGGACTGGCTCGGCAGCGGCGAGATCGCCGTCATGCCGCTGGCCATCGTGCTGATGTCGTTGTTCGTCGCTATCAACTTCTTCGAGTCCCTCGTCGCGAAGGCGCTGCTGCCCTCGCTCGGGCGGCTGCGGATCGGTTCGCACGCCACGATCGTGAGCACGCTCGTGGCGCTGCCGCTCGTGGCCGTCGGCGCCGTCTTCTGGGGTGCCGTGGGCGCCCTGGTCGCCGTGGTCGTCGGCCTGCTCACCCGGTGCGCCGTCGAGGTGGTCGCCGCCTCGCGCACCATCCGACTGAGCGACACCGTCATCCTCCGGGAGGAGATCGATGCCTGAGAAGGTCCGCGACCTGCTGCTGCTCGCCCTCTGGCTGCTGCCGGCGAGCCCGGTCAAGAACGCCCTGCTGCGCCGCGCCGGGCATCGCGTGCATCCCACGGCGGTCGCCCGCTCGAGCGTGGTCTGGCGCGTGCGCTCGGTCGAGCTCGGCCCGCGGGCCGCGTTCGGCTCGGCCAACGTGGTGAAGAACATGAGCCGCATCCGCCTCGGCGAGGACGCGATGATCGGGCGCTGGAACCTGGTGTCGTCGCATCCGCTGTTCGTGCGTCATCTGCCCGACGGGGGCTCGTTGATCCTCGGCGACCACGCCAAGATCACCAGCCGGCATCAGCTCGACTGCTCCGGCTCGGTGACCCTGGGTCCGTTCGCATCGATCGCCGGCCATCAGAGCCGGGTGATGTCGCACAGCGTCGACCTGACCCGCAACGCCCAGGCGGCGTTCCCCGTCACGATCGGCGAACGCGCCTTCGTGGGCACGCGCGTGCTGATCCTCGGAGGGGCGGTGCTGCCGCCGCGATCGGTGCTCGGGGCCGGCTCGGTGCTCACTCGGGCGCGACCCGACCCGGAGCCCGGCCTCTGGGCGGGCGTCCCGGCCCGGCACCGGGGACCGGTCTCCGGCGCTTGGTTCGACCGCGAGGAGACCTCCACCCACGACCTGTGGATCGCAGAGACCGACACGATCGTGCGCGGCCGATGACGCCGAGGGCGCGTTCGCGTCGCGCGGTCGCCGCACCGCGCCGTCGCCGCGGCATGGGCGGCGACCACTGGTGGCAGCACGACTGGGGCGGGATGCCGGTGTGGTCGGTGGCGCTCTCCGTCGCCGCCGTCGGCGGGCTGCTCGCCGGCGGAGCCGCGCTGCGGCCCAGCGAGGCGGTCGAGGACGTCCCGTCGCCGATCGTCGTCTTCCTCGGCGACTCGTACACCGCCGGCGTCGGAGCGTCCGACCGGGCGCGGGGTTGGGCGAGCCTGGTCGGGGAGGCCGAAGGCTGGCGGGTGCGCAATCTCGCACGCGGCGGCACGGGCTTCGCCTCGACGGTCACCGGGGACGCTGCCCCTGCCGCGTGCGGGCGGGATGTCTGCCCGACCTTCGGTCAGATGGCGATCGAGGGGGCCTCGCTGCTGCCCGACATCGTGGTGGTCTCGGGCGGACGCAACGACATCGGCGACGCGCCGGTCGACGCGGACGTCGAGGCCTTCTTCGAGACCGTGGCGGCGGCCTACCCGGGCAGCCGGATCTACGTCACCGACGTCTTGTGGCACGACCGGGCCCCGGAGGCCGTGGCGCGCCTGTCGGAGGTCGTCCAGGATGACGCCGAACGGATCGGGGCCACGTGGCTCGACATCGGCCAGCCGCTGGCGGGCGGCGGCGCTCTGCTGGCGTCGGACGGCGTGCACCCGAGCGATGCCGGTCACGAGGCGATCGCCCGGGCCGTGATCGACGCGTTGGACTGACGGTGCTCACTCCGCGGCGAGCGAGCGGAACCACTTTCGGCAGAGCATCGCCGTGATGACGCTCGTCGCCAGGAGCAGTGCGGCGTAGACCACGATGAACACCGTGGGGGCGCCCCAGAGCACGAATGCGACGGCGAGGATGCCGTAGTCGGCGGGGAGTAGCAGCACCGCCCGCAGCGTCGACGGCGGCCGGGCGGCCCCCGCGGCGGGCGCAGCCAGCAGCGAGTAGAGCGTCAGGCCCGCGAACAGCACGACGGACACGAGCGCGTACGCCAGGGGGAGCAGCAGCCAGGGGCCGCTGGCGCGCCCGCTCGCGACGAAGCCGATGAGGACGGCCGCGTGCACGCCGACCATCTTCCCGGCGTCGACGACGTGATCGAGCCATTCGCCGGCTCGCGAGGACGCACCCGTGAGGCGTGCCACCTGCCCGTCGGCGGCGTCCAGCGCGAAGCCCAGCACGAGAAGCGCGGCCGCGGCGAGACCGCTCCCGATGCTCATCGGCACGACGGCGACGACGACGAGCGCCGCGATCGTCGCGAGTGCCGAGACGCCGGTGACGGCGTTCGGGCCGATGCCCGCGGCAGCGGCTGCGGCCGCGAAGATCCGGCCGAGCGGACGGTTCACCCACCGCGAGTACAGCGAGACCCCTCGCTTGCCCTTCTGCGCCGCACGCAGACTGCTCCATGCATCCCGAAATCGCATCGATGTCCCCATTTCCGCCCGGTCGGCCCGATCCGACCTATGCGTCCCCTGAACGACAGTGTACGATGCACCCAGTCGGACTCGTGCTGGGGCATCCGTTCGACGCATTGGGGAAAGCGCACGGCGGGGGCCGTGCGTTCGGGGGAGCGTCCGCGAGGGCGCGAAACACTTGGGGAACACACGTGCGTACACGCATCGCGGCCGTCGCCGCTGCCGTCTTGGCACTCACCATCGGAGCAGGCGTCGTCAGCGTCGCCGATTCGGCGTCGGCGCTGTCGCCCGGAGTCGCGTTCGCGGCCGAGGATCAGACGACCTGGCAGACGAACGGAACCGTCTACGCGCTGGGCACCGCGAGCGGCAAGGTCGTCGCCGGTGGCACCTTCTCGCAGATCCGGCCGCCGGCGGGACGATCCGACGCGCCTCGATCGGGCAACGCGCTGGTCATCCTCGACGCCGAGACGGGCGAGCCGGACGCGTGCCAGTTCCCGGTGACGCTCAGCGGAGGCACGCCCACGGTGCGAGCCATCACCGTCAACGCCGACCAGTCGCGGGTGTACATCGGCGGCAACTTCTCGACCGTCGGCGGGGTGAACGTCGCGCGCATCGCCGTGCTCGACGTGCAGGCCTGCACCGTCGCGCCATTCCGCGCCCCGCTGCCCGGCTCGACCGTCACGGCGCTCGCGCTCCACGGCGACGTGCTCTACGCGGGCGGCCTGTTCAAGACGGTCGGCGGTCAGACCCGCGAGGCGTTCGCCGCCTTCAACGCCACCACCGGCGCGCTGCTGCCCTGGACGGCCAACGCGGTGCGCGGGCGCACCGACCTTCCGCCGCAGGTCAACGAGGGACGCGCGGTGGCGGTCTCGCCCGACGGCGCGAAGGTGGTCGTCGGCGGTGACCTCTTCACCATCAACGGGCAGTCCTCGCACTCGATCGCCATCGTCAGCGGGGCCAGCCCCGTCGACGGCACCGGCGGCGAGGTGCTGCGCACCTACGCGCCGGGCTTCATCCCCGACACCTCGGTGACCAAGGCGATCATCGACGGCGGCGACGGCCGGTTCTACATCGGCAACGAGGGCACCGGCGGCGGCGTCTTCGACGGCAAGGCCGCCTTCTCCTGGGCGACCGGCGACCAGGTGTGGCGCGACACGTGCCTCGGCGCGACGCAGTCCCTCGTGATGTACGAGGGCACCCTGTACTCGGCCAGCCACGCGCACGACTGCAGCGGCATCAACGCCTTCAACGACGGCATCCGGCGCTACTTCATGGCGCAGAACCCCGACTCGATGGAGGTGCTCGGCTGGCTGCCGCTCGGCAACGACGGCATCGGCGAGGGCATCGGCCCGCGTGCACTGGTCGTCGCGACCGGACGTACCACCGGGGCGCGGTACCTCTGGTCCGGCGGCGATTTCACCTCGATCAACGGCCGCGCCCAACAGGGCCTGACCCGCTTCGGCCCGCAGGACACCGGGGCTCCGCCCACGCCGGTCGTGAGCGCGCAGGCCACGAGCGACGGCACCGTGCAGGTGCGATTCCGCACCGTCGTCGACGCCGACGACAGCCACCTCACCTACAGCGTCTACCGCAACAACGCCGCCGAGCCCATCTGGACCGGAACCGGTCGTTCGCTGTGGTGGGAGCGGCCGCAGGTCACCTTCGTCGACGCCGCCGTCACGCCGGGGACCACCTACTCGTACCGCGTCACCGCGAGCGACGGCACCAACACCTCCGCGCGGTCGACGGCGGTCAGCGCGACGGCCCGATCGGCGGGCGCCGACTACCCCGCCGCCGTCCGGGCGGACAGCCCGACGAGCCTCTGGTCGGGCTCGACCAACGGCACCTGGGTGCACGACTCCGCCGCATCGCAGACCCGCACGGATGCGGTTCCCGCCGCGCTGATGGACGGCGCGACGGTCTCGGCGGAGGGCGCGGTGCCCGCGAGCGGCGGATCGCTGCAGTTCGACGGCGCCAACGACTACGCCATCACCGATCAGCTGCGTGCCGGCCCCTCGACGTACACCGTCGAGGCCTGGATCAACACCACGACCACGGCGGGCGGAAAGATCGCCGGCTTCGGCAACGGCCGTCCCCGCACCGGCTCGAACATCTCGAACCTCAGCGGCTCCTACGACCGCCACGTCTACATGCAGAACGACGGCCGCGTCACCTTCGGTGTCTGGACCGGCGGGGCCTCCATCCTCACCACGCCCCAGGCGCTCAACGACGGCCAGTGGCACCACGTCGTGGCAACGCAGGGGCCGGGCGGCATGGCGCTGTACGTCGACGGGCTGCGGGTGGGGTCCAACACCACGCCGAACCAGCAGGCCTACTGGGGCGTCTGGCGCGTGGGTGGCGACCAGCTCAACGGCTGGCCCGGCCAGCCCTCCAGCAACTTCTTCGCGGGCCGCATCGACGAGGTCGCGATCTACCCGACGGCGCTGACGGCGAACCGTGTCGCGGCCCACTACGTCGCCTCGGGCCGCACGCTCGACGTGAACGCGGCACCGGCGGACGCTTACGGCGCAGCCGTGTTCGCGGCCGATCCCGCGCTGTACTGGCGGTTCGACGACACCACGGGCGTCGCCGCCGACGCCTCCCTGTTCGGCGGGAACCCGGGCGCCTACAACACCGGTGCCGCGACTCAGCCCTCGGGTGCGGTCTCGGGCAGCGGGTCGATCCTCCTGCCCGGCAACGAGTCGGGCACGGTGGGGCTCACCGAGCCCACCGCCCCGTCGAGCAGCACGTCGGGCGAGATCTGGTTCCGCACCGACACCACCGCCGGCGGCAAGCTGTTCGGCTTCGAGAACACCCTCACCGGCAACGGCGGGAACTACGACAAGCACCTCTACATGACCAATGAGGGCCGACTGGTCTGGGGCTCGTGGATCGGTTCGTCGGCCGTCATCGAGTCGCCGCAGGCCTACAACGACAACCGCTGGCACCAGGCGGTCGGTGTGATCGACGAGACCGGGCGCAAGCTCTACGTCGACGGCCAGCTCGTCGCATCCAGCAACGTCACGGGTGCCGAGATGGGTGCGGGGCGCTGGCGCGTCGGCGGAGGCAACCTCGGTGGTTGGCCCGGCCAGCCCAGCTCGTTCTACTTCGACGGCGAGCTCGACGAGTTCGCGATCTACCCGACGACACTGGATGCCGCGGCCGTCGCGCGCCACTACGCGATCGGCGTGGCCGACACCACGGCCCCGACGGCGCCCTCGGCGCTCACCGCCGAGGCGCTCGCCGACGGTGTGCACCTGTCGTGGGCGGCGGCGACGGACGACCACGCGGTCGTCTCGTACACCGTCTATCGCGGCGCGACGCCCGACTTCGCGGCGAGCGAGGACACGCGGCTGGGGACGAGCGCGACGACGACCTTCGTCGACACCGCACAGGTGCCCGGTACGCGCTACTACCGCGTCATCGCGGTCGATGGCGCCGGCAACGCCGGTCCGGCGACCGACGCGGTGCAGGTCGAGCTGCCCGACACGACTCCGCCGCAGACGCCGACCGCACCGTCGGTGACGGTGGGCGCCGACGGTGTTGCGCTGAGCTGGACCGCGGTCGCGGACGACGTCGGCGTCACGGGTTACACCGTGCACCGGGGATCCACCGCGGACTTCGCGGTCTCGGCCGCCACCGTGCTGGCCACGGTCGCGGGCCCGGCGTACACCGACCCGTCGCCCGCGCCCGGCACGTACTACTACCGTGTCGTCGCCAACGATGCCGCCGGGAACTCCGGGAACGCGTCGCCGGCCGCCTCCGCGACCGTCACGGCGCCCGACACCACGGCGCCCAGCGCTCCGGCGGGAGCGACGGCAACGCTCGTGGACGGCACCGTCCAGGTGCGGTGGACCGCCGCGACCGACGACAGCGCCGTGACCGGCTACGTCGTCCACCGCGGCTCCGATGCCGCGTTCGTCCCCGATGCGTCGAACCGCGTCGGCGAGGTCACCGAGCTGCGGTTCGACGATGCGGGGCTGGCGCCCGGCGTCTACCACTACAAGATCCGGGCGTTCGATGCCGCCGGCAACGTGGGCGACCCGGTGTCGGTGGCCGTGACGATCGAATCGGTCGAGCCGGTCGTGGTCACCGTGCCGGTCGCCGAAGACGCCATGATCGTGCAGGGGGTGCCGGGCGCCAACTACGGCGCCAACACGCAGATCTCGGCCCGCGGCGGATCGAGCCTCATCGAGTCGCTGATGTCGGCGCAGCTCCCCGCCGCGCCGAGCGGCACGACGCTCACCCGGGTCACGCTGCGGCTCCGCACGTCCACCGACGCGACGGCCGGGACCATCGAGGCGACCGACGTCGCGGTGATCCCCGACAGCTGGAACGAGTCGACGGTCACGTGGAACACCCGCCCCACCGGCGCGGGCAGCCCGCTGGGCACGCTCGCGCAGGCACCGGCGACCAACACCGCCTACACGGTCGACCTCTCCGCGGCCGCACTGCGCCCGCTGCTCGGACAGACCGCGAACCTGCGCATGACCGGAGCCGGCGCCGACAATCTGCGCCTGTGGTCCTCCGAGGCGGCCAACGCCGCCTACCGCCCGAGCCTCGTGCTCGAGTTCACCCCGCTGTCGGCACCCGACACGGCGGCGCCCACCGCGCCGTCCGGGGTGCAAGCCAGCGCCGCGGGCGGCACGGTGTCGCTCGCGTGGGCGGCGGCCACCGATGATCGAGGCGTCGTGCGGTACGACATCCACCGCAGCACCACGCCCGGGTTCGCCGTCTCGGCCGCGACGAAGGTGGCCGAGACGACGGGTCTCGGCGCCCAGAACGGGCCGCTCCAGCCCGGTGCATACGTCTACCGCGTCGTCGCCGTCGACGCGGCCGGCAATGCCGGGCCCGCGTCGGCCGAGGCCGCGGTGACCGTCACCGCGCCCGACACGACCGCGCCGAGCCGTCCCGGCACGCCGGCGGTGACGGTGCAGGGTACGAGCGCGCAGCTCTCCTGGGCGCCGAGCACCGACGACGTCGCCGTGGCGAGTTACGACGTGTACCGCGGTTCCAGCGCAGGGTTCACGCCCGACGCCGGTTCCCGCATCGCGACCGTCACCGGGGCCTCGCACGCCGACGGCCCGCTCGCTCCGGGAACCTACTGGTACCGGGTGGTGGCACGGGATGCGGCCGGCAACGCCGGCGCACCCTCCGACGCGGCGTCGGCGACACTCGTCGCACCGGTGCAGACGGTCACCGTGACGGTGCCCGTCGAGGCGGATGCCGCCGGCTATGCCAGCACCCCCGCGCAGAACTACGGGACGCTGAACCAGCTCGTCTCGCGTGGCGACGTCGGTCAGCAGAGCTTCCTGAGGTTCACGCTGCCGACGTTGCCGCCGGGAGCCACCCTCGCCTCGGCGACCTTCGGCCTCCGCACCTCCACCGATCCCGCGGCCGGCAGTGTCGGCGCGCATGACTTCCATCTGATGGACGGTGCGTGGGACGAGGCGACGTTGACCTGGAACAACCGTCCGACGACGGTGCGCGGTACGACGGCCTTGGGATCGCTCACGGGGGCAACGGCCACCAACACCGCCTACACCGCCGCGCTCGCCGCTGATCAGCTCGCACCGCTGCTCGGGCAGACGATCACGGTCCGGGTCTCGACGACCGCGAGCGACAACCTGCGCTTCCTCTCCCGAGAGGCGACCTCGGCCGCCCAGCGGCCCGCGCTGACGCTCACCTACACCCTCCCCTGAGGGCGCGCGGCGACGACACCGTCGCGGCACGGGCCCGGATGATCGCACCGTCATCCGGGCCTCTCGCGCGCCCTCGACACGCGCGCCGCCGACACGTGCGCCGCGGGGTCCGACGCACACACCTCTTATAGACGCACGCACCCCTTATAGGCGCACACATCTCTTATAGGGGCGGGTCCCGAGCCGTTCGCTATGAACCACGACGATTGCCAAGGGCGCGACGTCTGAGAACGCGGATTCACCGAGACGACTCGTCGGCTACAACCTCGGCCTTGAAACCGGCATGATCGCGTCCACGCGTTCGGAAGAGCCCGCAGGCCACTCACCCGCTCGCGCGAAACCGAGTTCGCGGAGAAGCCAGCCCCATTCGGCTCGAGACTCCGCGAGGTCCGCGCCCCAGACCTCGACGTGATGAAAACCTGACACGTAGACAGTCTCTCGACTCCGCCGGCCGCGATTCCGGGAACGTCATCCGCCGGATCGACTCGAACGTCCCGACGGCGATCAGCAGCCGCTTCTCGCGCCCGAACGGGCGGGAGGACGGAGGTGAGGTCGACGACAAAGCGGGGGCCGCGTGAAGCGACCCCCGCCGGTCGGTGAGCCCGACGTCGGTGGCGGGCTCACGACGGCGCGCGATGCGCCGCCAGCGCCGTCGCCGAGCCGCCCTTGCGGGTCGGGCTCGGCGCACGACGCACGACGGAGTGGGCGCTGGCGATCGCGGCGCCCAGCGTGCGGGAGAAGGCCGCGACGGCGGCCTCTTCGGTGAGGATGCGGCGCCGGTAGCTCTGCGCCGCGGCGCCGTAGCGGGCGGCGCGCTGCGGGTCGGCAGCGAGATGCTCGGCGGCCGTCACGAGCGCCGCGGGTGCTGCGGCGGGGACGATCGGTCCGGCGCCCGCGGCCTCCATCTCGGCGAAGGTGGTGCTGGTGG
>JAAIGE0100571731.1_pt1 | contig 11876 bp, 7 predicted proteins | sample 6487951 | NCBI WGS metagenome assembly JAAIGE01 (sample SAMN13974128, study PRJNA590717) | phyllosphere metagenome | biome: tomato field; feature: multiple bacterial spot infested tomato fields; material: tomato leaves; isolation source: leaves from tomato fields | host: Solanum lycopersicum ... | reverse complement strand
TGCATGGCCTTTAGCAGGGCCGAGGTGCGCAGGTCGTTAAAGCCGTCTTTACGCATTTGCGTGGCAATGTCGATGGAGTTGCCTTCCTCCATGATAATCCGCTGCAGACTCGGCGTGTTTTTAACCACTTCATAAATACCGACACGCCCTTTGTAACCGCCCTTGCAGTTTTCACAGCCTACCGGTCCGTAAAGCTTGAAAGTGCCGATCTTGTTTTCGGGAAAGCCTTCCTCCAGAAGTGCTTCTGGCGGAATATCGACTTCCTTCTTGCAGGATGCGCATAGCTTGCGCGCTAGCCGTTGAGCAATGATCAGGTTGACGGATGTCGCAATGTTGAACGACGGCACGCCCATGTTGCGCAAGCGTGTGAGGGTTTCCGCGGCGCTGTTGGTGTGCAGGGTCGACATGACCATATGGCCTGTTTGCGCCGCCTTGATGGCAATCGAGGCGGTGTCCAAGTCACGAATCTCACCAACCATAATGATGTCCGGGTCCTGGCGTAAAAAAGCGCGCAATGCCTGGGTAAAGTCCATGCCCTGCTTGGGATTCACGTTGACCTGGTTGATGCCTTCCAGGTTGATTTCAACAGGGTCTTCAGCGGTGGAAATGTTTACGTCCGGCGTGTTGAGAATGTTCAGGCCGGTGTAAAGGGATACGGTTTTGCCTGAGCCGGTTGGGCCTGTCACCAGAATCATTCCTTGTGGCTGCTTCAAGGCTGTCAGGTACAGATCCTTCTGGCTTTCTTCGTAGCCAAGAGCATCAATCCCCATCTGGGCGCTGGCAGAATCGAGGATCCGCATCACGATTTTTTCGCCCCAAAGCGTGGGTAGCGTGTTGACGCGGAAGTCGATTGATTTGCTCTTGGATATCCTCATCTTGATACGGCCATCCTGCGGCTTGCGCCGCTCGGAAATATCCAGGCCAGCCATGACCTTCAGGCGTGCGGCGATACGGGGTGCCAGTTGAATGGGAGGACGTGCCGTTTCATGCAGGATGCCGTCGGTACGAAAACGTACGCGATAGGCTTTTTCGTAGGGTTCGAAGTGAAGATCGGATGAGCCGCCTTTTATGGCATCGAGCAGCATCTTGTTGACGAAGCGCACGACAGGTGCATCGTCGGCATCCTGGCCGCCGTCTGGCTTCTTGTCGTCATCGACAGATTCGGTTTCGAGGCCATCAAGATCCACGTCGCCAAGGTCTTCCAGGCCGCTATGGCCCGTATCGAAAAACTTGTCTATGGCATCGCCAAGCTTGTCGTCTTCGACCAGGAGCGCTTCTGTGGAAAGCCCTGTGCTGAACTGGATGTCGGTTACTACCTGGTGATTGGAGGGATCTGAGATGCCAACAAACAACTTGTTGCCGCGGCGCCATAGCGGAAGGGCTCTATGCTGGCGAACCAGTTTTTCGCTAACCAAATCCTTGGGTTGGCTATCCTTATCCAAGGCGCTGAGGTCGAAATAGGCGATACCGAATTGATCCGCCGTCAGCTCCGCCAGCGCACGACTTTTAACCAGCTTGTTTTGCGCCAGGTAGTGCACCAGCGACAACTTGTTGCGTTTGGCTTGCAACTGCGCCTGTTGAGCGGCCTTCTCATCCAGCAATTCAGCCAGCACTACCTGCTTGGCCAAGCCGGAAAGGGGAATATTTTCGCTCATGGGCACCTCACGTCTTCGAATGGGTGCGTTATAGCGCAGATGACTGGGGCTGCCAAACTGCACGCTTCAGAGTGACGAAAAATGTCATAAGGTGCGCATGAACGCGCGAGTTGAAGGCTGAGCCAAAGCCGTGTGGGAGGTTTGCCTGTGATGCAATTCACCGAAGTCTTCAGATTTAATCACCTGGCATTTGTTGGCACGGATTCTGCTCGTGGTCGGTCAGGCTTGTCTGCCTACCTAATCAATTGGAGATTTACATGAAAGCTCAACTGCAGAAGGGTTTTACCCTGATCGAATTGATGATCGTCGTCGCGATCATCGGTATCCTCGCCGCTGTGGCGATCCCTGCTTATCAGGACTACATCACTCGTGGCCAGGTTACCGAGGCGGTGAGTCTGGGTGCTGGCCTGAAATCTCCATTGGCTGAGTACGGCGCAGACAAGAACGCATGGCCGACTGCCCTGGTATCGCCAACCACCACGCCGGCTGCTAACCAGTTGAATGCAACCCTGATTGGCAAGTACTCGACTCTTACTTCGACTGCTATTGCCGGTACCTACCCCTCGGGTACTATCACTGTCACCATGACCACGGGCAAGGCCTCGGGCAGCGTCTTGACCCTTACCACCGTCAACGGCGGCAGCACCTGGGCGTGCGGTAATACCTCGGTGGGTAGCAACTTGACAGGTGCTGGCACCACTATCGATGCGCGTTATCTGCCGAATGCCTGTAAGTAATAGTTAGATACGCTTGCCAACAAGCTCCTTCGGGAGCTTGTTTTTTTTGTGCATAGGGAGGGGCAAGTTGAATATGCGGGGCTTTATTAATTCGGGTTGGGCTGCTTTTTTTATCCTCCTGGTGGTAGCTGTCACGCTATATGGCCGTGTGCTGGGGTTCGGTTATGTGTGGGACGACAGCCTGCTTTTTCTCGACAAAACGGCATTGTTGAATGAACCGTTGAGCTGGGCACTATTGAGTGAACCAGTATTGCCCGGAACATCCTATTTAAGGCCATTGGTTTTCCTTACTTTCTTCGCCGAATTTCATCTATTTGGACAGTCTCCGGCAATTTCTCATGGCGTTAACCTTGGTATTTTTATTCTAAATGTCACGCTGATTTATTTTGTCGCTTGCAAGATCGGGCGCGTAATTGGCCGCCGGACTGTCGAACCGACTGCTCTGCTGGCCGCGCTGCTTTATCTGGTGCATCCAGCGCTTGTCGAGTCTACTGCCTGGGCATCTGGTCGTTTTGATCAAATGGTGACCACTTTCATTTTGCTCGCGGTCATGATTTTTCTTTCTCCCATGCGAGAGGTCTATCGTGTATCACTGATTGCGCTGGTGTTCTTCTTAGCGCTTCTTTCGAAAGAGCTAGGCGCTATATTGCCAGCCATCCTGTTCTGCATATGGGTGCCCTGTAATTTACGTAGTGCAGAGGCGCCTTTGCAGACATTCAGGCGGGCTATTGTCAGTAATGCCTGGGTTTTTACGGCAATGGCCGCGGTTCTCGTCGCCTATTTCCTTATTCGTGCGCATAGCGTGGGAGGGGTATACCATTCGAGAATCGGAATGGATTACATCCAGACGGTATGGTTTGAGAGTCTGCGTCCCTTAGAAGCGCTGAAATTCTATGTTCAACAGCTGTTTATTCCTTTCCATCATGTGCATATCCTGCATCCCCAAAATGAGCTCGCACCTTGGCGGGGAGTCAGCCTGCTCGCTAGTGTCGGCCTGTTACTTGGCCTTATTGCTCTTCTGGTGCACTGTTGGGTAAGGCGTACCGCTTCTTCCTGGCTGGCACTTGCGGGCATTATCTGTCTGTTGCCGGTCATTCACCTGATCCCTCTGGATATTGCAGGCAATATTGGTCACGAGCGTTTCATGACGGCGGCGCTTGCTTTCTTTTCTTTATCCATCGTCTTTATCCCCTACGAGCGTTTGCTGGCGGTTATCGATCTTCCCATAAACTCAATGCGCAGAATTTTAGGGGTGCTGTTTATTGGCTGGTTTGCGTTAAGCGTATGGACGGTAAACGCTATTCTTCCCTTTTGGAAAAATGAGCTGCAGCTGTGGAATTGGGCGTACAGCTCCTATCCTGATAACGATATGGCGCGCTATAACTATCTTTATGGGGCTTTGCAAGAAAAGCGCGCGGATCTGGTTATTAAGGAAATTCAGCGCATCCAGAAAGAGAAGGACGGGCTGGAGGTCGGTGATCAGATCCTCTACGCCAATCTGCTAATCAGGCAGAACGATAAAGAGGCGCTCAATTATTTGCAGGGCGTGATGCTGGCACTGCCAAAGTTTCATGAACAGGCCTCGGGGCATTACTATGCCGATCGCTTTCTGCTGACGGCGACACAAATGGGTGGTGCCTATTCGGATTACGCTAATGGCCTGCTTTTGTTTGAGGGCAATGCTAACGAGGCTCTTAAATACAATGACATCTCCGCATGGTATCTGCGCGAGAGTGAGAAAATCCCCCTTAAGTACCAGCGTGTTGCTATCTATTATGCCATGGGCGACTTTTCATCCGCGGAAAAGCTTTTGAGTGAGCTGGATAGGCTGGGCTTTTATCGCAAGGATCAGATGAAAGATATGGTCGCAGGTCTATTGACCGGGTTCTGTGCTAGTAAGCGCGGCAACGCCGATACATGCCAGATCCTGAAAGAGCGTTCCTTGCTGAAGTAAGGTTGAGGACGGGTTGTTTTTCACGGCTTGCTATATGCCTCATGCAGATATGCATGCTAGCCGCGATTGTGCGTCGCCATGGCGAGACGTAAATATATATTATTGGGAGCAGTTTTCTTGGTGAGGGAATCGATTTTCAGGTATTTAGCTGCTTCGGTAGTTTTATTGTTTCTACTGATTTTTTTTAGGACGGCCTGGATCAGTGATGACGCGGCAATTACTATTCGAACGGTATTGAATTTCGTTAATGGTTATGGCCCGGTTTTCAATGTTGGGGAACGGGTGCAGGGTTATACTCATCCGTCCTGGTTTATTTTGCTATCGCTGTTGACCAAGGGGCTGGGTAATCCATATTTATCCGCCCATTTACTTTCTCTGCTTTGTTCATTGGCCACGCTGAGCATCATTCTATACTGCGCTCGTCAGCGTCTTGTGTTTGGATTGATTGCAGTGGCCGCCCTTGTTTTTTCCAAGGCCTTTGTGGACTACAGCAGTTCAGGCCTGGAAAATCCCTTGGCACACTTGATTGTTGTCGCCGCAGTGGTTGTATACCTGCGAGCGGTTGAAGCGGTTCGGCGCTCAGATTACTGCTTCTTTTTCTTTCTATGTGCATTGGCCTTTCTAACACGTCCCGACTTGGCCCTATTGCTGCTACCGTCCTCTTTACATTTATTTTGGCGCGCATTGAATAGTCTGCCGGTGCTGTGTGCCGGTCTAGCTTGCTGTGCGGTGCCTGTACTTATTTGGACAACATTTTCACTGGTTTACTACGGGTTTGCATTCCCCAATACAGCCTACGCCAAACTGGGGGCGGGTATATCTTTCAGTCAACGCTTGCCGCAGGGGCTGGCCTATTTTGGAGATTCCCTGCAGCGAGACCCGTTAACGCTGGGTTTTATCGGCATCTTCTTATGCATCGCTACTCGTGGCGGAGTCTTTAACAGGTTGTCTGCTGCTGGTATTGCGCTCTATTTGTTTTACGTGCTTTCTATTGGCGGCGATTTTATGTCTGGCCGATTTTTTACTGTTCCATTGGTGATGGCTGCGCTGGCCTTTGTATTTGTAGATATTAATAGGTGGCGGCTTTTTGCTATCGCTTTGTTCGTGTCTGCCTTGGCGATATGGGGTAGTGATCACACGCTGTTCAGTGGCTCGGGATATGAGAACAAGGTTATCGGTTCTACCGGTATCGCTGATGAGCGGGGCTACTATTTCCAGAGAACCGGCCTCATACGGCGGAGTAGCGAGGAGTTGCCACTTCCTCGTTGGGATCTAGGTAATCCAAAAATTATTTCCCAATGCGGGGAGATGGGCTTCGAGAGCATAAAATCGGGTCCGGGAACTTACGTTGTTGACCCCTGTGGTCTTGTTGATCCACTTTTGGCAAGATTGCCTGCACAATACGATCCCACTTGGCGTGTGGGGCATCTTTATAGGCAGCTGCCAACAGATTATGTGCTGAGTTTAGAGCGCGGTGTAAATATGCTCGCCGATCCAGAGCTACGGAAGTTTTATGATGAACTTCGTGTTGTGGTGCGAGGGGATATTTTTTCTGCAGATCGCTGGCGGTTGATATGGAAGCTGAATTCCGTTTCCGTAGACGAGCCCTGGTACTCCGCATTTCGCTACGGGAACGTTCCTGCCAGCTCCCTCGTCCCGATAGTCGGAATCGATGAGCTAGCTCGTGCTGAGGGCTTTCTATTTCAGAATGCGCTGGAAATCGCTTTTGAGCCTGGTGCTGGTCTTTTTTGGATGGACTTATCTTTAGATATGCAGAGCTATGATATTTATCTGCTTGTTAATGGCACGTATGTGAAGAGCCTCAATATTCCGGCGGGGGAGACTGGTGTAACAGGCATCCGAAGTTTCCGAGTCGAGATGGAAACGCCGATCAAGGCATCCAGGATGATGCTGAAAGCAGTTACATCGGGTGAGCATTTCGTCAGGGAAGTCGTTCTGAACGAGAGAATGCAACGCTGATTTCAGAGGCTGTATCTGGTCTTCATTAGAGCGCAGAGGCCAAGAAAAGTCGCGAACCACAAAGTAGTCAAACGAATAATCAGTGTCGTTGCGATTGCGTCAGCAGTTGGGGCGCCTTGCCAGACGAGCAAGGCGACCATGGCTGCTTCGGAACCCCCGAGTCCTCCCGGCATAAAGCTTATGGCTCCTGCGAGCATCGCAACTGCATAGACGAAAACAGCGAAGTTTAGGCTTGTATCTATCCCGGCCCATTGCAGAATCCAGAAAAAGGCGACTGCCTCGGCCAGCCACGCGAGTAGACCGAGAGCGGTACAGAAAGCGATTGATAGGGGGCGGTGGCAGCGCTGTGCCAGAAACATTACGCCAACCGCTTTATTGATGAGAGCCGCTTTACCCTTTAACCGGCTTGTTGCAACCTGCAGGCGTTCCAGCAGTCTTGGATAAATGAGAGGGGTGTAGCATATGACTACAAGCGCCAGTCCGATCAATATCAATGGTTGTGCAGCTGGATATCTATAAAGGCCGAAGAGCGCAAGCAGTATGACGGCAAGCAGATCTGACAATCTTTCGCTCAGAAAGGCTGCGAGACTGCTGGCATGGGGAATGCCCAGAGGCTTAAGAAGAAGACCCCTCAAAGCCTCTCCTGCTTTGCCCGGCGTTGTCGTAAAGGCAAAACCTGCAAGGTAAATTTTCAGGTGCTGCTGCCAGGGTAAGCGATGCTCCAGAATTTTCAGATACCACTGCCACCTGAAGAAGCGCATGGCGTAATTCAGAATTGACATGAGCAGTGCGGCTACGACACCCCAGATTCCGATTCGACCCACTGTATCGATAACCTGTTGCCAGCCTCCCCACATCGAAAACAGCAGATAAGCTACCAACGTAACCCCTATTGACAGTATGAGTGCCTTTAGCTGCCATGCGGGGAGTTGAGGAGCTATGTTCACAGATCGAGTCTCTTGAATAGCCAGATTGGAATATGACGAATGACCAACATGATGCATGCCCAGAACCTGGGAGCGTAGATAATATCTTCCTTGCGTTGGATTCCTCGGAGTATGCGTTGCGCCACCTGGTCAGGCGTGGCGAGAAGAATCGCCGGTAGATTCAATTCGCGGGTCATCGGGGTGTCGACAAAGCCAGGGCGTATATCGGCCACATGAACACGTTTTTTGTATAGCCTCGCCCTGAGCCCCTCAAGGAAAGACGAAACTGCTGCTTTGGCAGCACCGTACACGTAGTTTGACGGGCGTCCACGGTCTCCAGCGACTGAAGATATCACTGCCAGTGTTCCACAACCTTGTTCCTCCAGGCGGTTCGCAATACGAGTAATAAGGGCGATGACTGAAATCGCATTGCTATCGATTTCCCGCAATGCCAGGTCGACGTCCTGTTCGCAAACTGCTTGGTTCGGAAGAGTGCCGTGAGCGATTAAAACTATATCAATTTGGCCAAGCGCTTCAATGCTGTGCTCCAGCATTGAAGCGTGCGTTGCATAATCGAGTGCGTCCAGCTCGTAGATAGAAACTTTGTGCGCGCCTCGTGCCGTCAGGTCTGAGCCTAATAGCTGTAGCTTCTCTTTATTTCGGCCTACTAGAAAGAAAAATGCTGGCTCTGCCGTCCATCGACGCGCGCACGCTGTGGCTATTGCGGATGTGGCTCCAATAATAAGAATGCGTTTCATGCTGTGACTCTTTTCCAAAATGCAGACATCATTAAAGGATCCCTAAGTTTTTCTAGTTTTTCCCAGGCCGGATATGCATGGCGAAAGTGTGCTGCGCTCATGTGTGCATCTTTCGCAGGGTAGAGCCTGCCCCCCGCCTCATAAACAATAGCGTCAAGTCTTTTAAAGAGCGCTTGCAGCGAATTATTCTGAGCAAAATCGAGCGCTAAGGAAATTCCCTGCATTGGAAAGGAAAGCAGACCGGGTGAGACCGCATCTCCGCAGCGTTTGAGTACCGCCAGAAACGAGCCTTGCTTGGTGGCAGCGATGATCTTCAGCATTTCTCTTATAGCCGATTCTGCATGGGTTTCAGGTATTACACACTGGTGCTGCTGAAAGCCCAGGGCGCCGTAAAGTCTGTTCCAATGCAGGAGATTGTCGAGTGGATAAAAGAAGGTTGAGTAGCTTTCGCGCTGTTTCGAGCGGTTTGGTGATTGTCGATGCCAATATAGGCTGTTGAATGCTCGAACAGATAATGAGTTCACAAGTGATATGGGAGGCGTAGCCGGGACGCTGATTTTTTTCAGGCGCGGGCTCTCGAGAACACCATATTCCGAGTGGTTTCCTGCACTAAAGATGCCTCTACCTAGGTTGTGGCCGCGTGCAGTACAGTCGATCCATGCCACGCTGTATTCGTTTACAGGATCCAGCTCCTTGGACAGCGAGAAAAACTCACTCAAACTGCCAAAACGTTGATGAAGTGTGTCGATTTGACTGGTGCGTATAGGCCTCAGCGCTATCTCTGCCCAGATGATGATACCGGTCAGGCCGAGTCCGGATATGGTTGCACTGTAGAGCTCGGTATTCTCGTCCTGAGAACATATGAGTGTTTGACCGTTACGATACAGCGCCATTCGAATCAGATGCTTGCCAAAGGTCCCTTGGCAGTGATGGTTTTTTCCATGCACATCGTTGGCAATTGCCCCGCCTAATGTCACGTATCGAGTGCCGGGCGTCACGGGCAGGAACCAGCCTTGAGGTATCGTGAGGTCAATGATTTCACCGAGCGTAATCCCTGCCTCTGCCTTGATGATCCCCCTCTGCCAATCAACAGATAAGAAATGGTCAAGTGGGCGCATGTGGATGACATGACCGCTTTCAGCAAGGCAGCTGTCACCATAGCTTCTTCCGTTGCCAAACGGCAGGGTCGTTCTTCCCCCGTGTTTTGCCTCGGCAAGCAGTGTCTCTAGGTTGGCCGACCAGTCACAGGCATGACCTTGCTGGCTATGCCGGGGAACGCCTCCCCATGAACGTAAGACCTTACTCATGACGCTCCCCAGAACACGAGGCAGAACAGAACGCCTACTATCAAACTGATACGGTCGCGCATTGCAAAGATGATAGGGTCATCGTTCATTTCTCCCCTGTGCGTCAGTATCCATATGCGCGTGATCCAGAACATCAGAATAGGACATGCTAGCCATATCAGTTCGGGATAGTGATAAAGATGAGCAGTGCTTTGATCATGTATATAAAGAGCTAGCACCATTACAGATAGATAGCCGGCAGATGATCCCAGAGACGCAATTATAGAAAGGTCCCCGGGATAGTAGCCTCGACCGTGAGTTTTTTCAGTCTTGCCTTGTGCTAGCGCGTCATGCAGTTCGGCATACCGTTTAACCATTGCCAGGCTGAGAAATATGAACATCGAAAACGCGAGTATCCAGAATGTCAGTGGAAGCGCAAAGGTGGCCGCTCCGGCGATGATCCTCAGGGTATAGAGGAGGGCAAGAGCGATGACATCTATCGTCATATGACGTTTAAGATGGAACGAGTAAGCCAATGTGAGTAGGTAGTAAGTTACTAGCGCGTACAGGAAGGGTATTGAGATCCATCGGGTGGCTATAAAAAAAGCGCTACCCAGTAGTAAGGGGGCTGCAATGACGGCCAGCCGGATAGGAATTGTTCCTGCGGCCAGGGGGCGATTTCTTTTGCGCGGATGTCGACGATCATCTTGCAAGTCTAAAAGATCGTTCAGTAAATAAACGCTCGATGCGCATAGCCCGAAACAGATGAATGCGATGATTCCTTCAAGTAATAAGGTAATGTCGGTTAAGCGGTGAGCTGCGAGTAGTGGAACAAATAACAACAGATTTTTTAGCCATTGATGCAGGCGGAGGGCTTTGATCCAGTTGTTTGGTTTGAATGAGTTTGAATGTAAAATTGTTTCGATGTTTTTTAATTTTTTCGCTTGGTAGTTCACGCCAAACTGCGGATTGACAATGTAGGCTTTTCGACACGCTTGCCATACGGTCAAGTCGTCCCGAGAATTACCGACGTAATCAAAGCCTGCTAGCCCGTAGATCTCAATTAGGCGGTTTTTCTTTTTTTTCGCTGAGAGATTGGTGTGTTCATCGCTTGCGATTACGTTATCAAACAATCCCAGATGGGCAGCAATTTTTTCTGCAATGCTCTGATGGGAGGCCGTGGCCAGCACTATTTTACGCCCTTCAGTTTTCGCCTCTCGGATGAGCATGACAACATCAGGGTCATAAGGGAGGGTCGTTACATCAATTGTGCTAAGTTCGGCTAAACGGGCCTTTAATACCGACTTTCCCTTACCTAGCCACCTCAGAAGGATTGGCGCTTGTAACGGCTTGCTGTGGATCAAGCATAATGCAGACTCAATCAAAATGTCAGATCTTAATAATGTTCCATCTAGGTCTATCACCAGTGGTATTTCGTGATCCTTACAGTTTTCCATTGGCCAGCCTGTCAGTCTATATTGCTAAGGAGTTAAGATGAGCAGCAGTTTTGCTGCAGGAATCAAAAATAGGATTTTATACTGACGGCCTTTTCATAATCTTGTGTGGAGTTGGCATTAGTAGCATTTTACCTGGTTGGTGTGCCTATTTAATGGCTGGCCGGGGTGGTCGTTAATTCGTCGATGTCTTTAGAGTCATATTGAGTGAGGTCGGTGCTCCTGTTTTGAAGCTTTCTGAGGTTAGCGGCGCAACCGGGGGAGCTACAGCGGGCATCGGTATGCATAGCGGGGATCTGTTCGCATGGGGAAGTGATGGAGCTTTCCTGTGGCAAGCGATTCTTCGTGAGGGCAATTGAACAGTCAGTCTAATGGCTTAGTGGGAGGTCCTCTAAATGTGTATCGAATGATATCTGGTTGTCATGATGGATCAATGGCAATTCCTGCCGCGGACACCGCCCAGGCTGTTGCCGCTAGGTAAGGTGTTCATGACTGCCGAAATACCGTGGATCTGCGTGATGTATTACTTCGGTCGAGCACTAACTCTCGAAAACCTGAACCAACTACGTCGCCCTTGCCTCCACTGCTCTCTGACCTAGCCTTCGTTGCCAAAAAATTGCCGCGTCAGGTGTAATGATTTGCTGGAGTGTACGCCATGAGTATCGATTACCGTCGCCCATTGTGGGTCACCCTTACCTCCTTGGCATTTTTGCTGCTGGGTGCAGTCATCGCCGCTGGCGGAGGTTACCTAGGGAGCTTGGGTGGCTCTTGGTATTACCTCATCGCCGGTTTAGGGCTATTGATTGTGGCTGGCTTGCTATTCGCCCGCCGTCGCTCCGCCATCACGCTCTATGGCTTGCTTCTCCTGGGCACTCTCGCCTGGACCCTCTACGAGGTCCGCTTCGACTGGTGGCAATTGGCGCCGCGGATTGATCTGTGGTGCATTCTCGGGCTCTGGCTGTTCCTGCCGTTCGTCAATCGGCATGTCGGTCGCGATGGTGTCTGGCGTGATGGCGCGACTGGCGTTCTTGGCATAGGCATTCTGGCCGGGGCGGTGATGGCCGGTTATTCGCTGACCCAGGATTACCATTCCATCGATGGCGAATTCAGTGATGCGCAGATGCAG
>JAAIGE0100283367.1_pt1 | contig 11877 bp, 13 predicted proteins | sample 6487951 | NCBI WGS metagenome assembly JAAIGE01 (sample SAMN13974128, study PRJNA590717) | phyllosphere metagenome | biome: tomato field; feature: multiple bacterial spot infested tomato fields; material: tomato leaves; isolation source: leaves from tomato fields | host: Solanum lycopersicum ... | reverse complement strand
GGTGGATGCGCATGCTCACCATCCCCAACCAGTCATCCGTGGCCAAGGCATTCCTGGAGTTTGACGAGGCCGGCCGGATGAAGCCTTCGTCTTACTACGAGCGCGTGGTGGACGTGGTCGAGGAGCTGGTGAAGTTCACCTGGCTGACGCGGGATGCGACGCCGTATCTGGTGGACCGGTACAGCGAGCGTCGGGAGAGCGCCGAGGCGCTGTCCAAAAGAGTGAATCTGAAGAGCATCTGAAGCCACCAGTCGTGGGCCGATGCTCGAAGATTTTCAGGGTTCACATCGTGGTTGCAGTTTCACTGCTCTGGGTTCAATGGAGCCTTCAACAAGGCGACCAAGTCCGGTAGCTTCTTGTTGATTGCCTTCATCGCCGCGCTCTCGGTCTCACGGTAGAGCTTCAGGACCTGCTGCCCGGTCTCTGTCAGCGAGGCACCACCACGCGAGGCGCCGCCGCGCTGCGTCTGCACTAGCGGCTGCACGAAGTCTTCATTCATCGCGCCTACCAGCACCCATACCCGTTGGTAGCTCATGCCCAATAGCCTCGCGGCTTCAGCGAGTGAGCCGGTTTTCTGTATCGCTTCCAAGATGTCTGCCTTGCCTGGACCGATGGCTACGCTGTACTTGAGCTCGATGCGGAACTGCATCTTGTCGTTGAGAGGTTTTGACCGGAGCGTCGCTTTCATGAGTGGATTGTCTCCGACGAATGGACCTCCGATATAAACTTCAACAACATATCGAGATTGAAGGACGAGCGATGTCGGACGTAATGGGTGCTAACGAGGCCGGTTCATTGAAATTGCTCAGCGCACTGGTCGCAGGCTGCGCTGTCGGGGTGCTGGGTGGACTTATCGGGTTAGGAGGGGCCGAGTTCCGCCTTCCCCTGCTGATTGGCCTGTTTGGGTTCGCAGCGTTGCATGCGGTCATCCTGAACAAGGCCATGAGCCTGTTCGTAGTCGCCAGCGCCCTGGTGTTCCGCAGCACGGCCATTCCCTTTTCTGAGGTCCTCGCTCAGTGGCCCGTGATCTTGAACCTGCTGGCAGGCAGTCTTGCAGGAGCATGGATAGGTGCGTCCTGGGCCTCCAGGATGCGAGGGCGCACGCTTTACCAAGTGCTCGCAGTCATGCTGGTTGGCATCGCCTTGGTGCTACTACTAGGACACGGGCATGCCACGCGCGAGCCGCTGGTCACGGGGGTTGCGCAACTGGTGGCTGGGGTGATTGCCGGCTTCGGCATCGGAGTCGTCGCGTCCATCATGGGCGTGGCAGGTGGGGAGCTGCTTATCCCGACACTGGTCCTGCTTTTCGGGGTGGACATCAAGCTGGCGGGCTCGCTCTCGCTCGCAGTGAGTCTGCCGACGATGGTGGTGGGCTTCGCACGCTACAGCCAGGACCAGGCCTTTAGCATCCTCGGCACCCACAAGCGATTTGTGGTTTCAATGGCTGCGGGCTCCATCGCGGGGGCCGCCATCGGAGGGAATCTCTTGGGAGTCATTCCGTCCAGCATCTTGCTGCCAGGGCTCGCTGCCATCCTGCTCGTCTCATCCGTGAAGGTGTGGCGCCATCGATAGCGCGCGCGTTGTCACACACTCAAGGCAAAATGCTGCGCCGCAACATTGCTGAGCATGCACGCCGATGGATAAATGGATTTTGTACGCCATCATCTCGATGGCATTCGCGGGCTTCACTTCAGTGATTGCCAAGATGGGCCTGACAGGCATCTCCGGCGACCTCGGACTCGCTATTAGGACCTGTTTCGTCTTTGGCTTCGTGCTGATGTTCGCCGGCTGCGTCGTGCCGGCGACCGAATGGAAGCAGCTGACCGGCCGCAATATCTTGTGGCTATGGCTCTCCGGCGTAACAACAGCATGCTCCTGGGTCTTCTACTACAGGGCGATCAAGCTGGGAGAGGTCTCGACGGTTGCGCTGATAGACAAAGGTAGCGTGGTCGTGGCGCTGCTTCTGGCGTGGCTCATCCTCGGCGAGTCAATCACCACGAACAAGCTTCTGGGCTGCGGTCTGATCCTGAGTGGTCTCTTCGTCATCGCCCGCGGGTGAATCGCAGTAGGCTGATCGCTACGCGGCCAGCGTAGGCACCAAAAGCATGCCCTAGCGACTGCGGGGCATCTACGGGTTCACGTTCATTTATCGCCAAGGTCCGCTTCTGGCCCCCACTATCGCCATCCTAGGGGTTGTGTGCTGGATGCAAGTGTGCCACTGCCTGCTCCAACCAACCCCTGCGATCCGCTGATCGGGTACTGAGCGACTGGTGAGCGTTGATGCAGCTCGCAGTTACTTATCGGACGACAGCAGCTTCAATCCCACGATCCCGGCCAAGATCAAGGTGAAGCAGAGAACCCGGCCCACGCTGCGGTCCTCACCCAGCATGATGATGCCGTAGGCCGCCGTTCCAATTGCACCGACTCCGACCCACACAGCATAGGCCGTTCCCACTGGGATGGTTCGCGTCGCCAATGACAGAAGGTACATGCTCAGCGCGATGAAGACGGCGCAGAACGCGCTGGGCCCCCACTTCGTGAACCCATCGGTCCGAGGCATTGCGGCCGCATAAAAGATTTCGCAAAGGCCTGCCAGGACCAGAAACAACCAACCCATATCTCACTCCAAATCGCTTCAATCTCTCATCGGTGCTGCGAGGCTCCAGCAATCATGCCTCTGCATGTTCTTTACCCCAGCTCGGAAGCACCTTCACGTAGATCAGCTCACTGACCAACTCAACTAGCGTTTGGGTAACGATGAGCGCCGGCAACAATGGCATTGCCCCGGGCACCGCGAAGGCCAAAGGAAGAACCACCAGAGAATTGCGTGTAGCCGCACTGAACGCCACGGCAAGTGCCGCAGGCGAGGCGAGACCACCAGCACGAGCAATGGTCCAGCCGATGACAGGTGCCGCGACGGCGAATGCGATGTAGACAGGCAGCACGCTCATTGCCGCATGGAGCATCTTGCCCAACTGCGGCACAACAGCAGCAATCACACAAAATAGCACCAAGGCCGTTGTTGGCACGGGTAGCAACCCCAACACGGCGGACGCCTTTGCACTCGCACGGTGGCGCTGTGACGCCCATTGCGTAACACCGGCCAACACGAGAGGCACGGCGATGAGCCAAATGAAGGCGTCGATGAAGGGCCCTGGTTGTACGAGGCCATCCGCGTGGCCGCCCATGAAGAGGCGAAGGTACACGGGCAGCAGGAGCATCTGCGCCACGAGCAGGACTGGCGTTGCCGCCAGCAGCAGGCGGGCATCAGCGCGCCCAAGATGGGCGAAAGTCACCACATAGTCGATGCAAGGGGTCAACAAAACCAAAAGCACCGCTATATGCACCATAGGGTCGGCGGGCAGGAAGTGAGACAGCCCATACACCAGTGCTGGAATTACCAGAAAGTTGCTGCCCAGAAGCAATGCCATGAAGCGCCAGTTGGCGGCCGCCTGTTTCAGCTACGCCAACGGCACTTGAAGGAAGGTGACGAACAGCATCAAGGCCAGGGCTGGATTGATGGCTGGCTCAAGCGATGCAGCACCGGGCACTAGGTACGCCACCGCAGCTGCAATTGCGACAGTGGCGAAGTAGATAACGATCTGTCGCTGCTCCAGCGTATCGCGTATTGCCTGGGTATTCATGCCGCGAACTGTACCGGGCGTCAGATTGACCGCGTGGATGCGGGGCATACGTCACCTGCGCGCGTTGCGCGACTACTGGTTTGATCGCGCGCGTGATGTGCCCGGCGTCGAGCTGATGCTGCTGGCGGAGAGTGGGAACTATGGTGCTATCAGTGCATTCCGCCTCCGTGGCCTCAAGACAATGGAGCAGGCACGGCAAGTTCAGGCGCGCTTCTTGGCGCAGCACCGAGTGCTTGTCGTCGCGAAATCCGGCTTGGCGTCGGGGCCCGTGATGCGCGTCACACCTGCGCTGTTCAACACCACAGCGGAACTGGATCGCTTCGTTGCGGCGCTCCAGGTCGAGCGCAACCTTCTGGCGTAAGCGTGAGCTAGGTATTGGTGGGGAGAGGCCGGGGTACAGGTTCGTTGCGCCTGTACCCCGCAGACCTCATGAGCCGCCGGTACCCCAAAATGATACCCGTCAATGCAAGCGCCATGGCGCCTACACTGAGCGCCACAAGAACCGTGTCGCGAATGAAGGGTTGACGCAGCATCCAGGGCAAGTCCCAGCTGTGCAGCAGGTTGAAGAGCCAGCGCCCTGTACGCTGATCCTTGTCGACGCTGAGAACGACGTCCCCGGTGGATGGGCTGATGTAGACCTGCGTTCGGCCTTGGTCCTCGAAGTTCAGACGCAGCACGGGCAAGTCGCGCTCGGCTGCGGCGTACATCGAGGCATTACCTCTGCGGAAGTAGTACGCGTCATACTCCTGAAGGGCGGTTGTCGTAGCGATGGTGGCGGACAGCAGCGGACGTGCGAATGCCTTGAGGTCCTCCATGGGGAAACGCTCCAGTACGCGGTATGGCGCCCCGTTAGGCTGGCCCACCTCGTCCGGCTGGATGATTCGGGTGGCAGCCGTCGCGTCAGATGCCAGCAGGTATGGCATTCCACCGAGCACGCGCCATTCCAACTCCCTGGTCTCGAAACCGTGTGTGCGCATCAGCGCAAGAGCGTCGTTGGTCGCTAGCGCTGGGCGAGTGGACCCAGGTGTTCCCTGTCGATAGGCCTTGAGGTCCGGGCGCTGTTCCGCGTTGAAGATGTCCAACGGGTTCATCGACATGAGGCCGCTGAAAATCCACAGCACCATCACCGTGCCAAACACCAAACCTGTGATGTGATGCCAGCGCATCTGGAACTCGCGGTAAGGCGTCTTCGCTCCGGACTTGTAGCGCCCGGCGAAACGCCAGCGCCAGATGCCCACAAGTGCGCCCGCCAGTGCAGACACGGTACCCACGGCGGACAGACCTATCACCAGCCAGCTCCATATGGGGTCTCGGGAGCCGTCGCGGAACATGTAGACCCAATGCAGCCAGGCGCCCACGAAGTTCCAGTAGCGCTGGCTGCGTGTCGCGTCCATGACCACCTCTCCGGTGACAGAGGAAACGTAGAGAAGCGTGTTGCTGGCATCCGCCATCTGCACCCGGAACAACGGACGGTGCTGATCGAGCAAGCCCGAGTGCGTCCAGCGGTCGTCCTGTGTCCGTCCTTGAACGACGCCAGTGGCACCGGGTATGAACGCCTGGGCACTGAGCAATGCCGCAGGCGCATCCACTGCGGGTGCCAGAAGGCCCGTGCTGGCGTACACCACCCGCAAGCTGCCATCACCGTCCTTCAGCCGGTAGCTGGGGCGGCCCGCGATGGTGGTGAGCGTGATCTGCTGCACGGACTCGGGAGCCAGACTGTGCCTTAGCGCCGCCTCGACCGGAACGCAGCATCCCGCAGACGGGAGTGGAGGCAGTTGGGCCAGGCGTTCCGCGGGCAGCAGCTTGGGGTAGCCCACGAAGAGCATCACCACGCCACTGACCACCCACAGGGCCATCAGCACGCACACGGCCACGCCCGTCCAGCGGTGGACCAGAAAAACGAGTCGCTTGGCGTGCGCTGCCGTCCACATGGCGGGCGACCTTAGAACCGGTGGTTCAACGTGAGCTCGACACGTCGGCCTTCGCCCACGAGCCACTGCGTTGTCGTGTAGTACGCGGTGGAGAAGTAGTGCTTGTCGAACACGTTGAAACCACGCAGCGTGAGAGTGGTGTCTGCTGTGGTTTTCCATTGCAGGGCCAGGTCAGCCGTCGTGTATGCCGGCAGCTTGAGGGTGTTGGCGTTGTCCACATAGCGCTTGCCCACGTGGCGCAGCCCGCCGGAAAGCGTCCAATCCGTGGCGAACTTCCATCCGACCCAGACGTTGGCGACGCGCTCAGGTACATCGGTGGGCACATTGCCATTGCGCGAGACCGCCACGCCGCCGACGGATTCTGCGAAGTCGTCGTACCGTGCGCGCAGCAAGGCCACATTGGCATCGACCTGCACTGTACGGGTGGGCTGCATGGACAGGGTGGCTTCGATACCCTTGGACGAGCGTTCACCCACCTGCACGCGCAGGGACGGGTTGGCCGGATCACGCGTGAGCAGGTTGTGCTTCGTGATGCTGTAGGCCGCCAGGGTCCAGTCACCCTTGCCCTCCCAGAACGATTGCTTGACCCCCACCTCGAACTGCTTGCCAGTAGAGACGTCGAAGGCGGCGTTGGCCGTGGACAGCATGAGCAACCCGCTGACAGGATCGGCCGCCTTGGAGAACTGCGCGTAGACCGAGAGATTGGGCTGCAACTGGTAGACGGTACCCAAGCGCCAGCCTGTGTTGGAGTAGCTGCGGTCAAAGGCCTGCGTGTTGGCGACAAGGTCGTGGCGCGTCAGGTCGGCATGGTCGTAGCGCACGCCAGCCACGATAGACCAGCGGTCTGTCAGCTCCAGGCGGTCCTCTGCGAACAGCGCGTACTGCTCCGCCTTGTTGCGGTAGCGCGGGATGTACGGTACGGAGCTGGCGTACAGGCCGGGCACCGGGTCGTACGGGTCGACCGATCCAGAGCTACCGGTGTACGTGTTGTTGGTGTGCTGAAACGAGGCGCGGTTGACGTCGAAGCCGACGGACACTTGGTTGGGACGGCCCAACAGTGAGCCGTTGAATGTGGCATCGGTGGCATTGCCGGTCTGGGTCTGCTCGTGGCCGATCTCCGTGTTGTCGGAGCGGTCGATAAGGCCAGTGCCAGCGTTGTATGTGTAGGCCTCGGCATTGCGCCAGTAGCGGTCGCTGTCGATGTGATACAGCTTGCTGCGCACGACCACATCGCTGCGCGGTGACCATTGCGCGCTCAGCTCCGTCCAACGATCCTTGTAGCGGATGGTGCTGTCCGCCACGTTGTAGTTGCGTTCGTGTACGGCGGGGTCCTGTACACCGTTGATGAGCGGCGTGCCGAAATAGCGCATGGGCTCCTGCCGCCCTTGCGAGTGCGAGAGCTGCACGCTCAGGTCGGCCGTGGGGTCCCACCGCAGGGCGCCGGAGAAGGTGCGGTTGCTGGAGTCCCCCCGGTCCACCCATCCATCGGAACGATCGCCACTCACATCGAGCCGATACGACCACTGCTCACTGATAGCGCCGCCGCTGCCAAAGGCCAGGGCGCGCTTGCCGTCGGTGCCGACCGTTGCCTGGACTTCATTGCGCACCGGGCCACGCGTGGGCTTCTTGGGAATGATGTTGACCACGCCGCCAATGGCGCCATCGCCATGCACCACGGAGGCTGGGCCGCGCAGCACCTCAATGCGGTCGATGGACCAAGTGTCGAAGGGGAAGCTCACGCCCACGCCGCCGTACTGGCGCGTGCCGTCATACAGCCGCATGACGGAGGTGGTGTCGGTGAAGCCGCGGGCCGACAGCGAGCTTCCGCTGTTGCCAGGATGGCCCAGGCTGGTGGTGCCGGTAGAACGCGTGATGGCTTCGATGACAGACGTGTCGCCCTTGGCTTCCAGCTGCTGGCGGTTGATGACCTCGATGCTGGCAGGCGTCTGCATGGGGGTGAGGTCCAGGCGCGAGCCCGTCGCGGCAGGGCGTGCCTGCGGCGCGCCCTCCTGGGTAGTCACTGTGACAGTGGGCAAGCTCACTGGCTCGTCCGCATGGGCACCATGCCCCAGCAGACATGCCGCCGCAGCCAATGGGATGGCGCGGAGCGGCGACAGGGGGTGACGGGAGGCGGTAATGGAAATCATGGATCACTCTCGAAATCTGGAGCTGACCCGCGTGCAATGACTCACACGGAGGTCAAGATGCATCAGCCGATGTCTCGCGGCGCGGGACAGAAAGTGGATGCGGGGAAAAGTCAGGCCTCAATGGGCCTGCATCGGATGCCGTAGGTGCGTGGGTTCAGAAGGCGGTTGTGCAAAGGCACAGCCACCCGCGTCATTGCGCAAGCAATCCGATGTCAGAGAGTGAAAGCAGGAGGGCCACGTGGTGGCAGAGGTGCGCCGACCGCGCTGGCGATGTGCGCGACGGCGACTTTCGTCAGCGCATGGGCCAATGGCTGAGGGTGTTCAAAACGTGCGGTGACGATGTCTGGTGGCAGGGTGGTTGCCATGCACATCGGGCAGTCGAGCGTGTGATGAGACAGCTCGGAGCCATCCTCACCGACGGCGATCAGCTTCATGTTGCCGCTGGCCGAGCAGATCAGCTCCATCGCCTTTGGATGCACGATGGGGGATGCAATCGCAATGCCCATGGTCAGCACAAACCACGCCAGTATCAGGCGGGCGAGCAAGGACGAGGAGCGCAGGAGCTGCATTCGTTCATTATGACGAACGTGCAGGCGCCTGCGATGTGCTGCGTCAAAACGCGCAATTGCCGCTCTCGCCTTCCCGAGGAATCAGGGACGCTCAGCATTGATAGCAGCACCGCGCAGAGGCAGAGCTTATGGAATGAAACTGATACGCGGGCGCTGGGTCACCGGGTGCGTGTCCACCTCGGCCACAACGCCGTACACACGCTGAATCGTGTCCGGCATGAGCACAGAGACTGGCGGACCTTCCGCGACTACCTGGCCATGGTCGATGAGCATCAGGCGGTCGCAGTAATGCGCGGCGATGTTGAGATCGTGCAGTGCCACGATCGCGCTGAGCCGCAAGCGCTTCAGCAGGTTCATGACCTCCAGTTGGTACCGCACATCCAAGTGGTTGGTCGGCTCGTCCAGCAGCAGTACCGCAGGTTCCTGCGCCAGTGCACGCGCGAGCAAAACACGCTGCTTCTCTCCGCCGGAGAGATCGGCCAGCGTGCGATCCGCCAAGGACCACGCTCCCACCTGCGTGAGTGCCTCGCGTACCGCGGCTTGGTCCCGTTCGCTGTCGCGCGCCCACTTCGCCTGATGGGGGATGCGCCCCATCATGACCAGCTCTGCCACCGTCATATCAAAGCCGGGGACAGACTCCTGCGTCAGCACTGCAACCTTCCTGGCGAAGTCCCTGTCCGTGATGTCTCGTATGTCTCGTTCCATCAGCAGGACGTTGCCACGGGTAGGCTGAAGCGCGCGGTACAGCATTCGCAGCAGAGTGGACTTGCCGCTTCCATTCGGGCCGATCAAGCCGACGCACTCGCCGCGATCCAGGGCCAGACTGACGCTGTCCACCACGGGTTTTCCATGAACGTCCCAGCGGAGATCTCTGCCTTCGAGCATCATGACGAGCGCCCTCCGAAGCCGGTATTGCGCACCAGCATCCAGACGAAGAAGGGCCCACCGATCAGCGAGGTGACGACACCCACGGGAATTTCCGTGGGCGCCAGCCAGGTTCTGGCAAGAAGGTCTACCAGTACCAGGAAGATCGCACCACTCAGGGCCGCCACCGGCAGCACACGGCGGTGGTTGGTCCCCACCAGCATGCGCGTGATGTGCGGAATCACCAGGCCAATGAACCCGATGGCGCCACTGACTGCCACCATAGTTCCGGTCACCAGCGACACCACGAGGAAGAGCTTGCGTCGTAGGGCATGTGTATTCACCCCCAGCGTCACGGCCGTTTCCTCGCCGCTGCCCAGGGCATTCAGTGCCCGGGCTTGTAGCAGCAGCCAGGCGATGCTGACCAGGAGGACGAGCACGGGTAACCCAAGCTCATCCCACTGTGTGCCGGCCAGAGTGCCGAGTGTCCAGGTCATCAACGCAGCGGCAAGCTCACGCTGTCCGGAGGTGAGCGTGATGAGGCTGGTAATACCCACCAGGACATACCCCACGGCGACTCCCGAAAGAATGAGACGCGCGGCATGGATACGGCCCTGGACGTGGGCAAGGAGATAGACCACACAGGTGGCCACCAGCGCCCCTGTGAAAGCACCGGCCGTCAGCCCATACGCGCCCACAGCCAAGGATCCGTAGGCGAGCACGGCGACCGCACCGACGGAGGCGCCAGAGGAGACGCCCAGCAGATAGGGATCGGCTAGCGGATTGCGCACCATGGCCTGCATGACCACGCCGACCACCGCCAAGCCGCCTCCGACAAGCGCGGCCAGCAGGACACGCGGCATGCGGATCATCCAGACGATCTGGAACTGCTGGATAGACCATGGGGGTGGTTCCACTGCCTGTACGCCCAGCAGTTGGAGCACTTGATCAGCCGCGATATGCCAGACAGTCGATGACGGGATGGATACCGTCCCCCAGGTGATGGCAATGGTGATGGAGAAGACCAGCGCGAGAGCCAGCAGAGCGCACCATACGCTGATGGGCCAACGCTGGCCCCACGTGAAAAGCATGGTGGACTGCATCAACGGCTAGGGCTTGGCATCCGCCATCACCTCGGGATGCAGGGCCGCAGCCAGCGCCCTCGCGCGCGCCATGTTGCGCGGACCCGGAGTGGCCTCCGCATAGGTCAGTACGAAGAAGCGCCGGTTCCGTACGGCGTCGACCTGCGCCAGCTCTTGCTTGCTCAGCAAAAAGTCCATCTTGCCCTGGGCATTCGGGACGCCGTAATCCACGATGACAATCCATTCGGGATTGCGTGCGACGACATCTTCCCAATTGCCTTTAGGCCAATTGCTTGCGATGTCATCGAAGATGTTGCTTCCGCCTGCGGCCTCGATGAGGGCGTGCGGCATGCCGAAACGCCCCGAGGTCGTGGGAATGTCTTCGCCACTGTCATAGACGAACACCCGTGGCCGATGCTTCACGCTCTGCGTGCGCCGCTCCAGGTCACGCAGCGAGTCTTCCAGGCTGCGGATGCGTGGCTCGACTTCAGCCTCAACACGGAAGATGCGCGCAACATTGCGCAAGTCAGCCAAGGTGTCGTCCATGCTTACCCGCGCCCGTGGTCCGACACGGATGCAGGACTCCGTCAGCACGTAACTCGGAATACCGTGGCTAGCCAGAACCGCAGGCGTGACTTCCCCTGGGCGAAAGCCGTAGCTCCAGCCCGCGAAGACGAAGTCCGCACGCGCATCGATGATGGACTCGAGGTTGATCCCCTTGCGCGATAGCGCTGGAGCGCGCTCCAACTGCTGGCGAAAGACCGGGTCCACTTCCTTGTTGGTCGGGATGCCAGCAGTACCTACCAGCAGGTCGCCGAGGCCCAGGTACAAGAACATCTCGGTGATGCCCACGTCGTAAGTGACGGCTCTCCGTGGCGTGCTCGCATAGGTCACAGGCTCACCGCACACCTCTACCGTCACCGGCGACACCGAGGGCTCTGCGGCAGAAGCAGCCCTCACCGGCGGCGCTGCGGAGGATGCCATCGGTTCATCGGCCTGGCGGCTACAGGCGCACACCAGCAGCAGCGCCATCACGGCGCTGCACACCCTCAATTGGCGCACGCCCACGTCAGAACCGCAGGTTGGCCGCAACTTCAAGCTGCCGGCCCGGGCCCACGAGGAACTGGCTTCCATAGGTGGCATTGGAGTAGAAGCGATCGGTGAGGTTGCGCGCATACAGGCTCAGCGTGGTGTTCGCATTGAACTGCCAGTGCAGCGCCGCATCGAGCAGTGCATAGGATGGGATCTCCGTCGTGTTGGCATTGTTTGCGAACCGCTTGCCGACATAGCGTGTGCCTGCGGACGCCTGCCAGGCACCGATGCGGTAGTGTGCCCACAGATTGGCCGTGTGCTTGGCAACGCCCAATGGGCGGTTCCCTGCGCGGTTTCCTCCGGCCTCCAGCAGCGTGTCGAACTGCGCATCGGTGTAGCTCAGATTGCCTTCGAAGCGCAACGCTGCGTTCACGCGCAGCACCCCACCCAGTTCGATGCCCTGGGACGACTGGGTACCGCCCTGCACCGAAATGGCCGGCTGGCTGGGATCGCGCGTGATGATGTCATCCTTCTGGATATCGAAGACCGCGAACGTCCACTCGCCCAGATTGTTTTCCAACTGCTGTTTGATGCCCGCCTCGATCTGT
>JAAIGE0100428875.1_pt1 | contig 11882 bp, 22 predicted proteins | sample 6487951 | NCBI WGS metagenome assembly JAAIGE01 (sample SAMN13974128, study PRJNA590717) | phyllosphere metagenome | biome: tomato field; feature: multiple bacterial spot infested tomato fields; material: tomato leaves; isolation source: leaves from tomato fields | host: Solanum lycopersicum ... | reverse complement strand
CTAGGCTCGTCTGCACAGGGGGCGGTGGCCAAGCTGGTCAAGGCAGCGGGCTCATAACCCGACGATCGTGGGTTCAAGTCCCACCCGCCCTACTCGACCCCCGTTCAGGTTTATTCCTGATCAGGGGGTCTTTTTCTCTGCCGTCAGGACACCTGAAATCCGAGACTTGCCCACATTTTGCCCACGTTTGCGGCAGAAGTGACTCTCGCATCGAGTCTTGTGGCGACGTCGTCGAGGTCCTCGTCGAACAGATCCGCGTAGGTATCGAGGGTCAGCGCGGCCGACTTGTGCCCGAGCATCCGCTGCAGCACCTTCACGTTCGCGCCAGCCGAGACCGCCAGCGACGCGGCCGTGTGCCGCAGGTCGTGCGGAGTGAGTCGTTCGATGCCGGCGTCAGCGAGACCGGTGAGGAACCACGACTTGGACGTGTGCGGCTGCCGTAGGTAGACGCCGCCCTCCGAGAAAAGACCGTCGTCTGCTCGCTTGCCTCGACAGAGCGCCGCGAGCGACACGTCGAGGAACGCGGGGAACGCGACGGTGCGGCGCTCCCAGCTCTTCGGCTCACCCTCGTGGAAGACACCGTCGATCTCCACCACCGCGCGCCGCACGTGCAGCCGCCGGCGGAGCATGTTGAGGTCGCGGACGCGCAGACCGATCGCCTCGCTCCACCGAAGCCCGGTGTAAGCGAGGAGCACGACCAGCGTGGAGCGGACCGGGTCGTCGATCGCCTCTGCCAGGGCGATGACCTCAGCATCGGTGAGGTACCGCCGGCGCTTGCTGCTCACCTTCCGGGGGAGGTTCTGAGCGCCGCGTGCCGGGTTCGAGGGGATCCGGCCGTCACGCTTCGCGTCGTCGAGGATCCCGGCGAGCACCCCGACGGCGCGCAGGACGCTTGAGGCGGACAACGGCTTGCTCTTCCGTCCGCCGAGCCGGTCGGCCGGGGCCCTGCCAGCGATGAGCTGCGAGATCCACGCCTCGACGTCCGATGCCGTGACGTCCTTCACGGGGACGCGTCCCCACTTCGGTTCGACGTACACTCGCCACGACATCTGCAGGGGCCGATACGAGGAGGGCTTGAGGGTGGCCTTCTTCTCAAGCCACACCGGCCCGAGCTGCGCGACCGTGACGCCGCCGGCGTTCGGATCAACATAGAGCCCCTGAGCCTTCGAGACGGTGACCGACGCGAGGAACAGCTCCGCCTCTCGTTTCGTCTTGAACCCGCGCTTGTCGGTCTGCGACTTGTCGGGCTTCCGGTAGCGGACCCGGTACCGCTTCCCCTTCGCGGTCGCGTACGGGGTGATCGTGCCGGCCATCAGAGGGTCTCGCGATGGTGCCACATGCCGGCGCCCATCTTCGGTTGGACGTAGACGGTGTCGCCGAAGCGCACGAGGATGCGCTGAAACGCCTCGACCAGGTCGGCGGTGACGTCGAGCTCGAGGGCGATAGCGTCGACGTGGCCGGTGTGGATGCGCTCGGCCGTTTTGTACTCGTCGACGTCGATCAGGCGGAGCGCGGCCCACTCGTCCGCGCGACGCTCCTGCTTCGCGGTGCGCGGGCCGAACCGGCTCGGCTCGTCGCCGAACACCGCATGAGCGCACTCGTGGGCGAGCACCGAGCGATGGAGACGGTGGGGCATGCCTCGCTGCAGGCGGATGAGGCGTCGACGGTGTAGGTACTCACCGTCACGGTCACCCGGGAGCTCCGCGTCGACGACACGAACGCCCAGGGCGTCGAGCGTGTCGCTGATCCAATGGTCGGTCATCCCTCGCCGTCATCCCCTCCGCGGTCGCGTCCCTTCGTCTTGGCAACCGCGCCGAGGTCATCCTCGGTCGAGGCTCCGACACCGAACCGCCCAGCGATGACGTTGTCGTCTGCGGTACCTATCCGATCGCGAGCGGCGATGGCCCACTCGTCCAGGTGCTGCCCGAGGAAGGCCTCGGGCTCGGGCACGCGCTCTTCCTCGCTCACGTATCGAATCGGCGCGGCGTGCATGTCCCGGTCGTCGACGAACGTCTGCACCTCGGTGGCTAGCTCCCCGAGGTCGATGTCCAGCGCGTCGCAGATGGCTGCGAGCTGATCGATCGTCATGGGGCGTGCGCCCCGGATGATCTTCGAGAACTGCGACTGTGAGACGTCGCACAGGATCGCGAGGTCGGCCTGATTGACGTCGAAGCGAGCGATGAGGCCGCGGATACGGGAGATGATCTCGCGGGAGAACGCGGTGGGTGCGTAGTTCGTCACACCATGATCGTGTCAGATATGACACGAATAGCGCAACGAGGGTTGCGTTCTAGTTCACACGGACTACTTTAGTCCCCATGAACTACGAGACGCCCAGCGGCAAGGCTGCCCGAGCCATCCGCTCAATCCTCGCAGACCGACGTGAGTCGATCGAGAGTCTCGCCGACAGCACTGGCATCACGCTCTCAACGCTGAAGCGTCGCCTGCTCACGGCCACCCCGTTCACGATCGACGAGCTCGGCCTCATCGCCTCGCACTTCGGGGTGTCGATCGTCGATGTCATCACGCCGATGACCGACCGGCCTGCTGTGGCGGTGGCGTCATGACCCTCGCGGCTGTGACCCCGATTCACCCGAAGGCCGAGCCGCAGGTCTGGCTCTCACCTGATCAGGTCTGCGCGATCGTCCCCGGCATGACCGTTCGTCACCTCGGCTACCTGCGCACCAAGGGCCAGGGTCCGCGCTACTTCAAGCCGACCAGCAAGACCGTTCTGTACGCCGAGTCGGACATACACGCGTGGGTCGCCGCTGCGGTCCGCAACACCCGGGAGCACTCATGACAGACCTCGCGCCGGGATCACCACGCCGGCTCATAGCACAGCCACTCGGCGACGCGTTCCGAGTCGACGCCGATGCGCTCGCACTCGATCTCGCCGAAGTAGTCGAGCTGTCAACGCTCCGGTCGGAGCGAGTCGTTGCGCAACTCCGGGAGATCGCAGACCGGATCGATTCAGAGGTCCTTGATCTCCGCGAGCTTCCCGAGAGCGCGAGACAGTTCGATCACTCCGAAGCAGAGCTCCTCGAACGCACGGTCGCGGAAGCCGGCAAGCTCGGCGTCGTTCATGATGCGAGCGGCCGAGTCGGCGTGATCCGCCGCGTTCTCGGCATGCTGCTTCATCGTCCTGGGAAAGTCATGTCGCGCGCTCATGACGGCGAGCCTACCCAGACCGGTGGTGCCTCATGAGCCCCGCGGTCGCGCGTGCTCTCGCCAAGGGCGAGCACGTCGTCATGACCCGCTCCGACGAGCCTGTCCTCCGAACCTCGAGCGCGGATGAGGCTGACCGTTTCGCGCAGCGCATCAGCGGCTACGCCATCCACCCCGAGCAGGTCGCAGCGTGAACGGCTGGGCGCTCATCGCCGCCGGCCTGCTCCTCGCCGGCCTGGACTGGGGCGACTTCGTCTTCGACTGGTGGATCGCATCGCTCCTGCTGATCCTTCTCGGCGCGTGGGCAGCGGGCATGTTCCGCCTCGAGACGTGGGTCGCGAACGAAACAGACAGCGCGGTGTACGCCGAGATCGATCGTCAGATCGACGCTCGTGAGGCGGCCGCGTCGAAGTCGGAGGGGTCGCGATGACCGACCTGACGATCTTCCGATACGACGGCGCCGACGTGCGCACGGTCGTCATCGACGGTGAGCCGTGGTTCGTCGCGGCTGACGTCGCGCGGGTCCTCGGGTACCGAATGGCCTCCGATTTCACCCGTCGTCTCGACGAGGAGGAGAAGGGCACGCATCCTGTGCGTACCCCTGGCGGAGTGCAGGACGTCACGGTCATCACCGAGTCCGGTCTGTACGTCGCCGTGATCGGCAGCCAGATCGACGGCGCCCGCGACTTCCGCCGGTGGATCACCCGCGAAGTCCTCCCGAGCATTCGCCGCACCGGCAGCTACGGCGTCGCAGCGGCGCCCGCGCTCCCGCAGACCTACGCCGAAGCGCTACGCGAGTTGCTCGCCAGCGTCGAGCGGAACGGCGAGCTCGAGGCGAAGGTCGAGGCCGACGCCCCCAAGGTCGAGGCGTACGACCAGCTGATGGATGCCGACGGCTACTACTCGATGGAGTCGGCCGCGAAGATGTGCGGCCTCGGCCGGAACACCTTCTACAAGCGCCTGCGCGAGGCCGGTGTCATTCAGCCCGGCTCGACGCTCCCGTACCAGCGCTACATGCACCACTTCGTGCTTACCGCGTCCTCGTGGACGGACCGCGACGGAAACATCCACCCCACGCAGACCACCCGGGTCAAACCGTCCGGGCTCCCGTTCGTCCGCGAGCGCGTCATGGAAGACGAGTTCGCGCGCACCTAGACCGGGCGGCGCCGCCGGCCCCCCAGCCGCCCCCATCGGCGCCGCCCATCCCGACAACCTCACACCTCGATCCAGAGAAGGGCACATCCGTGGATCACCCGAAGACCGACCAAGAGCGCGCCGCCGAGGCGGTGCAGACCGCGCTCACCGCATCGAATGTCGCACGCGCGATCGACGTCTGTGACGCGCTCGACGCTCACGGCAGCAAGCTCACCGCGTTCGACCGCCACGACTTCGCATTCGCCGCGTGGGAACGCTTCACCGACGCGATCGTCCCGCCCGCACCGGAGGACATCGCCCGCGTGATGATCCGCGCAGCGCGCCACCTGTACGAGTTCATGGTCGCCGACCTGATCGACATCCAGTTCGGCGAGCACGAGAAGCGCATCGTCGTCGACGGCGGAACCCTCGCGTGGCAGCCCGACATGCACGCCGTGGTGATCAACGACCGCGCGGACTTCCGCGATGACGGGATCGTCGTCGCTTCCGTCTACCGGTCCGGAAAGCTCGCCCGCGCATGAGCGCCACCGACCTCGACGTCGTCACCGACGTCGCCCCTCAGCCCTTCCCGCCCATTGCTGCGGCGGCCCACGTATCACTCGCATCGAACGGAAAGAACTCATGAGCGCTCGCACCATCACCATCAGCCACAACGGCGTCGAGTACGGCGGACAGATCGGCACGATCAAGTCCACCCGACTCGGAGAAGAGGGCCACGGAATCCTGACGGCGTCCCTCGCCGTCGAGTGGACGGGCGGCGGGGTAAACGCTGGAGGTTACTGCCTCGACGAGCCAAGAGATCGAGACGGACGCGACTACTCCCGCCGCGGCACGGCCTACGGCCTCGACCACGTCATGCGCATCATGGAGACGGTCGGCGTCGAGTCGTGGGAGAAGCTCGTCGGCCAGCAGGTTGTGGTCCTCTTCGAAGGACGATCGGCGTGGGGTGCGATGTGCGTCGGGATCGCATCGACGACGGATGAGGATCGCGTCCTCATCTTCAAGGAGCACGCCGATTCCTGGCGTGAGCTGACCGTCCAGGCGGGTGTCCTCTGATGGCTGTGAAGCTCGCCGGCGCACTGCCGAAGGACTACGACCGCAACGGGATGGACCGCATCAACGGCCACCTCGTCCAGAACCCCGCCCGCCGCCACGTCGTCGTCATGGTCGTCGACTGCCTGCGCACCACGATCGACCACACAGGCGAGGAGGAGTTCACCCCGACCGCCGGCATCCTCTTCGTCGAACCGATCAGCGACCGCGACGACCAAACCGAGGTCCTCGAGGCACTCGCCCGGGCCCGCGCACACCGCACCGGCGACGGCGTCCTCGACTTCGACTTCGGCGTCGAGGATCCGCTCGCCGAGACCATCCGCAAGATGGCCGATGACGGCGTGACCGTCGAGTTCACCAAGGGCGGTGACGAGGCGTGAGCGTCATGACACTCGCCGACCGCGAGCTGCTCGTCATCGTCGAAGACGGCGCCCCCGAGGCCGAATGGCACGACGGCCGCGACGAGGGTGTGACCGCGTCGGAGGCCCGGCAGATCGCGTCCGGCTCCCGGAAGACGTGGCGCCGGATTCTCGACGCGAAGCTGAACGGCTCGACCTTCTCCGGCAATGTGCACACCCGCCGCGGCCACGAGCGCGAGGCCGCGATCCTCGACGAGCTCCGTACCCTCCCGACCATCGTCACTCTCGCCCCGTCCAACGCGCTCTTCGGCGCCCACCACAACCCGCTGCACCGGTGCACGCCCGACGGGCTCGGCATCCACACCAAGCTCGGCGAGTTCGGCGTCGAGGTGAAGTCCCACGACGAGAAGTGGGACAGCGACGAGATCCCAGCTGCGCACTTCGACCAGATGCAGTGGGGCATGTACGTCCTCGACCTGCAGTGGTGGCTGTACGCGTGGGAGGTCGAAGGCAAGGGCATCCAGCACCGGTGGGTGACTCGCGACGACCGCCGCATCATGCAGCTCATCGCCCAGGCGAACGAGTTCATCGCCTGGCGCGCCGCCGGCGCCCCCGAGCTCGACGACGTCCCCGACGACATCGACGACGCCATGGCCGAGTACGCCCGCGGGATGAAGCTCGCCGCCGAGGGGGAGGCGCTGAAGAAGCAGCACGCCCCCGCGGTGAAGACCTGGGCCGCCGAGCAGGCCGCCGTCGGCGAGCCCCTCCGCCGCGAGGGATCCCGCGCGCAGGTGTTCTTCGAGCCGAAGCAGGAACGCACCGTCCTCGACAGCGACGCATGGAGCGCGGCCGAGCCCGAGTCGTTCCACGAGATCCAGGTCATGAAGGAACGCATCGCCGAGGTCGAAGCCGCGGCGCACGCCATCTACTTCCGCCTCGAGGCCGTCGCCCCGACGTTCCGAGTCACCCCGAACGGAGACCAGAAGTGATGCGCAAGTTCAAGGTCGGCGAGCTCCTCGAGCTCGGCGCACGGCGCTGGGTCATCCGCGCGATCGACAGCAAGGGCAAAGCCGTCCTCGAGTGCATGAACCACGAGATCGGGTCCCTCTGGTGGACCACGAACACGGAGATCCTCGGAGAGCAGGTGGCGGCATGACCACGAACATCGACGACGTCGCGCAGACCCTCGCCGAGTACGAGCGCCTCGCGATCAGTTCCGGCGCGGTCGTGCAGATCGACCCGCCTGAGTTCTCCGCGGACGGCGAGAACTTCGCCCCGTTCTGGATCGCGACGGAACCCCCGAAGCTCGCCCGGTCGACCGTCCACCGTGACGGCGTCCCGACGACGGTCTACGTCGCCTGGGACGAGGCGGTCCCGCTCGAGACCGCGACGACCGATGACGGCCGCCGCTGGCTCGACCTGTGGAACGAACGTCCCATGCAGCGGTTCGGGTCGTACGCTGTCCGCTCGTCGATCCGCCGCGCATTCCGCGAGGTCGTCGGCGATCGCGTCGAGCCCGAAGAGGACGCGCCGAAGGTTCCCGACAAGACGGCACCCGCAGCCGCAGCAGAGCGCGACTGGGACAGCGAGATCGCCGCCGCGGCATCCGAGGAGCAGCTCGTCGAGGTGTGGGCAGCCGCCCGCGCCGCGCGCGCACGTACCGCGCCGCGAGAGGTCGCCTACAAGGCGCGGATCGCTGAGCTTACGGCCGACGGGTGGGAGCCCGCTCCCGCACCGAAGCCCGGCCGCGCGCCTTCGGACTACCGGCCCGCACAAAACCGCGCAGAGCGTCGCGCCAGCGCCCGCAAGAAGGGGAAGCGCCGGTGAACGTCGACCCGAACACGGGTGAGGTCGTCGACGAGTCGAACTTCCCCGGCACCGACACTTCTCTCGTCCCGCTGAACCTCGCGAGCATGTCCGAGGAGCAGATCCTCGAGCTCCTGCCCACCCCGACGCAGGCGGCCGGCGCGCTCATCTACGCCCGGGCGGTGTCCCTCCGCGCACCGAAGGCTCTCGACGAGCGCCGCCGCGTGCTGAAGACCGCAGAGCGCGAACTCACGATCGCTGTCGCCCTTGGCGCGCAGGCACTCCTCACCGAGTACCCGCGGATGCCGATGACCGAACGCCGCGACCTCGCCCGCGCCACCGACTCCCGCGTGAAGGCAGCGCAAGAAGCCGTCGACGAGGCGTGGCTGCTGCTCGAGTACACCCGCGACCACGAGAAGGCCATCGGCCGTGACATCGACATCCTGCGTTCCCTGAACGCCAACCTCCGAGCGGAGCACCGATGACTCTTCACTATGAGGACGCCGGCCTCCGCCTCTGGCACGGCTCGAACCTCGACCTGCTCCCCACATTCGAGGACGCATCGTTCGACTCGATCGTCACCGATCCGCCCTACGAGCTCGGCTTCATGGGCAAGGGGTGGGACTCGTCCGGCATCGCCTACAACGTCGACGTCTGGCGCGAATGCCTCCGGGTCCTCAAGCCCGGCGGGCACCTGCTCGCGTTCGGCGGCAGCCGCACCTGGCACCGCATCGCCGTCGCGATCGAGGACGCCGGGTTCGAGGTCCGCGACTCGATCGCGTGGCTCTACGGATCCGGCTTTCCGAAGTCGATGAACGTCGCGAAGGCCATCGACAAGATCCGCGACGACGTCGAGGATGTCCGCGCCGTCTGCCGATGGCTCCGTGCACGGATCGAGGAGCACCCGACGTGGACGGTCCGGACCCTGGCCGAGTCGTTCGGCTTCCACCCGCGCATGGTCGAACACTGGGCCGCTCGCGACACCGACTCGCAGCCGTCTCTCCCCACGCTGAGCCAGTGGGACGCGCTGCGCGAGGCTGTCGGATTCGACGCGGAGATGGACGACGAGGTCGCCCGACTCAACATGCGGAAGGGCGAGTTCGGTGAGGAATGGGCAAGCCGCGACGTCGTCGGCGTGGTCGAGGAGTGGAAGGACCGAACCAACTATGCACTGACGTCCCGCGACGGACTGAAGCGCGGATCCACGAAGAACCCGCTCGCCGAGCCGTGGGAAGGATGGGGCACCGCTCTCAAGCCCGCCTTCGAGCCGATCGTCGTCGCCCGCAAGCCGTTCCGCGGCACCGTCGCGGCTAACGTCCTTGCGCACGCCACCGGGGCGATCAACATCGAGGCGACTCGCACCCCGATGAGCCAGCCGGACCGGGACGCAGCGCGAGTGCCGATGCGCGGCGCGAGCCCCGCGAAGATCACCACGCCGGCCGAACGCGGCGCGGAGCACTTCGAGCCCGCAACAGCTGGACGTTGGCCGACGAACGTGCTTCTCGAGCGGTCGCAGGCCGAGGCGCTCGACGCGCAAACCGGCGTACTGACGAGCGGGAAGCTTGCCGCGCATCACTCACGAGCACCGAAAGAGTCCGGGATCCTCGGCGCCTTCGGATCCGTGGAGGGAGAGCGCGGCTACGGCGACAGCGGCGGAGCATCTCGCTACTTCCCGACGTTCCGTTACGAGGCGAAGGCCCCGGCGAGCGAGCGCCCGAACGTCGAGGGCACGGTGCACGCAACGGTGAAGCCGCTCGAGCTGATGCGCTGGCTCGTCCGCCTCGTCACCCGCCCCGGCGGCCGCGTCCTCGACCCGTTCGCCGGGTCCGGCACAACCGGCGAGGCTGCGCTGCTTGAGGGGATGGAATGCGACCTGATCGAGCTCGAAGCGGACCACCTGCCGCTCATCCTCGCCCGTGTGCGGAAGCCGCTGCACCCGGCGATGTTCGGCGACTGGGAGGACGCATCATGACCGCCCCATCCCAGAAGGTCCGCCTGGCGACCTACGACCGTGACGGCCACCGCTGCGCGTCGTGCGGCGCCTCGGCTCCGCTGCAGTACCAGCACCGCGCGGCATCCGGACACGGCGGCAACCCGATCCGCCCGAAGGTCGAGGAGGGACTCACCTCCTGCGCGACCTGCAACCCGGCGTACGAGGCAAGCATGCAGGCCGAGGCGCTCGTCTGCGGCTGGAAGATCCCTCGCTGGGTGCAGCGCCAGGGCCTCGCCGCCCGTGTCCCCGTCTTCCTGAAGTGGGCGGGCGAGTGGGTCGCGCTCACCGAGGGAGGGCAGCGCGAACTGATCACCGCTGCCGAGGCGCTCGCCAGGATGGTGAACGTCTACGGCGCCGAAGAGTACGCGCGGATGCGCTCAGGCGTCGCCGGCCAGCTTGCTTTCCAGCGCCCGGAGTTGACGTTCGAGGCCGAGGATGGCCGCGATTGTCGCGGCGACGACGTCATCCATGTGCAGGTTTCCCTCTTCGGCGCCGGCGAGGATGCCGCCGATGAGGTTGCGGGTGGTCGGCACGTCCTCGGGGAGGCTGTCGAGCAGGTGGCGGAGCGTCGTGGCGGCAGAGTCCATCCGAGCAGAGTATCGGCGGCCGACTCGTGAGCGCCATGCCGAAGTACGCGATGACATACGTCGTCTACTGGCCGGAGTCCGGTGTCCTGAAGGTCGGCCGCGCATGGCGCTTCCACCGTGTGCAGATGATGACCCGCGCCGGCGGCCGCGTCATCGTTCTCGCCCGCGGCACCGACTGGACGTGGGAAGCCGAAGCGCTCCGCGAGCTGCGCCGCTGGTTCCCGGCCGCGTTCCGCAACGCCGCCGAATCGACCGAGCTGCTGGTCATGGGCCGCGGCTGGACGGAGTGCTTCGCCGTCGACGAGCACCACCTGCAGCTCGCCGTCGATCTGATCTTCAAGGGTTTCGCGAGAGGGAACGAACAAGGTGTCAACGAAGAGCGTGCAGAAGAGGATCAGCTCGGAGGACTTGCTGTTCCCGGGCTATCTGAGGGCCCCGACGCTGGCGAAGCCGACAGCGCTGGGTCTGTGGCTGACAACGGACGGGCTGGGGCGCCGCGAGCTGGTGCCGGAGCTGATCGCCGCGGCGATCTATCCGGGCGAGGCGGCGACGGAGCTGATCATCGAGCACCTGCTGCTGCTCGAGGAGTCCGGGTTCCTGACGATCTATCAGGAGGACGGGACGGAGTTCGTAGCGCTCCGTCGACCGCTGCGGACGGACGCCCGGGTCGCGTGGTCGAACTGTCCGGAGCCGCCTCGCGAGGTTTCGCGAAGCTTCGCGGCTGTGGGGGGAGCGGGGGAGCGGGCGCGAGCGAGAGCGCGGGACGAGAGCGACGAGCGTGCACGGGAGTGGGCGACGTGGGAGGCGGAGCAGGAGCGCACCCGACTGCCCGCCCGACCTCTGCTGCTGGATGCTCCGCCTATCGGGTGCCCCGACCATCCCAACGGCAGGTACTCCGACTGCGGCCCCTGCGGGACAGCGCGCCGCCGGCACGACAAATGGATCGCGCAGCAGCGTTACGACGACGCCCTCACCCGGTTCGAGCAGGAGCACGGAGGTGGTCTTGATGACGATGAGCCGTTCTGACCGAGCCCGGGCGAACGCCCTCGACGCTGCGCTCCGCGATCGGCAGAAAGACATCCGAGCCGTCGACGCGCGCACGATGCAGCGTCTCAACTCGGCCGGGTTTGCCTTCCGCAGTATCGCGGAGGCCGCCGCCTACCAGGACCAGATCCGAGCCGCCGCACGAGCGAACGCGGCGCTCATCGACATGCAGAACGAGATCAGCAGGAGGAAAGCATCATGACCAGGAAGACGATCGAAGAGAAGCTCGCTTCGGTGAAGGTCGGCGACCGCATTCGTCTAGCCCCAGGCGGCGGTTGGCGAGTCTGGTGGCGCGTGGTCGGGCGCGACGAAGAGCGCATCGTCGCGGTGCGTCAGGCCGCATTCGAGCCGGCCGGCACCATCGAGTACACCGTCATCGACACGTGGGAGCACCCCTACAACGAGGTCGGACCCGGGCCCGTGCGGTCTTCGCTGAATACGCTCGGAGGCGGATGGGACATCCAGGGTCGCGAGGTGGAGGGCGCGGCCGAGGTGCTCGAGCAGCTGCGCCTTGGGAAGCTTTCGCTCTCGACACGCCGGGTCGTCGCAGTCAAAGCGATCGAGATCGAGCGGAACGCCTGATGGCCGGCGAGACCATCATCACGGTCGTGGGAAACCTCACGGCAGACCCCGAGCTGCGCTACACGCAGAACGGCCTGCCCGTCGCGAACTTCACGATCGCATCGACGCCGCGCAGCTTCGACCGTCAAGCCAACGAGT
>JAAIGE0101078856.1_pt1 | contig 11886 bp, 19 predicted proteins | sample 6487951 | NCBI WGS metagenome assembly JAAIGE01 (sample SAMN13974128, study PRJNA590717) | phyllosphere metagenome | biome: tomato field; feature: multiple bacterial spot infested tomato fields; material: tomato leaves; isolation source: leaves from tomato fields | host: Solanum lycopersicum ... | reverse complement strand
CCAACATGGTGCCGCAGGATCCGAAGCAGAACGGCGGCCCGTGGGCAAAGATCGAGGAAGACACGCGGCGCTACGTCATGCGCGCCCGGGGCGATGTGTACGTGATCACCGGGCCAGTGTTTGAAGCCGGGGCGCAGCGGATCGGCGCCGGCGGCGTGGCCGTGCCGTCGCACCTGTTCAAGCTGGTGTACGACCCGGCCACAGGAAAGAGCTGGGCGCACTGGCAGCAGAACGCGCCCGGGGCGACCGTGGGCAGGCCCATCAGCTATGAGGAAGTGGTGCGGCGGACGGGGATCGAGCTACTGTCGAGAGCTGAACAGCACTAGCCCCCTGCAAAGGTCTTCGGAGCGGCCCATCAGATGACAAGCACCCGGCGGCCTTGAGATTGACGTTGGAGCGGAGCGGGTGCAAGACGTCGGTTCGCAAAAAAACACCCAATGTTGATTTTTTTCACCTAAAATTCAGGTCTGAAAAATCAACATCAGTAGCTATGCCGATCCAACCTGCTCAAGTGTTCAGCGAACCTCTCGACGTAGAGCGCGAATTAGCGACTCTTGGACTGACGGTGGACTTCGTGAAGAAGGTAGCGTCACAGTCTCGCAGCGCGAAGATGGAAACCTTGCCTATCGACCCTTGCAATTCGCCTGGCACCCAAGCGTACATGTATGGCGTTCGAGCGATCCGCAGAGCGCTCCTTCGAAAGAAGGGATGGCGCATATCTCGGATGGGAAATGTTGAAGCGACTGTCAATGATAAGTTGGGGATCCAGATACTTTTCCAAAATGTTGATCTGGCTTGCAGCCTTACGCATGAGCCTGAATCAGTCTCAGGCAAGGGAGGTGGTGCCCGGCAAATGATTCGCTCAGGAAATCAAGGAGAACTCTTCTCCAACAACCAGCCAAAGCACCTGGGGAAAATTGGCTGCATCCCTAAAGTTTGGTTGGTTTGTGTAAGTAGCAACGAAAATACGCTGAAAGCAGAAGTATCTGCTCCGAAAGACTTTGAAGGCGAGCAATTCGATGGATTCTCTCGTCGAATATTTGTGATTGATGAGAGCTTTGAGCCCAAAATTCACTCCACTGGTGAAAACTCCCCAACAGGGGACTCTGATATCGAAGTTTTAGTTAGAAAAAAGTCGTGATATATGTTTAATCCAGGTCGCTTAACGATTGCGCGACAACGTCGACAATTAACAAAAAAACGACTTGCAGAGCTTTCTGGCATCACCCCGCTGACATTGACCCGACTAGAAAACGGGGTTACTGTCGATCCGGAAATATCAACAGTTGAGGCCCTTGCGGAAGCCTTACGCTATCCGTATGATTTTTTCTTTGGGGAGGATGTTGATGTGTTTCCTGAAGAAGCTGTCAGTTTCAGAAGCCTCAGTTCTTTAACTGCTCGACAAAAGGAAGCAGCCTTAGCTGCAGGGCAACATGCATTAATGATTGACCATTGGGCAAGGGATAGGTTTGATCTGCCCGTGCCAGACCTTCTCGACTTACGTGGCGAAGACCCGGTATCGGCAGCCGCTGCTTTGAGAAGCTATTGGGGACTAGGAACCAAGCCGATCCCTGACATGACAAAATTGCTGGAAGCTAAAGGCGTTCGAATTTTTTCACTTGATGAAGAAAATCTAAATGTCGACGCATACTCCTGCTGGAAAGGTGGAATTCCTTTTGTTTTTTTGAACACGCAGAAATCTGCTGAGCGGAGCAGATTTGATTCAGCGCATGAATTAGGACACTTAGTTCTTCATATTCACGGAACTTTCGGAGACAAGGATAATGAAAAAGATGCAGATCGTTTTGCCTCTGCATTCCTTATTCCACGGGATGATTTGATATCTTTTGTACCACACACGCCTCGCCTAGCCAAGCTTGTTGAACTTAAGAAGAGGTGGGGAGTATCTGTAGTAGCATTAGCTCGAGCTTGTGCTGATGCCCGTTTGCTCTCAAAGTGGCATTACATTGAGTTATGCAAGCAAATTAGCATTGCTGGCTATCGGCGGGATGAGCCAGAAGAGATGAAAAGAGAGTTCTCTATACTATGGAAGAAGGTTTTTGAGCATTTATGGTCTGACGGATTATCAAAAGATCATGTGGCGAAGCTATTAACTCTTCCGACGGACCAATTGCACGCGCTAACACAAGGAGTTCTTGATAACACAAGTCAGCACAGTGAAAATAGGCAGGAAAAACCTAAATTGCATCTTGTTTAGCGACACCAGCCGATTTAATTGATGCCCGCCCCGTGCGGGCTTTTTTACGCCTCCACCTCTCAGCCTAGCGTAAGCCATTTGGCGGCCGGCGCATCTCGGCCTACGCCACGGCCTGGTAGCGTCCCACCGCCTTAAGAATTCGGCGGATGCCTCATGGCTACAGGCATTCCCGCCCGTCCCCAAGGAGCACGTCATGACCACCAAGCCCGAAGACCTTCCGTTTGCCACCCAGCCCCCTAACCCTGGTCCAAAGACCCAGCACGAGCAATCAGTGGCAGGTGAAGAAGATCCGGGATCAGCGCTTGATGAGTCGACGCCTGCCCCGGATGGAACCACCCAGACCGGTTCGACAGAATCGCTCAGCCACGAATGGGCCAACAAGCGCTTGGGCGACGTGCTGGGAGAGAAGCCGAGCGACGGCTGAGGTCCGGCGCTCGGCAGGCGGATCAGGGCCTAGTCTTTGTGGCTTGCGCACTTACCGTCGGCTTTGCGGTAGCCTGGCCCACCCCGTGAGCCGCAACCACCGCGGCTTCCACCGCCTCCCCCTCCTCCACTGAAGCTCGCCCTGCGTCCTGTAGAACGGCCACCGGAGCGGCCACGCGCCATTGCTTCAGCAGATGTCAGGCCCAGAAGGCCGGCGACCAGTGCTGCACCGAAGAAACGACGCTTCATTGCTTCGTTCCTTCTTTGCCCGTGTATGGGTTCACGTTGCCCTTCTGACTCCAGTTGTCAGCCTTACTGCCGTTAGGGTTCGTCGCATGGCTGGGCGCGACGTAGGTTCCATCCTTGCGGGTGTATCCACTTGTCGAGTGGCTTCCACCGGAAGAATGGGTGCTGCTGGAACTCGTGTGGCTGCTGGAATGGCTGCTCGAGTGGCCACCGCCCCCCTTGGCAGCAGCAATGGTGCAAAGCGACAACGCCGCGACCAAGATCAGAGTTTTCTTCATGTTGGTATTCCCTCTCACGCCGATGTTGGCGCCGGGCAATGCTGAACCGAAACATTTGGAAGCACAATGGCTGTACGTCACAGTTCGCCTTGTGATTTTCCCTGTTGCGCATCCCGAACGAACTCATACGTGAATGTAAGAACCTCGTGGCTAGGCTTTGCAGGCAACAGCAATCGGCCAGAAGCAGACGCTTGAGACATGACCAAATCAGAGTTCGCAATCCTTATCCTTTGGGTCATCCTGCCTCCCTTGCTGGTCCGCGGTACTTTGATGTGGAGACTCCAGCGTGGAGTTCGTCCTCAGATTGCTTTCGTGCTGCTCTCGTTGGTATTGACGGTTGCTCTTTTACTGTCCGGCCCGAATTGGCTTGGTCGCTACCTCGGGTTGCACGACGTCGAATTTCTGGAGCGTCACATGATGTGGTCACCGCTTGGTTGGGTTTGTGCGATTACAGCTTGGCCTGTGGCAGCTCTCCTATCGCTCCACAAAAAACGTATGCCCTGATGGGTTGCCCAACACTTCTTGTGCTTGGAAGCGCTGGCAGAATTCGGCCAGGAGCGAACCAAATGACGAGACGTCTTATCGAAGTGGAATTGACCATCGAAGGCCGTGCAACGATGCCCGTCCTGAACGGGGGCATCTATCGTCCGCATCTGCGCGTGGCGGATGGCGAATACCTCGGGGTCTCTTTTGTTGATGGCCCGCAGGCGCATCCCGGGTCAATGACCTATGCCTTAGCTGCACTGATGTACGAGCCCGGCGTCGATTACTCCGCATTGGCGGTTGGCACTCATTTCGGAGTTTTTGAAGGCCCGGTGATCGTGGGCTCTGGCCGGGTCTTTCGAGGCCCTTTCAGCGCCTAGTCGATGTCCGCCGCGGGCCCATAGCGGTCGGTCATGAACGCGAATTGAGGTCACTAAGAAATAGCGTCACCGCGCGATCCTCGCTAGGACCAAAAACCAGATGACGGGATACTAATCTGTGGAAGAAGAAGATTGCCAAGACAACGACCTAACCGCGCATCAAATCGCGTCCGATTTTGCACGACTAGCAGCACTAAATTCGGTCAAAGAGATGAGGCTTCCCGTAGCGATCCCCATTCCTGTCGAAGTACCGAGCTTGGGTCCCAGAATCAATGCCGAGTACACGGATGTTCAGGATGATCTGATCGATGAACCTGGTTGCTCAGCTTCGGTTGCGCCATACGTTGTCGCATTGGCATTGAGATCGGCATGGTATGGCATATGGCAAGGGGAACACTACGTTAGATTCATTCAAGAAAAAAGTCCCGACTATGCTCTTGAGCCATATCAAGAGTGGCATGCAGATCGAGAAAGCTTGGTGAACGGGCTTGCAGATGAGCTCAGCAACCTGAACATCAGCAAAGAGCGCCAACTACTTCACGACGAGATGCCGCTTACTGCACCACCTACAAATCGAGCTCTGTATTTTGGCTTGAGCCTCTTCTGCTTTATTGAAGCCGATGCATGCGCCGCCGCAGGTGACATAGAGAAAGCTTTCGACCATGTGCATCAGGCTCACCGAGCACTTCTCCTTGAGCATGGCATGTTCATGTGGGAAGAAGCCACCAAGGAGCTCAGAAGTGAATTGAGTGAGGCGTCGCAAAAGCATGCGCGCGCAGCTCTAGCCAAGACTGCAGCGTCTGCTAGGCACTCAGAAAACCGGGCAATGAAGCAACAGGTCTTTGAATGGTGCGACGCGCATATGGCCCAAGCTCCGAGCATGGATACTGCGGCCAGCAGAGTCGCTGGAGTCGTCGTCCCCGTCGCATGGCGCACGGTGCGCGATTGGATGACCGAGTGGAAAAAACTCCGCTCTGCCGGCACAGCGTAGGCCCTGCAAGCAGACCGTCCACCTTGCGGGCATAGAGGATTCACGCAAATCCCCATGCCCGAGACACTCGTCCCATACCGCAAACGCGGGACCTACTGGGATGACAAGTGGTACCACCCTCTCCCGCGCAATCACTGCGCCCCAAGCAAGCCGCAGAACTGCTCGGCATAGGTCTAGCCACATTCTGGCGCTGGGCCAAAGAGCGTCCTGACTTCCCCAGGCCACGCAAGCTTTCCGCCAGATGCACTGTCTTTGACCGGGACGAGTTGCTGTCTTGGAGAGACGTGGCCTCGCACACCCAGCGAAGCTACATCGTCACTACAGACTGCACGACGAAGTGAGGCGAATCATCCAAGCGTACGCCGTGGAGGGGCCGTGTGATGACGAGCGACGGCACTCAGGTCAATCAACAAAGCGTTCGCGCTCGCGACGTTCCTGCTCTTCACGCACCCCTTCAAAGAGGGCAAGGGAGTTGGCGGCCCAGTGGGCTTTTTTCAGCAGATCTTGCAGGTCAGCAATGTGCTGAACGATATCTCGATGAATCACTTCGCCGCCTTCGCTGAGCGAGGTTGTTTGCCCACTCAGATCGGGCATAGAAAACGATCGATTCAAGCGCGCGACGATTTCTGCATTCATGGATCGACCGCTCTTCTTGGCAGCCTCCTCCACCTTTTCACGGAGGTCAGGAAGCATTCGAAGCCCGAAAGGCGGAATGTTTCCCGTACGCGCAGTCGTGGTTTTGGGTGTCTTAGCCATAACTACGCAGTGTAGCCAAATTAACACTTGCACAAAATAACTACGCGGCGCTATTATAGCTACATCGCGTAGCCATAAAGGTCATCATGAAACGTATCGGCCTCCTGGCTCCATCACCTGTGCGGATCCCTGCCGAGTTGAAAGACTGGCTCAAGCACCGCGCAATCGACAACCACCGGTCATTCAACAGCGAGGTGCTCGATCGCCTGGAACGCAGCCGTCAGCACGACATGGCAATCCAGCAACCCCAACAGAAAGGACAGCAGCAATGAGTCAATTCATTTTTTATAGCGCGCAATCCTTTGTCAGCAGGGGCTTTCAGACAATCAACCCCGGAACCCCCCAGTAGGGTTTTCTGAAAGCAACCTTCCTATTGACAATTTCCGAACCGCAACTTCAAGAAAATCAGATGCCCAATATCGTGACCATCAACGGCGTGGAGTCCACGCTCATCACGTACAAGGACCGCCCGGTTTGCACTACGTTCCAACTCGCGCAGTTCTATGACTGCTCGGAAAAGAACCTAAGCGACAACTACGGCAACAACCGCGAGAGGTTCGAGGAGGACAAGCATTTCGTGCTGCTCGAAGGGGAAATGCTGCGCGCGTTCAAGGTGGGGTTGCCCGACCAAATCGGGGAACCTCTGAAGTTTGCTCCGAAAGTCATTCTATGGACCGAGTTAGGCGCAGCTCGCCACGCCAAGATGCTTACTACCGACAGGGCCTGGGATGTTTTCGAGCAGCTAGAAGACGCGTACTTTCGCGCTAAGACCGGCACCCACACCGCCAGTAGCACCATCACTCCGCTCAAGGCAACGGCTGAAGCGGCGAAGGCGCTGCCCCATCTGGTACGCGCTGCCCGCCTGTTCGGCTGCGACAAGAACGCGGCGGCGATCTCAGCGAACCAAGCTATCTACTCGATGACCAGCATCAACCTGATGCAGCAACTCGGGCACACGCATCTGGAAGCTGAGAAGCAGGATCACTGGTATACGCCGACCGAACTCGGCAAGCAGATGACTCCGCCTGTCTCAGCACGTCAAGTCAACCTGCTGTTGGCCGAAGCTGGCTTGCAGTTCAAGCGTGGTGATGTGTGGGAAGCCAGCGAAGCGGGGAAAGACTTTGCGCGGATATACGACACAGGCAAGCGTCACGGTAGCGGAGTCCCCGTCACCCAAATGAAGTGGTCGCACACGGCGGTTGCGGTGCTACAGGCGCTGCCCACAGATCAGAAAGAGGCCGCGTGAAAACCAGGCTCGCGCGAGGTCGAGAGGACCCGCCCGTCCCCGTAGACATATGGTGTACACCGGAAAAGTGTGCACTCGAAAAAGGCGAAGCCGGTAAGCGCTTGGACCCGCAAACCGACTTCTAGACCAAAAACCCCGTTGAAAAAGGATCGGATCTATGTCTGAGGTTACCACTCGCCCATACGCGGGCGCAATCCCGACCGCGGCTTCCACATCGGAAGGCGCCGCCCACCCTCCCCTTTCTTCTCTATCTTGCAGTCAGCTCTTGACGGTGCTCCAAGCGATCGCCAGCCAGATGGAAACACTTCACCAACTGCTCATCCAGGCGAATACGCCCAGTGAGGCTGTGCGTGTCGAAGTGCTCATCGATGCGGCTCAGTCCATCTGTGTGCTTGTGGGGGGCATGGCAGACCACGCCTCCGGTTGCGGTGTGTATGGCGACTACGACGCTTGGAACTACGGCCAAAACTTTTCTCAGCATCAAGAGCATCGATAGCAGTAGCGCTATTTACTTAAATAACTATCTGCGCTATTATTTATCCCATCGAACTATAGCGAAGGAACGGACGATGCGAGCCCTCACCCTGAACTACCACACGCAAAACTCAGCCCCGTCACCGGGGTTAACCGTCGCTCTGGCAGAGGGCGATTCAGCATGAATTCGCTCTCCAGCTTCCTCAAGGCGGCGCACGCTCGAGCGTGCAACCAAGAAGCCATGATGCTGCATCACGGCGCCAAGAAAGCCATGGGCGCGCTGCAGTGGCGCCTTGCTGCCGAGCTTTATACGCAAGCGGCTGACTGTCTGCCGAAGGACCCGCACACGGGGGGCGACACGATCCAGGCGCAAGCCCATAGGCGAGCCGCTGCCACTTGCAGCGCGCTGGCGAAAACCCGCACACCAAACCACCTGATCAAAGACGCCCCGGACTACGGGCACATGACACGAGCAGCGATCGCCGAACACGACGCTGAATGGAAAGGCTATGGGGTATGAAACAGATCACTTTGCTATGCCGGCTGACCGACATGCGCCGCCGCGCTGGCGCCGGGACCGTGGAATCCGTCACCTGGGCCGCGGGCCTGCTGTGGCGCACCCGTAGCACGCGGACCTGACGTTCCCACAAAAGGCGAAGCCCGGGCGCTCTGACCTGCCCGGGCTTCTAGAAACCACCCCCCGTTTCACAGAAGGAGTTCCATCATGGATGCTACCGTAGCTGCGCCCGTGCGCGCAAAAAAAGCCCTCGCCCGCCGCAAGGCAACACCAGTCCGTGTCGCGGCACCTGCTGATCAGACACCCCAGTCGAAAAGGCTCACCGCAAGCGAGCAGACGGTGGCCGCTGCTGGTGCCGGGTTACTCGGACAAGCGGCTGGACTAATTCACGAGGAAGATGGCGACGCCTACGCTGCAACCCTCTTGCAACTGGGGCAGAAGGTGTTGCTCCAGGCTTGTGAGGGCTCTGTTGCGCTGGGCAAGCCACAAGATGTTTTCTTCTTCGCAGCTGGCACATGCTCAGGCGCTCTCGCCATCGAGCGGCAGACTGCCCCGGGCTCGATTCACCGGCATGAGCTGATCACCTCCGCTTTTGAGTTGCTGAGCAACGCAGCCCTCGGTTACGACTGCCAACTGCATCCGTGCGTGGAGGCTGCGGCAGCCATCGAAGCCGGCGCACGCGCAAACGATCCCAAGCCAAAACGCCGCCGCGGCCCCTCGGACATGGACATCGCCAAAGCCACGGGCTCTTACGCTGCCTTCGGCCGCAACCTGCCCGGCCATGTGATCTTTGACGACCGTGCAGAACTGGAGCGGTTCGTCTCCACTAGCGCTGCACAAGTCGCCTGCCTCAACGTGATGCTGCAAGCCGCAGTGAGAAATGAGGGGGTAGCGCCATATGGCAGTGCTGCGGAATTTCTTCCCGACTTCGCTGAATTCGTCAGCGATCAAGCCTATGAGCATCAGCAAGCAGTAGAAGCGCTGATCAACGCCGGAGAAGCAGAATGACCGCAGCCACCATCACTCGGCCGACTACTCGAAAGGTCGCAAAACCGGCAGTCAGCAAGACCCCGGCCTCCTCGGTTGAGCGCGACTTCATCAAGGGCCGCGACTCGGCCATTGGCTGCCTGGAGGAAGCTCAGCACTTCCATGACGCCCAGTCCGAAGAGCCGAATCGGATGCGCTGGATTCGCAAGGGAAAGCCCCAGGACAACTTCGTGCACGGCTGGATCGCTGACGCCGCGGGGGGAGACTCGGCTCTACAAAACGATGAACTCCGCGGCTTCTGCGCTGTGCTCTCGGACTACCTCTCCAATCCAGCAGGGACGATGTACCCACACGCCTACCGAATCCCCTACGCCGAGTACCTGGGCGGTGAAATTGGTGCCGATGGCACCCAGGCCGTGCCGACTGATATTCAAGACGACCCGAGCGAAAGCGACGAGGTAGAGCCATCGCCGGCTTCCGTAGCAGCCTCGATCGAGGCGCTTACGCACGCGATCGACGCCGCATGGCGCGCCACAGACGTGAAAGAGCGCGCCGACGACGCCAGCCATATCCTGCTCGCCGCGCTCAACGTGACTGAAACGCTGGATGACCTCGATACCGACTCGGAGCGCGAGAGCCTCCTCACGATCAGGGCGCTCGTCCACGCAGCGAATCACACGGATGGCGAAGCGCCAACCCGAGAGCGGGTCGCATCCATCCAGACAGCTTTCCTTCATCTGGATTCGCTGATAGGTGAGCAGTTGTCCCAGGAAGGGTCTGCGCATTTGCCCACTGCACGCTCGGCACCAGTGGCAGCGACTGCAACCGAACCTCCTGCAGTGTTGGCAGCACGCACTGCCGCACGCGCCGTCATCGGCCATATCCAAGCCGCCTGCGAGGTTCTCCGCATGGCCCAGAACGAGAATGGGCCAACAGAGGTGTTCGCGATAGGCGAGCTGATGGACATGCTGCAGGAAAAGCATGCTGATGCTGGTGAGGCGAAAGAGTTCGGCGATGCGTGGACAGGGGTTCTGCCCGAACTTCAGGGCACAGTCGGCACCGTCATTGCACTCTGCAAGCGGGTGAACTCAAACGGTCTGGACAACCAGAGCCTCCATGCAGTCACCTATCTCTTGGAATCCGCTTACCGTGTTGCATCGGACGCGCTCGATGCTTGGCCATCGGGAGGTGCGCATGCTTGATCGCGTTGAAATCCACCCTGGCGTGTTCCGCTCACCTGGCTATGGTTCGATGGTGTACCGCGGCACGGCCGAAGCGATGGTCGCTGCAGGAGTGGTGGAACACAGCCAGCTGCCTGGACAGCCCGGCAATCCCAAGACCATGTGCACGTTCACGCCGGATGGCAGGCGCGCCGGGCGCGGAACGGGCAACTACTGCGGTGCCGAGCCGGGCCGTAAGCGCATCTTCAGGGATCGTAAAGGCTTCATTGTCGATGTGCAACTGAGCGTTGATCTCATCGCCGCTGCTGAGGCGGAGAAGGCAAGGCTACAGGCATGCTGGCCGTTCCCTCTGGTCGGCGGTATGGAGTTTCTCAAGGGGAATGCATGAAGCAACCCCAGTTGAACCTGATGCGCCCAATCGACATTACAGCCGACCCTGGCCAGTTAACGAGACGTGAGCAGCAACCTGCAGGAGGAGCAGAACCATGACAGCCGAAGTGACGACCCAGCCGTTTGTGCAGTCGGCTCGGTTTGTGACCATCAAACTGTGCGCCGCCATGACAGGGCTTTCACCGGCGGCCATCGAAAAGCGTATCGAACGAGGCTTATGGCTGGAAAAGAAGGAATGGCGACGCGGGCGCGACGGTCGCATTTGGATCGACACCAAGGGGATAGAGGCATGGGTTTTAGAGACGGAGTAGAGGTCCGGGAAAGAAGCATCCGACTGTTCTTCGTGCACGATGGCGCGCGGTGCCGCGAGACTCTGACGATGGCTGGCAAACCGCTCGCGCCCACGGCTGCCAACGTGAAGCACGCACACCGTGTTGCTGCCGAGATCCGGGACAAGATTCGGCTGGGAACCTTCGTTCTGGCCGACTTCTTCCCCGATAGCCCCAGAGCTGCCAGCGTAGCCCCAGTCGCCGAGGAAAGGAATTTCGGCAAGTGGTGCGAACTGTGGCTGCAGACTAAGGGGCGCTTGGCCAAGCGCACCCTCAGCCAGTATGAAAACGCCCTTGCCATCTGGCAGGGCCTGCTGGGGGCAGAGTCACCGATGGCGAAGCTCACCCATGCCACGGTGGCCGCCAAGGTCGGTGGCTACCCATGGAAGTCTGCCAAGCTGCTGAACAACTACCTGATACCCCTGCGTGGGGTGTTCATGTTGGCCGGGCGAGAACTGAAGACGGAAAACCCCATGGAAGGCATCGAGAACTCCAAGCACCAGGCGGCCGCACCTGATCCGCTATCGACGGCGGAGATGGAGCGCATCCTCGCCGACTTGAGGGAACGCTACGACCAGCGCGTGCACGCCTATTTCGAATTCGCCTTTCTCACCGGCATGCGGCCGGAAGAGCTGATCGCTTTGCAGTGGGGTGACGTGGACTGGAACCACGGGACCATTCGCGTGGAGCGCGCCCGCACCGCAGGCGAAGAGAAGGAATTGAAGACGTACAACGCGCGGGACGTGGACCTTGTGGCGCGGGCCGTCGCCGCGCTGCAAACAATGAAGCCCTGGACATGCATGGGCGGAGTGGATTCGGCCATTTTCCAGAACCCGGTGACCAACCGCCCGTGGCATGACGAGCGAAGCCAGCGCGACCACTACTGGACCCCGAGCCTGCGCCGTCTGGGCATCCGTCGCCGGCGCGCATACCAAACGCGCCACACCTATGCTGCCAATGCGCTCGCGGCGGGGGTGAACCCCGCGT
>JAAIGE0100190335.1_pt1 | contig 11893 bp, 12 predicted proteins | sample 6487951 | NCBI WGS metagenome assembly JAAIGE01 (sample SAMN13974128, study PRJNA590717) | phyllosphere metagenome | biome: tomato field; feature: multiple bacterial spot infested tomato fields; material: tomato leaves; isolation source: leaves from tomato fields | host: Solanum lycopersicum ... | reverse complement strand
GGCGTATCGAAGTAGCTGCCCGCCTGCGCGTAGCACAGCACCAGCAAGGCGACCGCGAGGCCGGCCAGCATCACGGCCCACAGGCTCATCGGCCCGAGCAGCGCGGCGGTTGCGGCAGGCAGCAGGTAGATGCCGCTGCCGATGACATCGTTGATCGACAGGCCGACGATCTGCCATCGGCTGACGACACGGACCAACCCCGTCGCGTCCGGCGCAGGTTGCGGCGTGCTCATGGCGCGTCCTCGGTCAGTGCAGGCAATTGCCATGCAGTGTGCAGGCGTGCGTATTCGGTGCGTGGCAGCAGCACGAACAACGGGCGATCTTCCGGCTTCAGCCAGGCGAGCAGGCGTTGCATGTCGGCCGCCGCCATCGCAGTGCAGCCGGCGGTGAACTGGCCCGGCGTGCGCCACAAGTGCGCGAAGATGCAGCTGCCGCGCCCGGGAATGGCCTTGGGGTTGTGCGCGATCACGAAACCCTCGCTGTAGCGCGCATCGCCTGGGTGGCGCAGATCCAGACGCATCGGCTCGGTCGAGCCGGCGACGGCGGCCTCGCCCACTTGCGCGGCATCGACGATGCGGTTGTACAGCGGCGAGCTGGGCACATCCATGCAGTAATGGGTGGCGCTCATCGCCTGGTACGGCATCGCGGTGTCGATCTTCGAGGCATAGCCGAACGCCGGGCCGATGGCGAAGACGCCGGCAGGGCTGCGGCCATCGCCTTCGCGCTTCTGCGGGCCTTGCGTCTGCGCCGGATGCAGGCCCTCGCCCCAGGCACTGCCATGCCGCCCGAGCGCGACGGTAAAGCTCCGGGCAGCCGGTTGCCATTTGCCATCCACACGGGTGAAGGTGTGCAGATGCGCCTGGGTGCTGTCCCAGTCCGCGGTGGTCACCACGATCAACGTGCGTGCCTGATTCAACGCATCGACCGGGCTGGCCGCGATGGCGCGACTGCTACAGCTTGTCAGCGCCAACAGCACAAGGGATCGAAACACGGTGGCAAGGCGCATGCAGGCTCCGGGTGTTGGGTCGAGCGGGATGAATCTAGGGGCGACACACGTTGCTGAAGACGGGGTCACGCAGGTGTCGCGTGATCGACGCCGCCTCGTCGTTACTGTACTCAGCAATGCCGCCCGGTGGTGCATATGCGTGCCGCGCAGCAGGCAGGCGCGTCCGTTGCCCGGAATCGGCGAGTAACGCTGGTCATACCAACGTTTCAGCGCGGTCTGCTCCACTTGGGAGCCGTGCGCTGCACCGCGTCGGCCGCTTTCACGCCGGCAACAGCTCCAGCCCACGAATGCGGCGGATGCCCAGTCCCGGCGAATCGTCGATGTGGATCTGCGCCTCGTCGAAATGCGCGCCGCCCTCGGCGGGGTCGAACTGCCCGAGCGCAGGTGCATCCAGATCGGCCAGGGTGATGCTGTCGGCCTTGGCCACCGCCAGATGCACCGCGGCAGCCACACTGATGCTGGATTCGATCATGCAGCCGATCATGCATGGCAACCCGTACACCCCGGCGATGTCGGCGATGCGGATGGCATTGGACAGCCCGCCGGTCTTCATCAGCTTGATGTTGATGATGTCGGCGGCGCGACGCTGAATCAGCTCGATCACCTGCGTGGGCGAGAAGACGCTCTCGTCGGCCATCACCGGCGTGTCGATGCGTGCGGTGACGAAGGCGAGCCCGTCGAGGTCGGCGGCCTTGACCGGCTGCTCCAGCAGCTCCAGCGCGACGCCGCCATCTTCCAGCGTGCGCATGGTGCGCACCGCTTGTTTGGGCGTCCAGCCTTGATTGGCATCCAGCCGCAGCGATGCGCGCCCGGCCACTGCCGCATGAATTGCCGTGACGCGTTCGACATCCAACTCGATGTCCTTGCCGACCTTGATCTTCAGTGCGCGATAGCCGCGTGCGAGCGCGGCCTGCGCCTGCGCCACCATGGTGTCGATCGCATCGGCGCTGATGGTGATGTCGGTGGTGATACGCGGCGTGCCGCCACCGAGCAACTGGTACAGCGGCGCACCAAACGCCTGCGCCCATAGATCGTACAGTGCGATTTCCACGGCGGCCTTGGCGCTGGTGTTGCGTTCGATCGCGTGTTGGACGCGCCCGCATAGCCGGTTGAGATCGGCCACGTCCTGGTCGATCAGCTTGGGGCCGATGCAGTGTTCGATCGCGGCAATGATGCTGCCATGGGTGTCGCCGGTGATGGGCGCGGTGGCGGGCGCGGCGCCATACCCGATATGGCCGCTGTCGGTCTGCAACAGCACCACCACGTCCTCGATTGCCTGCACCGTGCGCACGGCGGTCTTGAACGGTGTTTTCAAGGGCACGCGCAGCATGCCAAGCCGAAAGCCGGTGATCTTCATAAGGTGGCCGTTGGAAAAACGCGTTGAATGCGGGTGATGTGGTCGATGAATGCAGTGCCATCGCTGGCAAGCAACGGCAGCAACGGGGTGACCGACACACCATTCAAACGCGCGCGCTGCACGCTGCCATCGACGGCGCGGTAACTGGCCCCGGCCACATCATGGATCACCCATGGCGTGCCATCTGCATGCCCGATGACCAGCATCACATGGCCTGGAATGTAGATCAGATCGCCAACCTGCAGCTGTGCGAGCCGTTGCAGGCGTTGCGCCAACGGCGCGCCAGCGTCGAACGCAACACCGTGCAACACCGCGCTGCGCGCCTGGTCGCCGGTATTGCGAGGCAACGCGAGACCGAGGCTGCGATAGACATCCAGCACGAAGCCGCTGCAATCGCGCGCATCGTAGTCGTTGCCCCAGCCATAGCGTTCGCCAAGGAATTTAAAGGCCTGCTGGAGCAGTGCGGCGTCGGTGGCGGGCAAGGCGTCGATGCGCACATCGGCACCGCGCGGCATCAATGCGGGCACCAGCTGCAGATGCCCATCGGCACTGCGCACCGGCAATTGCACCACGTGGGCCGCTAGCGGCAACTGTCCGTTGACTGGCTGCTGCGGCGGCCAGTCGCCGAGCAAGGGCAGGCTGGTGCCCATGTCCAGGGTCAGTGCAGAAATTGCCGGACGTTCGGGTGTGTAGGCGGTCTGCCCGCGGGCTGCGGTGACGATCAGGCGCGGGCTGCGCTGTGCGTAATTCAGCACCTCGGTGCGGCTGCCTTCGGCAAGCTGCGTGCTTGCGATCCAGGCAGCGTAGTTGGCGGCGATCACGAACTTCCACGCGCCATCGGCACTGCTGTGCAGGACCGCCACCGGCGTGCCGGGGTATAGCGCCGATTCCTGGAAGCGGTCGATATCGCGGTCGTCGGTACTGGTGAACACACGCTGCGCAGTGGGGAAGGTGCGCAATGCGCCACGTGTGACGACCAGCGCAAAGCGCAGTGGCACCTGTGCGGGTATCGCATCCAATGCCAAGGCCGTGCGCAATGTCGCCAAGCGTGCGGTATCCAGACGCCGCCCGTCTGCGTCGTAGAGCGGACGCGTCGGTATTGCCGATAACGCGTCGATACGCGCTCTCACATCGGCTGCGGGCAGCGTCTGGGGAAGTTGCGCGATGTCATGCATCGATGCATCGTCGCGCAGCATGCGTGTATTGACGTCGGCGATCTGCGCGGGGTCGATCCGCGGCAGCTGTGCGTTGCGGCTGCGCCGGATCCAGTACTCTGCGGTGAACTGTACATCGCTGACGACAAAGGGCGGTGCTTGCGCGGCCGGCGTGGCAGCAGGCGCTGGTGCGGCGCCGCTGGGAAGGGCAAGCGCGATCAGCAGCAACATCAGCAGGTGGCGCGACAATGGCATGCAGGGCTCGGGAGGAAGGCAGCCGCTGGCGCGCTGCGAGGCAAGGCCGATAGTGGCATGCGGCGCAGAGCGTATCCACATGTCCTAACTGCGTGGCGACTCTTGCCGGCAGGGGACGTGTGGGGGCGCGTCGGTGCAGAGCGTGCAGGAAGCCCGTGACCCTCCTTGCCGCAGCCGTAGATACGCGAGTGGCCGCTACTGCCGTCTCCGCAACGGCGATGCTTGCCAAGCTGGGAGACACCACCTGCGACTCACCGATGGCAGCGCGTAAGGCACCGCGCTGCCGACGGTCCCATCGGCAGACGGCCGCGCAAGCACGACTCGGCCGATAATGGTGCTGCGCAGGTCGTCCGGCCTTCCCAGGAGTAATCCGTGCTGCCCAGCTTTTCTCTCTCGTCATCGGCCTGGCTGCGTGCAGCTGTTTGCCTGGCCGCTCTGTCGCTGGGCGCCTGTGCCCACGCACCGCAGCGCAATCCGCTGGCGCAGTGGGTGCCATCGCCCAACTACGACACGCGGCGACCGATCCTGATCGTGTTGCATTTCACCGATCAGCAGTCAGTCCGGCAAAGCCTGAGTACCCTGCGCGGCCGCAACAGTGGCGGGCGCGTCAGTGCGCACTACCTGATCGGCGAAGACGGCCAGCGCTACCAATTGGTAAGCGATGGGCAGCGCGCCTGGCACGGCGGGGCCGGGCGCTGGGGCACCATCACCGACATCAATTCGGCCTCGATCGGCATCGAACTGGACAACGACGGTAGCGAGCCATTCGCGCCGGCGCAGATCGACAGCCTGCTGGTGTTGCTGGACGATCTGTGTCAGCGCCTGCGTATCCCGCGTACGCAGATCGTCGGCCATGAAGACGTGGCCCCGACGCGCAAGAACGACCCCGGACCGTTGTTCCCCTGGAAGCGCCTGGCCGACGCCGGTTTCGGCCGCTGGCCCGCTGCCGACGCGCCCGCAGCCCCGGAAGGTTTCGACCCGCGGCAGGCGCTTGCCCTGATCGGCTACAGCATCGACGATCCGGCCGCCACCCTGCAGGCGTTTCACCACCACTATCGCGGCAACAGCGCCACCACCCTGGATGCCGAAGACCTGCGCATCTTGTCTGCGTTGACCCACCACGCGAGACCTTCCAGCCCGCGACCGGCGCTTGAGCCAACTGAAGGCGACGACCACTAGGCCCACAGGGATCGCGCCACGCTGTAGCCGGTGGCGAAAGACGCGCGGCTTGATCTACCGCGCAAATGCGGCCTCTTGCAAGGGAACCGAAATGACCGACAACCTGCTGTTCCGGAATGGGCGCTGCTGGCGTCAGTGCTTTGTTCAAGGCGCTTTGCTGATGAGCGCCGTGGCGCCATTTGCGCTGGTCGCCGGCCAGGTGCATATGTCCTCGGCAAGGACCGCGGCAGAGGCCGGCCTTGTGGACGTGCACGCCCTCGCGCCGGATATCGCATTGGACATGCGGTATGCGAGCAGCAACAACTTCACTGGGCGGATGGTACCGGGCTATGACGCGCCGCGGTGTTACCTGTTGCGGCCGGCTGCCGACGCATTGGCGCGGGTAGCGCAGACGCTCAAGGCCGAGGGCTATCGGCTACAGGTGTTCGATTGCTATCGGCCGGTGCGGTCGGTGAAGGCATTCGTCACCTGGGCTGCGGATCTGCAGGATCAATCGACCAAGGCGCAGTACTACCCGCGGGTGGACAAGCGCGCACTGCTGGGCGATTACATTGCGCCCACCTCCGGGCACAGCCGTGGCGCGACGCTGGACCTGGGCTTGCTGGAGTGCCTGCCGGGCGGGTGCCGTGCAGTGGACATGGGCACAGGATTCGACTTCTTCGATGCGCGGGCGCACACCAACACGCCCGACATCAGCGCAGCGCAACGCGCGCACCGCCAGCGCCTGTTGCAGGCGATGGCGGCCGAAGGATTTTCCAACTATCCGATGGAATGGTGGCATTTCACGTTGCGTCCCGAACCCACGCCCGAGACGGCCTACGATGTTCCGGTAGACTGACAGCGACCAGGCAACACGCTCTTGGTCGCTGATCGATCTGGTCGTGCTCGCGATCGGTTGGCCGCTCGCGAGAGCCGTGGAGGCAGGCATCGTGTCGACGTCGGCCGCACTTACATGGTCGGGCGCGCGCTCGCCTCATGCAGATCGTGCTGGCATCGGTCACCTCACCGGCACGGCGCAAGCACCAGCGCAGCGCCGGTCGTACACTCCGATGTCCGCCAGCAGCATCGGCCGGGGTCGCCCGCCACGTCCGGTCACTGGCTTCGATAGATCCAAGGAACCGTCATGTCCGACCCGGAACGCTTTGTCGATATCGCCTGCCCGTACTGCGGGGAGTGGATCACGCTGGCGCTGGACCTGACGGGCGGCGATCAGCATTACATCGAAGATTGCCAGGTCTGCTGCAAGCCGATTGCGGTAAGCGTGCGCTGGGACGAAGAAGGCGAAGCGCAGGTGACTGCGCGTGGTCAGGACGACGCCTGAGCCATTGTGCGGGCGGCCGCATCTGGCCCGCCTGTGATTGTGATACGCGACAGTAGCGCGCCCGGTGGCATGCGTATGCCGGCAATCGCCTGTCATCTGCAGGTCGTCACGGCCGCGCCATGGGCCTGGCAGCCTCCGGTTCGTTCAGGGCACCCGCGTTGCAAGGCGCGCGGATCCAGGCGCTGCAGCCGCTAGACTGGTGCGCCTGCTGCCTGGATCGTCACAATGAATCTGCCCCTGCATTTCGGCCTGCTCGGTTCACTGGAGGCCGGGCTGATTGCGCTCGTCCTGGGCGTGGTGGTCTTTGCGGCAGTGGAGCGGGGCGGGCGACGGTTGCAGTTCAACCATGGCCACACGCTGGGCATTGCGTGCCTGCTGGCCGTGGCCATCGGTGCCGGATACGACATCTGGCATCTCGTCTACACCAGCATCGTGCGGCTGGAATCGCCGTTGTATGCGCACCTGGCGCTGGCCAAGATCCACGACCCCAACGAATTGGGCTCGCGCGTGGTGCTGGAAGTGGCCGGCGCGCTCGCTGGCGTGGTGCTGGGTTGGAAACTGTTCAGTTCCGGGAGCTGGGAAAACGACCCGCCAAGTGCCTGAGCATGCGGCATAAAGCGCGGGGCAGGTCGCAAAATTCCATGCATTGAATGAGGCGCTTCGGTTTGACTCACTTACGCCTAACAGGCGCTTAGCCGCAAATATTCAGGTGGTGGTTAAAAGCCTGTTTCGCGCGAAATTGCGCCGGGTTGGGCGTTCATTTGCGATGGGTAGGGTGGTGCCATGTGCGGCGACACCGCGCATTCCCAAGCATAAGGAGACCACCCCAATGAAGAATCGCAACCGCACCTCGCTGCTCGCCGCTACCACCGCTCTTGCTGCCGCCCTGGCGCTGCCGGCGATGGCGCAAAGCACTTCTCAGGACGCAGCGGCGCAATCGGGCAGTTCGGCCACCTCCGCACAATCGAGCGGTGCAAGCTCCGGTGGTGGCTAGACCTGGGCCAGCGTGGACACCGACAGCGATGGCGCCATCAGCAAGCAGGAAGCGCAGGTCAACGCCGGCCTCGCGCAGATCTTCGATCAGGCCGACGGCAACACCGATGGCAAGCTGACCCCGGATGAGTACAAGGCCTTCGTCGCCAAGCAGCAGGGTGGCGGTGCCACCGGTTCGCAGGGCAACTAAGCCACGTTCGACATAGCGCTGGTTTGAGGAAGTAAGGCAAGCAACGCGCCGGCACAGAGTCCCGTCGGCGCTAAGCGACCAGCTTTGACCTGCAACTGCAACAGGATGGACACGCGGGAGCGATCTGCCAGGGTCGCTCCCGTTTTGTTGACGTCTGCCGGGTTAGGGTGAGCCGTTCCGTGTCGAGCGCTCATCGATCATGTCGCACTTACGTCTTGCCCTTCTGCTCGGGTTGGCGAACCCCGTGCTTGCGCTCGCCGCACCGCCGGTGTTGCCGCCCGCCACCCCGACGACGTCGGTGCCGGCAACTGCTGGCAGCACCACACCGGCGATGTCGCCGTTGCCGATCGATCCGCCGGCTCCGGCCACCACGCCCCTGCTGCCGACGGCACCCGGGCCCGCCAAGTCCACGAGCGGTGCCGAGGCGTCCGCTGCCGCCGCCGGCAGCCTGGTACCGCGCAGTTTCCGTAGCCTGGATACAGACGCCGACGGATCGCTGACGCTGGCCGAAGCAAGCGCCGACCCGGTGTTGCGCGAAAACTTCGCCAGCTTCGACAGCAATGGCGACGGGCGCCTGTCGCGCGAGGAATTCGCCAGTTATCAGCCTGGCCCGGGCGATGCTGCAGGCGATTGAGCACGGCGCCATACCGTGCGCTGCTAAACTTGCCCGATGAGCTCACTTGCACAGCGCGACGGCCAGGCGATCCAACTGGTCGGCTTCGATGGCGACGATACCCTCTGGAAAAGCGAGGACTATTACCGCACTGCCGAAGCGGATTTCGAAGCGGTCCTGGCCGGGTACCTGGATCTGGGCGACAGCCGCATGCAGCAGCATTTGCTGGCGGTGGAGCGGCGCAACCTCAAGGTCTTCGGGTATGGCGCCAAGGGCATGACGCTGTCGATGATCGAAACCGCGATCGAACTGACCCAGGCGCGCATCGCCGCGCACGATATCCAGCGCATCGTCGAGATCGGCCGCGCCACGCTGCAGCATCCGGTGGATGTGATTGCCGGCGTGCGCGAGGCAGTCAGTGCGATTGCCGCCGAGTACCAGGTGGTGCTGATCACCAAGGGCGACTTGTTTCACCAGGAGCAGAAGATCGAGCAATCTGGCCTGGCCGATCTGTTCCCGCGGGTGGAAGTGGTGTCCGAAAAGGATCCCCGGACTTATGCGCGCGTGCTCGGCGAATTCGGTTTGCCGGCGCAGCAGTTTGCAATGATCGGCAATTCGTTGCGTTCGGATGTGGAACCGGTACTGGCCATCGGTGGTTGGGGCATCTACACCCCGTACGCGGTGACCTGGGCGCACGAACAAGAGCATGGGGTCGCGGCCGACGAACCGCGCATGCGCGAAGTGCCCGACGCTGCCGGCTGGCCGGCAGCGGTGCAGGCGCTGGATGCGTTGGCGCGGCGGCAGGGCTAAGCTGGGATGGGGCGCCGTTGTTGCGGCAATGCTGGTTTGGTAAGTTGATGCGTCAACGCGCGGGCGCCTCACGCGCCCAACGACAGGATGTTTATGGCTGTGCATGCGTGCGCGGCCGGAGCTTGGAGGGAGTGCCGATGACCATGGTGTCCGTTGCCCAGCGCGCCGGTTTGGCCTTGTTGCTCGGGCTGCTGATCGGTGCCGCACCGCTGGCTGCCGCCGAGCTGGAAGAGGAAATCATCAACCCGAGCGAAGTCACCTTTCGCGACGGGCAGCCTTACTACGACGACGGCGGCGATTACGTACGCCTGCAAACGCGCCGTGTGGGCGGTGAGTTGGTGTATTTCCGTAAGGTGCGCTTCGATCGTGAGCAGGGCTATGTGGATGCGCACGGCGAGAGTGTCGCCAGGTCGCAGGCTCGAGCGAGCGAGCGCGTTCGCAGCACCGGGTTTGTCGGCGCCGGGTACGACGACCGGTATGTGGGCGATGGCGGATATCGGGCCGTTGGTGGCCCACTTCGCCTTGGTGCTTCGCGCAACCGCCCCTACGGCCAGATGTATTATGGCAATGGTCTGTATGGTACGGATCCGTACAGCAGTCCGCACAACCGCGACGCACGCCAGCGTTACATCGGCCCCGGCTACATCGGCTCCTGCGATCTGAGCGGTTGCCGCGAGGTTCACCAGTTCGGGTTTTACGAGCTGCGCTAGGAGTCAGGGTGCGGCCCACGCCATCCATTGGACGTACCGTGTCATTGCCGCGCAGATCGCCGTGGCCGATCTTTCGCCGGACCTTGGACTGCGCGCCGCGGCTGACGACCACTGCAATGGCTGGTTGAAATCAGTGCGCACGGGGCCGCTGCGGCCGACGCGCTGATCTATGCCCGATAGCGCACCTGGGGCACTGCGCTGCGCTTCCTCGCCAGGCGTGGGCGTTGATACGCGGGTGTGCCAGGCGCCCAGCAGCGGCGCTTGACCCGGCGCCGGCCTGACAGCACCGCACGCATGCGGCATCATCGCTGCATGCCTGTCTCTTGCTCATCCGTGTTGCGCTCCGTGCCATTGCTGGTGGCCTCGCTGTGGCCGGCGCTGGGCGCAGCGCAGGCCTCGCCGGCATCGGCGACCGCAGCTGCAACGGAAGAAGCGGCGCCAGCGGTGACGCCAGGCACCGGCGACGCCTGGGTGGATCAGCACCTGGCCGATATGGGCAGTTATGCGCAGCGCTATCCGGCCAGCTTCATCGACGAGGTGGCGCGCTATACCGGCACGCCGCGCGCGTATGTGCAGGCGCTGCTGCAGGTGCACGGCTGGCATGCCGGGGACATCTATTTCGCGTGCTTCTGGGCGCAGACCGTGCAGCTGTCGTGCCGGGACACGGTACGCGCTTACAGCCGCGACCATCGCGATGGCTGGGAGGGTGTGGTCACGCGGCTGTCGGTGGCACCGGACAACCTGCACATGCGCGCACTGCGGCATGCCATCGTGGCCAGCTACGACCGCTGGGAACGTCCGATCACCCTGGACGCGTTGCTGCGGCGTCAGCTCGGCGATCATGCGCAGCGCCTGGAAGCGGCGCGCCAGGCGAGCGAAGCGGCCGAAGCGGCGGTGAAGGCCGGGCTCTGACGCGGTCGCTGCGTCGTCGCGCCATGCACTTGCCGGCATGGCGCGGCTGTCTGCGCAACAACACGTCGCCTGCGATGCTGCCGTGCCGCTGGTCGACCCAGGCCGCGGTCGGCGAGAATGCGCTACCGCTGGCGTTCGGCCGGCACCTGCCCAAGACCAGCCCATGCGCGATACCGCCTTTGTCTCTCCCGATCAGATCCGCAGCTGGTTCGCCCAGGCGATGTCGGACATGTATCGCACCGAGGTGCCGTTGTATGGCGACCTGATGTCGCTGGTGGCGCAGGTCAACGCGCAGACGCTGCAAGCCAATCCGGCGCTGGCGCAGCGGCTGCAGCGCAACGACGAGCGCGCGCGGCTGGATCTGGAACGGCACGGCGCCATCCGCGTCGGCACGGCGGCCGAACTGGCGACCTTGCGTCGGTTGTTCGCAGTGATGGGCATGCAGCCAGTGGGCTATTACGACCTGTCGGTGGCCGGCGTGCCGGTGCATTCCACCGCATTCCGCCCGATCGACGAGGCGGCGCTGTCGGCAAATCCGTTTCGCGTGTTCACCTCGCTGCTGCGGCTGGAACTGATCGAAGACGCCGCCCTGCGCGCACAGGCCGAGCAGATCCTGCAGCAGCGCCAGATCTTTACCGCCGGCGCCTTGCAGTTGATCGAGCGCTACGAACAGCAGGGCGGGCTGGATGCCGATCAGGCACGGCAGTTCGTGGCCGAAGCGCTGGAAACCTTCCGCTGGCATGGCGATGCCACGGTGTCGTTGCCGACCTATCGCGCGCTGAGCCAGGCGCATAAGTTGATTGCCGATGTGGTGAGCTTCCACGGCCCGCACATCAATCACCTCACGCCACGCACGCTGGACATCGATGCCGCGCAGGAACAGATGCAGCGCGCCGGTATCGATGCCAAGGCGGTGATCGAGGGGCCGCCGCGTCGGCGCGTACCGATCCTGTTGCGGCAGACCAGTTTCAAGGCGCTGGAAGAGCCGGTGCGTTTTGTCGGCGATGGCGGGCAAGCGGAACACGGCACGCATACCGCACGCTTCGGCGAGATCGAGCAGCGCGGCCTTGCCCTTACGCCAAAGGGTCGCGCGCTGGTCGGCTCCACCGACATCAAGGCCGCCAATCCGGACGAGGTGCGCTGCGAGGCCGAGGAGATCGACTATTTCCTCGAAAGCCTTCGCAGCCTCCTGCCGGGCCTCAGCTTCGATCGAAGCCAGATCGTCTACACCTATAGCGGCATCCGACCTCTGCCGGCCTCCGACGCCAGCAATCCGGGCCTCATCAGCCGCGATCATTCCGCGCCGGTTCTGGAACCCACAGCCGGGCGCGGCTTTCCGATCGTCTCGCTCGTCGGCGGCAAGTGGACGACGTTTCGCGGCTTCGCCGAGGAG
>JAAIGE0100165903.1_pt1 | contig 11900 bp, 5 predicted proteins | sample 6487951 | NCBI WGS metagenome assembly JAAIGE01 (sample SAMN13974128, study PRJNA590717) | phyllosphere metagenome | biome: tomato field; feature: multiple bacterial spot infested tomato fields; material: tomato leaves; isolation source: leaves from tomato fields | host: Solanum lycopersicum ... | reverse complement strand
GGGTTTGCCACCGCTTACCTTGCTGAATGTATTTGTCCAGCGCAACACTGGCGGTCAGCTTCAAACCCGGTACCCAGGGGTTGGTAATGTTCAAGCTGGCGTTGCTTTGCAGGTAATAGCGTGTGTCTCTGTTATAACCCGTGGCGCTGGTCGTAACCAGTACGGGCTGCTGTCCGTTCTCGATGTCAGGAGCAGGTAAGCCATTCGGCCAGAAAGCGGGCTTGTTTGGATAGCCCCGCGCCAGCATCCGGAAAATGTCACCGGCTCCGACGGTTGGGAAGAACCGGTTTTCCTGCCGCCCGACAACGCCCGTCACCAAGTTGATATACTTGCTGATTTTAGCGTCCAGATTCAATCGGAAGTCGTACTGCTTGTAGCCCGTCGCCGAGTTTTTGTAATACGCATCCTGATTCTGGTAGTTGGCAGAGGCCAGGTATTTAATGTTCTCTGAGCCACCCACCAATTGAAGCGTATGCCGCACCTGGGGTGACCACGGTTTCAGCGCTGCGCCGAACCAGTCGGTGTTGGGATGACCCCAGGGATCAGATCCGTCCTTAAATTTTTGGATGTCGCTGGGCGAGTAAGCGGCCGGAACAACGACGCCGTTATCAGGCCGGGTATAGCTCCCTGTACTATTGAAGGCAGCATTGGCGTCTTTCCAGTAGCCCGCAGGCAGGTTGTTGTACAGGTTGATTTCGTTGTTCAACTGGGCGTACTCAGCCGCCGACGCCATTTTGGGAATTACCGTTGGTTGACCAAAACCCTGGTTGAAGCTGTATGACAGTTCTGGCTTACCGCTTTTACCGCGTTTGGTCGTTACCAGAATTACTCCGTTGGCGGCTCGTGAACCGTAGATAGCCGCCGACGCATCTTTCAGGACCGAAATGCTTTCGATATCGGCCGGGTTCAGCCGATCGATACCACCAGCCCGCGCCGGTACGCCGTCGATAACAATCAGCGCGTCGTTGTTACCCAGCGTATTGGAGCCCCGAATCCGGATGGCAGCGCCATCATAACCAGGCTCCCCGCTGTTGTTTGTCGCGATAACACCCGGCATCCGGCCCGCAATCGAGTTGGTCAGGTTGACGGCTGGCGATTTTACCAGATCGTTACCCTTTACGGTCGCAACGGCACCCGTCACGGTTTCTTTCTTCTGCTCGCCATACCCGACAACCACCACTTCGCTTAGCATCTTGTCATCCGATGTCAGCGTAATGTCGACCGAGCTACGACCATTCAGTGCGACTTCCTGACTGATGTAGCCGATGTACGAGAACACAAGTGTTGCGTTACGGTTTGGTACGTTCAGTGCATAATCACCTTCTGCGCCCGTTACGGTACCGGTAGTCGTTCCTTTAATCACAATACTGACACCGGGTAAGGCCAGCCCCTGCGCATCCAGCACCTTGCCCGACACTTTCGTCTGGGCATAAGCGCCTACCGACGCCAGAAGCCCAAGCACAAAAGCCAGACAAAGCGCGCTTCGTCTCAGCGATTTGGCCTGCACTCCCGACAAAACAGCTCCGGGGCTTCCGCAAACTTTTTGATTGGTAAATAGTTTTGGCATGATTAAACCAAGTTATAGTTTCAACTACCAAGTCAAAGTTAGCGGCAGTACCTTTTTACCGGTATTATCTTACCCGATACCTATCCTTTTCTAATATTTAGTTGTATTTTTCTCATTAAAAAGAGATGAAAATTACATTTTTTCATTATTTACTATAACTATATCAGTTATGAATATCTATCCATATTAACTACCTATCTATCATTTAGTAAGTCGCTGTTTCACTCGCTCCCTAATCATTCGTTTGTCTGTATGCTAAGTACATGACCACTTCATACCTGACCAGCACCCAACAAAAACGGCGGCCATGTTATAAACACGACCGCCGTTTTTATTGGGTGCTATCAAGTGGAATTAATAACCGGGGTTCTGAACCAGCTTGTTGTTCCGGTTCATTTCATCGCGGTAGATCGGCAGATAATACATTTTATCAAGCCACGCCCGGTTTTCCTTACCCGGATCGATCTCGACTACCCGATACGTGTAATCGTAGCTGGTTGGGTCATAGCGATACAGCGACACCGACTTACCAGCTTTCAGCGTACCCGTGATGCTGATCGTATTTGCTTTCCGACCCAGCGTCGATGATGCAATCATCCAACGACGGGCATCGTGGTAGCGCTGCTCTTCGAATACCATCTCGACACGACGTTCGTTACGATACCGCTGACGCAGGGCATCACCCGTTTCCGTCAGTGCAGGCATACCAGATCGGAACCGGATCTTATTCAGCCAGGTCTTTGCTTCGGCGTCTTCACCCAGTTCGATACAGGCTTCTGCGTAGTTAAACACGGCTTCTGTATACCGGAAGAACGGCCATGGGATTTGCTGATACGTATTCTGGTCAACGATGGCCGGATTCGGATCAATGAACTTACGCATGTAATAGCCCGTGTAGCTACCATTCCAGTCTTCAACCGTGCTCTTGCGCGTATCCAGACCGGCAACCGACACTTTACCGCTACCGCTCGTTACTTCGTATTGGCCCGTCTGAATCTGGTTCATCGGGTCTTTAGCGGCTACGTCGGCGGTGCGGGGTTTCCAGGGGGCACCATCATACAGAATCGATGCGTAGAAACGGGGATCACGGTTCGCATAAGGCGTTGTTGCCTTGCTCGGATCTGACCAGCTAAATTGCGAACCATCAATCATTTCGTAGTCATCGACCAGCAGTGACACGGGCGTATTACCCGCCCAGTTGTGATAGCCGTTCGGACCATTGTAAAGTCCCTGTTGGCCACCACCCTCTGGCTTCTGGTTGATGAATGACCGCGAGAACAGCACATCCTGATCACCACCATTACGCGACAGCGCAATGTTCATGTAGTTAGCCGTACCATCGTCTTTGCTCGCTGGAGCCGACAGGTTTAGCTGATACCCACTGGTTGCATCAAGTACAGCTTTAGCAGCCGCTTTCGCCTTTTGCCAGCGCTCCGTCCGGCTACCACTCACGTAACCCAATATAGCCGGTTGTGCGAAGGCCGCATGGGCCGACGATTTCGATTTCGCCGTTGCGGCATCGTACAGGTCGCTGGCCGCATAGGTCAGCATACGGGCTTTCAGCGCCAGCGCAGCCAACATGTTGGCCCGCCCTTTCGCCGGCGATTTGCCTTTCAGCAGCGCTGCCGCATCATCACAATCCTTCGTAATGAAGTTAATACACTCTTCCATCGTGTTCCGGGTAACGCCATAGTCGGCTTCGCCCAGTCCGTATACTTTATCGATGATGGGCACACCACCATAGTAACGTACCAGTTGATGGTAGTAGTAAGCACGCATGAACTTCGCTTCACCCATCAGCCGATCGGCGATCCCGTTCGTATTCGCGAACTTCGGCGTAGTCAGGTTTTGAATCGCCAGGTTTGCCGCCCGGATTCGCAAGTACATGTTATTCCAATCGATCGTTCCGTTGACCCAACCTGGATCGGCTGGGTTTGAACGAGCTTCCGTAATGGTCGTAATACCTCGGCCGGGGTGCGTGAAGATAGTTTCGTCTGTTAGCGACGCGAGTTGCTGTTCGTCAAAACCGCCGTTCCCCAGTCCAGCATAGATACCCGTTACGAAAGCCTCCGTCAGGGCAGCATCGTTCCACACAGCGTCACCAGCTACCTGATCCAGCGGCTGCGTATTTACGAAGTTGTCATTACAGCCCGTTATGCTAATCGATGCGACGAGCAGTGCCAGACTTATAGTTTTAAATGGTCGTATCATGTTGTAATAAGTACGTTTAGAAACGGAGCGTCAGGCCACCATTGATAATCCGAGACTGTGGGTAATATTGTCCGTTTGCAGCATTGGTTTCCGGGTCGAACGAGCCCAATTTGTTTACCAGTGTCAGCGCATTCAACGCATTGACGTATACGCGCAAGCTGCCGACACCGATCTTCTTACCAAACGTTTCCGGAATCGTATAACCAAGCTCGAAGTTTTTCAGCCGGATATAATCGGCCGAACGCAGCCAATAGGTGTTGCCGCCTGAGTAATATTGATCGCTACGGTTGGCGATACGGGGGTGTACGCTGCTTGGGTTATCGACCGTCCAACGGTCGGTATAAATCTCCTGCAAGTAGTTACCGATATTACCTGACTCGTTCAGGCTGATGTACTGCTGCGCACCGGCCGATCCTTGGAACAGGACGGTTAGGTCGAAGTTTTTGTACGACGCTGAGATGTTCATACCACCCTGGAACAGGGGCAGATTGGTCCGATTATTTCGCACCTGATCGTTCGGGGTAATTTTACCGTCACCGTCGAAATCCTTGTACTTCATATCACCAGGACGCAACGTTTTTACGATGGCCGAGTAATCCAGTCGGTTGGCATCAATGTCGGCCTGCGACGCAAATACGCCATCATACTGGTAGGCCATGTAGGCACCGATCGGCTTACCGGTTGTCCGCTGCCAATCAGGTGCACCGGGCGCTTCGTCCCAGAAGATGATTTTGTTCTGCGCGTACCCACCGTTCACACCAACGCTATAGCGAAGTGCACCTGCCTGACCGTTGTAGCTGATCTGTCCGTCGAAACCACTGTTCCGTACTTTGCCAATATTCTCCGGTGGCAGAATCAGACCCGTCGTACGGGGTACCGATGCGTTACGCGGGTATAGGATCGACGTCCGTAGGTTGTTGAAGTAATCGAACTCGAAAGCAATCTTACCGTTAAACAATTGACCTTCAATACCGATGTCGGCGTTGTTAGCCACCTCCCACGTAATCGTTGGGTTAGGAATACGAGCTTCCGACAGCGTCTGCTGCTGGGCATTGTTGATAATGTACGTGTTGAAGCCGTAGGTAGCCAGATACTGATAGGTAGCCAATGTGGTGGTACCAGGAAAGTAAATCTGATCATTACCCAGCTGTCCATACGATGCCCGTACCTTAAAGTAGTTCATGATGGGCACATTGCGTTTCCAGAACCCTTCTTCAGACACGACCCAACCCGCCATAACACCGGGAAAGAAGCCGTAGCGCGTTGCAGCAGGAAAGATGTCCGATCCATCGTATCGGCTCAGGAATTCAAACAGATACTTCTCCTTGTAGTTGTAGGCAACCCGGCTGAAGTAGTTCAGACGAGCCCGTTCAAACGCGCTACCGCCATTGGTCAATTCTGCCGTACCACCCGCGAAGAGCTGGTCAATGGCCGGTGAAATAAAGTACCGACGATAAGCGCCAAAATTATCCCCTTGGATTGTCTCTCGGTTCACCCCTGCCAATACTGTCAGGCCATGATCGCCAAACTTACGCTCGTAGGTCCCGATCAAACCTAACAGGATGTTTAACTGCGTGTTGTTACCCAGCGTCAGACGTGGTTCAGCGGGTCCACGCACGCTGGCTACCAGGTTAGGCACACCGTTCGCGTCCACACCCGACCCCCGCTCGTACAACGTCCAGGGTGTTTCCCAGCGCTTATTATTCTGGTTCAGCTTATCAATAGCTGCCGTTGCCTGTAGTTTTAAGCCATCGACACCCGGAATTTTGAAATCCAGTTGCCCGTTCGTTTGAATGTAATCGCGCTTATCGCGGTCGTAACCAGTAGCGTTTGTTGTAATGACAACCGGGTTTTCACCATTCTCGATGTCCGGGCCAGGACGACCATCAGGCCAGAACGCAGGCTGGTTTGGCTTACCACGCATCTGCATCCGGAAAATGGCACCGGCACCCCGTGTTGGGTAATACCGATATTCCTGCCGACCTAGGATACCCATCGACAAGTGTAGGTACTTGTTGATATTGGCGTCGATGTTCAGACGGATATCATACTGCTTATAGCCCGTTGCCGAGTTTTTGTAGAAGGCGTCCTGATTCTGATAGCCCAGCGAAGCCAGGTACTTGAAGTCTTCGGTACCACCCGTTAGTTGCAGATTATGCCGCGACTGGGGCGACCACGTCTTCAGCGTCGACTTGTACCAGTCCGTATTTGGGTGTCCCCATGGGTCCGATCCGTCGTTGTATTTCTGAATATCCGTTGGCGAGTAAGGCGCCGTCCGAACGGTTCCGTTTGGCCGTGTGTACGTTCCGTTTGCTTTGAAACCTTGCGTTGCAGCTGCCCATTCTGACACGGGTAGCTCATATACGTTCAGGTCGTTCAGCATTTCAGCGTACTGCCCGGCATTAGCCAGTTTAGGCACAACAGTTGGCTGTGCGAAACCCTGGTTGAAGGAATACGACAGTTGGGGCTTACCACTCTTGCCACGCTTGGTGGTAATCAGGATAACGCCATTAGCCGCCCGCGAACCATAGATAGCTGCCGACGCATCTTTCAGGACCGAAATGGTTTCGATATCGGCAGGGTTAATCCGGTCCAGACCACCGGCCCGGTCAGGGATACCATCGACAACGACCAGCGCACTGTTATTACCCAGCGTGTTTGTACCACGAATTCGGATGGTCGATCCATCATAACCCGGCTCACCACTGCGGTTGACCGCCGTTACGCCCGGTAGCCGACCGGCCAGCGAGTTCGACAGGTTGGTCGTGGGCGATTTCACTAGGTCCGTTCCTTTAACGGCAACGACCGAACCCGTGATGGTTTCTTTTCGCTGCGTACCATACCCAACGACAATAACCTCATTCAGCGACTTGGTGTCGTCAGCCATGTTCACATTGATGGTTGACTTACCATCGATAGGTACCTCCTGCGACACATAACCGATGTAGGAGAATACCAGCGCGATACCGTCGCGGGGTACGTTAAGTGAGTACCGACCATCTGCATCAGTTACAGCACCGGTGGTAGTTCCTTTCACGACAACGCTCACCCCAGGCAGCCCTTGTTGCTGCGCATCAATCACTCGCCCTGATACTTTTGACTGTGCTATAGCCCCAAAGGAACACAGCAACATGAGCATAAATAAGGCGAGCCCGCTCAGTAACCAGCGAGTTCGTTCCTCCGGCCGATCCGCGTATTCCGGACTAGTAGAGTTCTTTTGCATAAGCGATAGAGATTCAGTTAACTGTTTTTTAACAGAATCTAAAGCCCCTTTTAATCGCCCTTTACTTATGCTATGTTAGCATTGAGTAATATTTTTTTCACATATAAGTACATTTAAAACACCTAATAATAAAAAACGCAGGCTCGATAGAGTATAAATCAGCTAATCCGCCCCCAATTGTTGCTGTGCTTGCGGACGTTATCTACCTGATTACGCACCGGCGCATATTGGGGTAAAACAAGCTCGGGGTCTTCCTGTAATATAGCCTGTGCTGATTCGCGGGCGGCCGTCAGGATGGGGCCGTCTTTGGCAAGATCAGCAATCATCAAGTCCATCACGCCACTTTGCTGGGTTCCGGTCAGATCGCCGGGGCCGCGTAGCTGCAGGTCGACGTCGGCAATCTCAAATCCGTTATTGGTACGAACCATCGTTTCGAGCCGGGTCCGGGTGTCGCTGCTGAGTTTGTAGCCGGTCATCATGATACAGTACGACTGCTCAGCCCCCCGCCCGACGCGCCCACGCAACTGATGCAGCTGCGACAGTCCGAATCGCTCAGCGCTTTCGATCACCATAACGCTGGCGTTGGGTACGTTGACGCCTACCTCGATTACCGTCGTCGCAACCAGAATCTGCGTTTCCCGTTTCAGAAACCGCTTCATCTCGTCGTCTTTTTCGTAGGGCAGCATTTTCCCATGCAGGATACCAATCTCGTACTGGGGCCGGGGAAAGGCCCGCTGCATGCTCTCATAGCCGTCCATCAGGTCTTTATAATCCAGCTTCTCCGATTCTTCGATGAGCGGATAGACTACGTACACCTGCCGACCCAGTTCGAGTTGCTGCCGCATGAAGCCAAATACTTCGGACCGGTGCTTATCGAACTTATGAACGGTTTTGATCGGCTTACGTCCTTTGGGTAGTTCGTCGATGGTAGATACGTCGAGGTTACCGTAGAGGGTCATGGCCAATGTGCGCGGAATGGGTGTCGCGGTCATGACCAGTATATGCGGAGGGACGGTTTCGTTCTTCCCCCACAGCTTGGCCCGTTGCGCCACACCAAACCGGTGCTGCTCGTCGATAATGCACAGGCCGAGATTTTTGTATTGTACGGCGTCTTCCAGCAGCGCGTGCGTGCCGACCAATACATGCATTTTCCCCGACTGCAACTCTTCGTGCAGCACTACCCGACGCTTCTTATTCGTTGAGCCGGTCAGGATGCCGATGTTTAGTCCCATGGCATCAGCGAAGGGCTTCAGCCCGTTGTAATGCTGATCGGCTAAGATTTCAGTAGGGGCCATCAGGCAGGCCTGTGCGCCGTTGCCGATCGCCATCAGGCAGGCAATAAATGCTACGATGGTTTTACCGCTACCTACGTCACCCTGCAAGAGCCGGTTCATCTGTTTGCCAGTCAGGAAATCCGCGTACAGTTCGCGAATGACGCGCTGCTGCGCCCCCGTTAGCTCGAAGGGCAACAGTTCGTTGTAAAAATGCTTCATCAGCGTCGTATCCCGGAAAATCTGACCGGGAAACTCCTCCTTCTGCATCAGCTTATTCTTGATCAACCGCAGCTGATTGTAGAATAACTCTTCAAATTTCAACCGACGTTGTGCCTGCTTGAGCCAGCCCTGATGTTGCGGCAGGTGAATATTCCAGATTGCGTCGCGCTTGCTGATGAGTCGGTATTTCTCGATCAACTCAGCGGGCAGCGTTTCGTGGATGTGGGGCCATGCCTGTTCGAGCAGTTGGCGCATTGCTTTAGCGATCGCCTTGCTGTCGAGATGGCGTCGGCGCAGTTTTTCGGTCAGGTTGTAAACCGGATAGAATCCCGGTTCATGGGCAGGGCCAGTAGCCGTGTTTTCCAGCTCGGGATGGATGATACTGAACTGCCCGTTGAACGACTGCGGTTTTCCGTAAGCAATGTATTCACCATCGCGCCGGAGTGTTTTTTCGATGTAGGTGATTCCCTGAAACCAGACCAGGCTCATCGTCCCGGTCCCGTCAGTGAAGGTACCGACCAGCCGTTTTTTAGGCCCGTCCCCTTCCACAAACCACTCCCGCAAGCGCCCACGTACCTGCGCCGACGACATACTGTCCATCAATTCGCTGATCGTGTAATAGCGCGACCGGTCATCGTACCGAAACGGGTAATACTGAATCAGATCCCCAAAGGTGAAGAGGTTCAGTTCCTTATTGAGTAGTTCGGTACGTTGTGGTCCTAAGCTCCGCAGCTGCGTAAGTGGTGTGTCGAAAAAGGTAGTTCGCTCGGTCATAACAGGCCCATACACCCCGGTTTTTTCCGATGGGACTACCCCAAATTTACACATTTTTCGCGAATTTGGCCAGCCCTTACCGGGATACGCCTACTCGTCATTATCGGCGCGACCGATACCAAAAGCAAGCCCTCCGTAGACGTCCAGTCCACGCGGACGAATGCCATTGGATGAGTTGCCGAAGAGACCCAGAAAGTTATCGGTGCCCAGCCAGACCGGCCCAACCCGTACCGAAGCGCCAACGCTGACCCCCCGGTTCAGGTAGACGACCGGCAGCGACAGGCTAAGCCAACGCTTGTCAAAGTGGGGCGTCACGGCAACCAGCGTAGGCTGATGAACGGACTGCGCCTGCACCGACCGCAAGTCCTGCAAATACGTCAGGCTGATACCGGCCCCGGTTGCATCGGTGTAGTCGGCCGTCAGGTTGAGCGATGTCGGCAGTCCAGCGCTGAAACGGGTACGATCGGCAGTGCGTCCGGCGCTGAGTTTTTCCTGTACGGTCTGTGCCAGATCCAGCGTCCCACCGATGTTGTTAAAATCACTCCCCTGAAACCGAATCGGGTTGCGCTCCAGCTGTGCCGACGTGTACACATAGTCCTGCCCTCTGTAGCTAATGCCACCAATATCGGTAATGGCCGCCCCGATGCGCAATGACGGGCTGTCACTATCGTATTGATTGATATAGGTCAGACCAAGGTCAGCCCCCACACCGATTCCCGGAATATCGCTGCTAATTAGCGTACGCGGACTAATGCCACGATTCTGCAAATACGTTGTGTAACCCAGCGTAGCATCCAGCTGGGTGACTTCCAGATAAGGCATGTTCGGGGTGGCGGCATCAGCCGTGACCTGGTAGGTCAGCCCATTGTTGATGAAATGTTGTGCGTTATACCCTAGTAGCCCTTTCACGGTTGCGCCCGCCAGCAACTTCTGCCCATCGCCGTCAATCAGCGTCGATGCGTAGGTGAAAGCCAATTCAGCGTAGGTATTTGTATTGACACTTAGCTGGTTGTTCCGGCTGGGAATACCGTATAGGGCGCCATCATTCAGGCTGGCTCGTAACGCAGATAGCAGAGCCTCCGACGCTCCCATCACCTGCACGATTCCCCGAAACCGGGTTGTCACGGCAAATGCGCTGTAGTCACTGGTTTTTACCAGAATAGCCGGTCCCCGTATTTCGCCCGCCAGTGTTGCGTTTTTCGGCCGACCGTCATTGATTTCCTGCGTGTACGATTCCTGAAAGCGTACCGACCCATCCGCGTTTTGGTACTGAGCAGGCACCTTGTTTGTAACGAACCGCAGTAATGAGAAAGGAGCCTGATAACGAACGTAGTTATTGTTGAGGTGGATGTTACCCGTTGCTCCGTTGAGAAACACGCGCGACGGCGAATCGGCCGCCAGCGCCGGGTTAATGTAGAGCCGATTCGTACCACCGTAGCGGCTGGTCGAAATGCCAAGCATATTCTGCCCCGACGCCGACGATAGGCCCAAACCAATGGCTCCTAGTACCAGTAAATTCTTCATGTAGTGTTTTAATCGATGGGAGTATCCTTTAAGTAAACGCTAAAACCGCCCCCGGGGTCACCGGAGACGGTTCTTTCTGAGCGATTGGCCAATTCAGTTTGTGGTATTCAGTTTTCAGTTTTCGGTAATTTGACGCAATCGGCAGTAGGGGCGCCAGCGTACCGAAAACCGGAAACTGTGTACTGTAAACGGATCAAACCCCTTCCGCTTCGACGGTTTTCACTTCGGGGACAAGGCGGGTCAGCAGGTTCTCGATACCCGCTTTCAGCGTCAGTGTCGACGATGGGCAGCCACTACATGAGCCCTGCAGCTGCACTTTCACGAGACCGCTGGGTTCATCGAACGAGTGAAAATTGATCGCGCCACCATCCGTTTCAACAGCCGGACGAATGTACTGATCAAGCACGGCCTTAATCTTCTGCACCGTCTCCGAGTCCATATCCAGCTTCGTGGTATTGGCGTCCATCGTACGTTGCGCGAAAACAGGTTTCTGCTCGCCTAAGTATTCCTTCAGGAACAGTTTAACTTCGAACATGACCTCGTCCCAGTCAGTCTCTTCGTCTTTGGTGACGGTCACAAAGTTATTGGCAATAAACACCCGACGCACGAACTCGAACCCAAACAGCGCTACCGCCAACGGTGATGCTTTGCCATCGACAAGGGCGTCGGCGGGGGTAGCATAGTCAAAGGAAAGGCCGCTCGGCACCAGTTCGACGCTGAGTACGAACTTCATCGAATTTGGGTTTGGGCTACCTTCGGTAAAGACCGAAACGGGGCGGCTCAGTGCAGGATTCATATGCTTTGAAAGTTGTAAGTCGTAAAGAGATTGTATTATTCGCTAACAGTTCTTCAGCATCGGCGGTCTGACGTTACTGTCTCTTCCGGGCTAACAGCCGGGTTCCTCATTTAGTTTGACCCAAAACGGAAAAGCCCGCCTGACTAAAATCAGGCGGGCTTTTCGATCACAGGCTTACGCCATTGATTACTCAATCGGAGCGGCTACGGCAGTAGCGGGAACAGCCGGAGCTGCTACTGCTGACGGACCAGCCGGAACGATATCTACGTACGAGCGGCTGTCGCGGCCGGGGCGGAATTTAACCACGCCATC
>JAAIGE0101204647.1_pt1 | contig 11904 bp, 11 predicted proteins | sample 6487951 | NCBI WGS metagenome assembly JAAIGE01 (sample SAMN13974128, study PRJNA590717) | phyllosphere metagenome | biome: tomato field; feature: multiple bacterial spot infested tomato fields; material: tomato leaves; isolation source: leaves from tomato fields | host: Solanum lycopersicum ... | reverse complement strand
TCATCGGCGAAAAACGTCAATGACGCACCCGCCTGCTCGAAAGCAGCCCAGAAGAAGATAACGAAAAACGAAACGATGTAAATAACAATCACCTGTTGCTTTTCCTTCGCATTCAGGGACTTATCCATCAGGATAAAAACCAGTGAACCGACGCCACCAATCAGCGGAAACCAAAGCAGAATCGGATACACGTTTACGTCAAACCATAACATGCCCAGGCCTACCACCAGCAAAACCGGCAACACCCAGTAGACCGACTTTACAGCGGGAGAGTTAACGGGCGTTTCACCTACGGGTTCGCCTTTCCAGGTGACGAGGTACTTGATTTTTCCCCATTGAAAGACAACGGTACCCAGTAAGAGGGCGATGCTACAGGCCAGAAAAGCCCAGCGGAAATCTTCGGGACGGCCCGTATTGCCTACCAAAGCACAAATCGTTTGTCCGATGAATGACCCCAGGTTAATCCCCATGTAAAAAATGGTATACGCTGCGTCTTTCCGCCGATCTGCCGGATCGTACAACGTCCCTACCATCGAAGAGATATTGGGTTTGAAGAATCCATTCCCAACGATCATCAGGCCTAGCCCGATGTACAGCAGCATATCTCCGCCGGGTTGGTTATACATACTTCCCGAGCAAAACAGGAAAAACTGGCCCAGAGCCATCACCAGTCCACCCACTAAAATCGAGCGACGGTTACCCCAGTATTTATCCGCGATATACCCGCCAATCAGGGGCGTCAGATAGACCAGTGACGTATAACCACCGTAGAAGTTAGACGCAAAGGCTTTGTCTTGCATCAAGGCCTGTGTAAAGTACAGCGTAAGAACGGCCCGCATACCGTAGTAGCTGAAACGTTCCCACATTTCCGTGGTAAAAAGCAAAAAAAGACCTTGGGGGTGGCCTAAAATCCGTTTTGTCTCAGGCGTTTTAATAAATTCGGGCATCCGATTTTGTTTTGATGAATGAAGTTAAGTAAACTCTGGAGTTAGCGTAGACATCTTGCGGACAATCGCTGCTTTCGTAAAGCTATTAAAAAGCTCGCAGCGAACGTTAATTCAAGTATAGTGTAATTCGTCCCACCCCAAATATAAATGTAGATTTGGGGCTTGCCAAATACAGCCATGTATGAAACTTATTGATGCCCTTCTGAACTACCAAATTTCCTTTGCTTCCGTAGTACCCTTCGACTGGCAGCGTTTTCGCGTGAAAATTCTTGACTTTACCGCCGGAAATCAGGCCCTACAGCAACAGGAACTTATCGATACGGCCGATTTTTCCCGCTTTGTCACGCAGGAAATTCAGGAAGCCGGAGCCCTATGCGGAGTCGGCGGTTACAATGAACACCGGGTTCTGTATCGCCGTAGTCCTCATTTTCAGCAAACGACCGAACCCCGGGAAATTCACCTCGGAATCGATATTTGGGCCGAAGCGGGTACGCCCGTTTCCGCTCCGCTAACGGGTACCATTCATAGCCTGCGGGATAACGCTAATTTTGGTGATTACGGGCCCACGATTATCCTGCAACACGAACTTGAAGGGACTATTTTCCATACCCTGTACGGTCATCTCAGCCGTGCGTCGCTACGCGATAAAGTGCCCGGTCAAACCATTGCCGCGGGGGAGCCTTTTGCGGAATTCGGACCATATCCGGAAAATGGTGACTGGCCCCCGCACCTGCATTTTCAGATTATTGAAGAGATGCAGGATTGGTCGGGGGATTATCCGGGCGTATGTAGCTTGTCGGAGCGGGCAAGGTATCTGGCCAACTGCCCCGATCCTAACCTGATTCTTCGGATTCCGGGCCTGTAAGTAACCCTTTTCCCAACCATTCATCATACAGTTGAGCCCCGTGGCGAGGTTTGCCTGTACCTTTCCTATTCTACACCTTTCCCCTTATCTGTCATGTTAAAACGCTTTTGTATGTGGGGGCTGGCCGTCTGGCTGAGCGTCCCCGCTTTCGCTCAGCTAAAACCGGAAGATGTCCAGTCGTTCACCCTGAAAAATGGAATGAAAATCTTCGTGCTGGAAGATCAGTCGATTCCTAACGCGAACATGTATTTGTTCTGGAACGTCGGTTCGCGGAACGAAAAACAGGGCATCACCGGACTGTCGCACTTTTTCGAGCACATGATGTTCAACGGAGCCAAGAAATACGGCCCCAAGCAGTTCGATCAGGTCATGGAATTCAACGGCGGGCAAAACAACGCCTACACCAGTCAGGACATGACCGTGTACACGGACTTTTTCCCGGCCACCGCCCTGGAATCTATTTTCGATCTGGAAGCGGATCGGATTCGCGATCTGGCTCTGGACCCCAAGATGATCGAGTCGGAACGCGGCGTAGTGCATTCGGAGTATACGACCGGGTTGGAAAACAGCCCCGAAGAAGAACTGGATCAGGCGATGCTTTCGGTCGCTTTTTCCCAACACCCGTACATGTGGAGTGTCATTGGGTATGAATCAGACATTCTGAACTGGAAACGGGAAGATCTGGTCAGCTACTTCAAAACCTATTACGCTCCCAACAACGCCATCACCTTCATCGTCGGTGACGTCAAGCTAGCCGAAGTCAAGCGATTGGCCGAGCAGTACTTTGCACCCATTCCCGTACTGGCTCCGGCTCCTCCGGTCGTTCACAACAAAGAACCCCAGCAGAAGGGAGAACGCCGGGTAACGGTAAATCGGGACGTACCCTCGCCTTACGTACAGATCGCGTACCACACCCCGGAAGCCAGACATCCGGATTATTACGCCCTGGATTTGCTGTCGGCCATTTTATCCCGGGGCCAGTCCTCGCGTCTGTACAAAGCCCTCGTCGATACGCAAATCGCCAGCGAGGCCTACACGAGTTTTGCTCCCAGCATCGATCCGTACCTGTTCAGTTTTACCGCCCAGGCTTCGGATGGTAAAACGGCGGATACGCTGGAAGCCGCTCTGCTCGCTGAAGTGGACAAAGTGGTAAAAACGGGCGTAACAGAAGCGGAGTTGGAGAAGGTAAAAAATCAAAAGGTAATGGATTTCTACCGCAATATTCAGACCAACAATGGTAAGGCTAATACGCTGGGTCGGTACGAACGCTACTTCGGCGACTACCGCAAGTTTTTCACGGCGTCCGAGGATTATCGCAAGGTAACAGTGGCTGATATTCAGCGGGTAGCGAAAACGTACTTCAAAAAATCGAATCGGACGGTAGGCGTATTGCAGAAGGAAATTGAATAATCATTCGACATGAAAAAGATCTTATTTTTTCTGCTACTGGCTCTTCCGGGATTCAGTCAGAATTTTAAACTCCCTCGCTACGAAAAACTGGTATTACCCAACGGCCTGACCCTGATGCTGATGGAACAACACGAGGTTCCGGTATTGGCCGTGTCGGTAGGTCTGCCGGCGGGAGCGGTTTACGATGGTATCCAGTATGGTCTGGCGAACCTAACGGCCGAGTCGCTGAAGTTTGGAACGAAGTCTTTCCCCAAAGCTCTGCTGGATGAAAAGCTGGACTTTCTGGGGGCTCAGCTCAGTACCTACGCCACGTTGGAAACGGCCTCGTTGACGTCTTCCTTTGCGGTGAAAGATCAGGAAACGGTATGGCACATGATTAAGGAAGTACTGGTTAATCCAGCGTTTGATGCCAGCGAGTTTGAAAAACGGAAAAGCCGTCTACTGGTCGAGTTAAAGCAGGCCAAACAACGCCCTTCGGCTGTACTGGGTGAGTATTTCAATCATTTCTACTACGGAAACCAGCCCTATGGCTCCCCCGCCGATGGGACGCCCGAGAGTATTGGCGGAATCACGCTCGATCAGGTGAAAAACTTTTACCGAACGCACTATCAGCCCAATGGTACGGTCGTGTCGGTCGTGGGTGATTTTAATACGGCGGCGATGAAAGCAAAGCTGACGACGCTATTTAAAGACTGGAAAAAAGGAACGGCTCCTACGCAACCTCCAGCCTTGAAAGCCGTGCCTAGTCAATCCCGCGTGCTGCTTGTCAATAAGGAAAACGCCACCGAAACGCAGATCATGATTGGGCAGAAGGGCGTAACCATGAACAACCCTGATTACGTAGGCATTGAAGTGGTGAATACGGTACTGGGAGCTCGTTTTACGTCCTGGCTGGTGGACGAACTGCGGGTAAATCACGGCTACACGTACGGCGTTCGCAGTAGTTTCGACATGAAAAAAGCCGGTGGTACGTTCGTCATTCGCACGTTCACGCCAACCAAAACCACGATTCCTGCCATCGATTTGGCCCTGGAAGTCATCGGTCGTTTGTATACGAAAGGGATCGACGAAAAGCTACTGGCTTCGGCGAAAAACTACGTCAAAGGTCAATTCCCGCCGCGTTTTGAAACGCCGGCCCAACTAGCCAGTTTGCTCACTACGATGTTTACGTATGGTTTGAATGACAGCTACATTAACGATTTTCAGGCGAAAGTCGATGCTCTGAATGTGGATTCCGTGAAACGAATTATTCAGACTTATTTCCCGAAAGATCATTTTCAACTGGTATTGATTGGCAAAACGGCCGAGTACCGCGAAGCCGCCAAAAAGTACGGCGAGGTTTCCGAAAAACAAATCGAAACCCCCGGCTATTAAATGTACCTAGTAAAACAGGGAAGCCCGCGTTCACCAACGCGGGCTTCCCTGTTTTGTCGCTATAAGACCGTTCAAATCACGAATCAAACAGATTTCTAACTCCGACAATACTACAAAGAATTGAACAGAAAACCGCAAACCGCAAACTGACAACTAAAACACCGCCCGCCATTCATACGGCCCCAGCGTAATCGTAGCGGCTCCGGGCAGACGTATCTGCAACTCTTCGGTCGTATGATTGGCCAGAAGCGTGGTTTTCCACTTGTTGCCCTTTTCCAGAATCAGGCTACTGCACCGCAGGGGTTGCGAAACCCGACTGGGAATGACGCGTTCGGGTTTAAACTCACTCAGAAAAGCAAACCATTGGTACAGCGGCGTAGGCTGGTCATCGACAAGGATACCGTTGGGACCGAACGCTTCGTAGTACGTAACGGAGGCGGCTCCGGCTTCGGCCAGGTGTTTAAAACTTCCTACCGTCCAGCTGGCGGCAAAATTCGTATGCAAGCGTTCGTCCGGATCGGGAGCGAGCAACACGGGCGACACGTACACGGGTTTTCCCGAGCGTTCTGCGGCCGTACGAACGGTATCCGCCTGACCCGCCAGATTTTCAATGATGGAAACTTCATCAAATGTATGCACTTGGGGACTGACGGAATAACTGACGAAATCTACCCGGCTGTACTCGAAGGGATGCCGATTGAAATTCACAAAAAAGCCGTTGGTACCTCCGCCAATTTTTAAGGCAGGCCAGCGGGATTCGAGTAGGGGCAAAGCCCGATCGAGTAATTCCGAGGTCGTCAGGCCGTTTTCGTTAAGCAGAATGACTTCCTTAATCAGTGGCTTGGATTTAAATAGCCTCAGACTCGGTACGTATTGCTCGTCAATCAATACGGCTAACTGTACCGGAATGCCTACTTTTTCAATCTGTTCGAACGTGGCCTGAAAATCCTGCTCCCAATCGGGCTTTCGCAAATCCAGACGAAGCAGAATGTGAGCGGGCGTAAGCTTCCGCAGTAATTCAATTTCTTTCGTGCTGATCGGCCGATCCAGTTCCGGCCAAGTGAGTCCCCAGGCGGGGATGGACTGTGGGTCGCCAGCCATATCAATCCGAACGCTGGTATCGGGGGTGATGAAGGGCGGCCATTCGCCCGTAAAGGTTAGCGTAGCTCGCTGATGAAAGGTTTCGCCCGCCTCTACTTCGACGGGCTTGGGCAAACTCTGCGGCGTAGCGTACGTTTTATAGGAAGTATCCGAGTAATTACGCTGATCTTCCGTTTCAAAAATATCGCCTTCCAGCTCAATCTGGGCTTTCAGTTTAGGGGTAACGTCCCATTCCATGGCCGCAATCGTCAGAAAGGGCTGATGCGGCATAATGAGATCCGGAAATTTGGCGGGCGTATCCTCGCCGTTGGGATGAATGATGCGAACGGATTTACCCCGAAAACCTTCCACCGGGTGTAGAATACAAAGGCCTACCCGGTTTTTGGAAAAGTTCTTCAGAGCCGTTCCCTCCCAGTCGAAGGTCACGGAGCCATCCATATTTCCCTGAATATGAACGTGGCCTTCCATGCGAGGCGTTTCGGTGCTCCAGCGGTAATGAATTTCGAAGGTATCTTCTGAAGGCTCGATGCGTTCTTCCTGAATCTGAATGTCGGCCGTACCCCAGTTACCATCCCGGATGGCAACGTAAATTCGGCGAAGTACTTCCTGGCCCTCTATCGTAAAATAGCGTAAAGAGCCTCCATGGTACAATAGCGTTAGGTTTCCGGCACGTAATAACATCAGTAATTTCAGTTTAAATCTAGCGGAATTGAATAAAAAAGAATGCCCGGATGGAAGGGATCAATGCCGATTTGGTCGGATTTTCCATTCCTGTAACAGACTATCCCGAAAGGTACGGGCGGAACGGGACGAAGGAATTTCAAACGAACCAATGGTCGGTAAACCCACTACTTCCAGTCGGGTACGGAACTGACGGTCGGGCAGGCTATCCGGGAAAAAATCAAAATGCAGTACCTGATTACCCTTCGGGGTTGGATACGTATACGAGTCGGTTTCCTGCTGAAGTTTCTGTTGCCGAACCCGTACTTCTTTCTTCCAGAAATGGGGCCGATTCGGAGACTCAACGCGGGCCGGAATCCAGCTAATACGAGTAGTACCGGCCGAGTCGGTGGTCAGTCGCGTCTGGTCGGTGTCGAGTAAAAGCTGCATCCCCCGATTGGCTCGCTGAGCATTCAGGTCCGTACCGAACGTTTTCAGATACCCCTGGTCGCGGGAGGAGCGGGGGTAGGTTTGAAGCACTCTCCAGCCCAGAACGCCCACGCCGATCAGTAAGAGAAAAAAAATAACACGTTCGAGTTTACGGAGCAGAGCCATGAAAATCAGGGAGCTAGAAAATAAGCGGAAATTTTTTACAGCATTCATTGATGCTGTAAAAGCCTTTCGATACACCTAAAGCTAGGGAGGCCCACTCATCCGCAGAAAAAATCACCGCATTTTTTGTATTCACTAAAACCATAGGGAGCAGGTAACTGTTTTACAGTTCATAGGTATAAGAGCCAGAATTTTAACGGATACGTAGAAAAATAGACCCTTTGTGTCGCAAAAAAGGCAGACCCCTTCCAATGCTTCAAAATGGTGCCGTACATTCCTTGGTAGTTTCGTAGAAAAATCCTATTTTCGCGGCCGTAGAAATCGTGAAAGAACCGAAATTAATTTTGAAGGAAGTACTGGTCTAAACCAGCCTGTTTTCAGGATAAAATCCAACCATTAAAAATTAATTTTGGTCAAGTATAAACAATAAAAATTGACTGAACGTGGCAGATATTTTTGAACGTCGTCTGGCGAATCTAGGCCCTCTTGGACAGTACTCTGATAAAGTCCATGGCTATTTTGCTTTCCCTTATCTCGAAGGTGAAATTGGTCCGCACATGAAGTTCCAGGGCAAGGAAATGCTGAACTGGAGCCTTAACAATTACCTGGGATTGGCTAACCACCCCGAGGTACGACAGACCGACGCTGAAGCTGCTGCCCAGTGGGGTATGGCAGCTCCAATGGGAGCCCGGATGATGTCCGGTCAAACGCCTTACCACGAGGAGCTGGAACGTCAGCTGGCTGAGTTTGTTCAGAAAGAAGATGCATTCCTGTTGAATTTCGGTTATCAGGGGGTCATGTCCACCATTGAAGCCATTGTAGACTATAAGGATGTAATCGTATATGACGCCGAAAGTCACGCCTGTTTGATCGACGGTATCCGCCTGCATAAGGCGAAAATGGGTAAGTACTTTACCTTCAAGCACAACGATATGGAATCGCTGGAGAAAAACCTTCAGCGGGCTACCAAGCTGGCCGACGAACAGGGCGGTGGAGTGCTGGTGATTACCGAAGGCGTTTTCGGTATGTCCGGAAACATCGGAAAGCTGGATGAAATCGTAGCTCTCAAGCAAAAATACAATTTCCGTCTGCTCGTGGATGATGCCCACGGTTTTGGTACGATGGGAGCTACGGGTTCTGGCGTAGCCGAGCACCTGGGTGTACAGGATGGTGTTGATTTACACTTCTCAACGTTTGCCAAATCGATGGCAAGCATCGGCGGATTCATCGCTGGGCCTAAAGCGGTCATTCAGTACCTGCGGTATAACCTGCGTTCGCAAACCTACGCTAAATCATTGCCGATGCCGCTGGTTATTGGAGCGATGAAGCGTCTGGAACTGCTGCGTACGCGTCCGGAACTGCGTCAGAATCTCTGGAACATCGTAAATGCCGTACAAAACGGTTTACGTAGCCGGGGTTTTGATATTGGTACTACGCAATCTCCCGTTACGCCGGTATTCCTGCACGGTGAACACGCCAATTCCGTAGTGACGCAACTCGTTGTGGACTTACGCGAAAATCTGGGAATCTTCTGTTCGATTGTCGTATATCCCGTCGTTCCGAAAGGTGTAATCATGTTACGGATCATTCCAACGGCCGTGCATACGCTCGAAGACGTTGAACGTACACTGGATGCGTTCGATATTATTCAGGAGCGACTGACGTCTGGTACTTACGCCGATAAAGGTTTTGCTCAAGTGGTAAAAAGTGCCGTTTAAGGCCCTTAAACACTGATTTTACCCCATTTTTTTCAGTAAATACTGGATAAAATGGGGTATTTTTCTGCTCTGGGAAATAAATTGTATAATTTTTCCAAGAACTTTCACATTTTTGAGCTGCTAACACTTGCAGGGAAAGCGTAAATGCCTAAATTTCGCCAGAAACGCACATTTGCGTACTTTCAATCGTTTGTTATACATTAAAACACCAGACTCACATGAGCAGATTTTCAGAACTCAAAGATTTAGTTATGTCACTGGAAGGTGACTTCGAAAAATTCTACGATAAACAAAATCAGGCTGCTGGTACGCGGGTGCGTAAAGGAATGCAGGACTTGAAAGTACTGGCTCAGGACATTCGGTCTGAGGTACAAAACAAGAAAAATGAAAAAGAGGATTAATACTACGCCTCTCAAAACATTCAACCCCCGATTGTAAGCAGTCGGGGGTTTTTTGTTGCTTAAAAATGCTCGCGGTTCATGACGACGGCTACGCCTTTAGTAGTTACCTTCTTCGTGTGAGCATCAATAATTTCCGTAGAAATCTCCGCCGTATGTTTATCCGCGTTGATGCTTAGAATTTCGAATCGGGCTTCGTAAGCGGTATCAACAAACATCGGACGAAGAAAATCGAGCGATTGCTTCACGTAAATACTGCCTGCTCCCGGAAACTTGGTTCCGATTACATTGGAGAATATACTGGCTCCAAGAATACCGTGAATGATGGGTCGCTTGAACGGCGTGCTGGCCGCAAAGTCAGCGTCGAGGTGTAGCGGGTTATCATCACCGGAAACCTGGGCAAAAGCCACGACATCATCTTGCGTAAATTGAAACGGGTAAGCGTAAGTTTCCCCCTGAGTCATAAGAATAAGTTTGAACGTTTGTCCTGAAATCTTTCGCAAAGTAAGTCCTCTTTTAAGTCGCTTCGGGCTTTAAGAATGGATTTTGTCCACCCAAGCATGAACAAAGTGTCGGGGATTCCGTAACATTGCCGTTGAATAGACCCCCAACAAACATGAAACAGTTCTGGCAATCTTTATACAGTTACCGACGATACATTGGCGTGGATGGAATGATGTATCTGGCCTTTATTCTGGTATTGATCCTGCTTTTCATCTTCTTCTCGTGAAAGGAAAATTTATTATTTTTTTGTGAAAAGATAGTATTTAATAAATGCGAATCCCTACTTTTAGGGTAAGAAGTCCTTCATTTCACCTATTAAACCGTTCATGTTCATGAAAATCACCGTTGTAGGAGCCGGGGCCGTAGGAGCCACTTGTGCCGATAACATTGTTCGTCGGGAATTAGCCCAGGAAGTGGTCTTGCTGGACATTAAGGAGGGACTGGCCGAAGGAAAATCGCTGGATATGTTTCAGACGGCAACCTTGCTGGAATTCGATTCCAAAATCATCGGTTCTACCAACGATTATACCAAAACGGCGGGCTCGGATGTGGTGGTGATTACCTCGGGTATCCCCCGAAAACCCGGTATGACGCGTGAGGAACTGATCGGTATTAATGCAGGCATTGTAAAAACGGTAACTACCCATATTCTCGAACATTCGCCCGATGCCATTGTCGTGGTTATTTCCAACCCCATGGATACCATGACTTACCTGGCCCTGCAGGCTTCGGGCTTACCTAAACACCGGATCATCGGTATGGGCGGGATTCTGGATTCAGCCCGCTTCAAGACGTACCTGTCATTGGCGATGAACGTACCCCCTTCTGACTTGCAGGCAACCGTAATCGGGGGCCACGGGGATACCACCATGATTCCCCTGACGCGGCTGGCTACGTATTCGGGCACGCCCGTAAGTGAGTACCTCAGTGCGGAAGCCTTACAGAAAGTAGCTGCCGATACGATGGTGGGTGGAGCAACGCTGACGAACCTGATCGGAACCTCAGCCTGGTACGCTCCCGGTGCCTCCGGAGCCCTGCTCGTGGAAAGTATCGTACGCGACCAGAAGCGTATTTTCCCCTGCTGCGTGTATCTGGAAGGTGAATACGGACAATCCGATATTTGCCTGGGTGTACCAGTGGTGATTGGTAAAAACGGCTGGGAAAAGATTGTCGATTTCAAGTTGAACGAAACCGAGCAGGCCGCTTTTAACAAATCAGCTGAAGCCGTACGGTCGATGAATAGCGTACTGGCAAGTTTGTAAGAAGAAAGAAGTACTAAAGAGAAGAGCCGGTTTTCAGCGATGAAAACCGGCTCTTTTTACTTAACTCTGGCAATAAAACGCTACAACCTTACTCAACAATGAAATTACCTTTCATCATGCTGTAGTGGCCGGGGAAGCTACAGATAAAGGTATAGGTACCTTTCTTGGGAGCCGTAAATTCAATGGTATCGCTTTCGCCACCACCCAGCAGTTTGGTATGAGCTACGATGCTGGCGGCTTCTGATTTAGGAATGTATTCCGTACTGGCAGCCATGTTGGCTTTGGAAGCAAAGGCCTGTAAATCCGTACCGGGTTTCAACAGTACAAAGTTGTGACCCATGGCTTGTTTGGCAAATTTGCCGGTATGTTTAAGCGTCAGCTTCACCTTTTGGCCCGCTTTCACTTTAAATTCTTTCTTGTCAAATTGCATGCCGTCGGTACCATTCAGCGTCAGCACTTTCACACCTTTGCCGGTCTGAGCTACGGCTTCATTGGCAGAAAAAGTCAAACCAAAAACGGTAAGAGCGAAAGCCGCTACTAAAATTCGCAAACCTGATCGTTTCATGTAATTATTTTTATTTAGTTTAAATTAATGCAATGTACAGTCAATCTGTTAATACTATAACATATCTATTTAAGTTTTTAATTCATTTTAGTACGAAGCTTAACACTTATTAGGAAATTCATTGGCATGGGAAGCTTTATGGAAACGCTGTTCAGCCAACGGAGTAAAAGCTTCTAGGTACAACATACGAAAGTAAAAGAAGGTAGAGGTATACAAACGGCATCGAATGGAATACTGAGCAGTATTCCTTTTTTCTCGTTAGCTTTGAAAAGAACATTGATGCGTCAGTCTATGCCGATTTCTTCCCGTCTTTTCTATAGTCCTCCCATTTTTCATTCGTTCCCGGAACTCATTGCGGCCGAAAGCACCCGTCATGGCGGCGTCAGCGAGCCGCCGTATGCCAGTTTAAACCTGGGTGGTTCGACGCAGGATGATCCCGAGCACGTAGCCGAAAACCGCCGACGTTTTTACGCGAGTCTGGGTATTGA
>JAAIGE0100919270.1_pt1 | contig 11909 bp, 8 predicted proteins | sample 6487951 | NCBI WGS metagenome assembly JAAIGE01 (sample SAMN13974128, study PRJNA590717) | phyllosphere metagenome | biome: tomato field; feature: multiple bacterial spot infested tomato fields; material: tomato leaves; isolation source: leaves from tomato fields | host: Solanum lycopersicum ... | reverse complement strand
CAGCCGTCCACCCGCGCGGTCCTGAAGCGGACGCCACCAGCTTTCGTTGTCCAGATACCACTGCACTGTCTTTTCCAGCCCTTGCTTCAGCGTCACAGACGGACGCCAGCCCAGTTCGGTGCGGATGCGGGTCGGGTCGATGGCATAGCGCAGATCGTGGCCGGGGCGGTCGGTGACGAAGGTGATCTGCTGGGCATAGCCCGCACCTTTCGGCCGTTTTTCGTCAAGGATCGCGCAGATGGTCGTCACGATGTCGATGTTGCGAGCCTCGTTCTCGCCGCCGATGTTGTAGCTGCGTCCAAGCGCGCCCTTGGCCAGCACGGTCAGGAGCGCGTCGGCGTGATCCTCGACATACAGCCAGTCGCGGACGTTCTCGCCCTTGCCATAGACGGGGATCGGCTGACCGGCCAATGCCTTGAGGATGACGACGGGGATCAGCTTTTCGGGGAAATGATAGGGGCCGTAGTTGTTCGAGCAGTTCGAGACGACAATCGGCATCCCATAGGTGCGCTGCCACGCCTTGGCGAAATGGTCGGACGCCGCCTTCGACGCGGAGTAGGGCGAGGAGGGATCGTAGGGCGTCGTTTCCTCGAACAGGCCATCGTCGCCAAGCGAGCCATAGACCTCGTCGGTCGAGACATGGAGGAAGCGGAATGCCGCCTTGGCATCGCCTTCCAGACCGTTCCAGTAGCTGCGCGCCGCTTCCAGCAGGGTGAAAGTGCCCACGACATTGGTCTGGACGAAGTCGGCCGCGCCGGTGATCGAGCGATCGACATGGCTTTCGGCGGCGAGATGCATGATGCGGTCGGGCTGGAACTCCGCGATCGCCGCGTCCATCGCCGCACGATCGCAGATATTAGTATGGAGGAAACGGTGGTTGTTGCGGCCTTCGACTTCCTTGAGCGATGCCTCGCACCCGGCATAGGTCAGCGCGTCGATGGTGAGGACGTCATAGCCCTTCTGAAGCACGAGGTAGCGGACGAGGGCCGAGCCGATGAAGCCGGCGCCGCCGGTGACGATGACACGCATGGGTTGGTTGCTCCGGGTGGATCTTAGACAGTGAAATAGGCGGGTAGATCGGCGAGCAGGGGCTGCTTGCGATCCTTGGCCGAAAGGGTGTCGGCGTCGGCGACGTCGGGCCAGGTGATGCCGATGGCCGGATCGTCCCAGGCGAGGCCCTTGTCGCATTCTACATTATAGTAGCTACCAGATACCTTGTAGTAGATGACCGTATCAAGTTCGAGCGAGCAGAAGCCATGCGCGAAGCCGGGCGGAACCCAGAACTGTTTGCCATTGTCGGGGGTCAGTGTTTCGCCGACCCATTGCCCGTAAGTCGGCGACCCGGTGCGGATGTCGACCGCGACATCGAACAGTGCGCCCGACGTGCAGCGTACGAGCTTGCCCTGGGCGTGTGGATTGCTCTGGAAATGCAGGCCGCGGATCGTGCCGACCCTGGCGCTGCGCGATTCATTGTCCTGAACGAACTGATAGTCGCCAACATGCTGCGCGAACAAATCGGCGCGGAAGGTTTCGGCAAAATAGCCGCGCTCGTCGCCGATATGGCGGGGCGTCAGCAACGTGACGCCCGCAATGTCGTAGGTCTGGACTTCCATATTTTCCCCTGAAAAGTACGACCCGGTTGAAATCAGTTCCGCGTATTTTGAATGACGGACACCGCGCTGGTGACGGTCAGAACCGGCGAGAAGAGCTGACTGATGAGCTGCACCAGCTTGCTCGGCTGATTGGCCGCCGCATTGCCGAAATAGAGGACATCCTTGTCCTGCATCGTGAACTTCTGCGCGATGAAATAGGCGCCGGTCTGCATCATGTTGATGTGATAGACGCGCGGCACTTCCTTGCCATCGGCATCCAGAACATAGCGGAACAGGAAGATGGCCGCGGGATCGCCGAGGTTGGGATTGGCGCCGCCTGCGGTCGCGATGGCTTCGGCCAGCGAGACGGTGGAGCGTCGGAACGGCACCTGCTCGACCCGGCCCGATGCGCCAAGGAGCGAATAGGTGCGCGGATCGTCGACCAGCATCAGGCGATCGCCGGGGCGAATGCGCACATCGAGCGCGGGATTTTCCACCATGTCGTTGATGCGAACGTCGGCGCTGGTCGCGCCGCGCATGATGCGGACCATCAGATCCTTCGATTCACCACGATAGCCGCCCGCAAGGGCGATGACGTCCGACAGGCTCTCACGATTGGTCTGAAGCACGAGACGACCGGGGCGCGCCACTTCGCCGCCGACGATGACCGTATTGGTGATCGCCTGATTGAGCGTCACGATCACCTGCGGGTTTTGCGACAGGCGGCGCAGGGAATTGCGGATCGTCGCCTCGATCTCGCCCGTGGTCAGCCCCGCAACATGCATCGTTCCTGCGTAGGGGATGGTGATGTCGCCCAGATCGTCGATCCGGGTCGGAGGCAGCTTTTGAACCTGCACGCCAGGCGCGGACAATTGCCCCGCCGCCGTTGCGGGCGTGCCGCTGGCGAACAGGGTGACGCCCGCTTCGTAGATGTTGATGTCCAGGACGTCGCCGGGGCCGACCATATCGGTGGGGGTGGGCGCGGCCTGGGGAAGGATCGTGGCAGGAGACGCGCTGCCAGCTCCTGCCGGCACATCGGCGGCGCCCCGAATTTCGACGACCTGGATCGGAACCCCATCCTTGGGCGCAACTGCCGATTTCTCGATTTGCTTGCCGGTCGGACCACTGGACGGGAGCGTGGCACAGCCAGCGAGGCCTGCGAGCAGGGTCAGATATACACTATTCTTGATATTCATTGATAAAGGGTCTCGAGAGGCAGCCGCTTGTCTGCGGATCGCCTTAGCATCGGGACGAAAGAATGGACAATAGTTCCTCTCACATCTGCGTGGGGGCGTCTGGCCCTTGCGCCTTTTATCGTGTTGGCCTAGCGCAAGAGCGGCTCGATTAGCTTAAGGCGCCGCACTATTTTATGAACGTCAACACCTCGTTTCCGGTCGAAACCGATGCTCCGGCTCCGCAGTCTGCTTTCGCCCTTTGGGTAAGGAAGCGGCGTTGGTTCCTGCTGGCTGTGGTGTTGCCCACGTTGCTGGCAGCACTGTATTACGGGCTGATCGCATCCGATATCTACATTTCGGAATCCCGCTTCGTCATCAAAAGTCCTGACCAGAAGCGTTCACAGGTTTCGACTTTGGCCAATCTGGTCCAGACTACGGGTCTATCTGGCGGGCAGGAACAGACCAATGAAATCCTGACGTTCGTCCGCTCCCGTGATGCACTGAAAGCGCTGCAAAAAAGTGTCGCGATACGTGACAAATTCGCCAGACCCGAAGCCGATTTTCTAAGTCGCTTCCCACGGCCATTCTCGGACGGGAGCTTCGAAAGCCTTTTCAAATATTATGGAAAGCGCGTGGACGCACGGCTCGATAGTGAGACCAGCACTGCCATCATCAAGGTCGAAGCCTTCACCCCGCAGGATGCCTACATCATCAATCGACAGCTACTTGACCTAAGCGAAGGGCTGGTCAATCAGCTTAATGGCCGGGCACGGGGCAAGGCCATCATCGAAGCGCAACGCCAGGTCGATCTCGCCACGCAACGCGCCAAGGATGCACGCGTTGCCTTAACGCAATATCGCAATGCCAAGGCCCTGATTGATCCGGCCAAGCAGGCAGGTGGTGTTCTCGAGATTTCCAACACGTTGATTGGCGAGCGCGCTGCTCTTCAAGCTCAGCTTGACCTTATGCAACGTGAAGCGCCCGGCAATCCGTCCATTCCCGCACTGCGCAACCGCATCAGCGCAATCTCGGTTCAAATCGCATCACAAGACGGCCGAGTAGTTGGCAACGGCAGCGGTATCGCTTCCAAACTGGGCGGATACGAGAATCTACTGGTTGAGCAGGAGTTCGCGACCGAGAGTCTGACGGCTGCCAATAGTGCCCTTGTTCAAGCCCGTGCCGAGGCGCAGCGCCAACAATTCTATCTCGAGCGGATCGTTGATCCTAATACGCCTGATATCCCGCTGCTCCCGAAACGTTTCATCAATGTGCTAATCGTATTTGCCGCGGCGATGTCGCTCTATTTCATTGCATGGATGTTTATGGTCGGCGTCCTTGAGCATGCTCCGGAAGACTAACCATGTCGAAAGTCGTACTGCAGAAGGTTCGCGACAGTTGGTCCGTACAGATGCGCGTTATACACGCGTTGATGATCCGAGAGCTTGTTACTCGATTTGGACGTGAAAACATCGGCTTTTTGTGGATCATGGCTGAGCCACTCTTATTTGCTGGGCTTGTCGGTCTTGTCTGGTATTTTACGCATGGCCCGACCGAACATGGCATGAGCGTAATCGCTTTTGTGGCGACAGGTTATATTCCCATAACTCTGTTTCGACATGGTGTGTCACGCAGTGTCGCGGTTTTCACAGTTAACCAAAGCCTGCTTTATCATCGCCAAGTCAAGATTATCGATTTCATACTGTCGCGCTTCATGATCGAAATGCTTGGTGCAATGATGGCCTATATATTCATGGCTGTCGTTTTGATCATTTTTGGTGAATTTCCTATACCCGATGATATAGGACTTTTCCTTGCAGGATGGTTTTTATATTCTTTTTTCTCATTTTCTATATGTATTGTTATAGCGCCCTTGTCCGAAATATCTGAGACAATGGAAAAATTAATACCAGTAACAACCTATATAATGATTCCGTTTTCTGGCCTGTTTTACATGGCGGCGTGGGCTCCGCCGGCAACCAGAGATTTTCTGTTGTTATCACCTTTTGTGAATGCAATGGAAATGATGCGAAAAGGTATTTGGGGTGGCCAGATTGCAGCCTATTATAACTTCTGGAACCCGCTCATCTGCGGAATGGTAGGAACCATGGTTGGCCTCATCTTGTGCCGTCGCGTACGGCGAAAGCTGACTATTGAATGATCATTTGTCATAACATTTCTAAATCCTATTCGCACGGCAACAGAAAAAAACATGTTCTCAGAGAACTAAGTTTTACAGTTGAGCCGGGTGATCGAATTGGTCTTCTTGGCCGCAATGGCGCTGGCAAAAGCACGCTGATAAAACTGATTGGTGGAGTTGAGTTACCGACAACTGGTAAAATCACGCGATCAATGTCGGTATCGTGGCCGCTGGGCTTTTCTGGTGGTTTCCAGGGAAGTCTGACGGGCCTCGACAACGCCCGGTTTATAGCGCGGATATATAACCGCGATTATTCGGACATAAAGATGTTCATCGAGGATTTTACGGAACTCGGCGCACAACTTAATATGCCAGTAAAGACATACTCATCCGGCATGCGAGCGCGCCTAGCTTTCGCCCTGTCTCTCGCGATAGAATTTGATTGCTATCTCGTTGACGAAATTATCTTGGTTGGCGATATGAATTTCCAAAAGAAATGCCAATATGAGATGTTTGAAAGGCGAATAGACCGTTCAATGGTATTAGCCTCTCATAGTCCCGAGCTTATTTTAGAAAAATGCAACAAAGCCATTGTATTGCATAATGGTGCAGCAACGTTGCACCATGACGTCGCACATGCAATTTCGATTTATTCTGAACTTTAAATATAATTATTATGTGACTTTATAGTTTCGGCATATTGTTCTTTGTGACGGCTATGAAGAAAGATCATAGATTTCAATGAAGCGAATATATCGGTTGGCCGTAGACCAAATTACCGGCTCTTCCGAGCAATATCTGTGTTCAAAGAATCTAAAAATCACATTTTATGTCAAAGCAGATCTAGAAACGTATATTTTTTTCTTTCGCTTGATTGCTCAAGCCATTGGTAAACCACTTGTAGGTCTGTCGTACCCCCTCATCCAAGCTGATTTCCGGCCTCCAGCCCATGGCATTGATCCGGCTAGAGTCCATGAGCTTGCGCATCGTTCCATCAGGCTTGTCAGTGTCAAACCTCACAACACCATTGAAACCCGTGATCTCGGCCAAAAGTGATGCGAGCGCAGCTATCGTCACGTCCTCTCCAAAGCCTACGTTGATGTGGCTTTGCATAGGTTCGGTGTTCGCCTGATATACATCCTGCGGGCAATTCATGACGAATAACGATGCCGCAGCCATGTCATCGACATGGAGAAATTCTCGACGCGGTGCCCCAGTCCCCCAGATCACCACTTCTTCAGCCCCCTCGCGGACCGCAGCATGAAAGCGGCGCATTAAGGCTGGCATGACATGCGAGTTTTCAGGATGGAAATTATCCCCCGGACCATAGAGATTAGTCGGCATCACACTGCGATAATCGGTGCCATATTGCCGGTTGTAGCTCTCGCAGAGCTTGATCCCGGCGATCTTCGCTATGGCATATGGTTCGTTGGTCGGCTCCAAAACGCCCGTCAACAGAGCATCTTCGCGCATAGGCTGCGCCACCGCACGAGGATAAATGCAGGACGACCCAAGAAAAAGCAGCTTCTGTATACCTGCAACAAACGCTGCATGAATTACATTGCATTCGATCATCAGGTTTTCATAAATAAAGTCAGCAGGATAGCTATTGTTCGCGTGGATCCCGCCGACTTTTGCTGCTGCGAGAATAACGGCGTCGAGCTTTTCATTACAGAAGAAGCGACGGACAGCTGCCTGATCGGTGAGGTCAAGCTCACCTCGGCTGCAATTAACAGTCTCGATGCCACTTTCCTGCAGCTTGCGGTTGATTGACGATCCCACCATCCCGCGGTGGCCAGCTACAAAAACGCGCATTTCGTACCTTCTGTCTCAGGGCTCTAGGGATACGGATAAATCATAACCATTTGCCTTTAGGAAAGCATGACGCTTGGCGGTCCGCAAATCCTCAGCAACCATTTCCTCGCACATGGCCTGTGCAGTAATTTCTGGCTCCCAGCCCAAGCGGGATTTGGCCTTAGCCGGGTCGCCAAGCAATGTCTCAACCTCAGCGGGTCTGAAATAGCGAGGGTCAACGCGGACAATAATATCGCCAACCTTGAGTGCAGGCGAGTTATCGCCTTCTATAGCAGACACAACTGCGACTTCATTTACGCCACTGCCCTGAAATTCAAGCCCAATACCAAGGTGCCTAGCTGACCAACTGATAAACTCGCGAACCGAGTATTGAACGCCGGTTGCGATTACAAAATCTTCCGGTTGCTCCTGTTGCAGCATCATCCACTGCATGCGAACATAATCCTTGGCGTGTCCCCAATCGCGCAGAGAATCCAGATTTCCCATATAGAGGCAGGATTCCAGTCCTTGAGCGATATTGGCAAGTCCACGGGTGATCTTTCGCGTCACGAACGTCTCACCACGCCGGGGACTCTCATGATTGAACAGAATGCCATTGCAGGCATACATGCCATAGGCTTCGCGATAGTTGACCGTAATCCAATAGGCATAGAGCTTCGCTACGGCATATGGTGAGCGTGGATGGAAGGGTGTAGTCTCGCGCTGCGGAATCTCCTGGACAAGACCATAAAGCTCGGACGTCGATGCCTGGTAGAAACGTGTCGTCTTCTCCATACCAAGAAACCGAATTGCCTCAAGCAGCCGGAGCGTACCGATCGCATCAACATCAGCTGTATATTCAGGCGCCTCAAAACTCACGGCAACATGGCTCTGAGCACCCAGATTATAGACCTCGTCAGGTTGCACCTCCCGAATTATCCGCGTCAGATTTGAGGTATCGGAAAGATCACCATAATGTAGCTTCAAGCTTGGCTCTACAGCGTGCGGATCTTGGTAAAGATGGTCAATGCGCTGTGTGTTGAAGGACGAGGCACGGCGCTTTATACCGTGGACATCATATCCCTTTTCGAGCAACAACTCTGCCAAATAGGATCCATCCTGGCCCGTCACTCCCGTGATCAGAGCTACTTTCTTTTGCATTAGTGCCAATCCTTGCAGAAAAATTGATAGGCCATATTTGGACAGAGACCCGCTTTAGTTCATCGTCATGGAGAAACGTGCGTCGATTAAGGCTGGTTTTCGCGCACCTGCATCTGCCATGCGAGAGTTCTGGCAATACCATCCGCCATGCTTACCATGGGTTCCCATCCAAGGCTGCGCTTAGCCTTACTGACGTCAAGTTGCACCTTGTCGCAGTCCATGGAGCGCTGGTTCGAGCGGTGGACGACAGTGTCGTAGCCTACGACCTGAAAGATTATATCGAGAACATTAGCCAAAGTGACAGCGGTACCTGAACCAATGTTCCATAATGCGGATGGTGTGCTGTCAGCCACAGCGAGCACTATCGCCTGCACCAAATCGTCTATGAATATGTAATCACGGGCAATCTGATCGCTGCCAAATAGCTCGATCGGCGTTTGAGCAATCGTTCGTGCGAGCGCCGTAGCCACAAAACCCTGACCTCGATTAGGCCGCTGCCCCGGACCATAAGGATTGGATATCCGCAATATGCAGGTTTCGACGCCATAGGCCGCGCCCGCGGCCATCAAGTAAAGTTCGGCGGCAGCCTTGCCGGCACCATATCCGCCAATAGGATTTGGTGCCACGCTTTCAGATGTAGGCGTTGGCGCCCGGCCATAAACAGTTCCGCCAGACGATGCGTAGACAATCCGACGCACTCCAGACATAGCGGCTTGCTGAAAAATCTTTGCAGATGCCGCAACATTGGATGCTGCATCGGCACCAAAATCGGAATTGCCCCGGCCAGGATCATTATTCCAAGCGAGATGAATAACGGCATCGGTATCGACAAAAAGCTGCTCCGGCAAAGGCTGCCCTGCTATATCGGTAACAACCCATTCGTCGGCAAAACCAGCATCAGGTATCGCGGAGACGTCAACACCAACTACCCTAGCTCCCGCATCTTTTAATGCTGGTAGTGTAGCGCTGCCGATAAACCCTGCTGCCCCTAGTACGACAATCTTGCGGCCTTCCAAAATACGGCCTTGAGCCAATGCACCTGCTCCCCCTAGCATACTCGCCCCGCATTAAACACGACCCTCACGAGATTCAAGGAGATAGCGCTGAAATCTCGGGCGAAGGAGGCGCACCTCATCCATGGACAGCGGCGATTTAGCCGGAAATTTACGCTGGCCAGTCTTTTCTTGAGATTATGCCGTCGGATGGTACAGCGATAGCGTCACTTTCCCGACACGAACAACATCGGAGAAGATTGGTGGATTCCCGCACAAATAATGAAGAATCGGGCGATTTTATTGATATGATTGAATTTAAGTCGCCCAAAGAACGAATTATGGGCAGCCATTTCTTCGACGAAAATTTCTATGGCTTTAGCAAGGATCGCAACTCGTCAATAGACGACTATATGTTTACTGGTGAATCTACTGGCAAAATGCCATCTTCCCATTTTGATCCTATATTTTATGCATCTGCTTATCCAGAAGTAGTGCAATCTGATGCCATTCTTCTTGATCACTATATTTTGCATGGACATGCAGAAGGTCGTTTTGGAACATTCGCAGAATTAGCAGCTAACGCGGCACGCATCGAGGCTGCGAACATTCTTGATATGAGCCATTATAGACGATCAAGCGAGAATGTTGGCAGTCGAGTAATGACTGATGCCGAGCATTATTTGCTTTTTGGCATCACAAAGGGGATGTCACCAAGCAAGAAGTTTGATGTATCTTTTTATAAGAAATCATATAGAGATATAATTAAAGATCCAATAATTCATTATAGCATTACTGGATTGAAGCAACGCAGATATATAAATAACGATGATATATTGGCAGATATAGATGTAGTCAGTAATGATTTTAATGCAGCATATTATCTTAGCCAGACCAATGACCCGACAGCGTTAACTGACCCCATCCGTCACTATCTTTTGCATGGATCACTCGAGGGCCTTCATCCTGCTGCTGATTTCAATGCAGCTTTTTACGAAGAGAAATATCCCGATATCGGTCAGGGGTCGATGCAACCCTATGTGCATTATGTCCGGTTTGGGCGGGCTGAAGGGCGACAGGGTTCCCCCAATATTGCCGGGCTGAAGCCTGGTGGTCGGCCCTATGACCCTGATCTTCCAACCCTAGTTATCGCCAACCATGAATCATCTCGTACGGGAGCACCGTTGGTTGGTTTGACTTTGGCACGCTCGCTTGGCGACACGCATAATATTGTGACGCTTTTGGGTAGAGACAGGGAGCTAACAGCCGAGTTTCTGGAGGCAAGCTGTGCGCTCTTCGTTGGCCAAATATCAGTGGCGGATGGAAGATGGCTGTTTCTCGAACTGATCAACAAATATAAAGCAACCGCTGTAATCACCAACTCAGTGGAAACTGCCGATTTCGCCATGGCGGCTGATCAAGTAGATCTACCTGTCATATCCTTGATTCACGAATTTGCCGAGTACACTTTCCCAAGAGGTAAGCTGGCAGACGTGATTGCGAGCGCGGATCGCGTCATTGTTCCGGCGAAGCTCATCCAAGAATCGGTTGAAAAGGACGCGGAAGTCCATCTAGGCGCAAAGCCCAGTAATATTCTCGTGAAGGCGCAAGGTTACTTGGCTCAACCGCCCCTCATCAAACGAGGAAATGACCTTACCCCTGATGATTTACGTGCGTGGATCTCCGAACGATCCGGGCTAGAAGCGCCGCACATCGTACTTGGGGCCGGCTACGCGCAAATCCGCAAGGGAACAGATCTGTTCGTGCAGACTGCCGCAGCTTTACGCGCGGTAAACGACAATATCGTGTTTCTTTGGGTAGGCGATGGGTATAATCCTGAAAGCGATCCAGCTTTTTCGGTCTACCTTAAAGCGATGGTCGAACGTTCCGGCGTGAGCGACCGGGTTTTATTTCTCAAAGCACAACAAAGAATAGACGATATTTTAGCAGTATCAGATGTCTTCTATCTGCCATCACGGCTCGATCCATTCCCTAATGTCATTATTGACGCAATGAACGCATCTCTCCCTGTCATATGCTTTGAGGGCGGTACGGGATCAGCGGAGATATTTTCCAATAGTGGTGCTGAAGGTGCGGTTGTTCCTTACGCTAACATCGAAGCTGCCGCCGCCGCAATCAACACATATGTCAAGACTGCCAAGCGCTATCCTGAAAATGCCAAGATAGTCGAAGAGAAATTTAACTTCGAAGATTATATCAGTACAATCAAGGCTCAAATCAGCATAGCGACGGAGGCGCGGAATGATATCAAAAAGGTTCTAAATCGCGTACTTTCGTCGGGAACATTTGATTCAACTTTCCACGCCGGTAAGGCCTTACCCTACTCCGCCATAGAACGTGAACAGTCGGCGTATGTGCGACGCGCCGCTCGAGGCTTCATGCGCTATTCACCGCGCCCTGGGTTTAGCGACGGCATGTACAAAGCCTCGAAGGGCCTCAAAATCGACGCGCCTGTTTGCGCCCTCGATTTGGCTCTTGCCGAAGAAAATCGTCTGCTGCCTCCGCAGACGCACGACAGTTATGACTTAGCTGCTTTAACCCCCACCCGTCGTAGACTACGGACGGCAATTCATCTGCATCTGCATTACCCTGACACTCTCCCTTACTTCTTGGAGCCGCTCGAACGCCTGAGTACGCCAGTTGATATTTATGTCACAACGACAGATCCAACCGATCGGCTCAGGATTGAGGCCAGATTGCTCGATTACGAGCGCGGATCGGTTACCATTGCAGATGGACCAAACAGGGGTCGCGACATCGGTCCATTCATGACCCAAGTCGGCGAAATGATCGGCGATAAGGAATATGACCTGATTGGTCATTTCCATGGTAAAAAGAGTCTGAGTTCTAGTGAAGCGATGGGTCGAAACTGGCGCGATTTTCTTTTGAGCACGTTGCTGGGCGAGACAGATGACATATCCAAGATTTTTGGGCTGTTCGCCAATGACGAGACGCTCGGTCTAGTTTTTGCAGAAGATCGCCATGCCGTTGGCTGGAACGAAAACCGGAGTGTGGCCGAAGACGTGGCGACACGATT
>JAAIGE0101591378.1_pt1 | contig 11912 bp, 10 predicted proteins | sample 6487951 | NCBI WGS metagenome assembly JAAIGE01 (sample SAMN13974128, study PRJNA590717) | phyllosphere metagenome | biome: tomato field; feature: multiple bacterial spot infested tomato fields; material: tomato leaves; isolation source: leaves from tomato fields | host: Solanum lycopersicum ... | reverse complement strand
CTGCGGAGATTCGGCGAGCAGCGAGAGCAGATAGAGCCTCAGGTCGCCGTGCGAGAAGACGGCGGGACTCATGCTTCCCACTCCTCGTCTTCGGTGATGGATGCCGGGGTGCGGCGGAGCACGGTGACCCCGCCGGAGACGGAGTTCGCGCGCAGATCGACGAAGCGGCCGGCGAGCTCCCCCGTCGAACCGGTGAAGTTGTTGATGCCCGAGCCGCCGCGCTCGACCCCGTCGATGAGGAGGCGTCCGCTGAGGGATCGGATGACGTAGTTCGCCGCGAGGGATTCGTCGAGTCGCACCGTGGTGCCGCCGGAGACGGAGTTGACGGTGATGGTGTTCACGTCGCCCGCGGCGTCGACGAGGGTCGAGCCCGAGACGATGTCGACGGTCGCCTTGCGCACGGTGCCGGTCACGGCGACATCTCCGGACACGCTGTTCGCCGTGATCGAGCCGGTCAGGCCGCGCACCTGCACGTCGCCGGAGACGGAGTTGACCGAGAGGTCGCCGATGAGGGTGTCGACGATGAGGTCGCCGGACACCGTGTTGAGGCGGGCGTCGTTGCGGATGCCGGACACGAGCGCTCCCGCGCTGACGACGCCCAGCGTGAGGGCGATGGAGCGGGGGACCGCCACGCTGACCTCGGCCTTGGGGCCGCCGGAGCCGAAGTTGCGGAAGACCTCGAGGAAGTTGTCCCAGCCGAGCTGCGGGTGGTCGATCTCGACCTCGCCGTCGCGGGATTCGATGCGGAGGTCCTTGGTGGTGACGCCGTGCACCTCGATGCGGATGCCCGGCTCGTCGTGCGCGATGACGTCGACCTGGCCTCCGACCAGACCGATCTTCAGCCGCGTGACGTTCTCGATGTCGATGACGCGTTCCTCGCCGGGGGCGATGAGCCACTTCTCGGTCATGTCTGCTTCTCCTGGGTTGAGACGGATCACGATATATCGTGTGTGGCGAGAGTAACACGATATATCTCGATGGTGTCAAGAGAAAAGTGTTGACCTTGACGCGGCGTCAACTTCTACCGTGGGTATCCGACGACGGAATCCAGGAGAGGAGGCGATCATGACCGGTCGGGACTGGTCGATCCAGGAGATCGCCCGGCTCGCAGGCACCACGAGCCGGACGCTTCGGCACTACGACGACATCGGGCTGCTGCCGCCCACGCGCATCGCCCCCAACGGCTATCGGCACTACGACGACTCGGCGCTCGTGCGACTGCAGCGGATCCTGCTGCTGCGCGAGTTGGGGCTCGGCCTGCCGCAGATCGCGCAGGTGCTGGCCGATGCGCCGCGGGGAGCCGCCGAGGCGTCCGCGCTCGAGACCCATCTCGCGCTCCTGCGCGAAGAGCAGAGCAGACTGGCGCGGCAGATCGCGTCGGTCGAGAACACCATCACGGCACTGAGAGGAGGTGAACAACTCATGGCAGAGAACATGTTCGACGGCTTCGACCACACCGCGCACAAGCAGGAGGTCGAAGAACGCTGGGGTCGCCAGGCCTACGCCGACGGCGACCGCTGGTGGCGAGGCTTGAGCGATGCGGATCGCGCCGCGTGGCAGCAGCGCGTCTCCGACCTCGGTCGCGACTGGATCGCCGCCGCCGAGAGCGGCATCGATCCGGCGTCCGCCGAGGCGCAGGACATCGCACGCCGCCACGTGGACTGGCTCACGGGCATCCCCGGGACACCGGCATCCGTGCCCGGTGGGGATGTGAAGGCGTACGTCATCGGGCTCGGCGAGATGTACGTCGCCGACCCGCGCTTCGGCGCGAACTACGCGACGTCCGCCGGCGGTGCGCACGGTGCGGAGTTCGTCCGCGACGCGCTCCGCGTCTATGCGGAGGCGAACCTGTAGGCGTTTCGTCTCGCTCGGCTGCGCCGGGCTCGCTCAACGACCGCCTTCCCGGTCGTTGAGCGAGGAGCGCAGCGACGAGACGGAACGCGCCGCCGACCGCCGCACGTCGTAGCGAAGACGCGCCCTCGCCGCAAGACGGCGGACGGATGCCGTGGGGCGGGCGTAGGGTCACAGCATGGCCCACCGTCGCACGCGCACGAACGCGGCCCCGCTGTTCGTCGCGACGACGGTCGCCTACGCCGCCAATGCCGCCCTCGGCACCGCCGTGGCGGCGAAGGTCGTCGACACGCGAGGCTTCCGCTGGGTGCACCACGCGCTCTACATCGCGACGTGCCTCACGACGGCCGCCTCGATCAGCGCCGCGTTCTGGGCGCGCCCGACGATCGCGACCCGTCGCGCCGCGGCGACCCTCGCCCCTGCCGTCGCCCCGCTCGCCGCGATCCCGTACCTGGGCACCCACACCCGCCGGCATCCGCTCGTCGCCCTCGTCGCGGCGCCCTTCGTCGTCGCGGGACTCGTCGTCTCGCGCATCCCGTCCGACCGGAAGTGAACGCATGGAACTGCTCGATGTCATCCGCCGCCGCAAGACCACCAACGGGCCGTTCCTGCCCGACCCGGTGTCCGAGGAGCATCAGCGCATCCTCCTCGAGGCGGCCGGACGTGCGCCGTCGCAGCTGAACAGTCAGCCGTGGCGCTTCGTCGTCATCGAGAACCGGGAGACGATCGACCGCATCGCCCGCATCTCCGGCGAGAGCATGACGGAGGCGATGTCGAACGGCACGTTCTTCGAGCGCTACAAGCCGTACTTCCGCTTCAGTCAGGCGGAGATGGAGGAGAAGCGCAGCGGCATGCTGTTCGACAAGCTCCCCGCCGCGCTGCGCCCCTTCACGAGCCAGGTGTTCACCAAGCGCGGGCAGAAGCTGATGAACACGTTCGGCGTTCCGAAGACGCTCGGCGAGGAGAACCACAAGCTCGTCGCGGGCTCACCCCTGCTGCTGGGCGTCATGCTCGATCGCAGCGAGTACCGCCCCGGGCAGCTCTCGTCGTTCTACTCGGTGTTCAGCATGGGCGCCGCGATGGAGAACGTCTGGCTCACGACGGTGGAGCTCGGGATGGGCATCCAGTTCATCTCCTTCCCCATGGAGGTGCCGGGGCGCTGGGAGGAGATCATCGATCTGCTCCACGTGCCCGACGACCTGGAGCTGATGGCGGTCTACCGCCTCGGGTATCTCCCGCACGATCAGCGTCGCCCCGCGATCGACTGGTCGAGTCACCAGCGAAAGCTCGTCTCGCAGTACGTGTTCCGCGAGACCTGCGAGGCCCCTCAGGAGGGCTGGGACGAGCCCCTCGGCGGCTGAGTCGTCAGTCTCCGTCGCCCGCGCGCCGGGGAAGCTCGGTCAGGTCGCTGAGCGCGGGTCCCTCGATCCGCGTCCCGTCGGCTGCGAACCGGGAGGCGTGCAGCGGGCAGTCCCACGTGCACTCCGCGTCGTTCCAGTCCAGGACGCCGCCGAGGTGCGGACAGACGGCGCTGACGGCGCGCGTCTCGCCGCCCACCGTCGAGATGCCGACGGGGCGACCGCCTCGATTCGCCACGACGCCGGTGCCCTCTGCGGGACGTGCAACGGGCACGGTCTGCGATTCGGCCTTGACCCAGCCCGTCGTCGCCGCAGCCGCCACCTTCACGCCTTCGACCGCTCCTTGAACGAGGTCGGCGGGCACGGTCAGCCGGGTGCCGATCTTCACCATCCAGCCGGGGCGGTCGTGCATCTTCGCGCCGAGGACCTCGGTCGTCAGGCGCAGCGCCGCAGCCGGTGCGTTCGACAGTCCCCACTTCGCGTACCCGGTCGCGAACCGGATGCGGCCGAGGCCGCGGGGCATCGCCCCGACGAACGGGATCTCGTTGTTCGACTCGTAGTCCTGCGCCGACCAGCGGTGGGTCTCCTCGGCATCCGGGAAATGCTCCCTTGCCCACTCCACGAGGTCGTCGATGCCCGCCTTCTCCCCGTCGGACCGTCCCACCGGGTGGCCGTTGCCACCCACGATCAGCTGAGCGGTGGCTCCGGGGCCGTCGGCGACGGAGACCGGCCTGATCGAGCGGGAGGGGGAGTCGACGGACATGAACGTCGACTCCGGCACGGGGCCCGCCACGCGGAACGAGACGCAGGAGGAGCGGAAGGCGCGGAGCTTGGCGAAGTAGAGGCCGCGGTCGAGGATCGGATACCCCGTGGCGAGGATGATGTCCTTCGCGAACATCGGACCCGCCGTCGTCTCGACCCGCGGTTCGGGGAGGGCGTGAGCACCGGTGACGCGGATCCCCGTGTGCAGCGTCCCACCGGACGCGAGGAACTCCGCGGCGAGGGCTTCGATCACCACCATCGGGTCGATCGTCACCTGATCGTCGAGCGCGACAGCCCCGGCCACGGGGAACGCGAGACCGCGCCGCTCGGCCGGCGACAGCATCCGCGTCCTCAGGCCGGCTTCGCGTGCGGCCTCGTGCTGATCCTGCACCAGGCGGAGTCCGTCGGGCTGCTGCGCGTAGGAGTGGTCGACCCGCCGCTCGTAGGGGACCCCGGCGTGGTCTGCGAACGCGGTGAGCCAGTCCATGCCCGCGCGATTCGCGTCGACGTAGGCGCGCACGAGGTCGGCGGAGTGGTGGGCGCGGATGGACGCCAACCGCTGTCCCTGCAGCAGCGTCAGCTTGCCGGTGTTGCCGCCCGAGGCGAGCTCTCCGATCTGCCCGGCCTCGACGACGACGACGTCGAGGCCGGCCCTGGTGAGCATGACCGCGGTGGTGAGACCCGTGAGCCCGGCGCCGACGATCACGACGTCGTGCCGCGAACCGGGGTCGAAGGGCGTGCCGGCGGGCGGAGTCCGATCGAGCTTCCACAGTGGCTTCATGGCGTCAGTCTTCGCCTTCGCCGCGCAGCCCCGCACCGGGTTGACATTCGCACGCGACGCTGTCAGGGCGCGGCTAGAGTGGCCGCGTGACCTTCCGCCGCCTCCTGCTCGTCTTCCTCGGAGGCAGCATCGGCACCGCCGCTCGTCTCGCGGTCGGGCTCTGGCTCCCCGACCGCGACGGCTTCCCCGTGGCGACCTTCGCGGTGAACATCGTCGGTGCGCTGCTCATCGGGATCCTCGCCGCACGGATCCCGGGGTCGACCGATCTGCGGATCCTGCTCGGCACCGGGGTGCTCGGCGGGTTCACGACCTACAGCGCGTTCATGACGGGCACGGTGGATCTGTGGTCGACGGCGCCGGCTCTCGCCGCGGCCTACGCGGTCGCGAGTCTGGCGCTCGGGGTGGCGGCCGCCGACGCCGGACTCCGTATCGGTCGTCCGCGGCGTCGGGAGAGGGCGGCATGAGTCCCCTGGTGTTCGTCGCCGCTGCGCTCGCCGGAGGAGCGGGGGCCGTGCTCCGGTACGTGCTCGACGTGGTGGTCGCGCGGCGCGCGGGCGGACGATTCCCCTGGGGCATCCTGCTGGTGAACGTCAGCGGCTCGTTCGCTCTGGGCGTCGTCGTGACCGCGGTGCCCGAACAGGCCGTCCTGCTGGGTGCGGGCCTCCTCGGCGGATACACGACCTTCAGCACAGCGATGCTCGACACGGTACTGCTGTGGCAGCGCGGGGAGCGCCCGGCATCCGCGGTCAATGCGATCGGGATGCTGCTGCTGGGTCTTGTCGCGGCGGGACTCGGGCTCGCGCTCGGCCACACCCTCTGAGCACCTCTCCGGTCGCGGTGCGGGGCGAACGCCCAGGTTCGCGAGGCAAGATGTACAAACGTACATGTACGGGCGTACAGGAGGATGTCGATGACCGAAGGGGCGCGTCGCCGTCGCGACCCCGAGGCGCGTCGCCGCGAGATCGTCACCGCGGCCGCCGAGCTGATCGTCGAGATCGGCGTCGACGCGCTCACCCACCGCAAGGTGGCCGCCCGCGCCGGGGTGCCCCTGGGCGCCACCACGCAGTACTTCGCCACCCTCGACGACCTGCGCGACGAGGCCCTCGCCGCCCTCGTGGCCGAATTCGAGCAGCGCATCGACGGCACCCGGCAGGCCGTCGTCGCCGGGGGCGTCACCCCCGAAGGGCTGGCGCGACTCATCCACCAGAGCCTCGAGGACGCCCGGACCATCCGCGCCGAGCGCGCCGTCGTGACCGCCGCCGTGCACGACCCGCGCGTCCGCGAGCTCGCCAGACGCTGGACCGACGCCGTCGCCGGATTCATCGCCCCCGTTCACGGACCGGACAGGGCCCAGGCCGCCGCCGTCTTCGTCGACGGAATACTCTGGCATGCCCAGATCCACGACGAGCCCCTCGACGAGGCCCTGATCCGCGACGCGCTCGCGGGGATCCTCGCGCCTCCGCTTCCCACCACCGCCTGACGCACGCAGCCGATCCGAACGAGAGAGAACCGCCTTGTCGAACCTCGCCGTCCTGAGTCTCAAGAACCGCGCCCTGATCGCACTGATCACGATCGTCGCCGCGGTGTTCGGCGGTCTCGCACTGACCAACCTCAAGCAGGAGCTCATCCCCTCGCTCGAGCTCCCGAACCTCATGGTCATGACGACCTACCCCGGCGCCTCCCCCGAGGTGGTGGAGAACGACGTGTCGACGCCCATCGAATCGGCCATCCAGGGCGTGCCCGGTCTGGAGAGCACGACCGCGACGAGCACGACGAACGCCTCCATCGTGCAGGCCACCTTCGCGTACGGCACGAACCTGGCCACGGCCGAACAGAAGATCCAGCAGGCCATCAACCGCATCTCCAGTCAGCTGCCGGAAGACGTCACCCCTCAGGTCTTGACGGTGTCGATCGACGACTTCCCGGTCATCCAGGTCGCGGTCTCCGGATTCGACGACGCCGAGAACGCGCAGGCCGAACTGCAGAATGTCGCGATCCCCGAGCTGGAGGACGTCGACGGCGTCAACGCCGCCCAGATCATCGGCGGCGTCGGCCAGCGCATCACGATCACCCCGGACGTCGCCGCGCTCGCCGCGGCCGGTCAGAGCACGCAGGCCATCAGCACCGCGCTGCAGCAGAACGGGACGCTGTTCCCCGGAGGCGACATCACCGAGAACGGTCAGACCCTCACGGTGCAGACGGGGGCGAAGATCACCTCGGTCGAGGAGATCGCCGCGCTCCCTCTCGTCGGCACGACGCAGACGATCGGCGACGTCGCCACGGTCGTCCAGGAGAGCGACCCCATCTCGTCGATCTCGCGCGTCGACGGCGAGGACGCGCTGTCGATCTCGATCACGAAGCTGCCGGCGGCCAACACGGTCGAGGTGTCGCAGGGCATCATCGCCGCGCTCGACACGATCGGCGAGACGTTCCCCGACGCCGAGTTCACGATCATCTTCGACCAGGCGCCTTTCATCGTGCAGTCGATCGAGACGCTCGCGACGGAGGGGCTGCTCGGCCTCGCCTTCGCCGTGATCGTCATCCTCGTGTTCCTCCTGTCGATCCGCTCGACCCTGGTCACCGCCATCTCGATCCCGACGAGCGTGCTCATCACCTTCATCGGGCTCCAGGTCTTCGGCTACTCGCTCAACATCCTCACCCTCGGTGCGCTGACCATCGCGATCGGCCGCGTGGTCGACGACTCGATCGTCGTGATCGAGAACATCAAGAGGCACTACGTGGGCGATGCCGACAAGGGCGACGCCATCCGACTCGCCGTCCGCGAGGTCGCGATGGCCGTCACGTCGTCGACGATCACCACCGTCGCGGTCTTCCTCCCGATCGTCTTCGTCGGCGACATGGTCGGGGAGCTGTTCCGTCCCTTCGCCATGACCGTGACGATCGCCATGGTCGCCTCGCTCCTCGTCTCGCTGACGATCGTCCCGGTGCTGGCCTACTGGTTCCTCCGTCCGGGCAAGCCGCTGGTCGACGAGAACGGCGTGCAGATCGACCCCGAGCACCCGGATGCTCCGCCCACGCCGCTCCAGCGCGCCTACCGCCCCCTCCTCGGCTGGACCCTGAAGCACTCGGGGATCACCGTGGTGCTCGCGGTCGTCGTCCTGGGTGCGACGCTCGCCGCCGCCCCGCTGATGAAGGTCAACTTCCTCAGCGATTCCGGCCAGAACACCATGACCGTCACCCAGGACCTCGGGCCGACGGCGAGCCTGGAGACCAAGTCCGAGGCGGCCATCGCCGTCGAGGACGCCCTCCTCGACATCGACGGCATCCGTCACGTCCAGGCCTCGATCGGATCGAGCGGCTCGGCCCTGCGCGATGCGTTCTCGGGCGGAGCCGGCGTCACCTACTCCGTGCTCACCGACGGCGACGCCGACCAGGAGAAGCTCCGCGCCGACGTGCAGGCGGCCATCGAGGACCTGACCGACGTCGGCGAGGTCTCGGTCGCCGCATCCGCGGGCCTCGGATCGAGCGACATCGAGATCACCGTCTCGGCCGCGGGTGCGGACGACCTCGAGGCCGCGACCACCGCCGTCGTCGACGAGCTCGACGGTCGCGACGGAATCGGCCAGGTCAGCGACAACCTCGCCGCCGCCCTTCCGTATCTCGCCGTGGTCGTCGATCGCGATGCCGCAGCTCAGCGCGGACTCTCGGAGGTCGCCGTGGGCGGCATCGTCTCGAACACGATGCGCCCCCAGCAGCTCGGCTCGGTCGAGATCGACGACACCGCCCTCACCGTGTATCTCGCCTCCGCCGAGCCGCCCACGACGGCACAGGCGCTGCGCGAACTCGCCATCCCCACGCCGCTCGGCGTCGTGCAGCTCCAGGACATCGCGACCGTCGAGGAGCGCAACGGGCCGACCTCCATCACCACGGAGCAGGGGCGCCGCACCGTCACGATCACCGTGCCGCCGGCATCCGACAACCTCGCCGTCGCGACCCAGTCGGTCACCGAGGCGCTCGCCGCGGTCGACCTGCCCGACGGTGCCTCGGCCGAGGTCGGCGGCGTCGCCTCGCAGCAGGCGGATTCGTTCTCGCAGCTCGGCCTCGCCATGCTCGCCGCGATCCTCATCGTCTATGTGGTCATGGTGGCGACATTCAAGTCGCTGCGCCAGCCGCTGCTGCTGCTCGTGTCGGTGCCGTTCGCCGCCACCGGTGCGATCCTGCTGCAGATCGTCACGGGCGTGCCCCTCGGGGTGGCCTCGCTCATCGGCGTGCTGATGCTCATCGGCATCGTGGTGACGAACGCGATCGTGCTCATCGACCTGGTGAATCAGTACCGGGAGAAGGGGCTGTCGACGGCGGACGCCGTCATGGCGGGTGGCGAGAAGCGACTCCGCCCGATCCTCATGACGGCACTGGCGACGATCTTCGCGTTGACCCCGATGGCTCTCGGCATCACCGGACACGGCGGCTTCATCTCGCAGCCGCTCGCGATCGTCGTGATCGGCGGGCTGATCTCCTCGACGGTGCTGACCCTCATCGTGCTGCCGACGCTCTACAACCTCGTCGAGGGGGCCAAGGAGCGGCGACGGGCACGCCGCGAGGGTTCGAGCGGAGAGGACGCGCCGCCGTCGCCCTCCGAGACGGAACTGTCGCAGGAGCACCAGCTCACCCGTCGCGAGCTGCGCGAGCGCGGCGCGTGATCGACCCGGCCTGAGTGCCGGGTACGAGGGAGGCCGGGATCCGCAGATCCCGGCCTCTCTCGCGCGGCGGTCAGTCGAGGGTGATGCCCCACTCCAGGGTCCAGGTCTCGCCGGGAGCGAGGCGACGGATGCCGGCGTCGCTGTTCAGGGCATCCGCGGGAGCCGTCATCGGCTCGATCGCGACGGCGAGAGCCTGCCCCGGGTACTTGGTGGTCGTGTACACCTGTGCGAAGTCGAAGCCCGCACCCTGCCACACGGTGAGCCGGCGCCCGTCGGGCGCGGTGAGGGAGTGGCGCACGAGCCCGTCGGGGTCGCGGTCCAGGTCGGTGAAGCCGGTGTCGAGGGTGATGTCTCCGAGGCGCACGCCGTCGCGGAGTGCGGCGTCGGCGTCGCGCGTGCCGATGGGGAGCATCCGATCATCGGTGTCGAAGGCGGTGTGCGCGGGCACGGTCAGGACCAGCTCGTGCGGGTCGACGTCGCCGATGGTGACGAACGGGTGCGTGCCGAGCGCGACCGGGGCGGCGGTGTCGGAACGGTTCGTCAGGGAGTGGCTCACGTCGATGCCGTCGGTGCGCAGCACGTAGGTCACGCTCGTCTCGACGAGATACGGGTATCCGGTCTGCGGGTGGACGGTCGCGCTGAGCGTGGCGCCGGAGGCCGTCTCGGCGATGTCGTAGGCGGTGAAGCGGAGGAGCCCGTGGCTCGCGTTGCCCAGCTTCGGCTCGGTGAGCGCGAGAAGACGCTCTGTGCCCTCGTCGTCCCAGCGGCCGTCCCGGACGCGGTTCGGCCAGGGCGCGAGCACCACGCCGGAGCAGGACGGGGTCGGGACGTCGAGAGGGTACGGCGCGATGAGGTCGACGGATCCGATGCGGAGGGAGCGCAGGGAAGCGCCGACCTGAGCGATCTGCGCGCTGACGTCGCCGAGCTGAAGGTGCACCTGGGTGCCGGTGGGGGATGCGGAGGTCACTCCGCCATCGTAGGGTGCCGGGCTGCCGGGCAGTCTCCCAGGTGCGACCGGTAGACTCTCCGGGTCGGCTTCGGACACCCGCGCAGCGCGCGGACGTTTTTGTGTAAGAAGTGTGAGTCCAGGGGCCGATGGAAAGGGCGTCACCCGTCGTGGGGGCGTCGACCACCCATCACATGAATGGCCCCGGCCGCTGACTGTCCGGACCCGAACTCGATCCTCTGATCGATGCGGGGTGCTCGCGCGTGTGCGCGGCGCTGTTCTCGTGCGAGAACTCAGAAGGACACCCATGCCCAAGAACAAGAAGCCCCGCGGCGGACGCCCCTCCGCCAACTTCGAGCCGCGCTACGGCGCGAAGAAGACCTCGTTCCACGACCGGCACGCCGGCGGTCGCGATGGCGGCCGCGATTCCCGCGACGCGCGTGACGCTCGCGGCGGACGGGCGGATGCCGGCGACCGGCGCACGGCGTCGGCCGGCTTCGATCGCCGTCCCGGAAGTCGGAGCCCCGGCCACCGCGGCTACCGCGCCGCCGACGAGGGCGCCGCTCCCAAGCAGCGCTGGTCGGCGCAGGAGCGCGCCGGTCGCGATGAGGCACGCAGCATCCGCAACCGCGCCGAGTCGGGGCGGTACAACGCTCCGCACCACCGCGACGAGCGTCCCCGTTTCGACGAGCGGCCGCGTTTCGACGAGCGTTCCGAGCGTCCTCGCTACGGCGCCGACCGCCCGACCGGCGGGCGTCGCTTCGATGACCGTCCGCGGCGTGACGACCGCGGTGGCGACCGTCCTCGCTTCGACCGCGACGCCCCGCGTTCCGGTGGTCACCGCGACGATCGCGCGGGTCAGCGCTTCGGTCGTGACGACCGTCCCCGGCGCGACGACCGTGGTTTCGGCGACCGGGGCAGCCGCGGCGTCGACCGCACCGAGCGTCCTCGGTACGACGACCGCGGTGCAGAGCGTCCCCGTTTCGGCCGCGACGAGCGCCCGCAGCGCGACGACCGCGGTGTCGGCGACCGTCAGAGCCGCGGGGGCGCCGCGCGTCCCGAGCGCTCGTACGACGCCGACCGCGCCCGCCGCGCCTTCGACCGCGACCGCGCCCAGCGGTCGATCGAGGGCGGCCGCGACGAGCGGTCGCGTCCGTCGACCGGCGGCGCCTACCGCACCGAGCGTCCGCGTCGCGACGAGCGTCCGCGTCGTGACGAGCGGCCGGCTCGCGCCGAGCGTCCCAGCCGCAGCGACTGGAACGCCACGCCGAAGGCCGCGTTCGAGCCGACCGATGACGTCGTGCACGAGCGCCTCGAGGCGAAGTCCGTGGCCGCCGTCGAGGTCGACGGGGTGAGCTTCGGCGACCTCGGTCTCGGCTCGAACATCGTCGAGACCCTGGCCAACATGGGTGCGGCGTCGCCGTTCCCGATCCAGGCGGCGAGCATCCCCGCCGTTCTCGAGGGCCGTGACGTGCTCGCCCGTGGCCGCACCGGCTCGGGCAAGACGATCGCCTTCGGCGCTCCGCTCGTCGAACGTGTGCTGCGGGGCCAGG
>JAAIGE0101081934.1_pt1 | contig 11917 bp, 12 predicted proteins | sample 6487951 | NCBI WGS metagenome assembly JAAIGE01 (sample SAMN13974128, study PRJNA590717) | phyllosphere metagenome | biome: tomato field; feature: multiple bacterial spot infested tomato fields; material: tomato leaves; isolation source: leaves from tomato fields | host: Solanum lycopersicum ... | reverse complement strand
GGCGCGCTGCTGGTGGCCCTGCCGGACACCTACGGCTCGACGCAGTTCTTCCGCGACGCCCCCGAGTGGGTGGCCCGCGAGTTCGTCGGCTTCCGTCCGGACAGCAAGGAGGCCTTCGAGGGCATCCAGGAGGGCATCGACTTCTTCGCCCGCGCCGGTCAGGACGTCACCAAGAAGCTCGTGGTGCCCTCGGACGGCCTCGACGTGGACCTGATGCTGGCCATCCACGCCCGCTTCTACGGCGACGTGCAGGAGGGCTTCGACGCCCGGACGGACTTCCGGAGCGCGGCCGACTTCCTGCCGCCTACCGACGGCAGCCCGGCCAAGTGGATCCTGAACCCCAAGATCCGCATCAGCGACGGCTGGGGCAGCATGGAGGCCAACGACTTCATCGGCTGCCACCCGCGCGGCCTGGACGACCTCGAGCCGATCAGCCTCGTCTGCAAGGTGACCGAGGTGGAGGGCCACCCCGCGGTGAAGCTGTCGGACAACTGGAACAAGGCGACCGGCACGCCGGAAGAGATCGCCCACTACCGGGAGATCTTCGGCAGCGAGGGCCTGGAAGGCATTCCCGTCACCGTCTGAGGACGGGCGGAGGGGAGAGGGTGATCACCCTCTCCCCCTATCGGGTGATCACCCGGGGAGGACGGCCCCGCATTCCTCCTCGATCTGCTGCATGAAGGTGCGCAGCACCCCCGCACGCTGCTCGGCCATCCGCCGTCCGCTCTCGGTCCGCATGGTGGCGGGCAGGCGCAGCAGCTTCGTCTGGAAGTGGTCCAGCGCCCAGGCGAGTTCGTCGAGCGGCCTCCGCTCCGCCAGGGGATCCTGGGGGTCGAACAGCGGGCGCCCCATGCTGCCGCTCACCGCGAAGCACCGCGCGATGCCGATGGCGCCGAGGCTCTCGATGCGATCCGCGTCCTGCAGGGCGCGGGCTTCGGGGCTGCATGGCTCGATGCCAGCGGAGAAGCTGTGGGCCTCGATCGCGTGACAGGCCGTCCGGATGCTGGCGATGGGGAGACCCATGCCCGGCAGGATCCCGCCCGCGACCTCTGCCGCCAGGCGAGAGGCATGGCTGCGCTGCGGGCTGTTCTTGGCCACGTGAACGCAGTCGTGCAGCAGGCTGGCCGCGACCAGGGCCGGGCGGTCGTAGACGCCTTCGCCGTCCGCGATCGCGAGCGCCATCCGGAGGACACGGTCGAGATGCCCCTGGTCGTGCGCGACGTCGCCACCGGGCTGCGAAGCCATCCAGGCCAGGATCCGGGTGCGGAGAACACCCTCGGACACCCCTGGGGAGAGCGTCTCCTCTTCCCCGATCGTCGACAAGCTCATGCGCCTCTCCCCCCTGTCCGCAAGGCAGGTGCGGATCCATCGACGGCTTAGCACGACGGGGATGCGCGGCACAGCATCGATGGCATGCTGGGAAGGGAATCGAGAGGGATTGGGCATGGATTCGCACGACGGGAAGGCGGTGGGACCTGACGCATCCCCCTTCCAGTCCTATGGCGTCCTGCTGGTGCTGACGGTCCTCCCGAACGTCACCGTGCTCCCGTCGATTCCTCCGTTCCCCCTGCTCAGCGGGATCCCTGTCGCCTGGCTGTGCATCGGCATGATGCTGGGCCGACCTCCCCGCCTACCCCTCTGGATGATGCCGGGACGGTCCGTTCGGGAACGGGCAGGACGGGGACGGATCGGGCGGACGCTGTCCTGGCTCGACCACCGGATGTCACGCCAGGGAGGGGACATCGCGCCCGCCCTTCTCGGCTCTGGCGCCATGCGCTTCCACGGGATCTGCGCGCTGATCGCGGACATCGCGCTCTGCGCGCCGATCCCGCCCGTGAACGTGCTGGGCGCGGTCGCCCTGCTGCTGCTCGCGGTCGGCCTGGCCAGGCGGGACGGGCGCATCGTCGTCGCGGGATCGATCCTCTGCATCGCTGCCGCCGCCGTGGTGTCGCTCGCCATGTGGGCCGTGGTGCATGCGCTGAACTGCGGGGCACTGTCGTCGATCGATTGCGTCCTGTCCGGCGAGAGGGGATGATTCAGGTCACCGCCCCTAGGAGAGCGCCTTGACCTCCGTGATCCCCCTCGCCTTCATCCTTCTCACCGTGCTCGCCCTGCGCCGCACCGGCATGCGCAGGCAGGCGCCCCTGGTCGTGGCCTGGATCGGGGCGATGGTCGCCCTCGCGGTGCTTCCTGCCCTGCATGGCGCGCTCGCCACCATCGCGGGCCAGCAGAACGACCACACGGGCCTCGTGCGCTTCCTCGGCTTCCTCGTGCTGCTGATCATCGTCAGCCTGCTGTCCGTGGCATGGGACGAGCGGCGCAAGGCACGCGAGCTGCGCGGCCCCTCCCCCGCACCGGAGACGTCCGGCACCGTCTAGCCTGCCCTGCCCGGGTCCTCAGCCCGGAGCGATCTCCGCGGGCCGCATCGAGATCCCGGTCGCGGCACGGGCCATCATGGCCATGCGGAGCGCGTCCGGCGCGGCCCGGTGAGGCGCGGGATAGGCCGCGGCGACCCGTTCCATCACCGCCGAGGCCTCGGCCTGGGCGAGGTTCCGGTTGGTGAACAGCCCCCGCATGAGCTGGCCCCAGTCGAGCACCTCGAAGGGCCGCTCTCGGCCGACGGCCCGGTAGAGGCGCGCCGCCCACATGGCCTCGAAGGCCGGGTTGTCGGAGAGGACGTGGGTGCCGGGCAGGACGATCCGGTCAAGCCACGCCACCACCTGCTCCACGGCCGGGGCAGCGAGAATCTCCGCCTGCGGTATGCGGTGGATCAGGGCGGCCTGGGGATCCCACTGGGCGTGCAGCAGCCAGTCCTCCGTGGGGCGCACCAGCATGGACTCGGTGCGACCGTCCGCCCGGGACAGGGCGATCTCCACGGGCACGCTGCGCGGACCGAGGCCGGACGCCTCGCAGTCCATGAACAGGGCACCGGGCAGGGGGTCGTCCCGGAACAGCGCGGGCGTCGCGAGGGGCTCGCCGGAGACGGCGGGAACGGTCGCCTTGGTCGTGGCCGCCCTGCGGCGGAAGATCGACATCAGAAGCGGTATCCCAGGCCCAGGGTGGCGGTGCCGCGGCTGCCGGGTCCGCGCCCCTGGTGGTGATGGTCGCCGCCGTCGAACCAGGTGTGGGTGTACTCGCCGCGCATGAAGACGTTGTTGGTGACCGAGGCTTCCATTCCGACGCCGAGCCTCAGGCCGTCCAGGTGCTCGCGGCCGACCAGGGGGTATGCCCCCATTCCCGGAGCATCCAGGCGCCCCCTGATCTCGGCGGCCTGGTAGCCCACCGAGCCGAACAGGACGAGGCCGGGCTTGACCATGTAGCCGATGCGCGGCGCGATCGTGAACTCGTGCCGCTCGGCGACGCCCAGACGCAGCCCGAGGCTGTCGTCGCGGGCGCGCACGCTGCCCAGCCCGAAGCCGTAGCCGCCCTCGAGACCGAGATAGATCCGGTCCACCATGACGCCGTAGCCCAGGAACAGGGTTCCACGGGGGCCGCTGAAGTCCACGTCGCCGTTGCCGAAATCCCAGGTGGAGAGGCTCGGACCTGCCGCCGCCCCGATGTAGAGACCCTCGATTCCTTCCGCCCTGACCGGTGCGGCCGTCGCGGCGAGGAACAGGATTCCAAGCGCGGCCAATAGCTTCCGGGTCATGCTTGCCTCCTGACCTTTGCCTTTTACGCACCGATCACGGTCACGCATTCGAGAGGGCATGCTACCCCTCCCTGCCCCCATGGGCAACAAATCGGCTAACAAGGCTGCCCGGCAAAGGAGGTCGAGAAGGGGATTCGGACACCCGCGAGGTGGTCCCGGGCTGCCCGGAGGGAATCGTGAAAGGTCGGGACATCGCCCGGTCCGGAGGCCACGAAGCGCCCGGCCGAGAGGAGCACCTCGCCGACCTGCGTACCGCAGGACACGATCCTTACGCTCCAGCGGGTGATGGGCACGGCGGTGTGGTCGACGGCGATGGCATGGACGTCAAGCATTCGTTTCAGCCCCGTGTTGGGCGGTCACGCTACTCCGGGCAAGGATTCGGTTCAATCGAATCCTTTTGTCGTCCGCGGCCGGGAATGCGGGCGTCCTGCAGCATGGCGTCGACCCGGGCAGGGATGGAGAAGATGAGGATCTGGTGGAGGTTTCCCTCCTCCGCCTCTCCTTCCTCGCCTGTTCCCGTGCGTCCCAGCGAGTAGCGCTCGAGGGGCACGCGAACGGCATCGATCTCGAGGATCGCGGAGCGGGACAGCTCGCGCGGCACCACGCCGTGCAATCCGAGCTCCCGTCCGTCCGGCCCGAGATAGGCGATCCGGGTTGCGTCCGGCCGGGATGTGGCCTTCATCGAGACGAAGGCGCCGTGCTCCAGCGGCTCGGCCCCGTCCACCAGCTCGTAGCGGCAGAAGCTCATCACCGTGCCCTCCACGGGGATGCGCCTGCGGTAGGGGGCCTGGAACGCGGCGAAGGGATCCCCGCCAGCCACCACGGTCGGGACCCGTCCACCCGTGGCGATCCGCCGTGCCCCGGCCGCCGTCAGCAGGGCATCCATGATCCGCTTGGGGCCATGCACCCAGACGCTCGTTCCCCGGCCGAGGGTCTGCATCACCATCCGCTCGATGTCGTCGCCATCCATCTCGTCCAGGTCGCGGATCACAGCCCCAGCGGCGGTCCGGAACCCGTAGCGGACCGAGAATCCCGCCCCTTCCTGCCGGACCACGACGGCCATGCCGTCCTGCGTGGCGGCAGCGGCCGCGGTGCAGGAGGCCTCGTCAGGGCAGGCAGTGAGGACAGGCGTCACGGTCAGCGCGCCACGTTCTGGAGGGCGTGCCGCACGAGGCCCTCGATCTGCGGACCGGCTCCCGCCTCGACGGCGGCGGTCACCAGGCGGGCGGCCTCGCGCGGGTTGTAGCCTAGGCGCTCGAGAGCCGAGCGGGCATCGTCCTCCTCGCTGGAACCGGCATGCTGCCCGGCCGTGGCGCCACCCGGCTCGAAGCCCACGAACTTGGAGGAGACCTCGGAGCAGATCCGCGCGGCCAGCTTCGGGCCGACACCGTCCGCGGCCGTCAGCGCCTTGGCGTTCCCCGCGCCGATCGCGCGCTCGAGCACGCCCCCGGGCATGGTGCCGAGCAAGGACAGGGCAGCCTTGGGGCCGACACCCTGGACGCTGTTGAGGATGAGGAAGGTGTCCTTCTCGTCCGTGGTCAGGAAGCCGTACAGGGCGAAGGCATCCTCCCGCATCACGGTGTGGACGTGCAGCTCCACCGCGCTTCCCTTGCCGCCCACGGCGTCCAGCGTGCTCGAGGAGGCGCCTACGAGGTATCCGACCCCGTTGACGTCGACCACGAGGCTGCCAGCGGTGCGGGCCAGGACCACCCCGCGCAGGTAGGCGATCATGCGCCGGTGTCCGGGCCGCGGCGGACGGTGAGGTCGAACTGCAGCATCGCGGCGGCGGCGCCGAGCAGGGCGACGATCCGGGTGTCGGAGGGATTGACCGCGATCAGCTCGTCCACGCGCAGCACGACCGCGAGTTCCTCGGGGGGAAGGGTCGCGCGGCCGAGGGCGTCGCCGAGGCTGCTGGCCTGGGACAGCATCTCCATCGCCTTGACCACGGGCGGCGCGTCGTAGCCCGGGCGGTCCTTGACGGTCCATGCCGCCACGACGGAAGCCGCGGCCTCCCGCACGCTCATGTCCGACCCGACGAGCACGGAAAGGGCCTGGTAGGCCCGTGCCCGGTCGATCTCCTTCACGTGCGGCGCGAGCAGGTTGGCGTGGATCGATGTCTCGTGCGACGCGTCAGGCATGGATCACCTCCAGATCTGCAGGGTACATCGCGGAAGGTGCCAATCCTGTCAACACAGACCGCGTTCAGCGACGCGGCGACGGAGTCCTTGCCGCGTCCAGCATGACCAGCATGGTGGCCACGTCGCCCTGGAGTCTATTCAGTTCGCTGCCAGCGCTGTCCTGCACCACGCCGACGTACTCGCGGGCGAGGGCCACGGAACGGCCGTTGGCACAGGCGACAGTCATGGTGAATCCATCGCCCTCGTGCCTCAGGCAGAGGACGCCCGTCGCCGTGGACGGGTCGAAGCCCGCCTCGCGCAGGGCACGCATGCCGTTCGGCGCGCCTCCCGCCGCGGGACGCGGGGCGGATGCCGCGGGTTCGGCGCGCCTGCGGACCGGACCGACGTCGACGGCGACGTGGCTCAGGTCGGGCTGCGGCCGGATGACGAGGTGCCGTGCGTCGTCCCGTGCCAGGGCGCGCAGCTGGCCGAGCGGCGTGGGATCCTCGTAGAAGCCGCGGCCACCCGGCCAGGACAGGATCACCCCCGAACGCTGGTCTCCCAGCATCAGGAAGGTGCGGTCCTCGCTGAAGGCGGCGCGCGCCTCGAAGGGAAGACCGGGCACCTCGGGAAGACCCATGGCCGCGTTTCGGAGAGGGATGCCGCGCAGGGCGAGGCGCGCCAGCGCGGCGGCCGCGGGGGCGTTCGCCGGGGGCTTGGCGACCAGGGTCGGCTCGGCGGTGGCCTCCCTGCAGGGCATGGCGGCCAGGGCGGTAGCCACGAAGGCGCGCAGGCGCTGCAGATGGTCGGGGGGCAGGTTCAGGCAACCCGCCTTGGACAGGTCGCCCCAGACCAGCGGGATCTCTTCGCCCGGGGTTCCGTAGACCAGGGCATCCGCATCGCCCACGTTCGCCGTCAGCTCGTTCGCCTTTGCCACGCCAGCATCCTCCGAGATCGCCCGACCGTGCTCCGAATCCAGGCTGGGCACAACCTATCGAATCCACGGAGGGCGAATCCTGTAGGATTCGCGACCCGAAAGCGATTCCCATCGGTGGCATCCCAGGGCAGAATTCGGGGAACCCAAGGACAGCAGATGCAGATCCCCACCCTTTCCGGCCAGGCGCGCGCGCCGCGTTCCGCGCCTTCTCCCGCCGTGCGCGCGCCCCGCACCGTGGTGGCGTCCGAGCCGAGGATGCCGACGGTCTACCCCGAGGACGGTGGCGGCTGGTGGCTGGCCCGGCTGCCGGGACGGGTGCTCACCTTCCTCGGCCTGGTGACGGTTCCCGTGCGCGCGCTGGCCATGCTGCTCGACATGGCCGTGTCGCTCTGCATCCTCGCCCTGGTCGGCACGGGCTGGGCCTGGTGGACGGGCCGGATCACCGACGACCAGGTGGCCGAGGTGATGGGCGTCCTCGGCGAGCGGATGCTGGCCATCCTGAGCAAGAGCGGCGTGCTCTAGACATGCGGGGCGGGAGCGGCGCAGGGCGCGTCGACGGGAGACTCCTGGCCGCGCTCGGAACCGCCTGCATCGTACTGGCGATCTTCGGCCCTCCCGACTGGCCCTCGTTGCCCCGGTGGGAGGACGGCGTCCGCTCATTCGCCAACCATTCCGGGTTCAATCCGCTCTCCGTCTACCTGCACTTCGCGGTCCGGCTCCTGCTCTGCACTGTCGGCACCACGCTGATCGTGCTGGCCCTGCGCGGCCGGACGCCGGGATCGCCGGGCCTGGCCTCCCGTGCCACTGCCCTGCCGGGACGCCACCCTGGCCTGACGGGAGGCCTGCTGTTCGCCATGGGGATGGCGACGCTCGGCCTGAGCAGTCCGGGGCAGCCCCTGTGGGACATGTTCCACGAGGGCGAGTGGCTGGAACTCATCCCCACCATCAAGGCCCACCCGGACGACTGGTATCTGCGGGTCTTCATGATCCACGGCTACGGGGTCGATGCCCTGCCTGCCTGGATCTCCGCCCGCTTCTGGCCGGAGGGCCATCAGGTAGCCGGAGCGCGCTCGGTCCGTCTCCTCGTCTACATCCCGACCATGGTCGCGCTCTGGCTGGTTCTGCGCGAGGCGGTGCGCCATCGATCCTCGGAGGTCTCGGGGGCGCTGGTCCTTCTCGGGGCAGGGCTGGTGGTGGCGAGCTGGGACCTGCTGTGGACCTGGGGCGGAGACACCTTCGTCAACCTGCCGCTCCGGCGCACCGTGCTGTTCTTCCAGATCGCCCTCGCGCTGCTGGTGCTGCCGCCGATGGGACTGCGGCGGGGGTTACGCTGGGCGGCCTTCGCCGCCGCGGGCGCGCTCGTCGGCATCTCGCCCGCCTGGAACATCGGCGACAGCCCGACCGGCCTGGTCGCCGTGGCGGCCGCCTTGGGGATCACCGCCGTCCTCCGGCCGCGCGAGGCGGCGGGCAACGGGGCCGCGGCGCTCGCTGGTGGGGCGGCTTCGGCCGGGGCGCTGCATCTGGCCATGCCAGGTGTCTGGGCCGCCATCGCCGAGATGCTGGCATACTGGTCGCTGTACGGGCGCAGCATCTGGATGCATGCCCCGATCGACTACCTGCTGTCCGGCCACGCGGTGTGGGTCACCCTGATCGGGCATGCCCTGCTGATCACCCTGGTCCTGCTCCGCCTCCATCGGGTGGGTCTCCGTGCGCTGCTCCACCGGGACTCCCGCACGGTGCTGCTGCTCCTGGTCAGCCTGGCGTCCGCCCGCTCGGGCCTCGACATCGGCATGCCGCGCGGGTTCTCGGCCATGAACCTGTTCCTCGTGCTGGCCGGGCTGTCGGCGGTGGCGGCCCATCCTGGCGCGGTGTCGCGCTGGATCGGACAGGCAGTGCCCTCCCTCCGCCGGGGCACGAACCATCGCCTGGCGTCCCTGGCACTGGTGTCGGCCCTGCTCGGCTGCGGTGCCCTGGTGCGCGCCAGTCCCTGGACGATCCCGCCGGGAATGACCGGGGTGGTCGCGGCGACCCTGCGGCCGCCCGCCGACGCGTCCCTGCTGGACGAGAAGCGCTCCGCCATGCGCACGGCCCTCCTGACACTGACCGCGGGCGAGCGCTGCACCGTGCTCGTGGCCCCGCAGTCGGCCTGGTACCACCTGCTCGGGGTGCCATCATGCTCGCGATGGCACACGGCGTTGCAGGCCAGCGCCCCGGCCGCGCAGGCGGAACTCCTGGAGACGATCGTACGGGAGCGGCCCGGCTTCGTGTTCACCGAGGTCGACGATCACCTCGACGGCCCTGCCGACCTGTCGCCCCGCGACAGGCTGCCGATCCTCTTCGCGGGGCTACGCGACCGCTACGAACCCATGGAGGCGATCGGCAGCCTGCGCCCCTGGCGGCTGCTCCCCGCCCGCTGAGGCCAGGAAGCGGTGCCGCGGACCAGGCGGCAAGGTCCGGGCAGGAGGTCCTCCTGGGCGAAGAGGATCTCCCGATCCCGGGGTCGGCCTCCCGGGTCCTCAAGGTATCGGGTGATCAGGGTCCGGGAACGAGGGTGACGTCGAACAGGCCGACCGACGGCACGGTCCGGGCGATGTCGCCCTCTCCGTCCTGCTGGACGGCCACCATGCGGAAGTCCCGCCACACCACCACCACCCTTCCCCGGTCGGCGATCCGGAGCCGATCGCCCACGTTGAGCCGGAGCGTGCTGTAGGGGTTCGTCGCGGAGAGGACGATGACCTCGCGGCCGTCCTTGCCCTCCCAGCTCGACAGGCCACGGGAGCGGCGGGCCTGGAAGCCCGTCGGTTCCATCTCGCCAGGCATCAGGGTGTCGCGCATCGAACGCACCATGGAGACCCGGCAGTCCGACACCCGGATGGAGGACCGGTCGATGGGATGGGAGCGGAGCACGAGGTCCGAGGTCTCGCCCGGGCGGAGCTGCACAGGCATCGCGGTGCGACCCGTCCCCAGGCGGAGCGTCCAGGCCCAGCGCGCGTTCTGGATGGGCAGGCCCTCGACCCCGGGCCGCGGCAGCCAGGCGGTATCCACGATCTCGAGCACGGCGGCCTTGCCGACCACAGGCTGCCAGGTCGGCTCGAACTCGGCGGCCACATCGGCCTGGACGTCGGCCCACCATGCTTCGCCCATGCCGGGAGGCGCTGGGATCCTGAGATGGACGGCACCACCCTCGCCCCGCTCGACCCGGCAGACCGGCGCCTCGGGGGGCATGACCACGGGCGCGGGGGTATGGGTCCAGACCTGGGACCATTCCGTCCGGTCCGTCGGGGTCCACCGGGCGAACAGTTCCCGGTAGAGCGGCCAGGTCATGCGGATGTTCCAGATGCCCCAGGAGACGCGGTCGTGGTCGAGCGTCTCCACGGCGGCGACGGAACGGTCCAGGACGGGCGCCATGAAGCGGGCCTGGGCCTCGGGGCTGAGGGCATGGATCACGTAGTCCGGTCCGGGCTGTCGGCTCGAGGACAGCAGGGCGAGCACGCTGCCGTAGAGCGAACGGAGCCGCTCTCCCGGCGCCCTGTCCTGGCGGTCCCACTCGGCACCCAGCCGACGTCCGAGATCCGCGGCCCGGGCGACCTCGGGCCAGTGCTTGCCGCCCATCTCGGGGATCACGGAGGCGGTGGCGTCGCGATGCAGGCCCTGCACCTCGGGATCCCGGGGCAAGGTCGGCGGCATCGCGAACAGCATGGTGACGGCAAAGGCGGCGGCGCAGACCCCGGCGAAGTGGCGAGGCACCTCAGTGCGCCGCAGTCGCCGCCAGACGGCACCGCCGAGGAAGCCCATGACCACCAGGACGCCCGGCACCACCGTGCGCCACATGGGCAGCGCGTAGCGGACGTCGTAGGTGCCTGCCAGGCAGCTGAGGACGAAGCCGCCGCCCGAGGCGAGCAGCAGGGTCAGCAGGGCCGCCATCCTGCGCCTCGGCATGGGGGCCGTGCCATTCTGCCGGAGCAGCAGGATCGCGAGGACACCCGCGCTGGCAAGGGCGGTCACCAGGGGCACGTCCCACCAGGGCAGGTCGAGCAGCGAGAAGGCCTTCTTGCCCGGGTCGGGATTGAAGTACCAGCCCTGCATCGCCGACGGCTCGAGGATGGCGGTGCGCAGCCAGTCCAGGGGATGGCCCCAGGAGACGATGGTGGCGGCCAGGACGAGGGTCAGGAGGGCCGTGCCTGCGAGCAGGAGCGCGTACCGGATCGAGGGCCGTGCCACCACCATCGCCAGGAACAGCGCCGCGGCGGACGGGATCCCGTAGTCGGCGCTCCACACCACGAGAAGGCCCGCGCCGATGCCGGGCATGGTCTTCCAGGCACTCGAGGCCCCGTCGCGCATCGCCATCCATGCCAGGGCGGCCGCGATGAAGGGGGCGAAACTGCGGATGCTGAGCGCGCTGTTGTTGCCCGGCGCCAGGACCTCGAAGGAGAAGACGAAGGCGAGGGCCATGAAGGCGGTGGTGGGCCAGCGTATCCCGGGGATCCGGGCCGCGGCCACGACGCTCAGCCCGAGCAGCCCGAAGCCCAGCAGGTCATGGGCCGTGGACGAGGCCTGGAAGTCGGAGCCGAGCAGCTTGAAGAGAGGCCAGGCCAGATAGAGCTGGGCCGCCCCGAGATAGACGGGGAAGTCCCGGAACGGGATCTCGCCGCCGTCCATCCTGTGCAGGGGCCAGAAGTTCTGGAAGTGCCCGTTGTACGGCGTGAAGCTCACCCCCTGCCAGGCCGCGATCCCCGCGTTCAGCGCGTACGCGAGGATCAGCAGGGCCGCGATGCCCCAGGGGCGGCACAGGGAGCGGAGACGGGATCGGCTCGGGGTCATCGGGGGCATCGGGTCTCGCGGTTGCCCCGTCGGCGCGGCGGGGAAGAGGAAGGTTCGCGACCGACAGGGGGATCACCCAGAGGAATCGTCCGCACGGGAATCCTCAGGCGGCACCCCCCGATCGTCAATGGATTCGCCGCCGCCCGGATCCGTCAGGGCATCGTCATGATGCGGATGATGGTCGGCCCGAGCACGATCATGAACAGCGTGGGCAGGATGAAGATCATCATCGGCACCGTCATCTTGGGACCGAGCGACGCCGCCGCCTTCTCCACCGAGTTCATGCGCGCCTGGCGGCTGCCCTCCACGAGCTGGTGGAGGCCCTTGGCGACGGGGGTGCCGAAGCGGAAGGCCTGCCCCACCACCGTGCTGAACCCGCTGAACTCGGCGATG
>JAAIGE0100482255.1_pt1 | contig 11919 bp, 12 predicted proteins | sample 6487951 | NCBI WGS metagenome assembly JAAIGE01 (sample SAMN13974128, study PRJNA590717) | phyllosphere metagenome | biome: tomato field; feature: multiple bacterial spot infested tomato fields; material: tomato leaves; isolation source: leaves from tomato fields | host: Solanum lycopersicum ... | reverse complement strand
CTACGGATCGTTTCCAGAGCGAAGGTCCGAACGGTGGACGCCCGCTGCTGTACTTCCTGCCAGGAAGAAGCAGTAGTAAAAAAGTCCTTGGCCTGGCTTTCAGATGGCCAGACGGCCAGAAAGGCGTACCGCGAAAAGTCGGGTTTGAGACTGAAGACTTTCCCCTGTCCGGTACCCATCCATTTGAAGAACGTGAGTTCGGGCAATTGCCGTAGTTTGCGGGGCATGAGTCCCATCTGCTGAATGGCCCACCAGCGATGCTTCGGCGGGTAAGTCATGACGCAAAGAGTAATATACATGGCAAGGGTGCTTTCTTCAAGAACTCGCAGCAGGCCCAGGTGTTTTGAATGGTCGGAGAATTTTTACGGCTCGCGAGCAAAAAAATACCCCGCATTGCATACGGGGCTATTGACATTGAACCCCCTTCGGGGTTGGGGTGTCTGGTTGAAGAAAGGAGATACTAGTGTAGATTTGGGAACCTGCACCTACCACTCGATAGGCTGCCAGAGCATTGCTGCGTTGCCCCGCATTACATACGGGGCTATTCATATTGAACCCCTCTGGGGTTAAGGTGTCTGGTTGAAGGGGCAGGAACTAGTACAGGTTTCCAAACCTGTCAGTGGAGTTATGTCCTGGCGTTAGCGTATTTAATTAGTGCAAAGCATGGCTCGAAAGGAACCAGTAGGCTCGTATTCCCCCTATTCAAACACTTTCAAAAACGTCACAATAAACGGAGCGGACAGTAACAGACCGTCGAACCGATCCAGAAAGCCCCCGTGACCGGGAATGACCGAACCTGAATCTTTAATCTGAATGCTTCGCTTGAAAAGGGATTCGACCAGATCGCCGTAGGTACCCGCCACCACGATTACACCCGCAATCCAGTACCATTGCCAGGGGTTGAGGTCGGTATAGGTTTGTGAAAGGATGAATGCGACCAGCATGGCCGTAATCGCTCCCCCCAGACTACCCTCCCAGGATTTTTTGGGTGATACGCGTTCAAAAAGCTTGGTACGGCCGAATTTGGTTCCGGCGAAATACGCTCCTGAATCACTGGCCCAGAGTAAAAACAGACACCCCAGTACCCGCTCATAACTGTACACTCCCCCTAGCAGAGCAATCACGGTAATCAAAGCAAAAGGCAGGGCTACGTAGATGATACCCAGAAAGGTATACGCAATGTTGGTAAAGGGCTTTGCCTCGTTTTTCTTATACAGCTTGATGAAGAAGATGAGCGTAAAGAGCGGAGAAAGCAGAAAGTACAGCTCAAAATCCAGGTAATGTTTTTCGATCAGAAACGTCAGGATATTCATGAATACCCCCACCCCGGTTCCGTAGTACTTGAGCGGGGTAATGTCATCGAGGCCAACGAGTCGGTAAAATTCCAGCTGACTCAAACCGCCGATGGTCGCAAACAAAACCAGATAGGTCCATTCGCTCCAGTACAGACAAAAAATCATCAAAGCCGCTCCAATGACTGCTGCAATGACCCGTTGTCCTAAATTTGAATAACTACTCAGCCTGGTCTGTATTCTTTTCCTCATGTTGAATGATAAATTCGGCAAAAGCCGCGTCTTTAACCGGAACGTGCAATTCGCAGTGTCCAAACAGATACGAGCGATCCTGTTTGCTCAGTACAACCCCCTCAATTTGGTATTCATCCAATAGCCAACCTTTGACGAGTTCCACTCGCCAGGGCATATAGGACTCGTATATCTTAACCCAGCCTTCCACGATTCCTTGGTTTATAACGGTTGTTAACGCTGATTTTCGAAAGTTGTTTCGGTTAGGGTTTCGCAGAAATCAGCCAACGCTCCTCTTGTTGACGGCGACCGTTGTGTTTCTATTCTGGCAAAAATACTACAGCTTTCAGGGCTTCCCGGTTTTGAACGCAATTTGTTTGAATAAATTACGACTGCGGTATCGCCCCCTGACTGCGTTGGTAGATCAGCCGCAGTACCCCGATCGTCAGTACAGCCGACACCAGTGCGTAGGGCAAGGGCATGGCTTCGTTGCTTTCCACGTCCAGCTCGGTGATCTGCCGATGCCGCAGGTAAATCATCACGACGACAAAACCATTATTGACAAAGTGGGCGAAAATGGGTACCCAGAGGTTTCGCGTCCAGACGTACAGGTAGCCAAATAAAGCTCCCAGAATCATGCGGGGGAAAAAGCCCATAAATTGCACGTGGTACGCACTGAAAATAGCCGCCGACAACCATACTGCCACGTGTGGACTTCCCCACCAGCGTTCGAACAACCGTTGCAGCGTGGCCCGAAACAGTAACTCTTCTCCCAAGGCTGGAATCAGGCCAATGACCAGTAAACCGAGCATAAAATGGCCGAAGCTAGGAAACTGTGTCAGGAATTTTGTCAGGGTTTCCAGTTGTTTTTCGCTATCTACCATCCACTGCGGCAAGGGTAAAAGCTGGTTCCATTCAAAAATCAGACTATTCAAAGGAATGTATCCAATGACGAGTACTAGGATCATGGCCCAGATCAGCGGATCGGTCGAACCTTTTTCTACGAAAACGATGTTGCGTTTTTCAGTCAGGTACCAAAACAGATACGCCGTAAGGATAAAACTGAAAACGGACGTGATGGCCTGCATCAGCATCGTGGCCAGCCAGCTGTGGGGATAATCCTGCGGATGAGCGATAAAATCGGCAGCCCCGGCAGCAAAGTCTGCCCCCGTCAGGAATTTGACCAGGGGATAAACAATCGCTATCTGGGCGATACTGCCTAAAACGACCATCAGGCCGAAAAGGATTAGCAAACTCGCAAAGGGAGAAAATCGTCGGGTGGGAAGATCAGGCGTTTCGATCATTTCGATGTAATTTTGTATGCTTCAGTGATTCGTACTGAATTGAATCGTTTACTAAACAGGTTTTTTAGAGTGGTTGGTTGTAAAGGTAACGCAGGTTCGGCGGTAAGGCTGGTTATCATACCTGGTCCAGACACAATCGTACCACTGCTTTTAAGATAGATATTCCCCAACGTTTACTTCGTCACAGTCGAATGGTTAAGATTAAAGATATTGAACTAGGTGATTTTCCGTTGTTACTGGCTCCCATGGAAGACGTCAGTGATCCTCCCTTTCGGGCAGTTTGTAAGGCCGGTGGAGCGGACTTGATGTATACGGAATTCGTATCCAGTGAAGGCCTGATTCGTGACGCCGTCAAGAGTCGGCAGAAACTTGACATTTTTGAGTACGAACGGCCCATCGGTATTCAGCTCTTCGGTTCGGACATCGAAACGATGGCGGAGTGTACGAAAATCGCTACGGCCGTTTCGCCCGATCTGATCGACATCAATTATGGCTGTCCAGTGAAACAGGTGGCTTGCCGGGGTGCCGGTGCTGCCTTGTTGCAGGACATTCCTAAAATGGTCGCCATGACCGAAGCCGTGGTTAAAGCCACGCACTTACCCGTGACGGTAAAAACTCGTCTGGGCTGGGACGACTCCACCAAGAATATCGAAGACGTAGCCGAACGCCTGCAGGACATCGGCATTCAGGCCCTGACGGTCCACGGACGTACCCGCGTGCAAATGTACAAGGGAGAAGCGGATTGGACACTGATTGGGCGAATCAAAGAAAATTCCCGCATCCGGATTCCGATTTTCGGGAACGGCGATATTACTACGCCCGAAAAGGCTTTGGAGTACCGGAATCGCTACGGCGTTGACGGTATTATGATTGGCCGGGCCAGCATCGGTTATCCCTGGATTTTCAATGAAATCAAACATTTCCTGAAGACAGGTACGTTCCTAACACCCCCAACCATTGCGGACCGTGTGGCCGTATGTCGGCAACACCTGGAATTTTCCATTCGCTGGAAAGGTGAAAAGCTGGGTGTTCTGGAAATGCGGCGGCACTACGCCAGTTATTTCAAAGGTATGGATGGAGCCAAATCCTTCCGGAACCGACTGGTACAGGCCGATACATTTGCGGAAGTCGAAGAAATTCTTCAGGAAATCAGTGCCACGTATATCCTGGAGGCTAGTTATTAATTGATAGTTGTTAGTTAGTAGTTGTTGGTTGTTAGGCATTTGGGAGGATTGGTAGGGTTGGATTTACTAGTAACCATGAACTACTAACTAGCAACCGCTGCTTTTCTGGTTGGCGTTTATGTCAGGTTGTTTAGGGTTGGATTCATAAGAAGTCAATCACTAAGAACCAGCAACTGACAACCATCCCTTTCTTCCCCCATTTATGAATCAGAAATCTACTCCAGCCATGGCCTGGATCATCCTGATGGGACTTGCTCTTACCTGGGGCAGTTCCTTCATTTTGATGAAACAGGCCTTGCATACATTTTCCGGTGTACAGATTGCTTCGTTTCGTCTGCTAGCGGCCGGGGCTTTTTTTGTACCCATTCTGCTCTCGCAGATTAATAACCTGCCCACACTTCGTCAGTGGTTCTGGGGATTTGTTTGCGGGATGGTGGGCAGCTTTTTACCAGCCTACCTGTTTTCCTACGCAGTCATGCACATGAACAGCTCGCTGGTCGGTATTCTGAATGCCTTTACGCCGTTGTTTGTCCTGATCATTGGGGTGCTCTTTTTTAAGCAGAAAATCAATAAACGGCAATTGATTGGCCTGGCTTTAGGGCTCATGGGCTGTATTCTCATTACACTCAGTGGTACTCAGGGAAGTCTTTCGTTTAACTCGTACTCCCTGCTGGTTATATTGGCCACGATTCTGTACGGCATCAATCCCCATTTACTAAAAACGCATCTTTCGGGCGTGAAACCCTTCATTCTGACGGGACTCACCTTCGTTACCATCGCTCCGATTGCCATGGCCTTTCTGCTACAAACCGACTTTGTAGCCCGCTTTAGTATGGAAGGAGCGGGTTGGTCGTTTGCCGCGGCGGTAACACTGGGTCTGGTAGGTTCGGGGATTGCCATGATTTTCTACAACCAGTTGTTACAGATGACCGGACCCGTATTTGTCAGTTCCGTTACCTACCTGATTCCCATCATTGCTGTGGCCTGGGGTGTCCTCGACCATGAACAGGTACAGTTTCAGCATTTCATTGGCATGGGGATTATTCTGATTGGGGTATATCTGGTTAATGCTACGACTAAGCCGAAGGAGGTTGATAGTTGATAGCGGCCGCCGCTGCGGTTGATAGTTTTACAAATTATATTTCTTTTCAACAAATCAACTTCTTCTTTTTCAGGATGTCCATGAGTGGTAAGTACATTGAACCCCGTATGAAATGCGGGGAAAGTTTTTTAGGTAGCATCGTAGCTACTTAAGACACCTCTTCCAAATATTTCCTTTTACAATACACTGTGCTCAGGCTAAAATAAAGTCAGTTTCTTACCCTTCACCTCGACAAATTTCTGTTCGGAAAGGCCTGATAACCAATATAAAATCCGTTCCGTCTTTCGGTTTTCCTCAAAGAAAAATCTTCGGGCAGTTGCCATTCTCCTAGCCGTCGCCTTAACTTAGCGACCCAAAAACTGCCTATATGGAAACGCCGAAGTACAAGCGAATTTTACTGAAACTAAGTGGAGAGGCTCTCAGCGGGGAAAAGAAATCGGATAAAATCATCGATTCTGCCATTCTCGAACAGTATGCCAAAGAAGTAAAACGCGTTGCAGATCTCGGTGTTCAGGTAGCGATCGTGGTAGGAGGCGGAAATATTTTCCGGGGGAAAGAACTCGAAGCAACCGGTCTGGATCGGGTACAGGGCGATTACATGGGCATGCTCGCCACCGTAATCAACGGGATGGCTGTTCAGGCAGCCCTCGAAAAAGAAGGGCTCTTTACGCGATTGATGTCAGCGGTGAAAATGGAGCAAATCTGCGAACCGCTTATTCGCCGTCGGGCGATGCGTCACCTGGAGAAAGGCCGGATCGTTATTTTTGGTGCGGGTACCGGTAACCCTTACTTTACGACCGACTCAGCGGCCAGCCTCAGGGCGATTGAAACCAAAGCCGATGTCGTTCTGAAAGGTACTCGCGTGGATGGCGTCTATACGGCAGATCCCGAAAAAGATCCAACAGCAACCCGGTACACCAGTGTTTCCTTCGACGAAGTCATCGCCAAAGATCTCAAAGTGATGGATCTGGCGGCTTTTGCTCTTTGCCGGGAAAACAAATTACCGATCGTTGTATTCGACATGAACAAGCCCGGAAACCTGCTAAACCTGGTGATGGGTCACGAAGTGGGTACACTTATTTCCTAATGAATCGGTAAGTTATCAGGTTTGATCCCGTTTGAAATCGTTTGATTCCCGATCGGCTCGATCCAACGTTTCAATCCTTTCAAACCATTCAAACCACATTAAACTTCACACTTATTATCTCCGCAATGGACGAAATAGAGTTTTATCTCGAAGCTGCGAAAGAAACAATGGAAGGAGCTATCAAGCACCTGAACATTGAATTAAGTAAAATCCGGGCTGGAAAAGCATCGCCTGCCATGCTCGAAGGTGTCATGGTCGAATACTACGGCGTGCCGAGTCCGCTACAAAACGTAGCCTCGATCACGACGCCCGACGCCCGTACCATTAGCGTAAAGCCTTTCGAAAGGAAGATGGTAAACGATATCGACCGGGCCATTCGCAATTCAAACCTCGGTTTTTCGCCGGCGAATGACGGTGAAGTACTTCGCATCAGCATTCCTCCTCTAACGGAAGAACGCCGCCGTGACCTGGTGAAACGTGTAAAAGCAGAAATCGAAACGGCTAAAATCAATATTCGAAACGCCCGTCAGGATGCCAACAACAGCATCAAAAAACTGACGAAAGAAGGCGTCTCCGAAGATGAAGTAAAACAGGGTGAAGAACGCGTTCAGAAACTGACGGATCAGTACATTATAAAAATTGATCAGGTCTTTACCGCGAAGGAAACTGACATCATGTCCGTTTAAGCTTCATTTTACCGCATTTATCAAAAGTCCTGCCCGAACCGGCGGGACTTTTTGTTTATTCGCCCACCCTCCCAACCTATTACGTCCCTAAAGGCTCTATTGCAGTAAAGCAACTCAGCCGCCCGTTTCATTCCATTCCCTCATGTTAACTGAAACCTAACGTACTGTTAAAACTAAGTTAATATTTATTTGGCTGGGTGAGGACAATTATGTGCGGCTTCCGATTACCTTTGGACCGAAAAACGATTTTAGTCGAAATGACAGGAACGCTGGTAAAAGACGAACAGATCAAAGAAGCCATTATCCAGGCGGCACAGAAAATCTTTCAGCAGTACGGGTTAACCAAAACCACGATGGAAGATATCGCCAAAGCGATGGGTAAGGGTAAAAGTACGCTCTATTACTACTTTTCCAGCAAAGAGGATATTTTCGTCTCAGTCATTAATAAAGAAATCAACGAAGTTTTTGATTCGATGGTGGCGGCCTGCCAGCAACAGCAATCGGCTCGTACCAAAATCGAAGTAGTCATTAAGACCAAGGTAAAAGCTTTACATAACAAACTGAATCTGTACCGGATCCTTTCGACGGAATTACCGTGCAGTCGCGACATGATGGAATCCTGCCGGATTCAGTTTAGCCAACGGGAAATCGATCTGTTTGTAGAAATATTACAATTCGGCGTCGATCATCAGGAATTTAATGAATCGATCCAGTCGAATCTTCCTTTTCTGGCTTACGTGGTAGTTTCCGCTTTCCGTGGTTTAGAATTTGATTTGTTTTTTTCCGATACCGACCTGGATGCCAAAATTGATTTACTATTAACGATCCTGGTGAAAGGCCTGCAATAACCCCCGAAATCCTTTTTAACGTAACCCCACGCGTATTACTCAGTTATACATACCCGCTAGAATCCCGCTGTTTTGTTCGTTCGCTGCCCAGGGCAGTAGCGGACTAGCCCCAAAGGCCCCCTGATTCCTTTGAGATGGCAGCTGCCATTTTCGTCGAGTATTTTCCCATTAAAGACCATGAAAACATCCGTGAATCCTCTTATTTCTGCTTTGAAGAAGCTGCTGAAAAAAAGCTTCTATGTCTATTCTTCCGTTCGTCTGAATCATTCCTTCAAAAAAGACTACGGTCTGACTTACCAGGAATTGTGTGAACTCACCAACGAGCTTGAATACCTGACGGGTCAGGAGCTCTCCGAACCTTCGCTGCGTAGCATCGATACCGTAGGTGATTTGATCAATGCGTTTCGAAGTGCTCCGATCCCGCTTCCAGCGACGGCTCTTTCGGCTACTTTGCGATAATATGTTCTGGACTGGCAGCCTAGGCTGCACGGGTTTACAGCTATGAAATCGTTATCACGATCCGAATCTCTGTTACTACTCGGGCTGTTCATTTTCCTGTTTTTTTCGCTGGGAACTTCACAACTCATGTTGTATTCCCTCGACGAAGCAAAGAACGCCGAGTGTGCTCGCGAGATGTACGAACGACAGGATTGGGTCGTACCCACCTTCAACGGACAGCTTCGCACCGATAAACCGCCCCTGCACTACTGGGTGATGATGGGAAGCTACGCTCTGTTTGGCGTCAGTGAATTTTCGGCTCGACTGGGTTCCATTCTTTGCGGTATGGGTACCATTCTGCTGATTTTCGCTTTTGCCTGGCGTAACTTCAATCCCCGGGTCGCCTGGATTTCAGCGTTAGTATTACTGGCTTCCCTGCACGTTGGGGTCCAGTTTCGCATGGCCGTGCCCGATCCGTACCTGATTTTTTTCCTGACCCTGGCCTGGGTATCGTTCTACGGCTGGTACCAGCAACGGAAAAAAATGCTCAATCTGGCGATTTTCTATACGTCGCTGGGCATGGGCATACTGGCCAAAGGGCCCGTGGCTCTGGTACTCATCTTTGCGGCGATTGGCCTGTTTCTGCTTTTTCAGGGGACTTTCAGAAAAGCGTTTCAATTAGGGTTAGTACCTGGCTTAGTCTGGACGTTGATCCTGGCCCTACCCTGGTACCTGCGTGTACACGAAGCTACCTCGGGTGCCTGGACGGAAGGATTTTTTCTAAAGCACAACCTCGAACGCTTTCAAGCCCCCATGGAAGGGCACGGCGGATTTTTCCTGATTACCCCCTTATACGTATTGATTGGACTATTACCTTTTTCGATCTTTATTCCGCAGGCCTTCGTACGGGCCTGGAAACACCGTAAGGAAGTACCAGTACTGGCTTTGGGACTTAGTATCGCCATCGTTGTTATTGGATTTTTCAGCTTTTCGGGGACGAAGCTTTTTAATTATACCGTTCCGAGTTATCCCTTCGTGGCGGTACTGATTGCGGCTTTTCTGGATTCGGTACTTGATCAGGAAATGGCCTGGAAAAAGCTCCGGCCTTCGCTTATCACCTATGGTGTACTCGCTGCGTTGTTGCCGGTAGCCTTTTATCTGGGTTTACGGCTTGATCCGGTGGTGTCACACCTGGCGGGCTGGGCGATAATTTTTCTGACTTTCCCCCTCGGAGCAGCGGCGGGCTGGTGTCGGTTCCGACACGGCGAATTCAGCCGTACCATGTTGGCACTCGCCGGATCGTTTGTGGTTACTGCCGTTTTGTTTTTCCAACTGGCTTATCCCATCATCGATCGAGAAAATCCAGTCAATCAGACCATTAGTTCGATCAATCCAGAAGAAAAAGTCATTGCTTACAAGCAGTTCAATCCGGCGTATGTTTTTTACCTGAATCGTTCGGTAGACGTTGTAAATAGTCCGGAGGCTCTACAGGAAGTGCTCAGTACTGAGCCTTCGGTAATCGTAATTTCCCGGACGGAGTTTCTGCCGGAGTTGTCAACGTTTTCTGAACTACAGGAATTAGCCCGAAAGCGGGATCTTTTTGAAACACCTACGACCATTTTGTTTCGAAAAACGCCGTCCCCGTTACCCCGTTCTTTGTAAGCGTTTCCCGTATTGTTCCCATTTTTCGCCTAAAAACAAGGCTCTTTTAAAGGTTTTGTCCAATTTAGTGGCTCTAAAACGTTTATAGCCCGCCAAACAATCGTAACTTCGCAACCTTTCTGATTACCAGGCGGTAATACAGTTGCTACACATTGCCTAGAAAGAGTGATCATGAAATCCATGAAAACTATAAAACAATACCTTATCACCGGAGGGGCAGGTTTTATCGGTAGTCACCTCGCCGAACGGTTGCTTTCGCAACCCGGCGTGGCCGTTACCTGCATTGACAACTTCGATGATTTTTACCCGGTATCCCAGAAACGTGAGAATCTGAAAGGTCTGCTTGAACATCCGAACTTTCAGTTTATCGAGGCCGATATCAGTCAACAGGAGTATTTGCTCGACGTGTTGAAAGGGCAAACCTTCGAGGCCATTATTCATCTGGCGGCTAAAGCGGGCGTTCGCAAAAGTATCGAGTCTACGCGTCCGTACTACGAATCTAATGTCATGGGGACGCTTTCCCTGCTGGAAGTGGCCAGGCATTTATCCATTCAGAAGTTTGTTTTTGCCTCTTCGTCCAGCGTATACGGTCAGAATCCGAACGTCCCCTGGAAAGAATCCGATACGAATTTATTGCCCATCAGCCCCTACGCTTCCTCCAAAATTTCGGGGGAAATGCTGGGCCGTACCTACGCTCATTTGCACGGCATCCAGTTTCTGGCTCTTCGCTTTTTCACCGTATATGGCTCCCGGCAGCGACCTGATCTGGCCATTCATAAATTTGCCGAACTCATTCTGGAAGCCAAACCTATTACGCTCTACGGGGACGGCAGTACGCGTCGTGATTACACGCACGTCAGCGACATCGTAACGGGCATTGAGCAGGCTATGGCTTACGAAAAGCCGGGTTTCGAAACGTTTAACCTCGCTTCGGGCAAACCCGTTACCCTCCGGAAACTGGTCGCTTCCCTCGAAGTAGCGTTGGGTCGGGAGGCGATTTACGAATACCGGGAAGAGCAACCCGGCGATGTTTCGCAAACCTACGCAGACCTCAACAAATCGCAGGATTTACTGGGCTATCAGCCCGTGGTAACCCTGGAGGAAGGGCTGAAAGAATTTGTTCGCTGGAAAACGTCCCTTCCCCACTTAACTCATTGATTGCATGCAAACGGCACCGCTTCTTTCCTTGGTGATTACCCTTTTAAACGAAGAAGACAACATACAACCCCTGCTGCAACGCGTACGCGAAGCCATGCAGGGTCTGGATTATGAATTGATTTTGGTGGACGACGGCTCTACCGATGCCACCATTGCCCGAATCAAACAGTACGCCGATGATCGCGTACGACTGGTCGTACTAAACCGCAACTACGGCCAGACGACCGCCATGTCGGCGGGTATTGCGGAGGCCAAAGCTCCGTACATTGTTACCCTGGACGGTGACTTACAAAACGATCCCGCCGATATTCCCATCATGCTCGAAAAATTACAGCGGGAGGGCTGGGACGTTGTTGCCGGGGTACGAGCCAAACGGCAGGACGGCATGTTGTTACGGAAAGTTCCCAGCAAGATCGCCAATGCCATGATTCGTAAAATGACGGGTGTATACCTTCATGATTACGGCTGTACGCTGAAAATTTTCCGTCGGCAAATTGCCCAACACCTGGGACTGTACGGTGAACTACACCGCTTCATTCCGGTACTGGCCGCTATGCAGGGAGCCAAGATGACGGAAATGCCGGTACGTCACCACGCCCGGCAATTTGGCAAGTCGAAGTACGGCCTGGGCCGTACTTTCAAAGTCATGTCCGATTTGTTACTGATGGTCTTTTTCCAGAAGTACTTCCGCCGGCCCATGCACTTGTTCGGTCCCATCGGCATTTTGACGTTTTTGTTTGGGGCCCTGATCTGTCTGTATCTGCTGGGCGTAAAACTGACCGGCGAAGACATCGGTACGCGGCCCTTGCTGACGGTAGCCGTAGTAACTTTACTGGCTGGTTTACAAATCATTACCTTCGGTTTCATGGCCGAAATCATGATGCGAACGTACTACGAATCGGGTACGAAATCTACCTATCTCGTTCG